>Ga0256839_1003852_pt1 | contig 15139 bp, 17 predicted proteins | sample 354166metaG_FD_185968 | JGI IMG/M metagenome (GOLD analysis project Ga0256839, IMG submission 185968) | Hydrothermal vent microbial communities from Mid Atlantic Ridge, Atlantic Ocean - 354-166 | ecosystem: Environmental > Aquatic > Marine > Hydrothermal vents | place: Atlantic Ocean: Mid... | reverse complement strand
CGGCCCGCGCAGTGACTGGCATAAACGCTGGACACTTGTCATACTTCCTGATGACAAAAACATTAATAAAGACCTTGTGATTAAGGAATTAGGCTGGCTTGGTTTTGGCAAAATCAACAAAGGAATTCTGGCGCACCCCATGCCGGATATGCAGCCTCTGGAACAAACATTGGATGCCCTCGGCATAAGGGAAGATGTTATAATATTTGATCAGGCCTCACATGATTTAACCACAGCCCCGGCCTTGGATGTGATGGTCAAGACCTGCTGGAATATGACAGAATTGAGCGAGAAATATAAGATTTTTCTGGAAAGATACCGTCCAGTTCTCCAAAGTCTTTCTTCCCTTAACATGACCCGGGATACGCCCGGGGCCAAAGACTGCCTGCTCATTCGAATTTTAATGGTTCATGAATATCGAAAAATATTACTTCGCGACCCAAGGCTGCCAGATATGCTAATGCCAGACCATTGGGAAGGAACGGCGGCTTATGAATTATGCCGCGATATATATCAGCTCTTGTTACAAAGATCAGAATATTGCCTCAGCCAGACCATGGAAACAGAGAGCGGAAAACTGCCCCGCGCCTCTTCGGATTTTTACTTGCGTTTTGGTGGCTTAAAAGAAGAATAACCGCTGCGATTTCTTTATTTTTTGTCCTTAAAAAAAGCCCTTGAAAAAATAATCTGACCAAGTGATACAATTTTTCTTGATTTTATAAATTTTATGTTACATATTGCGATTTATTACAGATATTAAACAAATAGCACTATGTATTCCCTTTTAATATGAGAGAGGCCCCCAATGTACGGAGACACATCAATACAAAAGCCCATTAAAATTGCTGAACCCACATCGGCGGAACAAGCAAAGCTGGAGGAGATTTTTCAACAGAAAATCGACGATGACATTAAGATTGAACCGCAGGAATGGATGCCTGCGGCCTACCGCAAAACACTGGTTCGTCAGATGTCACAGCATGCCCATTCAGAAGTAATCGGCATGCAACCCGAAGGTAACTGGCTGACCCGCGCGCCAAGCCTGCGCCGGAAAGTTATTTTACTGGCAAAGATTCAGGATGAAGGCGGACATGGCCTTTATATTTATTCTGCGGCGGAAACATTGGGTACCTCACGCGCTGAAATGATCGAACAGCTTCAAAGCGGAAAAGCGAAATATTCATCCATCTTTAATTATCCGGCCCTCACATGGGCTGATATGGGCACGATTGGCTGGCTGGTTGACGGCGCGGCCATCACCAATCAGGTGGCCTTGTCCCGCGGTTCTTACGGCCCTTACTCACGGGCCATGATCCGGATTTGCAAAGAGGAGAGCTTTCATCAACGCCAAGGCTATGAGCTTCTGCTTACTCTTTCCAAGGGAACAAAAGAGCAAAAGGAAATGCTGCAGGAATCTGTCAATCGTTTCTGGTGGCCTTCGCTTATGATGTTTGGGCCGAATGACGCGAACTCGCCCCATAGCGCGCAATCCATGAAGTGGAAAATCAAGAAAAAATCCAACGACCAATTGCGGCAGGAATTTATCGACGCCACAGTGCCGCAGGCTGAATTTCTGGGCATTACCCTGCCCGACCCAGACCTGAAATGGAACGAAGAACGCGGTCATTATGATTACGGCGCCATTGATTGGGAAGAATTCGGCAATGTCATTAACGGCAACGGCCCCTGCAACAAACAACGCATAGCCAATCATATCAAAGCCCATGAAGACGGGGCCTGGGTGCGCGAAGCCGCCGCCGCCTATGCCGAAAAACAACAGAAGAAACAAGTTGCCTGAATAACAGGCTGGTTGTTTAAAAAATTTAAAAGGATCTCCAAGATGACTAAACAAACCACAGAAAAAGAATGGCCCCTTTGGGAAGTATTCATCCGCAGTAAAGCAGGATTAGACCATAAACATTGCGGCAGCGTCCACGCCAGCGATGCAGAAATAGCGCTGGAATCAGCCCGTGACGTCTATACCCGCCGCAGTGAAGGCATCAGCATCTGGGTTGTGCCGTCCAACGCCATTACGGCCTCCAAGCCAGAAGACAAAGAAAGTCTGTTTGAGCCAGCGGACGATAAAATATATCGCCATCCAACTTTTTATGACATCCCCAAGGGTGCCGGCAAAATGTAATTTTCCTTAAAGCTTTCAGGAAAAAATATTACAGGAGACTATCAAATGACTGAATTGAATAAAGTAAATGCTCTGGTGCAATATGCCGCACAAATTGGCGACAATGGATTGATCATCGGCCACCGCATGTCCGAATGGTGTTTCCGCGCCCCCTCCATTGAAATGGAAATGGCCTTGATGAATTGCGCCCTTGACCTGATCGGGCAGGCCCGCGAATTATATACTTATGCCGGCGAGGCAGGCGGCGAAGGCAAAAAAGAAGATGATTTTGCCTATCTTCGGGATGAGCAGGATTTTCGTAATCTGCTTCTTGCCGAAGTGCCAAACGGGGATTGGGGGGATACCATTGTCCGCCTGTTCTTCATGAGCGCCTATAATAAGCTGTTTTTTACCGAGCTGGCAAAATCCACCGATGCAGAGCTTGCCGCCATCGGGGCAAAATCCCTGAAAGAAGTCACCTATCACTTGCGTTTCAGCAGTGAATGGCTGATCCGCCTTGGTGATGGTACCGAAGAAAGTCACCGCCGCGCCCAGAAATCCATTGATGACTTATGGGCTTATACAGGTGAATTATTCACCATGACCGATGCGGAAAATTTGCTATTGGAAGACGGTATATCCGTTGATGTGACCGCCTTAAAAGCGGATTGGGATGAATTGGTCAGCCAGATTCTGGATCAGGCCACCCTGTCGGTACCCACCAATAACTGGGCGCAATCAGGCAGCAAATCAGACGGCCGCCATACGGAGTATTTCGGTTATATCATTACCGACATGCAATATCTTCAGCGCCGTTATCCGGGATGTGAGTGGTAAAACCCGTGACAAAGGCACAAAAAAACTTTGACCCCGCCGTGATCTGGGCCATCCTTGAAGAAATCAAGGACCCTGAGATTCCCGTATTGTCAATTGTTGATCTTGGCATCGCCCGTGATGTGAAGGATACAGAGAACGGACAGTTGGAAATTGTCATTTCCCCGACTTATTCCGGCTGTCCCGCCATGTATATGCTCGAAGAACAAATCAAAGAGACTCTGGTAAACCATGGCTACCCGAATCCCCTTGTAACCACTCAGTTATCACCGGCCTGGACCACAGACTGGATGACGGCGCAGGGCAAAGAAAAACTTGAGGCTTACGGGATTGCGCCGCCCGAAAAAACAAGCCACAATAAAGCCATATTATTCGGCGGACAAAAGAAAATTTCCTGCCCAAGGTGTAAATCTGATAATAGTGAACAAATCAGTGAATTTGGCTCCACAGCCTGCAAGGCCTTATATCGTTGTCTTGACTGCCGGGAGCCTTTCGATTATTTCAAATGCATCTAAATTCAATAATTCAAGGTAAAAAATAATGCCCGTCTTTCATTCGTTAACGATTTCAGATATTCGGCAAGAAACCGATGATACAGTTTCCATCGCCTTTGATGTGCCGCCCGCACTGCTTGAGGAATATACATATAATGCCGGCCAGTATTTGACCTTGAAAACCATCATTAACGGCGAAGATATCCGGCGGTCTTATTCCATTTGCAGCGGTCTTTTTGATCATGAACTCCGGGTGGCAGTTAAAAAGATTAAAGGCGGCTTGTTTTCCAGTTTTGCCAATGAGAAACTGAAAAAAGGCGACAATCTTGACGTCATGACGCCCATGGGCAATTTTTTCACGCCTTTGGACAAGGCCCATGAAAAACATTATGTCGGTTTCGCCGCAGGCAGCGGCATTACCCCCTTGATTTCAATTATCCGCACCCTGCTCGCTTATGAACCAAAGAGCGTTTTTACGTTGGTTTATGGCAACAAAAATCGAAAATCCATCATCTTTCGGGAAGGCCTCATTGATTTGAAAAACAGCTATATCAGCCGTTTTAATATGATCAATATCCTGTCACGTGAAGATCAGGAAATCGATTTATTTTCAGGCCGTATTAATGGTGAAAAAGCGGCAGAGGTTATGGATAAGCTGCTGCCCTCTTCCGGGGCGGACGAGGTTTATATATGCGGCCCCGAAGATATGATCAATGATGTGTCCGATACACTGCAAAAACGCGGATTAGCTAAAGACAAGATCCATTTCGAACTATTCACCTCACCTTCTGTTGCCCAAGGCACAGGCGCGGATACACAAGATGAGAAATCCGATCTTGCCGGCAAAATGAGCAAGGTTACCGTGATTGTCGACGGTGATGAATTTAATTTTGACCTTGATATGGCCGGCGGCAATATTCTGGATTCAGCCCTTGAACAGGGCGCGGACCTTCCCTTTGCCTGTAAAGGCGGGGTTTGCTGTACCTGCCGCGCCAAATTAATCGAGGGCAAAGTCAGTATGGACGTCAATTATTCACTGGAAGAAGATGAAGTCGAAGCCGGCTTTATCCTGACCTGTCAATCACATCCGCTGACCGAGAAGATTGTCGTTGATTTTGATGAGCGATAATTCATAATTTCCTCTCAATGGCGTCCCATAAAATCCTGGCGATATCCGTGCCATCGAAACGGCGGATTTCCTGTATGCCGGTGGGCGATGTGACGTTAATTTCGGTCAGGTAATCGCCAATAACATCAATGCCGACAAATAACAGACCCAGCTCGCGCAATGTGGGGCCTATGGCCGCGCATATCTGAATTTCACGCTCTGTCATTTCTGTTTTCTGAGCGACCCCGCCCACATGCATATTGGACCGGACTTCGCCGGCAAGAGGCACACGATTGATCGCGCCGACGGCTTCGCCATCAACCAGAATAATCCGCTTGTCCCCCTGGGCAACCTCGGGCAGGAATTTCTGCACAATAAAGGCTTCGGGATAGAATTCCTGAAACATTTCAATCAGGCTATTAAGATTTTGGTCATTCTGCCGAATTCGAAAAACCCCCGCGCCGCCGTTGCCGTACAAAGGCTTTACAATGATATCTTTATGCTCTTGGCGGAATTCTTCCACATCCCGCCTGTTGCGCGTGATCAATGTCGGCGGCATCAAATCCAAAAATCGTGTCAGAAATATCTTTTCCGGCGCATTGCGCACCGACGCCGGGTCATTTACCACCAGCGTTTTTGGGTGGATATGCTCAAGAATATGCGTGGCCGTAATATATCCCATATGAAAGGGGGGATCCTGGCGCATCAAAATCACATCCGCCTCTTCCCCAAGGTCAATTTTCACTTCTTCGCCATAAGAAAAATGGTTATCCATCTCGCGCCTGAGGGTCAGGGCGCGGGCATAGGCCGTCACCCTGCCATCCTGAAAGGACAGGCCATTCACATCATAATGAAATAATTTATGCCCGCGCCTTTCAGCCTCAAGCCCCAAGGCAAAACTGCTGTCACCGTCTATATCAACAGATTCGATGGGATCCATTTGCAAGGCTACGATAAGGCTCATATGATCTTCTTTCTCTTTATTTTTTCTTTATTCTATTTCCGGTAATTTCAAAACATTGGATCTTTTGCTCTCCAGATCCTGTTTGTCCAAATCAAGTAATGTGTTGATAACCTGTTGCTCTATGAGGTCATTCTGTTTTATCTTATCAATATTATCCCTGCAATAGGTCAGTCTTTCCCGCGCTGGGCCATTTCTGCCGACATGCGCGAGCAGCATGCCCAGCTCATAATGATGTTGTATATCCTCTGGATCAATCAGGACAAGGCGCATTAAAATATTTATCGCCTGCCCAAGGTCGCTCACCTTCAGGCATCTGATTTTAATATTTTCAAGCAGACGAACCAGTATCTCGCGATCCGTAACAGGCTCATAATATTCAGGCTTTAAATCAGAGTTGTTATACTCAGAACCGTTAAACTCCCGAATCATCTCCCGCAGATCTTTGGCATTCAGTATTTTACCATCATTAAAGGGGTCAATAATCACCTGACCTGCCGCGGCGGATGATGAGCCGTAAAGCCGGATCAGGAAATGCTGCGGAAAATTCAAGCCCTCTATGTGCCAGCCCTGACAGCGCGCCGCATGAATATACAGGATGCTCAAAGCCACCGGCAGCCCTTTTCTGCTATCAATGACCGACATGAGGTTGGCATTTTGCAAATCCTCATAAAATTCTTTGTTTCCAGTATATTCGTGGCGCGCATAGAGAACATCGGTTAAGGCCCTGGCCCTGTGCGTCGCTGACTGCGAGGTAATATTCATGCTCTTGAGGTCAAGGGCCAATATCTTCAAATGATGTTCATATTTTTGCAATGAAACGCCCGGCCGATCCAATGATGCCAGTAATAACGCCGCGCCGGCAAGATCGCCAACGGAACCATCTCCGCTCCCCACGGCCTTTAGTTCCGCCGCATAATTTTCACTATTTTCAATCATATCACTATTTCCATCTGCCAGGCATCTGTTACATGGGTTGGCAGACGCCATGGTTCAACCGCCATCACATCAAAACGATAGATATTATCATGATGTCCGTTTTTGGCAATATACCATTCTGCGGCTTTTGATATACGCCTTTTCTGCTTATGGGACAGGGCATATAAGGCATCATGGGTCGTTTTTCGGGCTTTCACCTCGATAAAACAGATCAGATTTCTTTTTTGGGCAATCAAATCAATCTCGCCAGATTTGCATTTAAATCGGCGGGCAACTATCCGGTAACCCTTCAAGGTCAAAAAGCAAATAGCCAGCCATTCTGCGCCCTGCCCCCATAGATAGGCTCTTTTCTTTTTCTGATACGTCTTAATCGTCATTTATTTCCTGATATTTTCAAGGCCCGCTCATATACCTGTTTGCGTTTGAGGCCCAGACTATAGGTAACCGCCGCCACCGCCTCTTTCACCGATAAAACCTCCAGCGCCCTGATCAAGGCATCATCAAGCTTATCTATGGTGACCTCTGTTTCGCCGGCAGGCCCGATGACAATAACAATTTCGCCCTTTGGCCGGTCATTTTGATCATAATATTCCACAAGTTCGGCAAGGCTGCCCCTTCTGACTTCTTCAAATAATTTCGTCAGTTCCCGGCAAACCGCAGCCTCCCGATTACCAAGCACATCGAATATATCCTTAAGGCAGCCTTTCAAACGTTTGGCGGATTCGTAAAAAATCAAGGTTGCCTTGACCGAAGCCAGCTCGGCCAGACTTTTGCGGCGCGCCTGTATCTTATTGGATAAAAATCCGGCAAACATAAACCGGTCCGTGGGCAACCCCGCTGATGTCAGGGCGGCGAGGATGGCGCTTGCCCCGGGGATACTGCTCACAAAATGACCGCCTTCCCGCGCTTCTTTCACCAGATGATAGCCCGGGTCAGATATGAGCGGCGTCCCCGCATCACTGACCAGACCCACGATTTGTCCGGCCTCAAGACGCTCCAGCAATCGCGGCAGGACTTTTTTCTCGTTATGGTCATGATATGAAATTGTCGGCGTCTTCACTTCGAAATAGGCCAGGAGCTTACCCGTCACTCTGGTATCTTCACAGGCAATGATATCAGCCTGTTCAAGGACAGCCTTCGCCCGGTACGTCATATCCCCCAGATTACCAATGGGGGTCGAAATAATATATAATCCCGGCAGGATTTTCTTGGTTTTTTCGACTTTTCTACTCAACGCACCATACCCTTGCCATATTTATTTGTCATATTTCTATTTATGATATGAGCATAAGTGTATTACAAAGACTATGTAAGAAAAAAACACAGAAAACGAAAAACTATTTCGAGGCGACTTTTGGTGAAATACTTTAGCCTAAAATATTTGGCATTCATATTCATTGCCCTTGGCTTAACAGGTTGCGGCGGCGGGGCAGGCCCCATGGTTCGTGATGCCGCGCAGCTTCCGCAAGTCCCTGTGATTGAAAGCCTGGATATGGCGGAAGAGGCCCGTGAGGCCCGCGCCGAAATCCGCCTTGGGCTGCTCCTGCCGCTGACCGGGCCGGACGCGGCCATTGGCAAGGCGCTTTTTAATGCGGCCACATTGGCGCTGTTTGATTCCCGTGACCAACGGCTGGTTCTGGTGCCTTTCGATACAAAGGGCACGGCAGAGGGCGCGGCAGCGGCCATGACGCAGCTTTTGGCACAGCAACCCGATATCATCATCGGGCCATTATTCTCCCACTCTATAACGGCCATTAAACCCATGGCACAAAACGCCGGGATTAATGTCCTTGGTTTTTCAAGTGATCATAGCGTTGCCGGTGATGGTGTCTTTCTGCTTAATTTCAGAATGGAAGAGCAGATCGAACGGGTTATCCGCTATGCCTCAGATCAGGGTTACGCCAGATTTGCCGCCCTTGTACCGGAAACAGCCTATGGTACCCGCGCATTGGAAATATTTGGCAAAAGCGTTACCCGGCAGGAACGTGAGTTGATTTCTGTTGAATATTACCCCGCCGACAGTGGAAAACTGGTGGCACCGGTCAAAAATATTGCCAAATATAATGACCGCCGACGCAGATATATGCGCGAGATAGAATTTCTGGAAAATCTTGGCGAAGAAGATGATTTCGCGCAGGAACTTCTGGATGAACTTAAAAATGTCGAAACCATCGGCGGCGTTGAATTTGATGCCATTCTCCTGCCCGAAGGCGGCGCCATGCTGACCACGCTTGCCGCCTGGGTCTCCTATTATGAAATAGATCCGGCAAAAATCAAAATCCTCGGCACCGGACTTTGGGACGATAGAATGCTCTTTTTTGAGCCACAGCTTTACGGCGGCTGGTTTGCCGCGCCCGACCATTCCGCCGCCAATGTTTTTCTGGACCGCTACCAGAGGATATATGAACAGGACGCTCCGCGCCTGATCACCCTGTCCTATGATGCGGTTGCCTTGGCCGCGACCCTTGTTCGGCATGAAAAAAATCCTGATTTTACTGAAAATGCCCTCACGGATGAAAATGGATTTTTCGGTATCGAAGGTCTGTTCCGCTTTACTCTGGCAGGATTGATTGAGCGGGGCCTTGCGATCTATGAGGTGGGCCCGAAAGAATTTACCATCATTGACCCCGCGCCGGAAAACTTCATTGAACGGGATTTACCCTTATCTATAAATGAGGTTAATGCGCCAGAATTTGAGCCAGCAGACTATTCAGAAGAGGCCGCCCTTGCGGCGTTGCCCGCAAATGATCCCCCGATTGATACCCAGATTGATAAACGCCCTTTTCCATATAACCCAGTTCAAAAAGACGCTGCAAATAACTTTGATTGATAAATTTATCAATTTTTTGGCCAATGCGCTTTTCAAATGATTGCAGGTCAATACCGCCGGTTAGCCGCAGGCCCATCATAATCATTTCCTCAGCCCTCATCTGTACCGTCAGAAAATCTTTCTGAGCAGTAGCATGGCCCCGCGACATAACATTATCAAGCCATTTTTCCGGACTTCTGTCCTGACAGAAACCGTAAATTTTACCGCCCATTTCTAACCGTCCATGGGCGCCGGGGCCGATGCCGATATAATCCGCATAATGCCAATAGGTCAGGTTATGACGGCTTTCCTCACCCTTGCGGGCATGGTTGGAAACTTCATAGGATGGCAGACCGTGGGCATCGCATACAGCCTGCGTCAGGTCATACATATCAGCCGACAAATCCTCACCGGGCAAGATAATCCGGCCCTTGGCGCGGTCGGTGTGAAAGGCGGTGCCGCGTTCTATGGTCAATTGATAGAGCGACAAATGCCCCACGGCCATGGCCAAAGCTTCTGTCAATTCACGCTCCCAACCATCAAGGCTTTGCCCCATACGGGCATAGATCAAATCAAAACTGGATCTTTTAAAATATTTCTGAGATAAATCAATGGCTTGACGGGCCTCTTTCATGTCATGCTCGCGCCCCAAGGCTTTCAGGTCAGCATCATTCAGGGCCTGTATGCCCAGAGATAATCGATTGATACCCGCCGCTGAAAAATCCCTGAATTTACCGGCCTCGACACTTGTGGGATTGGCTTCCAGCGTGATTTCAACATCGGGGGCCATGGCCCAGTTCCGGGCGATTCTATCCAGCAGCTTTTCAACCAGACCGGCGGACATAAGTGATGGTGTCCCGCCCCCGAAAAATATACTTGATATATTCCTCGGCCCCGATAATTTCCGGTAATGGTCAAGCTCTTTCATAAGCGCAATGGCCCATATATCCTCATCAATGGCCCCGCGCACATGGCTGTTGAAATCACAATAAGGGCATTTGGACAGGCAGAAAGGCCAATGGATATACAGGGCCAGATCACCCATAGTTATATTCTTACGCAAAACAGGCCTTGATCAGTTTTTTAAACGCATCCGCCCTGTGGCTAATGTCATGCTTGCGGGCCGGGGCCATTTCACCAAAGGTAATGTCATAGCCGTCGGCTTGAAACATGGGATCATAACCAAAGCCATTCTCCCCTCTTATGGGCCAAACCAGCGTGCCATTGACCCGCCCTTCAAAAGAGACAGTATGGCCCTCTGGATAATCTGCGCAGGGCGGCCATGCGAGGGTCAGGACGCAGACAAAATAAGCCTCTCGCGAACCGCTCACTTTTTGCAATTCTTCTTCAAGCCTGGCCATGCCATAGGCAAAATCACGCTGTCCGGTTTCGGGGTTCACCGCCCATCTTGCCGAATATATGCCGGGCTTGCCGCCCAAGGCGCGCACCACAAGGCCGCTATCATCGGCAAGAGCCACCAATCCTGATAAGTTTGCCGCGCTTTTTGCCTTGATTTCTGCATTGGCGATAAAGCTGCCCCCATCTTCGACGGGTTCCGGCAAATCAAGATCAGCCGCAGAAATGGTTTTAACGCCAAAAGGCTCCATCAAGGCGGCAATTTCCCGTACCTTGCCGGCATTATGGCTGGCCACCACCAGTTTATCTGCGTTAAATTTGCGCATTTTAAAGACCCAGGGCCTTGTTTTGAAGCTTCACCAATTGATCAACACCGATCCGCGCCAGACGCATCAGGCGCAAAAATTCTTCCTCGGTGAAGGGATGCTCTTCTGCTGTGCCCTGAATCTCAACGATCTTGTTATCACCGGTTAAAACAAAATTTGCATCCGTTTCTGCGGCGCTATCCTCATCATAATCAAGATCAAGAACCGGCGTCCCCTTATAAATGCCGCAAGATACCGCCGCCACCGGCGTTTTTATTGGCAGGCTGTCCAGCTTGCCATCTGCGATCATTTTCTGGAAACATTGCACCATGGCCGCATAGGCCCCGGTGATCGCCGCCGTTCGGGTGCCGCCGTCCGCTTGCAGGACATCACAATCAAGGCGTATCTGGCGCTCGCCCAGTTTCTCCATATCAACAACCGCGCGCAGTGACCGCCCGATCAGCCTCTGGATTTCCTGTGTTCGGCCAGATTGCTTGCCTCTTGCGGCTTCGCGGCCCATGCGGCTGTGGGTTGACCTTGGCAGCATACCATATTCTGCCGTGACCCAGCCCTTGCCCGTATCCCGCAGAAATGGCGGGGCCTTATCTTCCAGAGTTGCCGTACATAATACATGAGTATCGCCAAATTTAATCAGGCAAGACCCTTCGGCATGTTTAGAAAAGCCCATTTCAAGGGTTACGGGGCGAAGCTGGTCATTGGTACGGCCTGAAGGGCGCATATATTCTCTCCTGATAAATCTGTTTTCACGATAGCCCCCTTCTAACCTGTTGCCGGCTTTAAGGAAAGAAAATTTCCTCAATCTTTTTATCAAACAGGCCTGCCATACTAAAGGCAAGCGGTAGGCTAGGGTCATATTTCCCATTTTCAATGGTATTAATAGTCTGGCGGGATACGCCCAGCAATTCCGCGAGTTGCGCCTGTGACATTTTTCGTTCAGCCCGAAGAACACGTAATCTGTTTTCCATCATCGTTTCTCCTGCACCCTAATATATCCCGCAGCCATCTATGCCATACCGACGACGCAGGATGGCAAAAACTATAAAATAAAGCGGACAGATTATCGTAGCCGCCACAAAAATATCCGGCTGGGGCAGCCCCACATTCATCAACAGCCCGTAGGTAAGGCCAGAGAAGATAACAATCAACAATGTAATCACCGCGCTTTCACCGTATAATTTCCGCATCAATTCATCACTTCTCCTGGCGAAATTTACAACGGATCGAATGATAAAATAAAGCGGAATCAAGGGGCCAATGGCCAAGGGATAGGCCCAGATTGTATCCTTTAAGTCTTTTAGGAAATATACAGACCCGAAGATCATTACCATATAGATCACCGCTATCGGGATGACCTCTCTCATATATTTCTTGTGGCTCAGTTTTTCTTTCTCAGTTAAATTTGTCATGTTCACCCTCCTATGTCCGATACCTGAAATTGGCAAATAACCAGCATATCAATATGTCAACTTTCCTTTACATAAACGGGTATAATATTAATGTCAAGCTTATTTGACATTTTGTCGTATTATCCTGACATTTTCACTATTTTTCAGCGTTACGTTGAAATTCACGACCATAGCCCCTACATTTAGATTTGAGAAAAAAATGTTGATTGAAGAATTAAACCAGAGGTCGCGGACCATATTCCGGCAGATTGTGGACACCTATCTCCTCACAGGTGAGCCAGTGGGTTCGCGCACCCTGAGTCAAAAGCTGAATAATCCCCTGTCCCCCGCAAGCATCCGTAATGTCATGTCCGATCTGGAAAATAGCGGCTTGATATTCTCGCCCCATAAATCTGCGGGCCGGATTCCAACGAATAGCGGCCTCAGGCTTTTTGTTGACGGCATGCTGGAGATGGGCAACCTCACCCATCAAGAACGCACCAATATTCGCGTTGAATGTCAGGAAAATGGCGATAATATAGAAGATATGCTCACCCGCGCCACTACAATGTTATCTGGCCTGTCCCAATGCGCGAGCCTTGTGATTGCGCCCAAAAATGATTTCCCTTTAAAACATATAGAATTTGTTTTTTTAAGTCCGGGGCAAGCCCTTGTGGTCATGGTGAATGAGGGCGATGATGTGGAAAACCGCATCATTAATATTCCCCTTGGCCTGACCCCCACCGCCTTGACACAGGCTGGAAATTATCTGAATGCGCGGCTCGTCGGGCGTACTTTTGACGAGGCAAAACGGCAGGTCGATCTGGAATTAAAAAATCAGCAGGCCGAATTGGACAACCTGACACAATCCGTTGTAGAACAAGGACTGGCCGTATGGAGCGGCAATCGAAATGCCACAGATAACGCGGCGCAAAGCAATTTAATTATCAGGGGACAGTCAAAGCTACTGGATGATCTGGGGGCGATTAACGATCTGGAACGCATCCGCCATCTTTTTAAGGATCTGGAGAATAAAAAGGATCTCGTGAACCTCCTGGAAAATGCCCGGGAGGCCGAAGGAGTGAGAATTTTTATCGGTTCTGAAAATAAACTCTTTTCCCTTTCCGATTCTTCTGTTATCGCTTCCCCCTATATGGACGGTAAAAATAATATACTGGGCGTGATCGGGGTCATTGGCCCCACAAGACTGGATTATGCGCGGATTATCCCCCTTGTGGATTATACCGCCAAGGTAATTGGCAAAATAATTTGAATGCCAAGGTAATTGGCAAAATAATATGAACACCAAGGTAATTGGCAAAAATTTATAACATCTGAGAAGTAAAAAATGACAAACAATAGTGAAAATAACGATGTAAACCCAGAAACAGGAAATTCTGAATCAGAAAACCCTGAATCAGAGAATGTTGAAAATGACATTCCTGAAAATACCGGGTCTGAGGCACCGGAAGGACGGCAGGAGGATGACAGGCTTGCCGCCGCCGCCGCAGAGATCGCCAACTTGAAAGACCGGCTTTTAAGGGCTGTTGCCGAAACGGAAAACCTGCGCCGCCGCGCGGATCGGGAAAAGGCCGATGCCGCGAATTACGCCATGACCGCCTTTGCCCGTGACTTGCTGAGTGTCAGTGATAACCTGCGCCGCGCTCTGGACAGTATTCCCGCAGATGCCGATCTTGGCGACAATGCCAAAACACTGGTTGAAGGCATCGAAATGACCGAACGCGAGTTATCAAACATGCTGGAACGTCACAATATCAAAAAGATCGACCCTTTGGGCGAAAAATTCAGCCATGACCTGCATCAGGCTCTTTTTGAAGTGCCGGATACCGGCAAAGAAGACGGCACCATTGTACAGGTTATGCAAGTGGGTTATGTCATTAAAGACCGCCTGCTGCGCCCCGCCATGGTCGGCGTCGCCAAAGGCGGCTCCACAGAAAAGGTCGAACGTGTGGACACAAAAGTATAGGCGGCATAACTTATATATTATTTCTACCATTCCTGCGAAGGGGGCAGGAATGACGATGGAGAAATGCTAATTATCTGGGTCGCAAGAAGGTGGTCATGAAGCGCGCAAGGAACAATCCATAAGCGAGAAGCCAGAGGAGCCCTGCCCCTTGAAGAATGCTTAAATAATTAACATCACTCACCAGCGGCATTATAACACGCGCAAGGGCCGCAACATTAACAGACAGAAATATAACCGTCAGCGGTACTTCATTATTCAGCGGCTGGCCGGAATGGCCTAATGTCGCGCGAGACATAACGCCCAGGGTTAAAGATCCAATGGCCCCGGCAGTGAAGGCATGCAGGGCATGGCTCAGCAAGACAGGCCCGCCAAAACTGCTATAGGCCATTAGAAAAAACCCGACCGGAATCCAGAAATAGCCTATATGCAATATGAAAAGCAACGGGTCATGGATGACCTTCCACCCCTGCCAGCTTAAGGAACGAATAAGAGTCAAAATACCCGCAATCCCCGCGAGGCTGCCAATGATCATATCCTCTGCCCCCATAAGAAAGGCGGCCGCCAAACTGAAAATAGCCGCTGCCGACAAGGGCAGAAGGACTGCCGGTTCAGCCATCTTGATATTGGGATATTTATTTCGGGTAAAACTTGGGATAATTCGGCCCCCGATCACATTCATAAGAAACACAATGAAAAATACGGCTGACAAAAATAATTGCCGCTCATCAATATTGATCTTTTCCATAGCGGCCAAATGACTCGCAATATTAAGTCCCGCAAAAAGCATCAGCAGAACAGGCAAAAAATAATTTCGTTTATTC
>Ga0256839_1003851_pt1 | contig 15143 bp, 14 predicted proteins | sample 354166metaG_FD_185968 | JGI IMG/M metagenome (GOLD analysis project Ga0256839, IMG submission 185968) | Hydrothermal vent microbial communities from Mid Atlantic Ridge, Atlantic Ocean - 354-166 | ecosystem: Environmental > Aquatic > Marine > Hydrothermal vents | place: Atlantic Ocean: Mid... | reverse complement strand
TCTCTGCCATACGCGCAAGTCGCTCACCCGCTCCAAAAAACCGCAACCAGTCCGCACCACCGACGATACAGGCAATATGCAACCCAGCCGCAATAAAACTTAGAAACGCGCCGATAAGCAAATACGAATTCAATTCAGGAAAGGTCATGTTTCACCCTCCAGACAAATCACCGAACCAGATCCGCCGCAGCATTTGCCATTTCGTGTAAATCCACCGCTGTGTATAGGTTTAACATCCATACCGCCTCCTTATTTGAGCTTCTTGTCCATACCATACTTCATGGTATGGACAAGAGGGTAATAGCATAAATATGTGGAATGCGAACACTATAACTCAGAAAATTCGGGCTATTGACTGCCAAGCTCCCACTCATGCTGATCCCCATTCACCCCGGCGCATGGCCGGGAATGCAGGTACCCACCTCTGGGTTCAGGGACAAGGAATGGTCTGTAAATTCAACCAAGCAGTCTACAAAATCCCGCTCAAAATTTCACGCAATAGCGGAGTGATACAGCCACCTAGAGCATCATGAACGACCGCTCGCACTTAAGATCAACGGGCTTAATCATCAAGTCCTGGTTTTTCGTCTTCTTCCATGAAGTCCATGACGAATTCACTATCATCTTCTTCCTCGATTGGGTCTTCGTCTATGTCCATTGACAGCATAGGGGTTGGGACTTCGAAATCTTTGGGCAGTCGCGGATCGAGCAGGCCTGCAGCTTTTAGCTCGTCGCGTCCCGGGAGATCCGTGACTTGTTCCAAGTTGAAATGGGCCAAGAAATTCTCCGTTGTGCCGTAGGTCACTGGACGACCCGGTGTCCGCCTGCGACCCCGAATACGAATCCAGCCCAGTTCCATCAAAACATCAATAGTACCGCCAGAGACAGCGACGCCGCGCACGTCTTCGATTTCGGGACGTGTGACGGGTTGGTGGTAGGCAATAATCGCTAACGTCTCTAGCGCCGCCTTGGATAACTTGCGCGGAGCTTCGCGAATATCAACAAGATTATGTTCAAGGTCAGGTGCCGTTTGAAACCGCCAGCGCTCCGCCACCCGCACAAGATTAACCCCGCGTCCCGCATAGTCACGTGCCAACCGCGCTATTAATGCCCCGACATCACAGCCGTCGGGCATGCGCTCGCGCAGGGTTTCTATATCAATCGGCTCTATCGCGGCAAACAACAAAGCCTCCAACAGGCGCATGTCGGCTTCCATACTCTCGCCGTCTGTATGCGTTTGCAAACGTTCATTCAGGTCAATGATATCGCTTTCTATTCCAGCGGCGGCAGTTTCAACCCTTGATGATGATTTGCCTGATTTGTTTTGGCCTTTATCACTCATGATTTATCCTCATCTTTTTGTAGTTTCCCGCGTAGGTATATCGGCGCGAAGGCTTTTGATTGTTTAATTTCCAATTTACCCTCTTTGGCAAGTTCCAAACCTGCGAGCAGCGAGCTTGCGCGGATGGTTTTTCTTGGGAGCGGCCTGTCAAAATCACTGCCGTCCGGGAGTAACTCGTCCAGTGTTAGCCATTCCATATTCGTCCCGACTGCCCTTGCCAGCCTGTGCCGAGCTTCGACCAACGCCAGCACCAAAGGTTCCGGCAGTTTATGATTGCGGATGGAGGCTTGGGACCGTGTATCGCCGTAAGCCTTGAGCATATCGAAAATTTCAGCCTGATACAGCGGTGTTGTTCGCGAACGCAAACCTTCGGGTGCGCCGCGAACAAAAATGCTCTGCCCGATCATTTTAAGCTTGAACAACCCCTCTGCGGCTCTGCGCATGGCGTCTAGTCTTTGTAGGCGAAACGCCAAATGCGCCGCTAACTCTTCAGCTTCTGGCAGTTGTTCTTCGCCTTCGGTTTTAGGCAAAATAAGCCGCGATTTCAAATATGCCAACCAAGATGCCATCACCAAATAATCGGCTGCCAGTTCAATACGCAAGTGTTTGGCATTTTTGATAAAATCTACATATTGATCGGCAAGTTCCAGTATGGAAATTCGCGCTAAATCCACCTTTTGCATGCGAGCCAGTTCCAAAAGCAAATGCAGTGGCCCTTCATAGCCGTCTATATCAAGGATTAACGCCCGCCCCTGTTCTACCGCGTCGTCTACGGCTTCAAATGCCAGTTCGTCTTGGAAATCCGCGCTCACGTTTCTGGCTCCAATTGTGCCATTAATTTTGTGTATTCCTCCAGCGCCGTAGCATGATTGAAAGGCTCAAAACTCTCTGCCATTAAATCCGCCAATTGTGCGCGCCGCAAAGCTTCGCCTGCTAGCGGCTTTAGGCCTTTGGCCACTTTGACCATGTCCGGCAATTGCCCGCTACACTGCAAGACTATATCGCATCCTGCGGACAAGGTCTTGCGCGCCAATGTAGTCAAGCCGTCGCCCATAACATTCGTATGCAATGCTTTCATATCCAAATCATCACTCATCACCAAACCGTCATAGCCGATATTTTGCCTGACTACCTTCTGGAACCCGGTTTTCGAAACTGTGATCGGTTGCGCCTTGTCAACACACGCCAAAACTACATGGGCGGTCATGGCCACGGGCGCATCCGACAATGCTTTGAACGGCACAAAATCTGTGTTCTCTAATTCGGACAAACTTTCAGTAATAACGGGTAAGGCTTTGTGACTGTCTACTGCGGCGCGGCCATGACCGGGAATATGCTTAATTACGGGAACAATTCCACCTGCGGTCAAACCAGCCATACAGGCATGCGCCATCTTTATCATCTTATCCGGGTCTCGGGAAAAAGCCCGGTCAGATATAATCGGATCAGCACCAAATACGGGCAAATCAAGCACGGGCGCACAATTTGCCGTAATACCAACAGAGCGTAAATCATCGGCTATCATACGAAAGTTCAGCCAAATAGCCCGCAAAGCATCTCGCTTGTTCAGTCTGTACAATTCCCCAAAATCGTATGCCCATGGTGATTTACGCCAATGAGGCGGCCCAAGCCTTTGCACACGACCACCCTCCTGGTCCACAAATATCAACGCATCACGCCCTACCGTATTTCGCAAATCTGCGCACAATTTACGCACTTGTTCCGGCGTTTCAATATTGCGACCAAATAGGATAAATCCCCACGGGTTACAATCGCGAAAAAACACCGCTTCAGAGGCAAGCAATTCCGGCCCGTTACAGGCAAATATGGCAGCATTTATTGTCATCTTAGGGTAACGATACAGTCCTGTTTGGCGGCCTTTAGTTTTTGGCACATTTGATTGGCAGCCGTCTTGCTAGGCAGTCCGCTGACCCGCAAACGATAATAAATCCCCCGCTCGTTCAAATCAACGCGCTTGATGTCGGCAAAATGCGCAGATGTTAGAATATTGCCCATTTTGCCGGAGAGCTTGCGCCACAGCGCGTCCGCTTCTGCCCGAGAACGTAAAGATGCCACCTGAACGACATAATTCCCTGTGACAGTTTTTGGGTTGGCAACGCTAGGCCTTGTTGTCCCTGTGTTTGACTTCCCTGCATTTGACTTCCCTGCATTTGGGGTTGGCGGCAAAGTCGTGGCAGATTCTTTAATCACCACATTTGCCGCAGGTTTTGAAGTAGGTTTGGTTACGGGTCGCGGCTTCAGCAAAGGCTCTTCGGTTATCGGCACTGTTTTCACTATAGTTTCGGTATTGGTTCCGTTTAAAACTTCGTAAATTTCTTTATCCTGATTTGGGGTCTGCGCTCCACCGCGTTCTACGGGCACCACTTTATAGGGCGCATTATCCGCTAAAATCCGAGGTGTTTGTTCCCGGTCTCGGGTGCCCGAAGCGAATAACTTTAAAACGACCAATGCTAAAAACAACAAAAATACTGCAGCGCCGATAAGTTTTATCATGCCGCCTCGCGCAGATTGCTCACGCACGTCAAATGGTTGGTGGGCATTTTCTGAACCCGGGATATAGGCGTCTTGTGGCTCATTTTCCATTAGATTTTCCTCAAATTCCATGCCGATTTTATGCGACCGCGAATCGCATGAATGCCGAACTATACTGTGTTTATAAAGCAATAAACACTACATATCAGAATGCGCCGCGCTTAGTTAACGAAAGGTTACAAATACCCAGTGACAGAAAACAGCTTGCGGTGCTCTTCGATAGCAAAACGATCGGTCATTCCAGCGATATAATCGCAGATTACGCGTGCCGTTTCTGGAGTTTTCTCGCCTTTACATTGGGCGAAGATTTCAGTTGGTAACAGGCTTGGATCATCAATAAACAAGCCGAACAACTCTTCAACCACACGCACTGCCTGCCCCATCATACGGTTAACTTTGTAGTGGCGGTACATGTTTTCATACAAAAACTTGCGCAAAGGTTTTTCCTCTGCTCGGTACTTATTCGAAAAAGCAATGACCGGACGGTCTAGCGAACGAATATCATCCGCACTTTTCGGATTGTGTTCGGCCAGACGCGCGCGACTTTCCTTAAGCACATCTGCCACCATATAGCCGATCAAATCACGAATAACCTCGTGGATAAGGCGGTCGCGGGGAATGTCCGGGTAACGCGCCCGCACGTCTGCGAATGCACGGCCAACCAACGGCACCCGGCTGACGTCCTCAATAGAAAATAGCCCGGCCCCCAAACCATCGTCAATATCATGGTTGTTATAGGCAATATCGTCGGCCAAGGCCGCCACTTGGGCTTCGGGGCCGGCAAATGTATCCAGTTCCAACCCGCGCCAATCATCCAGCGCTGTCATCGCCCATGGCAGCTCGCTTTCAGGGTTGTCGGCATCAATTAGCGGGCCATTGTGCTTGGCAATACCCTCCAGGGTTTCCCAACACAAATTAAGTCCGTCAAATTCAGCGTAGCGACCTTCCAACTTTTCGATAATTCGCAAGGTCTGGGCATTATGGTCAAAACCGCCATAAGGCTGCATAACTTTTTGTAGCGCCATTTCGCCGCTATGACCGAACGGCGGATGTCCTAAATCATGAGCCAAAGCCAAACATTCCGCCAAATCCTCATCCAAGCCCAAAACCCGGGCAATGGATCTGGCGATTTGCGCGACCTCTAGCGAATGGGTCAAACGTGTGCGGTAAGTATCGCCCTCATGGGCGACAAACACTTGGGTTTTGCCTTTTAGGCGGCGAAAGGCAGTTGAATGAATAATTCTGTCTTTGTCATGCTGGAATACCGTTCGTTCAGATTTTCCCACTTGTCCGATTTTGCGCCCTCTGGAGTTATCAGGGTTACTGGCAAAAACCGCTCTTTCTCTCTTTGGAGAAAACATAACCCGTTTTTGAGAAAAATTTTTCAAATCACTTCACCTTTTTGTTTTATTCCCTATATTGTAACTATCAGTTTTAATAAAGCGAATGTTATATGCCCAACCCAAATATCAGTATGAGCGCCTCTGCTGCCAAACAAATCAATGTCATTATGGCCAAGCAGGCTGAAAAACAATTCTTACGCGTGGCCGTAAACGGCGGCGGCTGCTCCGGGTTTCAATATGCTTTTGACTTCGCTGATACCCCTAATGAGGACGATCTTATCCTGGAACTAGACGGCGCAAAAATTCTGATCGACGAAATTTCCCAAGAATTTCTCAAAGATAGCGAAATAGATTATGTGCAGGAATTGATCGGCGCTGCCTTCAAGATACACAACCCTCACGCCAAAGCATCGTGCGGCTGCGGAACGAGTTTTTCTTTTTAGAGCGGCGTATTACAAAAGAAACTTACTTCCCAAGACACCACTTCAATATTGCTTTTTGCGCATGCAGACGGTTTTCAGCCTCATCAAACACGACGGAGCTTGACCCGTCGATGATAGCTGCTGATACTTCCTCACCCCTATGGGCAGGCAAGCAATGTAAGAACAGCGCATCATTTGCAGCTACATTCATAAGCGCCTCATTGACCTGCCAATCACCAAGGTCAGCCATACGTTTGTCAATATCCTTGTCGCCCATAGACACCCATGTATCGGCGATGACAACATCAGCATTGGCGCAAGCTTTCAGCGGGTCTTGGATAAGGTCGATATGCGCACCCTCTGCCCGCGCCCGCTCTACCATTTGCCCTGAAGGGCCGTAGCCGTCGGGTGTGGAGACCGCCAACTTATAGCCAAATTTCGAGGCTGCATTAATGAAACTCATAGCAACATTATTCCCGTCCCCAACCCAACATAAACGCAAGCCTTTCAAGTCGCGACCTTGCTCCTCAAGGGTCATTAAATCTGCCATGATTTGGCAGGGGTGATTGTAATCCGTTAGCCCGTTAATCACAGGCACCGTTGCGTTTTGCGCGAGAGCGACCAGCGCGCTATGGTCGTTGGCGCGTAACATGATCGCATCGACAAAGCGCGACAGAACTTTCGCCGTATCTTCGATGCTTTCCCCGCGCCCAAGCTGCATATCATCTGCGCTTGTGGTAATACTACTACCGCCAAGTTGCGCCATACCGACTTCAAAAGAAAACCGTGTGCGGGTCGAACTTTTCTCAAACAACATCGCCAATATATGCCCCGACAAAGACGCATCAGCATCTACCGCGCCTTTTGGAAGACCTTCCCGTGCTTTCTTACAGCGGTGCGCCTCATCCAAAATTTCGCGCAACTCTTCTGCGGGGATGTCAGCGAGGTCTAAAAAGTGCCGGAATATTGTACTGCTCATGCTTTCGTCCATATCAAACAAGATTGAAAGCGAACTGACTTATCATGAAACCGGTCACAAGCAATGCATTATTTACAAGTGAGGAACAAAAGCTGGATTCTAGCCTAACAATCAAGAGGTCAGTTCAGGGATAAATTCCCGTTCCACCATCTCGTCTGACTGCCAGACCTGCTCAATAAATTCGATATTCTCCTGCGCCAGCATCTCTAATAGTGGCGTATAGATATTCTTTGTCACAGGCAAGAGCAGCCCGGTCTGCTCTATAACACCGTCTGCAATTAATTGTGCGGCTATGGCCGCAGGATAACCAACCGTTGCCGCCATGGCGCTAAAACCATTGGGTGAGCCGATGGATTTAAGGCGTGCGGATTTATAAATTTTGGTTCCGTCCGCTCTTTTGATGATGAATTTGTGTTGCAGGATTATCATGTCTTTCTCACCTTCCAGGTAGGAAAGTTTTTCTAATAACAAAACGCAAAATTTATCAAACGGGCTAGCCCCCTCAGGAAGCCGTTCATCCGAAAAGACTCCGAGCCACTCTAGCGCCGCCCACGCGGTTGAATTGGCATTAATTTTGTGATTTTCCAATTCAGTCGCAGAATTGAGTTGCCGGATAAATGCGTACCAATCATTTGCCTGTGTAAGGGTAGCGTCCATGCCAAACAAGCCGAGCGCCTTAGCCAACTGCATGATTTGGCAAAATCCGGGATAGCGCAGGGTACCTCTTATCAAAGTGCTAACTTCTGGGATGCCGTAAATGTCTTTATACAAGAGCGAGTTGCGGTTGGGGTAACATTCAAGGTTCAGTCCGCCGATATGTACAGGTCTGGCCCAATCCATTAAACTCTCAGCGGCGACGGTGACACCTTGCCCTGCCCGTAAATAATCCGCCTGATTGAGCAAAACCATGATCGCGCCTTTGGGGTTCCATGAGAATTTATAGCCGAGCGGATTATTATTATCGTCCGGCGCTGGGATACCGCCGCACCACGATACGAATGCTTCGATTTGTTCGCCCTTGGCGTGAGCCGCATCAATAATCTGCATAGCGCTTAGATGGTCAATACCCGGGTCTAGACCTATTTCGTTCATGATACAGATGCCGGCCTGTTTAGCCTCATTACCCAGCGCCAACATCTCTGGTGATTGGTAACTGGCACTGACCATATGAGTGCCTGCCGCGATACACGCCCGTGCCACTGTCGGATGAAAGGGCGGCGGCACCATGGACAGTACCACATCAAAATTTGTAGCGCGGATTGTCAAAGCGTCCTTGTCAGTCACATCAATAACCTCTGCGCTTGCATTCGCATAGCCTATCGCCAAGCCTTGCGCATCCGCCAAAATATTATTGGCAATGACAATTTTATTTTCAGCACGCCGACACAAAAAACCTACCAGAGGTGCAGTCACTAACCCTGCGCCTAATACCAAAAACCGAGCCATAATCATTCCTTATTTGCTACACAGACAATGTGCATCACTGAATTACACAAGACAAGTCATGCTAGTCGTGTTACGCAAACAAAAAGGGGAATATCATGGATTCAAATTTTCTGTCGCTGATGCCAGTGATTATCACATTGATCGTTGCCGTGTGGGCGCGCAATGTTATTTTGGGTTTATTCTTGGGCGTTTTTTCTGGCGTTCTTCTTCTGAACGGCGTGAACCCGTTCACCGGTCTGCGGATTATGGTCAATGATTATATGGTGGCTGAAGCGGCTGAAAGCTCCCATATGGGCATTCTCATTTTGATGATATTCATTGCAGGGCTTGTTGGTTTGATGGAAAAGTCCGGAGGTGCTGCTGCATTTGCTGGCATGATGGTTAAATATATCAAAGGCAAAGTCGGCGCGCAAATAGCCGCATGGGTTAGCGGCTCCTTGTTGTTCTTCACTGATTCCGGCACGCCGCTGATTGTTGGCCCGCTGTTTCGCCCTATCACCGATGGCCTCAAAATATCACGGGTCAAACTGGCCTGGATTATTGATAGCACCGCCTCCCCCGTCGCCGTCCTCATCCCGTTCATTGGTTGGGGTTTGTATTCGCAAGGGCTGATTGCCGCCGAATACGAAGACCTCGGTATCAATGAAAGTGCGTTTCTTACTTATGTGAAAGCCGTCCCATTCCAGTTTTATTCGATCATGGCCGTTCTCATGGTTCCGGTCATCATCATCGCCAAAGCAGACTTTGGCTCTATGAAGAAGTTCGAAGACAATGCGGCCAAAGGTATTGTCGCCGAAAACCAAGCCGTTTTGAATGCCGAAATTGTGAGTAGTGAAGCTCTCGACAAAGCCAAACCGATTATGGTCTGGTTACCCCTGACAATTATGCTGACCGTCATGTTTGGCCTGCTTATCCCGATGGGTTTTCCCATGCATATGGAAAATGTGCCATCCAATGCGTTTCGCGGCAGCTTGTCCACCGGGTATATTCTCGCGGCCATAGCTTTAATGTTGTTGATGGCACGGTATGGTGTTCGGTCTTTAGCATCAGGGTTTTCACTTTATTTAGAGAGCATGAGCAAAATCATCAGCATACTCGCCATTTTGGTTTTGGCGTGGTCGCTTGGCGCTATCGGCAAAGATCTGGGCGCACCTGAATATATTTCGCAATTGGTAGCTGGAAAATTACCCGCTTATTTGATTCCCGTGGTCGCCTTTGCTGTTGGCGGCATCATTTCCTTTTCCACAGGTTCGTCTTGGGGGACTTACGCAATTTTAATGCCGCTGATCATTCCCCTCGCCTATGCGTTTAATGCGCCGATGTATGTGTGTATTGGCGCGGTATTATCAGGCGGATTGTTTGGGGATCATTGCTCACCCATATCCGATACCACTATCCTCTCGGCAACAGGTGCAGGCTGCCACCAGCTTGATCATGTTAAAACCCAAATACCTTATGCCTTGTTTAATGGTGCTTGTTGCCTTGCTGCCTTCATATTCGCAGGCATAACCGGAAGCGTCTGGGGGCTTGCACTTGGTATTGCGCTCATGTTGCTCGGCTTATTTGTCATTAAGAAATTTATTTCTTAAACAGCATTTTTGCCGCCGTAAGCAATTGTGCTTTTTCGACTTTGAAACCAGAGCGTATCCATAGGGCTTTAAGTGCTGCTAGAGCCTTACCAAGCTTTTCTCCGTGGGGAATGCCCAGAGTAATTAAATCTTTCCCCGTAACCGGAAATTCTGGCCATTGCCAATCGCGAGCGGTTACATATAGCCTCCACCATGCGCCGGATTCTATGGGATCGTCCGCACCTGCTGAACGTATCATTGCTCTATCCATAGCCACTTGTTTCCCCGATGTGTAAATTGCGATATTGGTTTCCTTATCGGGCAGGCCGGGGCGTAAATCCGTTTGATCGCCTGCCCAATATATCAGCCTGGCCTTTTCCTTATTGGACATTTTCAAACGCTTGCACAGCCGTGCCATAGCCAATTCGTCCCGCGCCGACATGGCCATCAGGCGCACATATGGATCAGGGGTGAGGGCGTATTTTTCCTCTAAGGCACAGATTAATTGCAAGCCTTCGCTATTACTGGCCTCGGGCAAAAGGGTTTCCAAAATTCCGTTCACCGACATGACATTGACCGTCCGAAACGGTGTAGGTGCGGACAGCAGCTTCTTAATTTCCGACCAAACACGCTCTGCGGATAAAGTTTTAAGCCCGGCTTTTAATTCCCGGCACGCGGTCAACCCATCTGCATCCATAGATTTGTCCGCACTGTACCAGGCATTGAAGCGAAAGAAACGCAATATGCGCAAATAGTCTTCTTCGATACGGGTGCGGGCATTGCCAACAAACCGGATTTTGCGGACTTTAATATCGTCTAGCCCTTGCCCGGTCGGGTCATATATCTTCCCGTCTAAATCCACATAAAGCGCGTTGATGGTAAAGTCACGACGGCGGGCATCTTCTGTCCAATCCTCGGTGAACTCCACCGTAGCCCGGCGTCCGTCCGTGCTGACATCGCGGCGCAAGGTGGTGATTTCATAGACCGTGCCGTCGACGACTGCGGTTAAAGTGCCGTGGGCTAGGCCGGTTTCGTGGACGGAGATATTTTCGGCTTTTAAAAGTTTAGCGACTTGGCGCGGCTCTATCGTCGTGGCAATATCATAATCCGCCAATGGCTCGCCCAGTAAGGCATTGCGCACACAGCCGCCGACAAATCTGGCGCTCTCCTTTGGCAGGGCTGCAAAAAGCCGTTTGGTTTCATTTGACTTAAGCCAATTATTCTTGAGTTTCATTGCATATCCTTTGGTAAATCCGGTACAGCATCATGGCCGTCATGCCCCAGACATGCCAGGTTAGGGCGTCCGCATTTGGCCAGGGCATATCGTATAATTTATGGGTCGTACCATCAAACTCTACCCGGCGCGGTATATGATTTTCGGGGTTCATAAAAAACGCGAACGGAATTTCTATGGTGTCTTCCACTTCACTGGCACACGGTATAATTTTTGCTGCCGGGTTGAGTATGCCGACAAAGGGCGTGACCCGGTATTGCGATACGGCGTTGAATGAGGGTAAGCGGCCAAGGAGGTGAATGTCCTTTGCACCAATACCAACCTCCTCATGGGTTTCGCGCAGTGCGCCCTGGCACGGGGTTTCACCCGCCTCGGTACGCCCACCCGGAAAACTGATTTGCCCGGCATGGGTCGGCATGTGCATGGGACGTCGGGTCAGTAAAATCTGCCATTCGCCGCGCTTAACCAAAGGAATAAGTACACTTGCCGGGCGTTGGCCATTGCGCTTGGGGATATGGCAATCGTCGCATATGTCCACAGGTTCGAGAACAGCGCCAATGCGTTTAATCACAGGGTCATTTAAATCAAACATCATGTATCCCTTTAGGACCTAAGGGGAAGAATATACCGCCTGCATAAATACCAAGCTGGTTATCAATTTCGAACGCATGTTCGACCAATTCATAAAACACGGATCGGATAATCAGCGCATCCAGCCGCCCACGCACGCGAACCAGCGGTGTAGGTTCTAAACTCACGGGGTCAGTTTCGACACTAAGTGGATGCTCCGCACCCACTTCTATCACCTCGTCCATATTGGTGGTGAAGAACAAGCGCTGGTTTTTACTGCTACCCTCAATATCAACCCGCACAGCTAGAAAATGGGCGCATTCTACGTTGATGTGGATTTTCTCAACAGGCGTGACCAGATATGTTTCGCCGTCTTCGTCCTTGCGTAAAACCCGCGCGAATAATTTGACCAATGGTGCACGGGTGATGCATGTACCCTCATGCCACCAAGACCCGTCCTTGCGAATGACCATGTCCATATGGCCGCAGTGTTTTGGATGCCATTTATCCACGGGCAAAGCCCCATCTCCTTGCGCACGGGCGGCTTTGATCAGTGCGGACAGACCGGAATTTCCATTATTTAATGTGGACACATGCAAGATTCCTTTTGCGCTTTAGACTTAATGCCTTAAACCTAAGCAATCGAGATAACCATACAAGAGAAATAAATATGACGACTTCAGCACTTGAGAAAAAACTCGCAACCGCCAGCGCCAAATTGGACAAGGTTAAAACGGAAATTTCCAATGTCGTTATCGGCCAGAAAGCTGTTGTTGATTTATCCTTAGCGGCTATGTTGTCCGGCGGCCATGCTTTGCTGGTCGGGGTGCCTGGGCTAGCCAAAACCTTGCTGGTGGAAACTTTATCCACAGTGCTTGGGCTTGATGGTAAGCGTATCCAGTTCACGCCCGACCTCATGCCCGCAGATATTATCGGATCCGAGGTTCTGGAGGAAAACGCTAAAGGCAAGCGCTCATTCCGGTTCATCCCGGGGCCAGTGTTTTGCCAGCTTCTCATGGCCGACGAAATAAACCGTGCCAGTCCGCGCACCCAGTCCGCCCTGTTGCAAGCCATGCAAGAACGCTTCGTCACCGTCGCAGGTGCGCGTCATGACCTGCCCGCGCCGTTTCATGTGTTGGCCACGCAAAACCCGATTGAGCAAGAGGGGACATATCCGCTGCCGGAAGCCCAACTCGATAGATTTTTGTTTCAAATAGATGTGGGCTATCCCAAAACGGATACAGAGCGCGAGATTTTATTGGCTACGACAGGCACACAACAGGGTAGCGCTAAGAAAGTCATCACGCCCAAAGGTTTGATGGATATGCAAGACTTGGTGCGTTCTATGCCCATTGGCAATACGGTGGTGGATTGTATTTTATCATTGGTGAGAAATGCCCGTCCCGACCAGAGCGAATATGATTTCATCAAAGACACGGTGGTTTGGGGCCCTGGGCCGCGCGCGGGACAAGCGCTTATGCTCGCCAGTCGCGCCCGCGCACTTTTGGACGGCCGTATTGCGCCTAGCGTAGATGACGTGCTGGCCCTAGCCGCCCCGGTTCTCAAACACCGCATGGCTCTAAGTTTCGCCGCCCGCGCCGACGGCGCCAATCTCGACGACCTAATCACCAAGCTGGCTGAACGGGTGAGTTAGTGATCTGCAGTGTTCAAAAAACCAGAGTTACGGGTGTCTCAGATAGTCCGTTACCCCTCACCTTGTTCCTCTCCCATGGGGAGAGGAACAAGGTGAGGGGTAACGGACTATCGAGGATAACGGTTACCAGATATTTTAATAGCTTCCCCCATGGAAAATGGGGGAAGGAGTAAGATGCCCATTACCACGAAAAACACCCAACTCAGACGTGACGCGGAGCATCTTGCTGCGCCTTACCCGCATTTGCTGGCCGAGGCGGAACGGGTGGCGGCTATTGTGGCGCAAGGCGTGCATGGGCGCAGGCGCGCCGGCCAAGGCGAGACATTTTGGCAGTACCGGGATTATTCAAATTCCGATAGCGCCCACGATATTGACTGGCGACGCTCGGCACGCTCAGACCATTATTATGTGCGCGAAAACGAATGGGAAGCCGCCAATACCGTCTGGATGTGGCGGGATGGATCGGACGGTATGGGCTGGAAATCCCATAAAGCCTTACCGACCAAAAAGGACAGGGCGTCCGTGTTGATGATGGCGCTATCGTCCCTATTGATGCGCGCCGGGGAACGCTGCGCCGTGTTGGGTATGAGCGAACGCCCGCATACGGGGCGCTTTGGCATTGAGCACATTTCTTATAAGTTAGCGACGGGTGCAGGCGGGATGGATGCGCTTAGCGCAGATTTCTCCGCCCACGCCAAATTAGTGCTTGCGTCAGATTTTTTGGCGCCTGCAGGAATTTGGCGCGAGCGCTTAGCCGCTCTATCGGCACGCCCGGCCAGTGGCATACTCCTGCACATAGTCGACCCGGCAGAGCGCGGGTTTCCGTTTAAAGGCCGGGTGCAAATGCTTGAGCCTGGCTCGAAAGTAGCCAAATTACCTTTTTTGCTCGGGCGGGCGGAAAAAATGCGCGATAAATATTTGGAAAAATTCGTCGCGCACGAAGACGCACTGGCGCAAACCGCAAACAGGCTTGGCTGGACGCTTATCACTCACACGACGGATCAACCAGCCACACAAGCACTGAGCGCCATGTATCAAGCCCTTGCGGGGGATGTATAATGGTACTTGGCCCGGTCACATTTTTGGCACCTTTGGCATTATTCGGCTTGTTGGCTCTGCCGATTATTTGGTGGGTTTTGAAAATCACCCCGCCCAAACCACTTTTGCAAATATTCCCGCCATTGCGCTTGCTCGCGGATATTCACAAAGAGGAAGACACCCCTAACGCTACGCCGATTTGGCTTTTACTGTATCGTTTGCTTATGGGGGCATTGCTGGCAGTGGCATTGGCCAAGCCAATATTGTTCAAGCCGGACGTGGAGACCAACCGTCCGCTTGTCCTTATCATAGACAATGGTTGGGCGGCGGCAGGAAATTGGTCTGCGGTCATTAACGAAGCCGAAGCTTTGGCCGAACAAGCCGTGTCTGAAAACCAGATGGTAGCGGTTTTGCGCAGTGTCGATTTGCGCGGCCAGAACGCGGACGGATTTATGCCCGCCGCCCAGGCCCTTAAATCTATCCGTGCCCTGCAAGTCACGGCTTATGAACCGATGCGGATAGAACTGGCGGACCGCTTGGCTGCGATAGATTTATCCGGTGCAGATATTATCTGGCTGTCGGACGGGGTGGATTATGGGGCGGCGAAAGACTTTAAAGCCACACTGAAATCTGGTGGCAATCAAAAGCTTTACCACCCTGCCTCCGCCTTAAGTCCGCTCCTAGCGGGTGCCATAGAGGAAACCGCCAACGGGTTTCGTGCGACTTGGCACCGTGTGGATACGGCGAGTTTGCGTACACACAATATCGTCGCGTTCAGCCCCCAAGGCCGGGTGCTGGCACGCACTGAGCTAAAATTTATGCCCGGGGAAGCTAAGGCCGAAGCCAATTTTGAACTGCCCGCAGAATTGCGCAACCGTGTTTCCCTGCTCAAGCCTGAAGGGTTTGCTTCGGCGGGGGCGGTTAAATTATTAGATGATAGTTGGGGGCGGCCTTTGGTTGGCCTGCTTAAGGGCAGTGACGCCAACACCCAACC
>Ga0256839_1003850_pt1 | contig 15143 bp, 20 predicted proteins | sample 354166metaG_FD_185968 | JGI IMG/M metagenome (GOLD analysis project Ga0256839, IMG submission 185968) | Hydrothermal vent microbial communities from Mid Atlantic Ridge, Atlantic Ocean - 354-166 | ecosystem: Environmental > Aquatic > Marine > Hydrothermal vents | place: Atlantic Ocean: Mid... | reverse complement strand
TGCTCAATACACTACAGTCCGATGCGGGCTGAACCGGAAGGAAACCAAAATGTTTAAAGGCTGGACAAGAATTATCGTGGCGGGGCTGTCGGTGGCGGGGTTGATCTTTTTCATCACCGGGCTGGCGAAAAGCATCACCGACGGTTTCGCGGGTTTCTGGGGCGGCTTGCCGTTCTGGATCATCGCGCTGAGCGTGCTGGCGATGGCCGTCTATGACTGGTACGAAGAGACGATCAAGAAGCGGGACTAGGGCATGGGGAAACCTGTTCTCTGGATCACGCGCAGGCTCTCGGATGCCACGCTGGAACGGGCGGCGCGCGATTACGATGTGATCGTGAACGAGGCCGACGGGCTGCATACCGCCGATGAAATCGTCGCCATGAGCGCGCGGGTCGATGCGATCCTGCCCTGCCATTCGGAGGTTTTCGATGCGGATGTGGCGGCGCGCCTCGATCCGCGGGTAAAAATCATCGCCAACCATTCGGTCGGGGTGGACCATTGCGATCTGGCGGCGCTGGCCGCACGCGGGATCATGGTGACCAACACGCCCGATGTGCTGTCCGACGCTACTGCCGATATCGCGGTTCTGCTGATGCTCGGCGCCTCGCGCCGCGCGGTGGAGGGCGACCGTCTGGTGCGTTCCGGCGCGTGGGATTTCTGGAGTCCCTCCTTCATGGTCGGCAAACAGATGAGCGGTGCGCGCCTCGGCATTGTCGGTATGGGGCGTGTCGGGCAGGTGATGGCACGCCGCGCACGCGGGTTCGATATGGATGTGCATTATTACAACCGTCGCCGTCTGCCGCCGGAGCAGGAGCAGGGCGCAACCTATCACGACTCGATCGAAAGCCTGCTGCCGGTTTCCGACTTTCTGTCGCTGCATTGTCCGGCCACGCCGGAAACCACCGGCATGATGAATGCGGAACGTTTTGCTCTGCTGCCGGAGGGGGCGGTTTTCGTCAATACGGCGCGCGGTGCGCTGGTGGACGAGGATGCCTTGCTGGCGGCACTGGACAGCGGCAGGGTCAGCGCGGCGGGCCTCGATTGTTTCGTTATTGAACCGGGCGGCAATCCGGGTTTCGCGGCACATGAAAACATCTTCATGCTGCCCCATATCGGCAGTGCCACGGTCAGGACCCGCGACGCGATGGGGTTTCGGGCGCTTGACAATCTAGATGCGTTTTTTGCCGGAAAATCGCCGAAAGATGCGGTTGTTTAGACTTCCTCCTCCAGTATCAGGGTGATTTCACCGGATTTTTCCAACTCGCGAATGGCGGCGATAACCTCGTTCATGGCGGCGTCTGCGTCCTTCGGCTTGACGGTTTCGAGTTCGGACAGGTCGTCGCGAATCTGCTCGGCCGCCCGTTTCGGAAGATTGGACAGCAGGAAATCGGCCGCCTGCGGAGCTTCTTTTTCCGCGCCTTTCAGGGCCTTGAGCAGCGATTCCTGCGGCACGGCGCGCAGAATGGCCGAGACGTCGCGCGGTTGCACACGTTCGGGAATGTCGGGGAAGGTGAACATGGCCTTGCGGATTTTCTCGGCCGTGTCCGGGTCGGATTTGCCGAATTCGTCCAGCATCCGGTCGCGGATCTCGCTCTGGGTGAAATTCATGATGTCACCGGCCCGTTCGACCGGCGTTTTGTCGAAAATACTGTCACCGTCCCCGGCAAACAGGGTTTCGCTGATGCTCTGGCCGATGACCTCGATAATTTCGGGCGCGATTTCGCCGGCATTGACGATGGCGAGCATGGTTTCGCGGGCCCGCTCCGGCTCCATTGCGCCGAGGATTTCGGCCGCGAGTGGCGAGGGGATTTTCGACAGGACCGTAGCGGCAATTTGCAGGTGTTCGGCCTCGATACAGGCGCGCAACTCCGCCGGTTCGGCCGAGGCGATGCGGGTCCAGACATCGACGGCGGGAGAGCGGATGTAGGCCTTGCGTATATTTTCCAGCACCTTGTCGCTGACGTGGCCCTTGAGGGCGTTCAGCGTATCCTCCAGCTCGCCGCGCAGCGATACGCCGAAGGCGCCCAGCTCGGTCAGGAATTCGAGGATAACCGCATCTACCGTGGCCTGCGGCACATCGCCGAAGGTTGCCATGGTATCGACCGTCTGTTTCAGCGCGGCGGTGGCGATATTGTCGAGATTCGGCGCGGCATTGGCGCGGATCAGCACGCTGAGCAGGATCGCGGCCTTCTGCTGCTTGGTCAGGGCATCGGGGGCGGTTTCCGGTGGCGGATCGGGGCATTTGGCAAGGGCGAGCGACATGGCGTGATTCCGTTGTGACTGGCGCGAGTTTTGCCCGCAGACGTTAACAAAACCTGAAGGAAAATTGTTTTTCCGTTTAGATTTCGTTCATAATTTGTTCCTAAAAGAGCCGTGTCGGAGCCAAAAAAGGAGATGTGCGATGAAATGGACTTGACCAGACCTGTGACGGGGACCGGCTTGATATTGCGCGTTAATCTGCGGTTCGGGTGCATCCCTGCTTGCCCCCGTTGTGCCAATCGCGGTAAAAGGCGCCTCAGGATTGTTTAACCGAGGTGTCATAATGCGACGTGTTGTTGTAACGGGACTGGGAATGGTGAGCCCTCTGGCCTGCGGGGTAGAGGAAACCTGGAAGCGGATTCTGAACGGGGATTCGGCCTGCGGTCCGATCACACGGTTCGATGCCTCGCATCTGGTAACGGGATATGCCTGCGAGATCCCGCGGGGAGACGGCACAGAGGGGACCTTCAATCCCGATGACTGGATGTCGTCCAAGGACCGGCGCAAGGTGGACGATTTTATCCTGTATGCGGTGGCTGCTGCCGAAATGGCGGTTTCCGATGCGGGATGGAAGCCGGAGGCCGAAGAGGACCGGTTGCGCACGGGAGTGATGATCGGGTCGGGAATCGGCGGACTCGGCACTATTGCCGATACGGCGAACCTGTTGAAAGAGCGGGGGCCGCGGCGGATCTCGCCGTTTTTCATTCCTTCGACACTGATCAATCTGGCCTCGGGGCAGGTGTCGATCAAATACGGTTTCAAGGGGCCGAACCATGCGGTTGTGACGGCTTGCTCGACCGGTGCGCACGCGATTGGGGATGCTTCGCGGCTGATCATGTTCGGCGATGCGGATGTGATGGTCGCTGGCGGGGCCGAGGCGCCGATTTGCGAACTGGGCATTGCCGGTTTCAACGCCAGCAAGGCGCTGTCGAGCAAACGGGCGGATGATCCGGCGACGGCTTCGCGGCCCTATGACCTTGACCGTGACGGTTTTGTCATGGGTGAGGGGGCCGGAATTGTTGTGCTGGAGGAATACGAACATGCCAGGGCGCGCGGCGCGAGGATATACGCCGAGGTTCTGGGTTACGGGCTGTCGGGGGACGCCTATCACATCACGGCGCCGGCCGAGGATGGCGACGGGGGGTATCGGGCCATGCAGGCGGCACTGAACCACGCCGGACGCAAGCCGGAAGAGGTGGATTACGTCAACGCGCACGGGACCTCGACCATGGCGGATACCATCGAACTGGGCGCGGTGGAGCGGCTGCTCGGTGCGGCGGCAGAAAGAGCGGTGATGTCCTCGACCAAGTCGTCGATCGGGCATTTGCTGGGTGCGGCCGGTGCTGTCGAGGCGATTTTCACCATTCTGGCGATACGCGACCAGATTGCGCCTCCGACGATCAATCTGGAAAACCCGGTGGAGAGCCGGATCAATCTGGCGCCGAACACACCGGTCAAACGCGAAATCAGAACGGCTTTGTCGAATTCTTTCGGGTTCGGCGGCACCAATGCCTCGCTTGTGATGGGGAAAGTGGAATAGATGGGCCGCAGCATTGCCGCGAACGCGTTTACATTTCTGATCGTTGCCTTTCTGGCGCTCGGCGGGCTGTTTGCCTGGGGGCAGGGGCAGTTCCGCAACCCCGGGCCGGTGGCCGAAGATACGGTTTTCGAGGTGCCCAAAGGCGCCAACCTGACGAAAGTGGCCGAGGCGCTGGAGACCGAAGGGCTGATTTCCAGCGGGCCGGTGTTCCGCATCGGGGCGCGCTACACCAAACGGGACAACAAGCTGAAATTCGGGGAATACCTTATTCCGCAAGGGGCCTCGATGGATGAAATTCTGGATATTCTGACCTCCGGCAAGAGCATCCAGTATTTCATTACGCTGCCGGAGGGGTTGTATACCTCGGAAATCATTGCGAGAATCGAGGCCAATCCGGACCTGACCGGAGAGATCGAGGAAATTCCGCCCGAAGGAATGATGGCGCCGGATACCTACAGTTTCCAGCGTGGCGATACGCGCCAGTCGGTCGTGGACCGGATGGTGAAGGCGCAGCAGAAAATTCTGGACGAGGCCTGGGCCAATCGCGCGCCGGACCTGCCGCTGGAGAGCAAACAGGAGTTGCTGATCCTGGCGTCGATCGTGGAGAGCGAGGCGGGCGGGGCCGGTGAATGGGCCAAGGTGGCCTCGGTGTTTTATAACCGGCTGGAAAAGGGGATGCGGCTGGAGGCGGATGCGACGCTGCGTTACGGGCTGACCATGGGCAAGGAACGGTTGCGGCGGGGATTGTTCCAGTCGGAGCTGGACAAGGAGACGCCCTATAACACCTATATGATTCCCGCGTTGACGCCGACTCCGATCTCGAATCCCGGGCGCGAGGCGATTTTTGCCACGGCGAATCCGGAAAAAACACCGTATTTCTTTTTCGTTCTCGACGGGTCCGGCGGCCATGCGTTTGCCGTTACATACAAGGAACATCAGCGTAATGTGGCGGCTTGGCGGGCCATTGAACGGGAGCGTGCGGGGAACTGATGCTGCACAACTTGTAATTTAGTTGTTGACAATGCGAACGCTCTAAGGTATAACTCTTGGCAAGCTGGAAGAAGTGGGCGAGCGGCACGGTCGAAAGACTGGCGCCGCTTTTTCCGTTTCTGCTCGGAGCGGGCAGGTAAGGCTTGGATATATGAAAAAAACAGGGCCCGGAGATCGGGAGGAGACCCTGCGCAGGCTGGATGCGGCGCGGGAAACATTCGAAGTGCTGCGCGAGGCGGTGCTGGCGACGGTGCGACGGTTGCAGTCCGGCGAGGATATGCCGGAGGCGGGAAAGGTGCGCAGCTCGGCAGCGGATTTCGCGCGGGCGCTGAACCAGGTGATGGAGATCGAGAATGGTCTTGCGAAACATGGCGGCAGAGACTGCGGGGGCGGGGCGCTTGACCTTGCGGCCGCGCGGGAAGAGGTGCTTGAGCGACTTGCTCGGCGCGCTGGACGAGGATGAGGTCGGGGCGTTTTTGGACGGGTTGAGCCCGAATGCTTTGCTGGCCCTGCCGTGGATGTTCGAGATCTGGGCGCTGGAACACCAGCGGCCGCCGGAGGGGGACTGGACCACCTGGGTGGTACTGGGCGGGCGCGGGGCGGGCAAGACCCGTGCCGGTGCCGAGTGGGTGCGGGCGCAGGTCGAGGGGGCGCGGCCCGGTGATGCGGGGCGGTGCCGACGGGTGGCGCTGGTCGGGGAGACGATCGAGCAGGCGCGCGAGGTGATGGTGTTCGGCGAGTCGGGGATACTGGCCTGCTCGCCGCCGGACCGCCGGCCGGAATGGCAGGCGACGCGCAAGCGGCTGGTCTGGGCCAACGGGGCGGTGGCGGAGGTGTATTCGGCCTCCAACCCCGAGAGCCTGCGCGGGCCGCAGTTCGATTGTGCCTGGGCGGACGAGCTGGCGAAGTGGAAGCAGGGGCAGGATGCCTGGGACATGTTGCAGTTCGGGTTGCGTCTGGGGGAGCGTCCGCAGCAGGTGGTGACGACGACTCCGCGGCCGTCGCGATTGTTGAGCGGGTTGCTGGCGGAGGGGCGGACGGTCTCGACATCCGCGCCGACGGAGGCGAATGCGGCGAATCTGGCGGAGAGCTTTCTGGATTATGTGACGGACAAATATGCGGGATCGCGGCTGGGCCGGCAGGAGTTGCAGGGCGAGCTGCTGAACGATGTCGAAGGAGCGTTGTGGTCGCTGGAGGCGCTCGACGGTTGTCGGGCGGAGGTGCCGGAACTGGACCGGATCGTGGTGGCGGTGGACCCGCCGGTGACCGGGCATGAAGGGTCGGACGAGTGCGGGATCGTGGTGGCCGGTGTCTGTATGGAGGGCCCGCCGAAGGACTGGCGGGCCTATGTTCTGGAGGATGCGACGGTGCGCGGGTCACCGCAGGTCTGGGCCGAGCGGGCGCTGGCCAAGGTGCGGGAATACGGGGCCGAGCGGCTGGTGGCGGAGGTCAATCAGGGGGGCGATCTGGTGGAGACGCTGGTGCGCTCGATCGACCCGCTGGTGGCGTATCGCGGGGTGCGGGCGACGCGCGGCAAGGCGGCACGGGCGGAGCCGGTGGCGGCGCTTTACGAGCAGGGGCGGGTGTTCCATTGCGGCGGTTTTGGCGCGCTGGAGGACCAGATGTGCGCGATGACGGTTTCGGGGTTTACCGGCAAGGGCAGTCCGGACCGGCTGGATGCGCTGGTCTGGGCGCTGAACGATTTGATGATCGTGCCGGCGGCGGCGTTTTTGCGACCGCGGGTGCGGGGGTTATAACCCCACTAAACCGGTTTAGTGGAATTGAAGCGGGTTGGACCGGACCGGGTGGGTTCGCGGTAACCTATTAGATGAATTATGGAAAATCGTGTCGTTTGATTCCACTAAACCGGTTTAGTGGATATGTCGCGCACGGTTCGGGCAGACAGGAGCATGGGCGGAATGGTTTTGCAGCTTTTCAAGGGTAGCAGGGGAGTGGCGGAGCAGAAGGCTTCGGCGGCGGCTCCTGTGATTGCGTTTCACGGGGCCGGTCGGGCGGCCTGGTCGCCGCGGGATACGGTGAGCATGACGCGCTCGGGGTTTTCGGGCAATCCGGTCGGGTTTCGCTGCGTCAAGATAATTGCCGAGGCGGCGGCGGCGGTGCCGGTATTGTTGCAGGATGGCGAACGGCGGTTCGGGGAGCACCCGTTGTTGGGCCTGCTGGCGCGACCGAATGACGGGCAGGGGGCGGCGGCCCTGCTGGAGGCGTTCTACGGGCAGTTTTTGCTGTCGGGGGACGGCTATCTGGAGGCGGCGGGGATGGATGCCCGTGGCTTGCCGCGCGAGCTGCATGTGCTGCGCTCGGACCGGATGTCGGTGGTGCCGGGGGCGGATGGCTGGCCGGTGGCCTATGAATACAAGGTGGGCGCACGCAAGCACCGGTTCGATATGCGCGGTGAATTCGCACCGGTGCTGCATGTGAAGGCGTTCCATCCGCTGGACGACCATTACGGGTTGTCGCCGATGCAGGCGGCGGCGCAGGCGCTGGATGTGCATAATGCGGCCTCGCGCTGGTCGAAGGCGTTGCTGGACAATGCGGCGCGGCCCTCGGGGGCGATTGTTTACAAGGGTGCGGACGGAATGGGCGCGTTGGCGGGTGACCAGTATGACCGGCTGGTGGCCGAGCTGGAGTCGCATCATCAGGGCGCGGCGAATGCCGGGCGGCCGATGTTGCTGGAAGGCGGGCTGGACTGGAAACCCATGGGCTTCAGCCCGTCGGATATGGAGTTCCAGAAAACCAAGGAGAGCGCGGCGCGCGAGGTGGCGCTGGCCTTCGGTGTGCCGCCGATGCTGCTGGGGCTGCCGGGGGATGCGACCTATGCCAATTATCAGGAGGCGAACCGGGCGTTTTACCGCCTGACCGTGCTGCCGCTGGTGGGCAAGACGCTGGCGGCGCTGTCGGGGTGGCTCGGGCCGCTGTTTGGCGAGGGGCTGGTGCTGAAGCCGGATCTGGACGGGATTCCGGCGCTGGCGGCAGAGCGCGAGGCCAAGTGGCGCGCGGTGGCCGGGGCGGAGTTCCTGACGCAGGCGGAAAAACGGCAGATGCTGGGGCTGCCAGCGCTGGCGGCGGATGAATGAGCCGGCGCAGCGGGTCGAAATACCTCTATGAGCCGTTCGATGCGGCCTCGGCGCGGATCGAGGCGCACGAGCGGGTGACGGAGGAACGCTGGCAGGGGCTGGAGCGGCGCCTGCAGGCGATCGAGGCGATGCTGGAGCGGCTGGAACGGCGGATGTGGCTGGCGGTCTATGGAGCGGCGGCGATGTTTTCGGCGGATGCGATTTACAAATTTTTAACGGGTGTGCAGGGCGGATAGTCGTTTTGTTTCAACCGGATGCGGGGCGGTTAACAAACTACTAAACCGGTTTAGTGGTTTTGTAGGCCTGTGCCCGCGCCGGTTTTCGGGCGTGCAGAAGGAAAGGGAGACGCATGGATATTCACAGGACGGGCGGGCCGGGCTACGAGACGAAGTTCTGCCATTTCAAGGGCGGTATCGGCCTGCAGGGCAATGGCGAGATTGCCGGTTATGCCTCGCTTTTCGGCGCGGCGGACCAGAGCGGCGATGTGGTGCAGAAGGGGGCCTATCTGGGGTCGCTGGAGCGCCTGAAAGCCGGTGGCGGCAAGGTCAAGATGTTGTGGCAGCATGATCCGGCGCAGCCGATCGGGGTCTGGGAGACGGTCTTCGAGGACAGCAAGGGGTTGTGCGTCAAGGGGCGTATCCTGACCGAGGTGCAGGCCGGACGCGAGGCGCTGGCGTTGCTGAAGGCCGGAGCGATTGACGGTCTGTCGATCGGGTATCGCACCCTGCGTTCGGAAAAATCCGGCGGCGGGCGGTTGCTGCATGAAATCGAGCTTTGGGAAGTGTCGCTGGTGACCTTCCCGATGTTGTCCGGGGCGCGGGTGGCGCCTTCGGAGGACGAAACGGCATTGGCGGCGAGCCTTGCCGAAACCTTCCGGCAGGCGCGCGATCTGCTGGCCTAACACATAGGGAAAATTATGGGTGTCAAGGAACAGAAAACCCGTTTGTCGGGAGAAAGACCTGTGGGCGAAGTAAAGGCGGCCATGCAGGGGTTTCTGAGTGAATTCAGTGCCTTTCAGAGTGAAATCAAATCGAAACTCAAAGAACAGGAAGAACGTTTGAACATGTATGACCGTAAATCACTGGCACCGGCGCGTCCGGCGCTTTCGGCTGTTGCCGAAGTGGAAATCCCGCACAAGAAAGCCTTTGCCGCCTATCTGCGTTCGGGCGATGACGATGCCTTGCGCGGGCTGGCTGTCGAGGAAAAGGCGCTGTCCACGGCGGTGGCGGCCGATGGCGGCTATCTGGTCGATCCGCAGACGGCGGAGCAGATTTCCGGCGTGCTGCGCGGGGCGGCCTCGGTGCGGGCGATTGCCAATGTGGTGCAGGTGGAATCCACAGCCTATGACGTGCTGGTGGACACTACGGATATCGGTGCGGGCTGGGCCAGCGAGACCTCGGCGCAGCTGGAGACGGGCACGCCGCAGCTGGAGCGTATTTCCATTCCGCTGCACGAGTTGTCGGCCCTGCCCAAGGCCTCGCAGCGTTTGCTGGATGATGCGGCCTTCGATGTCGAGGGCTGGCTGGCGGCGCGTGTGGCCGACAAGTTTGCCCGTTCCGAGGGGCTGGCCTTCATTTCCGGTGACGGTGTGGACAAGCCGACGGGGTTCCTGAACTATCCGGCGGTGGCCGATGCCAACTGGAGCTGGGGCAATCTGGGGTATGTGCCCACCGGTAATGACGGCGATTTCAACACCAATGCGCCGGCGGATGCGATTGTCGATCTGGTCTATGCGCTGGGGGCGCAGTATCGCGCCAATGCGACCTTCGTGATGAACTCCAAGACGGCCGGTGCGGTGCGCAAGATGAAGGATGCGGACGGGCGTTTCCTGTGGTCCGACGGGCTGGCGGCGGGCGAGCCGGCGCGCCTGATGGGCTATCCGGTGCTGATTGCCGAGGACATGCCCGATATCGGTATCGGCGCCACGGCGATTGCCTTTGGCGATTTCACCGCCGGTTACACCATTGCCGAGCGCCCCGACCTGCGCATCCTGCGCGACCCGTTCAGCGCCAAGCCGCATGTGCTGTTCTATGCCACCAAACGTATCGGTGGCGATGTGAGCGATTTTGCGGCGATCAAGCTCCTGAAATTCTCGCTGACCTAAGGCGGTTTGCGAGGGGGCCTGTCCCTGACGGGGCAGGTCGGCCCCCTGCATTGTCCAGCTTGCTGCTACTCCTCCGCTCGAGCGGTGCGGGGGGCCTGTTTATTCGAGGGGAGGTTCGCCGATGAGCGGATATTTTGTGAAAGACCCGGATGTGGAGATGGAACTGACCGTGGACTGGAACCGCGGGTATTTGCAACGATACGAGAGGGTTATGGATGACCTCGGCTGGACGATACGGCCGGTGGAGGATGCCGCTGGCGAGCTGCGCGTGGTGGCGCAGGAGGTGGACGGGACCTGCACGCGGGCGCGGTTTCGCGGCGGGGTGCCCGGGCGGGTCTATATGGTTGCCAGCAAGGTGGAGACCACGGCGGGGCGCGAACTGGAACGCGTGATCCTGTTTCGGGTGGCAAAGGGGAAGTGCACATGATTTTGGAAGAACTGACCACGCCGACGGTGGCGAAGTTGCCGATACGGGCATTTGCGGAGCATCTGAAGCTCGGCTCGGGGTTCGCCGATGACGGGTCGGAGGATGCGGTGCTGGAACTGTATTTGCGTTCCGCCATGGCGGCGGTCGAGGCGCGGATCGGCAAGGTGTTGTTGACGCGGAAATTCGGCTGGCGGCTGACCCGCTGGTTCGGGAGCCGCGTGCAGGGGCTGCCAGTGGCGCCGGTGAGCGCGATCACCGATGTGACGCTGTTTGACGCAAACGGGGCGGGCACGGTTGTCGATACGGCCGCCTACCGGCTGGAGGTCGATGCGGTGCGCCCGAGGCTGGTGGCGACGGGGGCCTTGTTGCCGGTCATTCCGCGCGACGGTTCGGTGGTGATCGGGTTCGAGGCCGGATTCGGGACATGGGCGAAGGTGCCCGCCGATCTGCGCCAGGCGATGTTGTTGCTGGCGGCGAGCTATTACGAGAACCGCGATGGCGAGGGGCGGGTGAACGGGATGCCTTTCGGAGTCATGGCCTTGCTGGATTCCCATCGGGCGATCCGGTTGGGGGGGCGGTGATGCAGGTGCGTTTGACGCGGCGACTGTTGCTGGAGGAACGGGTGAATGTGCCCGACGGCAAGGGCGGGTTTTCCGTGAGCTGGCAGGTTCTGGGCTCGCACTGGGCCAGCGTTGACGCGCGATCCGGGCGCGAGGCGGTGGTCGGGGCGCGGGATGTCTCGAAAGTGCGGCACAGGATTGTGGTGCGGGCGGCGCCGGAAGGCTCGGGCAGGCGGCCGCAGCCGGACCAGCGCTTTCGCGAGGGGGCGCGGGTCTATGCGATTCTGGCGGTCTCGGAATTCGATGCCGGCGGGCGCTGGCTGGAGTGCTGGGCCGAGGAGGGCAAGGAATGAGTTTGGCGTTGTCGGGAGAATTGCAGGGCGCGGTTTACGGCGCGCTGGTGGCGGATCCGGTGCTGGCGGGGCTGGTCGGGAACGAGATTTTCGATGCGCCCTTGCCAGGCGGCGGCACTCTGCCGGCCGGGGAATTCGTGACGCTGGGCGAGGAGGTGGTGAAGCCCTTCGATACGGCGACCTCCAGCGGGGCGGTGCATGATTTCGATGTCAGCGTGCATTCGACGGCCAGCGGCTTTGCCGCGGCCAAGGCGGTGGCGGCGGCGGTTTCCGCTGTGCTGGTGGATGCGAATCTGCTGCTGGCGGGCGGGGCGCTGGTGTCGCTGCGCTTCGTCAAGGCGCGGGCGAAACGGGGGGTGGCGCCGGAGTTGCGCCGCATCGAGATGCGGTTTCGGGCCGTGGTGGAAAATGTTTAAGCGAGGGATTTCAAAATGGTAGCGCAAAAAGGCAAGGATCTGCTGATCAAGATCGACATGGACGGCAGCGGCACTTTCCAGACCGTCGCGGGGCTGCGAGCCAGCCGGATCAGCTTCAACGCCGAGACGGTAGATGTGACCAGTCTGGACAGCGCCGGTGGCTGGCGCGAGTTGCTGGGCGGGGCGGGGGTGCGCTCGGCCGCGATCAGCGGTTCGGGGGTATTTCGCGATGATTATACCGACGAGCGGGCGCGGCAGATATTTTTTGACGGGGTCGTGCCGGATTTCCAGGTGATCATTCCCGATTTCGGTGTGATTCAGGGGCCATTCCAGATCACGGCGCTGGAGTATTCCGGCAAGCATGACGGCGAGGCGGCTTACGAGCTGTCGCTGGCCTCGGCCGGTGCGCTGGCGTTTACGGCGCTGTGATGGGCAACCCGTATCGCGGCGAGGTGGAGCTGGTGCTGGAGGGGCGGGCGCGGGTGATGCGGCTGACCCTCGGGGCGCTGGCTGAACTGGAGGCGGAGCTGGAGAGCGGGAGCCTGATGGAACTGGTGCAGCGGTTTGAAAGCGGGGCGTTTTCGGCGCGTGACTTGCTGGCGCTGCTCTGGGCAGGGCTGCGCGGTGGCGGGCTGGATATTTCGGTTGCGGATCTGGCGGGGATGGATGTCGGCGGGCCGGTGGTGGCGGCGCAGGCGGCGGGCCGGTTGCTGAAGGTGACGTTCAGCGTGCCGGAATGAAGGTGGACTGGGCAGGGCTGATGCGGCTGGGCCTTGTGCGGTTGCGGCTGTCGCCGGAGGTGTTCTGGGCCCTGACCCCGGCGGAATTGTTGTTGATGGCGGGGCTGGATATGCGGGCGCCGATGAGCCGGAATGTGCTGGACGGGCTGGCGGCGCTTTATCCTGACGAAGGGGAATAGAATGGCGGATATCGAGACGGATCTGGACAATCTCGACGGGTTGCTGGGCGATCTGGAGGGGAGCCTCGGCGGGACGCAGGCGGCGACGGTGGCCTTTCAGCAGGAGCTGGAGGGGATGAGGGTTGCGGTTGCGGCGGCGGGTGACGAGGCGCGCGGGCTGGGGCGGTCGCTGAGTTCCGGATTGAAGGCGGCGATTGGCGATCTGGTGATTGACGGGGCCAATCTGACCGATGTTCTGGGCAATCTGGCGAGGTCGATGGCCGATGCGGCCTTCAACCAAGCGATTACGCCGGTGACGGATGCGATCGGCAACGGGATCGGGTCGCTGGTTTCCGGGATGCTGGCCTTTGAAAACGGCGGGGTGATCTCGGGCGGTTCGGTGCAGGCTTTCGCACAGGGGGGCGTCGTGGACGGGCCGGTGAATTTTCCCATGCGCGGCGGTATCGGGTTGATGGGCGAGGCGGGACCGGAGGCGATCATGCCGCTGGCGCGCGGGGCCGACGGCAAGCTGGGCGTACGCGGCAGCGGCGGGAGCGTGGTCAATGTGACGATGCATATCACGACGCCGGATGTGGCCGGTTTCGAGCGGTCCCGCAGCCAGATCGCGGCGGGGATCGGGCGGGCGATTTCGCGCGGGCAGAGGAATTACTGAAGGGTTAACGCGCCTCCACTAAACCGGTTTAGTGGAATGGTTTGTGTTGCGGTTTCAGGTGGTTGCAGTGGTTAACGGGCGTGGCTTCACATCCATTAAACCGGTTTAGTGGAGGCGTGGCCGGTTGGTGTGTGGGGACTTCAGAGGAGGAGAATATGGATTTTCACGAGGTCAGGTTTCCGGCCAGTGTGTCCGTCGGCTCGAGCGGCGGGCCGGAGCGGCGCACGGATATTGTGACGCTGTCGAACGGATACGAGGAGCGCAATGCCCCCTGGGCGCAGGCGCGGCGGCGCTATGATGCGGGGGTGGGGATGCGCTCGCTCGACGATCTGGCGGCGGTGATCGGGTTTTTCGAGGCACGGGCGGGGCAGCTCTATGGTTTTCGCTGGAAGGACTGGGCGGATTTCAAATCCTGTTTGCCGTCGGAAAAGGTGCAGAATTCCGATCAGGTGCTGGGGGTCGGGGATGACCGGCGGCAGGCGTTCCAGTTAGTGAAGGCCTATCGTTCGGGCGTTGGCGAGCAGATTCGCGATATTCGCAAGCCGGTAGCGGATACGGTTCTGGTGGCGGTTTCGGGGGATGCGCAGGTGATCGGGACGGATTTCGATGTGGACTATGCGACGGGAATGGTGACGTTTGCCGCGCCGCCGCCGGACGGGGCCGTGGTGACGGCCGGATTCGAGTTCGATGTGCCGGTGCGTTTCGACACCGACCGGATTTCGGTGTCGGCCGGCGGGTTTTCGGCGGGGGAGATCCCCTCGGTTCCGGTGGTGGAGGTGCGGGTATGAGTGTGACGACGCAGTGCCGGTGCTGGCGGGTCGTGCGGCGGGACGGGGTGGCGTTCGGTTTTACCGATCATGACCGCGATCTGGCGTTTGACGGGGCGGTGTTCCGGGCCGGTAGCGGGCTGGATGCCTCGGTGGTCGAGGTCTCGGCCGGTTTGAGTGTGGACAATGCGCAGGCGGTCGGGGCGCTGTCGGATGCGGGGTTGTCGGAGGCGGATATTCTGGGTGGGAAGTTCGACGGGGCCGAGGTGTGGCACTGGATCGTTGACTGGCAGGATGTGGCGCGGCGTCGGCTGGTGTTTCGTGGCACGATTGGCGAGATCCGGCGCGGGGCGCTGGGGTTCGAGGCGGAATTGCGCGGGGTGTCGGAGGCGTTGAATGTGCCGTCGGGGCGGAGCTATCTGCGCAATTGCGACCGGATTTTCGGGGATGCGGTGTGTGGTGTGGATGCGGCCGCGTTTACGGCCGCGGGCACGGTGGTGGAATGCACAAGGCAGCGTGTGGTGCTGGACGGGCTGGCCGGATTTGCGAAAAAGTGGTTCGAGAACGGGGTGTTGCGATGGCCAGACGGGAGCGATTCGCTGGTGAAGGCGGATGCGCTTGACGGCGCGCGGCGGGTGTTGACGTTTTTCGGGGAGCTGCGCACGCCGTTTGCTGTTGGCGATCCGGTGTCGGTCGTGGCCGGTTGTGACAAGCGGGCGGAGAGCTGTCGGGTGAAGTTCGGCAATTTCGTGAATTTTCGCGGCTTTCCCCATATTCCGGGCGAGGACCGGATAACGGCCTATCCGGTTTCGGGACAGCGCCATGATGGTGGCAGCCTGTTCGGGAACGGGTGATGCGCGCCGATGTGGTGGCAGAGGCGCGGCGCTGGATCGGCACGCCTTACGAGCATCAGGCCAGTTGTCGCGGGGCGGGGGCCGATTGTCTGGGGCTGGTGCGGGGTATCTGGCGCAGCCTTTGCGGGGCGGAGCCGGAGGTGATGCCGGCCTATACCTTCGACTGGTCCGAACCGGCGCGCGACGAGGTGTTGTTGCGGGCCATGG
>Ga0256839_1003849_pt1 | contig 15144 bp, 15 predicted proteins | sample 354166metaG_FD_185968 | JGI IMG/M metagenome (GOLD analysis project Ga0256839, IMG submission 185968) | Hydrothermal vent microbial communities from Mid Atlantic Ridge, Atlantic Ocean - 354-166 | ecosystem: Environmental > Aquatic > Marine > Hydrothermal vents | place: Atlantic Ocean: Mid... | reverse complement strand
CCTGACGAATACACCCTGCTTCTCGATCAAGCCCCGCCCCCGACAACAAAAGCCCTGAAGCACCGGGGCAGGGGCTAGGCCAGGGGGAGCGGCAAAACAGGCAATGGTATTGCAAGCAAAAAAGGCCTGACATTTTGCCAAGCCTTCGAATTTTTGGTAGCGGGAGAGGGACTTGAACCCCCGACACGCGGATTATGATTCCGCTGCTCTAACCAACTGAGCTACCCCGCCTGACCGAGGCTGTATCTATGTTAGGTTTCGCGGGGGGTCAAGCGGGAACTGGTATAATTTGTGACCGCTTGCCATGGATTTTTACGGATTATGTATTACAGCGCCTCCAGCAATATCTCGACACTCAAGGGTTTGGGTCGGCAAGATACCCTTGGATGGGGATGCGCGCTATAGTGATGCTTCTTGGGCATGCGCCCGGAGGTGACAACCACTTTGGTCCTATTGCCGTCTTTCAGACATTTTTCAACAAGCGCCCAGCCGGTATGGCCCTCGTTCAGGTGCAGATCCGTGATCATGGCATCGAATTCCCCCAATGTTTCCAAGGCCTCCAGCCCTTCCTCGAAGGTTTGCACAGGGACGACCTGAAAGCCGATCGTTTCCAGCTGGCCTTTCACAGCCGCCAGCACCTCCTTGTCATCTTCTATCAGAAGAGCTTTTTTCGCGGGCGGCGGGGGCAGGGCAGGCGTGCCGCGAACAAGCGGAAGGGTGAGCTGGACTTCGGTCCCCTTGCCGGGCTGGCTTGTAATGCGGATATCGCCGCCGGTCTGCTTTATGAAACCATAAACCATCGAAAGCCCCAGCCCCGTGCCTTCGCCATCGGCACGGGCACTGAAAAACGGCTCCATTGCTTGAGACAAAACAGCCTCATCCATGCCGCAGCCCGAATCAACCAGCGTCATCAGAACGGTTTCATCACAGGCTTTGCTGACCGAAATCGTGATTCGGCCCGCGCCCGTGATGGCCTGATTGCTATTCAGGCAAAGATTGAGAATCGCGCTTTCCAGCTGGCCCGGATCTGCTTTTACAAATAACGGCCCTTCAGAGGTGAAGGTCTCCAGAACAACCCCTTCTTTCAAGCCGATACTGACAAGGTCCGCAAGCCCCTCCACCAGTTCGTTGATCTCGATAATCTCGGGGGTGAGGGCCTGTTTGCGGGCAAAAGCCAGCAAGCGCTGGGTTAGCGAGCTGCCGATTTCCAGCGCATTGGAAATCCGCTGCAGCAATATCTGCCGGCTGACCCGCCGGCTTCCGGTTTGCAATAGATGCACATTGGTGCTGACCGCCGAAAGCACATTGCCAAAATCATGGGCCACCTCGCCGGTGACCTTGCCCAGCCCTTCGATATGCTGTATCTGGCGCAGCCGGCTTTCCATTTTTCGCCGCTCCGTGGTGTCTGAAAACATCCAGACCGCACCGCCATCGGGCAGCCGGGAGCAGCGCACCTCGACCATATGGCCATCCGCGCTATCCAGCTCGGCAAAGCCCTGAAAGCTCGCGGTTAGCCCCCGATCGACCGCCGCCGCTGAAAATCCGGTATGGGAGAGATAATCCTCGATATTCCCTCTTTTGGAAACCCCGGCTTTCGGGCGCAGCACTTTGGAAAAATGCCGGTTGATCGCGGTGAGATCGCCATTTTCGGAGGTAATGGCGACGCCGTCCGAGATATTGGCAAATATCGTCTCGAACAGGGCGATCTGCTGGCCGAGCTGCCGGTGGCTCCGGTCCAGCCGCAAGGCATTGGCGCGAAATATCCGGAAAGACTGGTGCAGCTTTGAAATTTCGTCATTATCGCGCAGCTTCAGCCGCAATTTGGTGCCGCGATCTCCGGCGGCGAGCCGGGACATGGCATCGGAAATCGCTTGGATATTGCGGGTCACATAGCCCGACACATAGATCGCGGCCAGAAGGGCAACAGAAATGCTGGCCAGCATCGCGACCAGAATAAGCGCCTTGGCATAGTTGATGGTCGTGGCGGTAGCCAAACGCTGGCTGGAGAGACCGGTCTCGGCATCGGCCGCAAATTTTGCGGCGAGATCGCTGATCAGCGAGGCATTATAGCGGATACGGAAAAGCGCATTCTGACTTTCCAGCTGGTGGGAAAGCTCGCGCCGCCGCACTTCAAAAAGCCCCGCTTCGCCAAAAGACAGATCTTCAAGCCGCATTTCCCAGCTCCAATGGGGAGTGGAGCTTTCAAGAAAGGAAAATTCCCGCTGCAATTGCTGGAATTTCCGCCGCCGCTCTCCCACCCCGAGCAGATTGCCCGCATGACCGGCCCCCACCAGCTCGTTGGTCAGGGTTTGCAGCGCAAGCCACATTCGCTGCTCGGATGTGGTGGAGGATTCATCCGCCATCTGCCGGAAAAACCGCCCCTCCAGCAGCGCCAGCTCGGCATTGATAATCTGGGTCTGCCGTCGCTCGGCCGCATAGGATTCGGCGGCGACCACCAGGTCAGCGATCGCGGATTGCATCCGGCGCACCGCCTGCGCGATTTCGGCATTAAACGGGCTTGCCTTGGCCGGAGATCCATTGTGCCGGGTTGGCCATTCCTCCAGTATCGGCTCCAGCGCATCCAGCAGCGCCTGCCCCTCCTTGCGGATCAGATAGGAAGATTTCAGATTGAGCAGAAACGGTGCCGAGGTGGACAGATCGGAGGATTGCTTGGAAAGGCGAAGCGAACGGGCGACTTCGGTCAGGGTTTGGGACAGCAGCCCCTGCAGGCGATTATCGGCGCGATCCAGCGTGATCCACCCAAGCCCCCCGACAAAGAGAGTGGAAAATGCGAGCAAGGCCAAAGCGCTCCACAAACGTGCGCGAATGTCAAAACGGGGCCGTATCCGGCTCAAGACAGCGGCACCCGCCCGCCCGGCACAAAGATATAGCCCTGCCCGCGCCGGGTTTGCAGATGGACGGGCTTGGAGGGCACTGCCTCGATCTTGCGCCGCAGCCGCAAGATCAGCACATCGATGGTGCGATCGACATATTGTGACAGATCCGAGCCCAGCTCTGCCAGCAATTTCGGGCGGGGGATGATGGTATCGGGATGGCGCAGAAAATATTCCAGCAGCCTGTATTCTGCATTGGTGAGCGATATTTCCTCGCCATTGCTGCGCAGAAGCTGCCGGGTGCCAAAATCAAGAAATTTGTCGCCAAAAGTCAGGGCTCCCGCAGGCGGGGCCGGATTTTCGGCGCGGGGCAACCCCGGCCTTTGCCCGCAGCGTCGCAAAACGGCCCGCAGCCGCGCCACCAGCTCGCGCGGGTTAAACGGTTTCATCAGGTAATCATCCGCGCCGGTTTCCAGCCCGACGATTTTGTCCACCTCATCCCCGACCCCGGTCAGCATCACGATCGGTAAATTAAATTGTTCCCGGATGTAAATTGCCAGGGTCAGGCCGGATTCGCCCTGTAACTTCAGATCGACCACCGCCAGATCCAGATCCGGATTTTCGCCCAGATTATGAAAATCCTGACTGCCGGCAAGCAAAACCGGATCAAAACCGTTTTCAAAAAGCAAGGCTTCCAAGGCCAGGCGCATATCGGCATCATCGTCGATCACCGCGATTTTCGCTCTGTATTCTGCTCCCGAATTTGGCAAATCTTTTCGGCCTTACTGGCCGCTCCCTGACACATAATATGTATTTATGGCACAGGCAGGGCGGGCTTGCCTAATGGTTTTTGCCGGTTTGCTTCTGCAAAACAGGCACCACAGGGGGCGGGAGGGCAGATGCCTGTGGATTCGCGCCTGACAAATGTGCAATATTCGCAAATACGGGGGTAGATATGACCTATTGGAAGATTTCCGGCGCGGCCTTGATCGCGATGCTGCTCACTTCCGGCACGCTTCGTGCCGGGGGGCTGAATGTGATTTGCTCCAACGAGCAGGACTGGTGCGACCTGATGGTGCGGAATTTTGAAGCGGCTACGGGAATCGAGGTTGCCATGCAGCGAAAATCCACGGGCGAAACCCTGGCACAGGTGCGGGCCGAAGCGCAGAACCCTTTGAGCGATGTGTGGTGGGGGGGTACCGGAGATCCGCATCTGATCGCGGCCGCAGAAGGGCTGACCCAGCCTTCGGGCGTGGATATATCCGAGCTTCTCGGCTGGGCGGTGAACTTGTCTGAAATATCGGGTGGCCGCAGCATCGGCATCCATGCGGGCGCGCTGGGCATTGCCTATAATGCCGAGGTGCTGGCCGAGAAAGGCGTAGATCCGCCCGCCTGTTGGCTTGACCTGACCAACCCGACCTATCGGGGCGAGATCCGGATGGCCAATCCGAATTCATCCGGCACTGCCTATACCCAGCTTGCCACCTTCGTGCAGATATTCGGCGAGGAGGATGCCTTTCGCCTTTTGTCTGAAATTGGCGAAAATGTGGATAGCTATACCCAATCCGGCTCGGCCCCCTCCAAGGCGGCGGCGCAGGGAGATATCGGCATTTCGGTGGGTTTCATGCATGAAATGGTCAAGCTGGCGGCCGATGGCGCACCGCTCAGGATCGTTTCACCTTGCGAGGGCACCGGCTATGAGGTCGGCGGGGTTTCGGTGATTAACGGGGCCAAGAATTTTGACGAGGCAGTGCGCTGGGTGGAATTTGTGATCAGCGCAGAGGCGCAATCGGCGGGGCCGCAGGTGCGGGTTTATAATGTGCCATCCAACAGCAACGCCTATGTGCCGCCGGAAAGTCCGACCCTGGCCTCGATCAATCTGATCGATTACGATTTTGCCACCTATGGCTCTTCCGAAACCCGCGCCAGGCTGCTGGCGCGCTGGGATGCCGAGGTGAAACCCGATGAGGGTGGCTGAATGTGCCATGGCATTGCGTAATCCGGTTTACGCAGGGGCGAAATAGGCTTATCTTTTTGGCGGGGATGAAGGAAGGGCGAGGGGCCATATGGATCAGGTGGTATTTTGTGGCATTGACGGGTGCCTGACCGAGGGGAAAGGCGCAGCGCTGGATCTGGCGCGGCTTGGCGAGGTGCGGGCGCTGATCGGGCAACTGGCGCAAAAGAATATCGGCTTTTGCCTTAGCACTGGCCGGCCTCAACCTTATGGCGAATTGCTGGGGCAAATCCTTGGGCTGAATACTCCGATGATCTGTGAAAATGGCGGCGTGATTTTTGATCCGGTATCAGAGCGGGCGGCGATTATGGTGAGCGAAAGCAAAATCGCCCGCATGGCCAGGCTGCGCCATAAAATGGTGGATGGAAACTATATTTTCGAACTGGGCCACGAGGCCTCGATCCGGATCACCTGGAAAGGCATCGCCCGCGCCAGCCAGCAGGAGATTGTGGCGCAGCGAGAAGCGCTGGCCGGGCATTTTATCAAAACCGGCCTGAAATGGACCAACTCCAACGGCTCGATCGATGTAACCCCGAGGCGAGTTTCAAAGCGCAGCGGTGCCGCCTTTGTGCTGGAGCTGCTGGAGCTGGAGCCGATCAACGCCTTTGCTATCGGTGATAGCCATAATGATCGCAAAATTCTGGAATTTGTCGAGCAGGCCATGTGTCCGGCCAACGCTTGTGACGAAATTCAGGCGCTTTGCGGCACCGTCTCCAGCCAGCCCGGCGTGGCGGGGGTGATTGAATTGCTGCAAGGCATTCTGGATATCGAAAACGCCTGATCCCGGCCTGCAAACGCAGGGTCATAGCGCCAAGGGTGATTTCCCGAGGTCAAGAAAACGCTGGCGACGTTGGCGCACCAGCGTTTCGCCATCAGTGTCTTCCAGCTCTTTCAGCAGGTTTTCGATCGCTTCTCCGACCGACGAAATGGCGTCTTCCCGGGCGCGGTGCGCCCCGCCAACCGGCTCGGAGATCACGATATCTGCCACCGAAAGCTTGGCCAGATCCTGTGCGGTCAGCCGCAGGGCTTCGGCAGCCTCGCGCATTTTTTCAGAGTCTTTCCACAGGATTGCTGCGCAGCCCTCGGGAGAGATCACCGAATAAACCGAGTGTTCAAGCATCGCGAGCTTATCGGCCGCCGCAAAAGCCACCGCTCCGCCAGAACCACCTTCGCCGATAATGACCGAGATCAGCGGCACGCCGATTTGCAGACATTTTTCCGTGGCCCGTGCGATGGCTTCGGATTGCCCGCGCTCCTCTGCGCCCTTGCCGGGATAGGCACCCTGGGTATCGATAATGGTAATCACCGGCAGTTTGAAGCGGTCGGCCAGCTCCATCAGGCGGGTGGCTTTGCGGTAGCCTTCGGGCCGCGCCATGCCGAAATTGCGTTCGATCCGGCTATTGGTGTCATGGCCTTTTTCATGGCCGATCACCACCACAGGGCGATCATTAAACCGCGCAAGGCCGCCCATAACCGCATGGTCATCGGCAAAGTTCCGGTCTCCCGCCAGCGGGGTATATTCCTGGAACAGCGCCTCGATGTAATCTTTGCAATGGGGGCGATCGGGGTGCCGCGCCACCTGACATTTGCGCCAGGGGGTCAGCTCGCCATAAAGCTCCCGGAGCAGGGTTTCTGCCTTGGCGTCAAGTGCGCTGGCTTCCTCCTCCACATCCATTTCCGGGTTTTGCCGCGCCATGGCGCGCAGCTCTTCGGCCTTGCCTTCGATTTCGGCCAATCCTTTTTCAAATTCCAGATAGTTTCGCATATCAACCCCGTGCAAATTTCCTTATATATGGCGGGCGTTGCCATGAATTGCAACGGGAATACCCCGCCTATTCCCCCCTTGCAGCAAGTTTCCGCAAGGCTTAGGTTAAGTCAAACGAGGGGAAGCCGTTGAACAGTAGTAACCCAACCTACGAGCGCCGTATATTGCGGGTGCTGCGCCATATCCATGATCATCTGGATGGGGATCTGAGCCTTGAAACGCTCTCGAAGGTTGCTTGCATGTCACCGTTTCACTGGCATCGGGTGTTTTTTGGTATCACCGGCGAAACACTGGCCAACTGTATCCGCCGTCTGCGCATGGACCGCGCCACATTTTTGCTATTGCAAACCGGTGACAGCGTGGCCGAGATTGCCATCCAGTGTGGCTATGGAAATGCGCAAAGTTTTGCCCGCAGCTTTCAGGCTGAATACGGGCTGACCCCGGCGAAATTTCGCAAATCGGAAATCAGTTACAAGGCCAGCACCTCACCAGGGCAGGCCCCGCCCAAAAGCTTTGATATCGACATCCGTCATATGCCGGCTTACCGTCTGGTCGCGGAGGCCCATCTGGGCGGCTACCAGTTTTTGGGCCGCACGATTTCCCAGCTTCATGCCCGGTTGGTGCTGCGCAATATGGCCAGCGCCGAGGCTGCCGCGATTGCGGTATTGCACGAGGACCCATGGCTGATTCCCGAATCCGAACTGCGCAGCGATATCGGTTTTGCCATGGAGCCGGATAGCCCCTTGCCGCCGGATTTTCGTGAGGTGCATATTCCGGCGGGGCGGCATGCGGTGCTGCATTTCAAGGGGCCGTATGTGGGGTTGTTTGAGGCCTATCAATATCTTTATGGCCATTGGGTCCCCCAAAACGGTGTCGAGCTGTCGGATGCGCCGATCTATGCGATGATTCTGGAAGACCCCCGCGAGGTGTCTCCCAACGAGTTGCGCACCAATATCTGCCTACCGTTGCTTGACTAGTTCCGCCTGTTTCACGATCACCTCGGCCTGCTTGATCGAGGCTATATCCACCAGTCGCCCCTTATAGACAGCCGCTCCCTGGCCCTCGGCCTTGGCCTGCTGCATGGCTGCCAGAATCTCCCGGGCTTCGATGATCTGGGCCTCGGAGGGGGTAAACACCTCGTTGGCCAGCGCGATCTGCTTGGGATGGATCGCCCATTTTCCGACCATGCCAAGGGTGGCCGAGCGGCGGGCCTGTGCCATATAGCCCGCATCATCGGAAAAATCGCCAAAAGGCCCGTCTACCGGCAATAGCCCGTGGGTCCGGCAGGCGGCGACGATGGCAACGATAGGCGCATGCCAGGGATCGGACCAGTGTTTTTGCCCGTCCGGCGTGAGCATATAATAGTTTTCCTGTGTGCCGCCAATGCCGGTGGTTTGCATGCCCATAGAGGCTGCATAATCCGCCGCGCCAAGGCTCATGGCCTGCATGCGCGGGCTGGCAGCGGCGATCTCTTCAACATGGGCGAGGCCGGCGGCGGTTTCGATAATGACCTCGAAATTAATGGCTTTTTCGGCCTGTTTGCCCATTTCAATCGCCGAAACCAGTGCATCCACCGCATAGATATCGCCGGCATTCCCTGCCTTCGGAATCATGATCTGGTCAAGCCGGCCATTGGTTTGCTCCAGCAGATCCACCACATCGCGATACCAGAATGGCGTATCCAGCCCGTTAATGCGCACCGAAAGGGTTTTGTTGCCCCAGTCGATTTCATTCACCGCCTTGATCACATTGCGCCGCGCCTCTGGCTTGTCATCGGGCGATACGCTGTCTTCCAGATCGAGGTTGATCACATCGGCCGCGCTGGCGGCCATTTTCTCGAAAATCGCAGGGCGGGAGCCGGGGCCGAAAAGCTGGCAGCGATTTGGCCGGGCGGGGCTGGCGGGCTGGATTTTGAAGCTCATATTGATTTCCTGTGATATTTTGTTGCGATAATCTGTCAGCATTGATCACAATCTTGCGCACCCATGTCAACTAAAAAATGCTGCACCTGCGAAGGGGTTAGTCCGGCAGCTCGGCCCCCAGCGCCCCGGCTTGCCGTGCCACGCGAATCACATATAGGCTGGTCAGCACCGCGAGAATGGAAACCGCGAGCATCAGCAAAAAGAGCGGCAGCGCCCCGCTTTTTTCGCTCAGGATCACGCCGGTAAGGGCCGAAAGCGCCGCGCCACCGCCGATCATGATCGCCCCGCCCAGCCCCGAGGCGCTGCCCGCCAGCTTGGGCCGCACCGAAATCATGCCGGCATTGGCGCTGGGCAGGGTCAGGCCATTGCCCACCCCGACCAGAAACATCGGACCAAACAACGAGAGCGGGTGCAGAATACCGGCCTCGAACAGCCCCATGCTGATCAGCGCACCGCTGGCCGCCACGATGCTGCCGCTCAGCATCATCCGGTTAATGCCCGCGCGCCGTGCATAGCGGCCGGAAAGGAAATTCCCCGCCATATAGCCAAAGGCAACAATGCCGAAATAGCCGCCCATCTCGGCGGAATTCAGGCCCAGAATAACGGTGGAGACAAAAGGCGCACCACCCAGAAAAGCAAAAAACGCCCCCGAGGCAAAACCGGCCGTCAGCGCATAACCCCAAAACCGCCGCGAGCGCACCAGATCGGGATACGCGCGGAATTGCGCGCCAAAACTATCGCTTTTGTCGCGGTTGGTCTCGCCCAAATCCAGCCATACCAGCCCCCACACCACCAGGCCCAAAACCCCGAGCATCACAAAGCTGGCCTGCCAGCCAAAGGCCTCGTTCAGCACGCCGCCAAGCGCGGGGCCGATCATCGGCACCACAGACATGCCCATGGTTACATATCCGATCATGCTGGCGGCCTGCTCGGGCGGCACCATATCGCGCACTATCGCGCGGGAAAGCACAATCCCCGAGGCGACCCCCGCCTGCAGCATGCGGAAAAACAGCAGCGATTCAATGCTGGTGGAAAACACGCAGCCAAGGGTGGCAAATACAAATGTGCCTATGCCCACCAGCAAAACCGGCCTGCGCCCGTAGCGATCCGAAAGCGGCCCGATGATGATTTGCAACAGAGCTGTCACCCCGAGATAAGCCGATATAGCCAATTGGACCAAGGCATAATCGGCCTCAAAATAGCTGGCCATGCTAGGCAGGGCGGGCAGGAAAATATTCATGCTCAGGGCGGAAACCCCTGCGATCACCACCAGTGTCGTCACATGGGGCGGCGATGTTTTATCCAGCCATAGAGGGGTCTCGCGAAGGGGCACGCATTTTCCTGTCTTGTTCGAATTGTGGTGGTTTCCCGGCATAAATGCAGGAATATGTTCTATTATTGTAAATCTTTGAAGGCATCTTGCAGGCGTTTCACCGCGTCTTTTACCATGGAGCGGGGGCAGCCAAGGTTGAACCGCAGGAAATTATCGCCGCCTTTACCAAAGCTCTCGCCATAGTTGGCCGCGATTTTTGCGCTGCCTTGCACGCGCGAAATCACCTCGTCCATCGCCATGCCGGTGCCGGCAAAATCGACCCATGCCAGATAGGTGCTTTCCAGCTTCATGGATTTAACCCCGGGGATGGCATTCACCCCGGCATCAAAAATCCGCCGGTTTTCTTCCAGATAGGCCAGTAATTCTTCCAGCCATGCCTCGCCTTCGTTATAGGCAGCTTCGGTCATCATCATGCCAAACCGGTTGGGCGAAGCCCCTGCCGCCTGATGCGCCCTGGTAAATTTCGCCCGCAATGCAGGATCGGAAATAACCACCGCTCCTGTCATCCCGCCGGCCAGATTGAAGGTCTTGGAGGCGGCGACCAACGTCACCAGCCGATCGGCAATTTCCGGAGCGGCCAGCGCCATCATCCGGTGCCTGGCAGGCGAGAAAACCAGATCGTGATGAATCTCGTCGGATACCAGAACCAGATCATGCTTTTGGCAAAAACCGGCCACGGCCCGCAATTCGGCTTCAGACCAGACCCGCCCCCCCGGATTATGCGGCGAGCAAAGGATCAGCATCTTCTCGCTGCCATCCAGCGCCGCCTCCAGCTCCGGCAGATCCATTTCATAGCGGCCATTTACAACCGGCATTTCCGCCTCGATCACCTTGCGATCATTATTGTTAATCATCTTGGCAAAAGCATGATAAACCGGCGTAAACAGGATCACCCCGTCCCCCGCATCGGTATAGGCCTGAAGCGCGAGCGCAACGGCGGCTACCAGCCCGTGGGTGGTTGAAATCCACTCCGGTTCGATCTTCCAGCCATGGCGCGATTCCATCCAGCTGCAGACCGCTGCCTTGTAGCTGGTGTCGGGCGCGTAATATCCATGCACCCCGTGATCAACCATGGATTGCAGCGTCTCGGTCACGGCTTGCGGCGGGCGAAAGTCCATATCCGCCACCCACATGGAAAGCCCCTCCTCCGGCGACACCCCATAGACCGCTTCCATCACATCCCACTTTACAGAATGGCTGCCGCGCCGGTCGATCACTTCGTCAAAATTCGCCATCGGTCTCTCCTTTTTGCCTAGGCTAGCTCTATCAGCCAGCAAGGAAAACCCCTGAATCATCCCCTTGCGCGCGCGCATCGTATCTATTAAATCAACCCCATGAGCCTTAAGAGAATTATTATCCATCCGGACCCGCGTCTGAAAAAGATTTGCGAGCCGGTGAGCGGGGTATCGCCCGAACTGCGCAAGCTGGCATCCGACATGCTCGAAACCATGTATGACGCGCCGGGCATCGGGCTGGCCGCGCCGCAAGTCGGTGTTCTTGAACGGCTTTTCGTGATGGACGTGGCGGCAAAAGAAGTTGCGCCCGAGCCGCGCGTGCTGATCAATCCGCGTATTACATGGGTCTCGGAAGAGGAAAATACCTATGAGGAGGGCTGTCTTTCGATCCCCGGAATTTACGAGGATGTGACCCGTCCGGCGGCTGTTCGCATGGTGTTCAAAGATATTGATGGCAAGGATCACGAAGAAGAATTTGTCGGCATGGCCGCCACCTGCGCCCAGCATGAGCTGGACCATCTGGACGGGACGCTGTTTCTTGATTACCTTTCGGGGATCAAGCGCCGGATGATTACGGCCAAGATGAAAAAGCTGAAAAAAGAGCGGGCGCGGGGCGAATGAACCGGCCTTTTCTGATCTACCCCGACCCCAGATTGCGGCAGGTATGCGATCCGGTGGAAAAGGTGGATGAAAGGGTGCGCGCGGTATGGGAAGAAATGCTGCGGGCGATGTATGCCATGCCCGGCGTGGGGCTGGCGGCTCCGCAGATCGGGGAAATGCGGCGGCTGATTGTTGTGGATGCGTCTGAAGGGCGAAAATCTCCGCTGAAAATGGCTAATCCCGAGATATTGCATGCTTCCGCCACGCTGAACCCGCGCGAGGAGGGCAGCCCGAATATTCCTGATCTTTGGGCCATGGTGGAGCGGCCGCGCGGCGTGACCGTGCGGTTTTTGAATGAGGATGGTGAGCCGGAGGAACAGGATTTTGTTGGGCTATGGGCCACATCTGTGCAGCATCAGGTGGATCACTTAAACGGTAAACTGTTTATCGATCACCTAAGCCCTGTGAAGCGGAAAATGCTGCTGGCCAAGCACAGAAAAAACCGGAAGCGGGGATAGGCGATGCGGATCATCTTTATGGGAACGCCGGAATTTTCGGTGCAGGTTTTGCAAGCGCTGCACGGGGCGGGGCATGAGGTGGTCGCGATATATTCGCAGCCCCCGCGCAAGGCGGGGCGGGGCAAACAGCTGCGGCCAAGCCCGGTGCAGAAAGCCGCGGAGGAGCTGGGGCTTCAGGTATATACGCCTTTGAATTTCAAGAGCGAATCCGACAGGGCGAAATTTGACAGCCATAAGGCGGATGTCGCGGTTGTGGTCGCCTATGGCCTGATTTTGCCGCAGGATATTCTGGATATGCCGCGCTTGGGCTGCTTGAATATCCACGCCTCCCTGCTACCGCGCTGGCGCGGGGCGGCACCGATCCAGCGGGCGATCATGGCGGGGGATGCCAAGACCGGTGTCTGTATTATGCAGATGGAAGCCGGGCTGGATACAGGACCGGTGATTGCTTGTCAGACCGCTCGGATTTTCGCGGAAGATACAGCGAAATCCCTGCATGACCGTCTGGCGGCTATCGGCTCAAAGCTGATCGTGCAGGTGCTGGAAGATGGAAAGTTCAATGCTAAACCACAATCGGAGACGGGTGTGACCTATGCGCATAAAATTGACAAGGACGAGGCTCGAATTGACTGGCGGAAACCGGCGGAATTCGTGGATCGACAGATCCGCGGACTGTCACCCTTTCCCGGGGCCTGGTGCAAAATGAATGGCGAGCGGGTAAAAATCCTGGAGAGTGGCCGGAGCGATGGTGCCGGCAAGCCCGGCGAAATTCTGGATGACAGGCTTGAGGTGGGGTGTGGTCTGGGGGCAGTTCGGCTGCTGCGGTTGCAGCGCGCGGGCAAGGGCGCGATGGCGGCAGAGGATTTTCTGCGCGGGCAATCGCCGCTTCGCGGGGTGGTGCTTGAATAGGCTGTGCTGGAAATCCCGGGCATGAACCCCCATCTATAGGGAAGCATAACTGGAGGGCGGAAATGTTATTTTATTGGATAATTCTGGGCGCGGCGGCTGGCTTTGTCGGCACGCGTCTGCTCAAGATCGAACTTGGCCTCGCGCAGACCATTGCGCTCGGGGTTGTCGGCGCGCTGCTCGGCGGGCTGATGTTGCGGGTGTTGTTGGCGGTGCTGGGGGTGGCAGCCGGTTTTATCGGGGCGCTTTTGGGAGTGGCCGCGCTGATTTATGGCTATAAATACTTCATCGAAAGAAAGAAATAATCAGCCCTTGAAGGGGGCCATCCCCCTATTGGCCAAACCATCGGCGCGCTCGTTCTCGGCATGGCCGGCATGGCCCTTTACCCATTCCCATTGCACCTGATGCCGCGCTTGCGCCTGATCCAGCGCCTTCCAGAGGTCTTCGTTTTTCACCGGCTTTTTGGCGGCGGTTTTCCAGCCGTTTTTCTTCCAGCCATGCAGCCATTTGGAAATGCCGTCTTTCACATACGAGCTGTCGGTAATCACGGTAACAGTGCTTTCCCGTTCCAGCGCGTTCAGCCCCTCGATCGCGGCGGTCAGCTCCATCCGGTTATTTGTTGTTTCGGCTTCACCCCCGAAAATCTCACGCGATTTCAGTATTTTGTTGCCGCTTTTTGCGATCAGCAACGCGCCCCAACCGCCGGGTCCGGGATTGCCCGAGCAGGCACCATCGGTATAGATATATAGCTCCGGCACGGGTAGGCTCACTTCGGCTCGCGCAGGGCGCGCGGCAGGTTGAATGAAATGGTCTCGACCGCGGTTTCGACGATCTCGGTCGTTATCCGGTAGCGCGAAGCGAAGGCCTGAACCACCTCGTCGATCAACACTTCGGGGGCCGAGGCACCGGCGGTAATGCCGATGGATTTTATGCCGTCAAGCGCGCGCCAGTCGATATTGGCGGCGCGATCCACCAGTTGCGCATAGGCGCAGCCCGCCTTTTCTCCTACCTCGACAAGTCGCCGTGAATTTGAGGAATTGGCGGCTCCGATCACCAGAAGCGCATCGATTTTCGGTGCAATCTCGCGGACGGCCGCCTGCCGGTTGGTGGTGGCATAGCAAATATCTTCTTTGCGCGGGCCGATGATGGCGGGAAAGCGCGCTTTCAGGGCGGCGATGATATCGGCTGCATCATCAACGCTGAGGGTGGTTTGGGTGATGAAGGCCAGTTTGTCAGGATCGGAAACCTGTAGCTTCGCCACATCGGCCACGGTTTCTACCAGCAGAACCTGCCCGTCCGGCAATTGCCCCATGGTGCCGATGGTTTCGGGGTGGCCTTTATGGCCGATCATGATCAGGCGCAGGCCGTTTTCGGCATGGCGCGCGGCTTCCATATGCACCTTGGAAACCAGCGGGCAGGTGGCGTCAACATATACCATATTGCGCTTTTCCGCCGCTTCGGGCACCGATTTGGCCACGCCATGCGCCGAAAAAACCACTGGACGATCATCGGGGCAATCCGCAAGGTTCTCGACAAAAACCGCGCCCTTGGCCCGCAGCCCGTCTACCACATATTTGTTATGCACGATCTCGTGGCGAACAAAAACCGGAGCGCCCCATTTCTCGATCGCCATTTCCACCACTTTGATGGCGCGATCAACCCCGGCACAAAAGCCGCGCGGCGCGGCGAGATAGATGGTCAGCTTTGGCTTCACGGGGTCTCGGTTTCCTCAAAAGCGCCCATGCCGCTATCCGGGCGGGTGGGGCGGCCTACAACATCGCGCAATTCGTCCAGCTCGATGAAATTATCGCATTGGCGGCGCAGCTCGTCGGCGATCATTGGCGGGCTGGAACGGATGGTGGATACCACCGATACCCGAACCCCCTGGCGCTGAAGGCTTTCGACCACAGGCCGGAAATCCCCGTCGCCCGAGAAGATCACGATATGGTCCACATGCGGGGCCAGCTCCATCGCGTCAACCGCCAGCTCGATATCCATATTGCCTTTGATTTTGCGG
>Ga0256839_1003848_pt1 | contig 15146 bp, 11 predicted proteins | sample 354166metaG_FD_185968 | JGI IMG/M metagenome (GOLD analysis project Ga0256839, IMG submission 185968) | Hydrothermal vent microbial communities from Mid Atlantic Ridge, Atlantic Ocean - 354-166 | ecosystem: Environmental > Aquatic > Marine > Hydrothermal vents | place: Atlantic Ocean: Mid... | reverse complement strand
AGAGGCGCCCGCGTCCGCGGCGCCGCCTCGAAGAAGGCGCTGTCGGTAGGATTGGCGCCGGGCCAGCCGCCTTCGATGTAATCCACCCCCAGCTCATCGAGAGCGGCGGCGATGCGCTGCTTCTCGGCGGTGGAGAACTGAACGCCCTGGGTCTGCTGCCCGTCGCGCAGCGTGGTGTCGTAGATGTAGAGGCGTTCCGTCATGGCGTGGCTCCCGTTCCAGAGGGCGCGGGTGCAGCCGCTCCGGCGGGCCGACCGTCACGGGCCCGGCCCGTGGCGCCTGCGGCCCGGGCCGCACCCGGCCGCCCCCCCGGGCAGGCGCCCCCCGCCCACCGGCGGCCGGGCACTGGCCTTCGGCTGAGGCAAGGCATCATTTCAGCGCCTCCAGCTTGCCGGCATCGAATCCGGGCCCCGGCACCAGATCGACGCCTTCCTTCTTCATCCGCACCTCGACGCCGGCCTCCTGCAGCAGTGCCCTGATCCGGTCCGCCTCCGAGAAATCCCTGCTTGCCCGCGCCGCTTCCCTGGCCCTTTCGAGCAGCGCGGCATAAGGTGCCAGATCGACGGTCGGCGCGGCCGCCCAAGCGGGCACCTCCTCTCCCATCAGGCCGAGGAACCGCAGCGCATGCCGCAGGGCCACGGCATCGCCGGCCTGAAACAGCCGGTGACATTCGGCGATAGCCCCCGGCGTGTTCAGATCATCGGCCAGGGCGGCGACCACCCCGGCGCTCACCCCGGCACCGGGCGCATCACGGCGCGCATCACGGCCGCAGCCCCGGCCGACCTGCCCATACCACTTTCTCAGCACCGCCTCCGCCTCGCGCGCCTTCTTCCCGGTCCAGTCCATCGGCTTGCGGTAATGGGCGGAAAGGAAGACGAAGCGGATCACCTCACCCGGAACGCCCTGATCCAGCAGGTCGCGCACGGTAAAGAAGTTGCCGAGGCTCTTCGACATCTTCTTCCCCTCCACCTGGAGCATTTCATTGTGAACCCAGTATCTTGCAAAGCATTCCTCACCTTCGCGCACCGGGTGAGCACAGCAGCTTTGCGCGATCTCGTTCTCATGGTGGGGGAACATCAGGTCATTCCCGCCGCCGTGGATATCGAAACGCGGGCCGAGCAGTTCGCAGGACATGGCCGAGCACTCGATATGCCAGCCCGGCCGCCCCCGCCCCCAGGGGCTCTCCCAGCCCGGCTGCTCCGGCGTCGAGGGTTTCCACAGCACGAAATCCATCGGATTGCGCTTGTAGGGCGCCACCTCGACGCGGCTGCCGGCGATCATGTCCTCCACCGAGCGCCCCGACAGCCGGCCGTAGGCGGGGTAGCTCTCCACCCCGAAAAGCACGTGCCCCTCGGCAACATAGGCATGGCCGGAGGCAACGAGCGCCTCGATCATCCCCGTCATCTGGGGGATGTATTGCGTGGCGCGCGGCATGCGGTCGGGCTCCAGCGCCCCCAGCGCGGCCATGTCCTCGAGAAACCACCGCGCCGTTTCTTCGGTGATCCGCTCGATGGGGCGGCCGGTCTCCTCGGCCCGGGCGATGATCTTGTCGTCCACATCGGTGAAGTTGCGCACATAGGTCACATGAGCTGCGCCATAGACATGGCGCAGCAGCCGGTAGAGCATGTCGAACACCACCACCGGGCGCGCGTTGCCCAGATGCGCCCGGTCATAGACGGTAGGCCCGCAGACATACATGCGCACCCTGTCCCGCTCCAGCGGTTCGAAGACCTCCTTGCGGCGGGTGAGGGTGTTGTGCAGCTTGATCGTCGTCATCGGGCGTCCTTCACGCTGGTGGCTTGCGCGGGCCCCGGCATCCTGATCTGTGAGAGGAAGGGTGACCGGCCCGCGGATATGTCAGCGGGCAATGCGGCAGCGGATGATGATCCGGCAGGTCATGGGCGCAACCTAACCCGCTGCCGCGCGGCTGCCAAGCCCGTTTGCCGCCGCCCCGCAGCCAGCGAACCCCGCCTGCATGTCATCGCCCGACGCCTGTCATCCCCTGCTGTCATCCCCTGCTGTCATCCCCTGGCGCTCTTGCGCCGCGCGGCTTTCAGAAGGCCTTGAAGGTCAGCGTTGTCAGGGTGCGCCTGATGCCGTCGATGTCGAGCAGGTTGTCATTGATGAACTTGCCCACATCCTGCCCTTCCGGGATGTAGAGCTTGAGCAGCAGGTCGAAATCGCCGCTGGTCGAATAGAGTTCGGAATGGATCTCGCGCAGCGCGATCTCGTCGGCCACGCGATAGGCGGTGCCCGGCTTGCAGCGGATCTGGACGAAAACGCAGTTCATGGATCTCTCCCCGTGTTGTTCCCTACATGCCAGAGCGGGCAGGCGGCGGGAACCCCCGATCACAGCCGCCCCACCCCGACCCGGCGCGCGCCCCTTTCCTCGGCCAGCAGGCACAGCCAGTCATGGGCCACGGTGGCGGCGGCAAGCGCGGTAATCTCGGCGTGATCCCAGGGCGGGGAAACCTCGACCACATCCATGCCGATCAGCTTCAGCCCCGCCAGCCCGCGCACCAGCTCCAGCGCCTGCCAGCTGGCCAGCCCGCCGGCCACCGGCGTGCCGGTGCCCGGGGCGAAGGCCGGGTCGAGCCCGTCGACGTCGAAGGAGAGGTAGAGCGGCGCCGCGCCCACCCGCGCGCGCACCACCTCCAGAGCCGCGGCGATGCCGTTGCGGTGAATCCAGGGTGCGGTCAGGATCTCGAAGCCGTGATCTCTGTCGTTGAAGCTGCGCAGGCCCAGCTGCACCGAACGCTCCACGTCGATGATCCCCTCGGCCGCGGCACGGGCGAACATGGTTCCGTGATCCATCCGCGCCCCGTCATCCGGCCAGGTATCGCAATGGGCATCCACCTGAAGCAGCGCCACCGGCCCGTGCACCGCCGCATGGGCCCGCAGCAGCGGGTAGCTGATCGAATGGTCGCCTCCGAAGGTCAGCATCCTGGCGCCGGCGGCGAGGATTTCCGCCGCATGCGCCTCGATCGCCGGCAGCACGGTTTCCGGGCGGTGCGGATCCAGATGCACATCGCCCCAGTCGATCACCGAGAGCGTTTCGAAGGGGTCGAAACCGAAGGGGAAGGCCTTCAGCTCGGCCAGCTGCACCGAAGCTGCCCGGATCGCCTGCGGCCCCAGCCGGCAGCCGGGGCGGAAGGTCACCGCATTGTCGAAGGGCACGCCGGACACCACCACGTCGGCGCCGGCGGCATCGCGACTGTAGTTGCGCCTCAGGAAGCTGAGCGCGCCACCATAGGTCATCTCCGGCCAGCGCCCCAGCAGGCCGCGCCGGCGAAACGCCTGATCGCCCCGTTGCACCGGCGCGCCGTCTCCGGGCCCGGCCTCCGGCCCGTCCTGCTGCGCGCTCCCCGCTCCGGGCTGCCGCCCGCTCTTCTCGCCGCTCATCTCCCTCGCCTCCTCCTCGCTCCGCGGTTTTCCTCAGCCCCCGGCCAGAACCCGGCGAGCGCCCGGCCAGCGCCCGCTGACCCCGCGCCGGCGCCGTCCAGGCCCGGCCCCGCAGGCAATGCCCTCCCGGCAGCCGCCGCCCCCACGCGCTCGCCGTCCCGGACGGAAGCTCAGAAATGGAGGGCACGTCCCCAGGCATCCAGCACCGATTCGTGCATCATCTCCGACAGCGTGGGATGGGGGAAGACGGTATGCATCAGCTCTTCCTCGGTGGTCTCCAGCTGGCGGCCGATGATGTAGCCCTGGATCAGCTCGGTCACCTCCGCGCCCACCATGTGCGCGCCCAGCAGTTCCCCGGTGCGCGCGTCGAAGACGGTTTTCACCATGCCCTCCGGCTCGCCCAGCGCGATCGCCTTGCCGTTGCCGATGAAGGGGAAGCGGCCGACCCTGACCTCATGGCCCAGCTCCTTCGCCCTGGCCTCGGTATGGCCCACCGAGGCCACTTGCGGATGGCAGTAGGTGCAGCCGGCAATCGATTCGGGGCGCACGGGATGGGGATTGCGGCCTGCCACCAGCTCGGCCACCATCACCCCTTCGTGGCTGGCCTTGTGCGCCAGCCAGGGCGGGCCGGCGATATCGCCGATGGCATAGAGCCCCTCGACCCCGGTGCGGCAGTATTCGTCCACCACCACGTGGGTGCGCTCGATCTTCACGCCCCGGGCCTCCAGCCCGAGGTTTTCGACATTGCCGACGATCCCCACCGCCGAGATCACGGTATCGAACCGGAGCTTCTGCAGCCTGCCGCCGGTCTCGATATGGGCCGTCACCTTGCCCTTGCCCCGCTCCAGCTGCCTGACCACGGATTTTTCCATGATCTTCATGCCCTGCTTGACGAACTGCTTTTTCGCGAATTTCGCGATTTCCTCGTCCTCGGCAGGGAGAATCCGCTCCAGCACCTCGACCACCGTCGTCTCGGCCCCCAGGGTGTTGTAGAAACTCGCGAACTCGATCCCGATGGCGCCCGAGCCTATCACCAGGAGCTTCTTCGGCATGTGCGGCGGCTTCAGGGCGTGCCTGTAGTTCCACACCAGCCTGCCGTCGGCCTCCAGCCCGGGCAGTTCGCGCGCCCGCGCGCCGGTGGCCAGCACGATGGCCCGGGAAGAAAGCTCCTGCACGCCCTTGTCGGTCGTCACCGCGACCCTGCCGCGCCCCGGAAGGCTGGCCTCGCCCATGATCACCGTCACCTTGTTCTTCTTCAGCAGGTGCCCGACACCTGCGGAAAGCTGCCCGGCCACGGCGCGCGAACGCTTCACCACCGCATCGATGTCGTAGCCGACCTTCCCGGCGGAGAGGCCGAATTCCCCGGCCCGCTCCATCAGGTGGAACACCTCGGCCGAGCGCAGCAGCGCCTTGGTGGGGATGCAGCCCCAGTTGAGGCAGATGCCGCCCAGGTGCTCGCGCTCGATCACGGCCACCTTCAGCCCCAGCTGCGCGCCGCGGATCGCCGCCACATAGCCCCCGGGCCCGGCCCCGATCACGATCATGTCGAAGTCTTTCGCGCTCATGGCGGCCTCCTCCTTCAGGTTTGTTTGGCGTTAAACCATCTTCGAGGAAGCTTCAACGCAAGACCCTCGCACAGGGCGCGCGCAAGGCGCTCCCCACCACCGTGCGGCGGGATCACGACCAGGGGGCGCGTGCCGGGAACGACCGGGCAGGCCTTCGGCGGCGGAGCCGGGCCGCTCAGGCGGCCACCCCCTCCCGAAGTTCGCGCAGAACCTGCCCGTAGCCGCCGTTTTCGAGGAAACGCGTCTCTTCCGGAGTGCTTTCGCGCCGCAGCGCCGCATTGCGGAAGGGGAAGCGCCCGAACCGGCGGATCACCTCCCGATGGGCGCGGGCATGCAGCAGGTTCCCGGCCCCGGTTTCCGGCATCCGCTCCTTGATCAGCCGCACGCAGCGCTCCTGGTCGCACAGGTTTTCCGAGTGCATCAGCGGCAGGTAGAAGAACTGCCGGGCCGGCTCGTCTATCTTCAGGTCCCAGCCCTTGTCGATCGCCGCCTTGGCCACCGCCCGTGCCGCCCGGTCCGAAGCGAAGGCCTGCCCGGTGCCGCGGAACATGTTGCGGGAAAACTGATCCGCCAGGATCAGATAGGCGAGCGCGCCCGAGGCATGGGTCAGCCACAGCCCGCAGGCACCGTCCTGGGCGCTGCACCAGGCCTGTTCGAAGCGGTCGCGGATGGTCTGATCAAGCGCCGGGTCGCCCCGGTACCACCCCTCCGGCCCGACCTCGTCAAGCCAGAAGGCAAGGATCTCCTCCGGGTTCGCCATGACCACCCTCCCTGCGGTGCCAGCGCCTCGAACGACTCAAGCGTTACCTCTCTTTGCGCCTTGCGCAAGGCGAAACGACAGCCTGTTGCCCGGTTGTCGCCGATTGCGGCACTCAGGTCGCGGTTGTTTCCCCTCCCGCCCCCCCGGAACCGGGACCGGGGGCGCGCGCGGACGCGTCATCCGGGGCGTTCCCGGCCACCTCGCTCGCCCATTCCCTGGCCGCTTCCACCACCACCGCCGAAGCCGTGGGCGACACCCCGACATAGGCGCTGGCCTCTTCCGGCGGCACCGCCGCGCGGCGGGTCATCCGCCAGCCCGCATAGCCGGCCATCGCCAGCATCAGCCCGGCGACGAACAGCCAGAACCCGCCGGGGCCGAAAAGTTCCATCATGCCGCCGGTGATCAGCGGCCCGGCGATCGCCCCCATGCCGTTGATGAAGATCAGCCCCCCCGCGGCGGCGGCCATGTCGTCGGCTTCCAGGAAATCGTTGGCATAGGCGATCAGCAGCGAATACAGCGGCCCGGACAGCCCGCCCACCAGAAAGGCCACGATCAGCAGCGGCATGAAGCGCTCCTGCAGCAGCCCCCCTCCCAGCGCCGCCAGCCCGGCCAGCAGCGCCACCGACAGGATCAGCGCCCGCCGGTCGACCCGGTCCGAAAGCCAGCCCACCGGCATCTGCAGCAGCAGCGCGCCGGCGTGAAAGGCGGCCATGAACAGCGAAATCTGCCCCACGCTCAACCCGACCCGCCCGCCATAGACGGCCGCCATGCCGAACTGGGCCGAGAACACGCCTCCCAGCAGGAAGATTCCCACGCAGCCCAGCGGCGAGATCGCGAACAGCTCCCGCAGGCGCAGCGGCTTGGCGGTTTCGAAGGCGGGAGTCGGATTTACCGACAGCAGGATCGGCGCGAAGGCGATCGATACCAGCACCGAAGGGATGACGAACAGGACGAAACCCGAAGGGTCGCCCAGCACCAGCAGCCCCTGGGCCGAGACCAGCCCCAGCATCTGCACCAGCATGTAGAGCGAAAGCGCCTGGCCGCGGGTCTCGTTGCCGACGGCATTGTTCAGCCAGCTTTCGGCGGTCACGTAGACACCGGAGAAGCAGAACCCGATGATGACCCGCAGCACCACCCAGGCCCGGGGATCGACGACCGTCGGATAGAGGATCAGCACCGCCGAGATCAACGATCCGAGCGCGGCGAACACCCGTACATGCCCGACCCGGCGAATCAGCCCCGGCGTGATCCGCGAGCCGCCGAAAAACCCCAGGAAATAGGCCGACATCACCAGCGAAATTTCCGGGGTGGAAAAGCCCTCGATCCCGGCCCGCACCCCCAGCAGCGTGCTCTGAAGCCCGTTGCCGACCATCAGCAGCAGGATTCCGAGCAGCAGCGCCCAGGAAGATTTCAGCACCTCCAGCATCGCATCCGCTCCGCATTGCCCGCCGCATTGCCCGCCGCAGGACGGGCACGGCCCCGCCCGTATCCGCCGCCCGGCAGCGGCTTCCCGCGCCGGCCCGGCGGACCGGCCCGCCGGGGGCGCGCCCAGCCTAGCCCGGCACCGCCCCCTAGCACGCTTGAAAACGACCCCTGCGGTCGGGTTTCAGCCATCGGGCAGCAGCAGCGAGGCATCCCCGTAGGAAAAGAACCGATAGCCTTCGCCCACCGCATGCGCGTAGATCTCCATGATCCGCCGGTGCCCCATCAGCGCCGAGACCAGCATCATCAGTGTCGATTTCGGCAGGTGGAAATTGGTCATCAGGGCATCGGCGACCCGGAAGCGGTAGCCGGGCGTGATGAAGATATCCGTCGTTCCCTTCCAGGGGCGCACCCGCCCGGCCCGGTCGGCGGCCGTCTCCAGCAGACGCAGCGCGGTGGTGCCTACCGGAATGATCCGCCCGCCGGCCGCCCGGGTGGCGTTGATCTCGGCCGCCGCCCGGGCACCGATCTCGCCGCGTTCGCCATGCATCCGGTGGCGGCTGATGTCCTCCACCTTGACCGGCAGGAAGGTGCCCGCGCCCACGTGCAGGGTGACATGGGTCATCCCCACCCCCATGGCGCGCAGCGCCTCCAGCAGCGGTTCATCGAAATGCAGCGAGGCGGTGGGGGCGGCCACCGCCCCGGGGCGGCGGGCCCAGACCGTCTGGTAGTCTTCCCGGTCGCGCTCGTCGGCGGGGCGGCGGGCGGCGATGTAGGGCGGCAGCGGCATGGCACCCGCGCTGGCCAGCGCGGCCTCGAAATCCTCTCCCGAGAGGTTGAAGGCCAGCACCGCCACGCCGTCTTCCCTGCGCAGCAGTCGCGCCGAGAGCGCGCCCGAGAAGCGCAGTTCCTCGCCCTCGCGCAGCTTCTTCAGCGGCCTGACCAGGGCGCGCCAGTGCCCGTCGGGAGCCGGCTCCAGCAGCGTGACCTCGATCCGGGCCCGGCTCTCGCCCTGCGCGCCGAGGCGGCGGCGCGTGCCCGTCAGCCGCGCCGGGAGCACTCTGGTGTCGTTGAGCACCAGCCGGTCGCCCGGGCGCAGGAAGCGCGGCAGCTCGCGCACCACCGAATCGGTGAGCGTTTCCGCCGAAGCCACCAGCAGCCGCGCCGCCGAACGCGGCCGGGCCGGCCGGGTGGCGATCAGCCTTTCCGGCAGATCGAAATCGAAATCGGAAAGTTTCATCCGGCGCTCCGCACTCCCTGGCCTGTCCCCGTGCCCTGTCCGCGCCGGCAATAGGGCAATCCGCCCCCCTTGGCCAGAGCGCGCGCCGCGCCGCCTGCCTTCCCCGCCCCACCGGCGCACGGCGGCGGCCCGCTTCCCGCGCTCCCCGCACCGCGCCGGCCGGGTTCAACCGCCGTCTCCGGCACCGGCGCCGGGAGGCGGGCCGCGGAAGATGTCGCGCACCCCTCCCGGGGTCAGGATCGACAGCGGGTTGACCCCGACCCGGAGCGCATCCCTGCTGCCGGCCAGGGTGAAGGAAAAGCCGAACAGCCCCTCGCCCCGGCGCGACACGAGCTCGCCCACCCTGTTGAGGAAGAACACCGGCGAGATCACGCCGCGCATGTCCATCACGCCGCGGCGCAGGTCATAGACCCCTTCCAGCGTGATCCCCAGCGCCGGGCCGACGGCCCTGCCCTCCTGCAGCACCACCTCTTCGGGCGACAGCAGAAGCCGCGCCTCCACCTCGTCGAAGGTGATCCCCTCGCCGCCCAGCTGTTCCAGCAGGCCGACCACCGAAAGCGCCGCCAGAAGCTCGGTCAGCCCCGGGGCATTGCGCACCCTGGTATCGCGGATGCGCAGATCGCCCGCATACAGCCCCGCCCCGCCCCGCGGGCGCAGCAGCAGCGTCATCGCGCCGCCGCTGGCGTAATCGACGATCCCCGCCGCGCGCAGCACCCCCCCGGCATCGTCGCTGGTGATGCTGATCCGGCTGCCGCCGCCCTCCGGCTGCAGGCTTCCGGCCAGCGGCGCGGCGCCATTCATCCGCGCCGTGAAGTTCCCCGACAGCCCGCCGGCAGCGTTCATCCGGCCGCTGAAGCCGGTCAGCGACATGCCCTCGGAGATGATCACCCGGTCGAAGAACAGCGTCATCGGCCCGCCGCCGGCATCCCGCCCGCTGCTTCCGCCCCCCCTCATGAAGGCGGTCCTGCGGATGTCCAGGGTGCCGCCGGCGGTCTCGATCAGCGGCACCTGCCCCGCCTCGCGCCCGCGCAGGATCACCGGCGCATCCAGCCATTCCCCGACCCGGACCCGCGCGAACTCCGCCCGCGCCAGCCGGCCGTCGCCGTCGAGCGACACCTGCCCGCCGGTGGCCGACAGCCCGGCGGTCTCCAGCTCCAGGAGGGTGATCTCGGCCACCCGCCCCAGCCGGCCGCGCACGTCCAGCCGCCCGATGACATTGCGCGGCTTCGCCCAGCCCAGCTGCGGGATAGACAGCGCCAGCCGGTTCAGATCGGAATGCAGCGTGAAGACCGGCGCCCGGCCCCGCGCCAGATCGATCCGGAACCGCCCGCTGCCGCGCCCCGAGACGGAATCTTCCGGCAACCCCAGGCTGAATTCGCGCAGGAAGGCCCTGTCCAGCACCACCTGCCCGGAAACGCTTGACGCGCCGGCGCTTCCCGGCCCCAGCGGCTGGCGCCAGAGAATGTCGGCGGCCACCTCTCCCAGCAGCACCGGGCCGGCGATCTCGACTGCGGCGTTGTCCGCCCGCAGCGCCAGTTCCCCGGAGCGCAGGACATGCCCCGGCACCAGCCGTTCCGAGCGCAGGTCCAACAGCCGCCCCTCGGCCGAAAAGCGCACGTCCCCGAGCTGCAGGCGCGGCTTCAGCGCAAAGGCGACCTCGGCCGAGAACACGGCCCGGCCGCGGGCGATGTCGGGCCGAAGGCCGCTGTTGCGCAGGATCCGGAAAGGCGGCGCATCCAGCAGCGAAAGCACCGCCGTGGTGCCGGCCGCCCCGCGCAGCAGCAGCAGGGCATCGGCCGGCTTGCGCGTCACGTCCGGTATCCGGAAGACGGTGCCCGACATGTCGATCCTCCCGCCCATGGGGGCGGTCACATGGCCCCGCTCGACGGTCAGGGTGAAGCTGCGCCCGCTGATCGAGGCAAAGCCCGAGGCATCCTCGATCTCCGGCTGGCTGCGGATGTAGCGCAGCGAGGTTCCGGAAAACTTCCAGCTTGCCGCCATGCGCGGCGCGCTGCCCGGCGCGAGGCGAATGGCGCCACGCACATCGCTCAGCAGGGCGGTGCGGATGTTGCGCAGCAGCCAGTCGCGCGTCTTCGGCACGATCGAGACCGGCCACAGCTGCAACAGGCGGGCATGATCGATCCGGTTCAGCTCCAGATCGGCGGCCAGCTCCCAGCCCGTCGGGCCGGCGGCGACGCGCCCGCGGGCAAGCAGGCGTTCAGCGCCTTGCCGCAGCATGAACTGCCCGACATCCACCGAAAACGGATCCAGCCGGATCCGGATGTCGGCCGCTCCTTCGCCAAAGTGCAGCGGCGCATCATAGAAGCGCCGCGGCCGGATCCGGATGTCGGAGAGCGCGAACTGGCCGAGCAGCACCGAAGGCCAGCCGTCGCGAAAGTCGCGCAGCAGCGCATGGCCGCGCCCGGTCAGCGCCCCGGCTTCCGCGTTCAGCCGGATTTCGGAAAACTCCAGCCGCTGCGCCTGCGGGTCGAATTCGAAATAGGCCTTGGCATCGGAAAAGCGCACCGCCTCGACATCCGGGGTCGGCTGCAGGGCGCCGGCGCCGAGCTGAAGCGTGCCGGCCAGAGAGGCCAGCTCCCCCCGCGCCGTGAACTCGGCCCTGAGCGCCCCCGAAATCCGGGCATCCAGCACGCCCAGAAAGCTGAGCGCAGGCGCCTGCAGCGCGATGTCGGTCGCGGCGGCATTGCGAAAGGTGGTGCCGATCGCCGCCCCCGACCCGGCCCGGTCGGTGCGCAGGCCGATGGTGACCTCGGCCAGCTCCTCGGTGCCGTCGAACACGTCGAAATCGATGCTGATGTCCAGCCCGGACGGATCGCGCTGCAGCTGCAGGCGCCCGTCGGTTATCTGCCACAGCCGCCCCGAGCGGGCATCTTCCAGGGTCAGCGTCAGATCGTCGGCGCGCAACCGGCCCAACCCCTTCAGCGCCGGCGCCTCGAAGGCTTCGTCCAGCCTGTCGAGCACCCCCGGCAGGGTGCCGCTGGCAACCGCGCCGCGACCGAAGGAGAGGTCGAAGCGCCCGTCGGCCCTCCGGCGCAGCGTCAGCTGCGCGCCCGACAGATGCACCGCCCCGGGCAGGAGCTCTCCGCCCAGCAGCGCCGCCGGCGAAAGCCGGGCCTCCAGCCGGTTCAGACGCGCCACCTCGGCCCCGCCGCCGTCGAACACGGCGACATTGCCCAGCACGATCAGCGGCACGAAATCGCGCCCCACCTGCAGCTGCAGCCGCCCGAGCTGCAGCCGGCCGCCGGCGAGCCGCTCGTTCACCGCCCGCTCGGCCCGCTCGATCAGCCACTGAGGCGCTCCGAGACCGCCACCGCCCAGCGCCAGCCCGGCCAGGACGAACAGCCCCGCCACCAGCACCCCTGCAAACCCCCGCCACAGCCCGTGCAGCCCCCGCCACAGCAGGCCGGCGCGACGGGGTGGCACGCGACGGGGGGGCACGCGACGGGGGGGAGCGCGACGAGGGGAGCGCCCGGATCTGCTGCTTTCGGTTTCACCCATCCGGAAAGCCCCGTTCTGTCCGCGCCCCGACGGCGGCAGGAAAATCCTGTTTCATGATTTCCCGATAGGAACTAGAATGAAGCCGGATTCAAGCAATTCAAGCAGATGTGACAGGGAGAGGCCAGATGCCCGCAGACAGCGCCGCAGGCGGCCGGCCTGAAACCGGCCAGCCCGCCCCCGACTTCACCCTTCCGACCACCGGCGGCGGCACGCTGCGCCTGTCCGCGCTGCGCCCGCGGAGCGTCGTGCTGTATTTCTACCCGAAGGACGACACCCCGGGCTGCACCACCCAGGCGACGGATTTCACCGCCCGCCACGCCGATTTCGACGCCCTCGGGGCGCAGGTTCTGGGTGTCTCGCGCGACAGCCTGGCCAGCCACGAGCGCTTCCGCGAGAAGCATGCCCTGGCCATCCCCCTGCTCTCGGACGAGGACGGAACGGTCTGCCGGGCCTATGGCGTCTGGGTCGAGAAAACCAATTACGGGCGCAGGTACATGGGCATAGAAAGGTCCACCTTCCTGATCGACGGCAAGGGCGTGCTGCGGCGGATCTGGCGCAACGTCCGCGCGAAGGGGCATGCCGACGAAGTCCTGACAGCGCTGCGCGAACTGTCCGGCCAGGGCTGATCCGTCGCCCCGGCACCTCTGCGGCCCGGCATCTCTGCGGCCCGGCATCTCTGCGGCCCGGCATCTCTGCGGCCCGGCACCTCTGCGCCCCGGCATCCACAAGGCGCCGGGCGCGCGCTTGCGTGCAGGCTGGCGCCCCTCGCCCGCCGATCCCGCCCCGCCGGCCCGCCGCTGCCGGGCGCCCGTCGGGATGCCTCCGGCCGCGCCGTCGCCATCGGCAGGTTCTTGCCGGTCTCGGCGGATTTCGCCCTCGCCCGGCCCGACGCGGCCAAAATTCTTGCCCCCGCCAGAATCCCTTTGTAAGCACGGAGCTGCGCGCGCCGGCCGACGTGTCGAAGCCCGCGGACAGGCCGCGCAGGAGGCAAGCCGCGCGGACAATGCGGGGCTGCCGGTGCGGGATGCCGGGGCGAGTCGGCGCACCGGGATGCGGCCTGCGTAACGTGCGGGCCTCGTGCTGCGGTGCCGTCTGCGGCGTCCTCGCATGCGCTGCCGTCCCCGCATGGTGGTGGTGGCGATGGTGTTCGCGTGCGGCAACGCTCAGGTGCAACGGCTTGTGGGGAGCTGGATTCAGATGACGCTACTCGGGAACAGGATCTCGGCCGCGCTGGCACGGCGTTTCCCGGAAAAACGCCTGTTCCTGCGCTCCGAGACCGAAACCCGCTTCATCCGGCTGAGCCCGGCCGGCCAGCTTCTGGCCTGGGGCGGGGCGGTCCTGTTCGTCGGCTGGACGGGACTCGCCAGCGCCCTGGTGCTGATGCACGGCATCGGTGCCGGCTCGGTGCGCGAGCAGGCCCGCCGCGAGCAGGCGCTCTACGAACAGCGCCTGAACGAGCTGGCCGGCGAACGCGACCTGCACGCCGCCGAAGTCCTGATGACCCGGGAGCGTTTCGACACCGCGCTCGGGCAGATCTCGCGTCTGCAGGCCCTGCTGCTGGAAAGCGAGAACCGGCGACGGGAAACGGAAAGGGGCATCGAGGTCATCCAGGCCACGCTGCGCCGCACCCTGAAGGAACGCGACCAGGCGCTGGAAGAAGCCGCCCGCCTCGCCGCGCTGCTGGAGGAGAACGGCCTTGGCGAGGGGAACGCCGACCCGCGCGCCGAGATCGGAAGCACCGTCGATTTCCTGGCCGCCGCGCTGGAGGAAACCGCGCGCGAACGCGATCGGCAGATGCGGCTCGCCGCCCGGGCCGAGGCTCTGGCCGCCGACCTGGAGCTGGAACGCGAGTTGCTGCAGGAACGGAACGAGCGCATCTTTTCCCAGCTGGAAGACGCGGTCAGCCTGTCGCTGGCGCCGCTGGACAAGATGTTCGAGGCCGCCGGGCTTTCGACCGAAAGGATCCTGAACGCCGTGCGCCGGGGCTATTCCGGCCAGGGCGGCCCGCTCACGCCGATCAGCTTCTCGACCCGCGGCGCGCCGCCGGATCCCGACAGCCTGCGCGCCAACGAGATCCTGGCCCGGCTGGACCGGATCAACCTGTATCGGATCGCCGCCGAGAAGATCCCCTTCGCGCTGCCGCTCAGATCGTCCTTCCGGCTGACCAGCCGCTTCGGGCCGCGCAACGGCCGGCTGCATGCCGGAACCGACATGGCCGGGCCGATGGGCACCCCGCTTTATGCCACCGCCGACGGGGTGGTCTCCTTCGCCGGCCGGCAGTCCGGCTATGGCTGGGTGGTGATCATCAAGCATGATTTCGGCTTCGAGACCCGCTATGCGCATCAGTCCAGAATCCGGGTGAAAAAGGGGCAAAGGGTCTCGCGCGGCGACCGAATCGGTGATATGGGAAGTTCCGGCCGGTCCACGGGTTCGCATGTCCACTACGAAGTGCGCCGCAACGGCAAGCCGGTCAATCCGATGACCTTCATCAAGGCAGCAAGAGATGTTTTCTAAGAGCAAGATAAACGAGCCCGGTCCGAAGAAGACCGCCAGCGCAGACGTTCCGGCAGGTGCCGAGCCGGCCGCGGCCCGCCCGCCTGCCGATTTCGCCCCCGCCGCCGCCAAGAGCAAGCCGCCGGCCTCGCTCCTGTCTTCGGATCTGGTCATCACCGGAAACCTCAAGACCACCGGCGACATCCAGATCGAAGGCGCAGTGGAAGGCGACATCCGCGCCCATCTGCTGACCGTCGGCGAAGGTGCCACCGTCAAGGGCGAGTGCATCGCCGACGACGTGGTGGTGAACGGCCGGGTGATCGGCCGGGTGCGCGGGCTCAAGGTCCGCCTGACCTCCACCGCCCGGGTCGAGGGCGACATCATCCACAAGACCATCGCGATCGAGAGCGGCGCCCATTTCGAGGGTTCGGTGCAGCGCCAGGACGATCCGCTGAATTCCGGCAGCAAGGGCGCGCTCGCCCCGCCGGCCGGTTCCCGGGAGAGCGCCGCCAAGGGGAGCTGAGCGCGGAGGCAGGCGCGGGAGCGGGCGCGCGGGCGTGAAGCCCCCGCCTCCGGAGCCATTGCCTCTCCCGTGCTCCCGTTTCCCGTGCTCCCGTTTCCCGTGCTCCCGTGGCGGACCGTCCCGGTCACGACGGCGCCCCGCACCGTGCCCCCCCCCCGCGTGCTCCCGCACCGTGCCCAGTGACAGGGCCCCGGTGACAGGGCCCCGGTGACAGCCGCCCGC
>Ga0256839_1003847_pt1 | contig 15148 bp, 12 predicted proteins | sample 354166metaG_FD_185968 | JGI IMG/M metagenome (GOLD analysis project Ga0256839, IMG submission 185968) | Hydrothermal vent microbial communities from Mid Atlantic Ridge, Atlantic Ocean - 354-166 | ecosystem: Environmental > Aquatic > Marine > Hydrothermal vents | place: Atlantic Ocean: Mid... | reverse complement strand
GGTCTCGATGATCACCGCACCGCCCAGCAGCGCACCGAACTGGACGCCGATCACCGTCACCGTGGGGATGAGCGCGTTCTTCAGGGCGTGACGGAGCAGCACCGCCCGATGGGAGAGCCCCTTGGACCGGGCCGTCCGGATGAAGTCCTGGACCAGGGTCTCGATCATGGAGGCCCGGCTGAACCGAGCCAGAGCCCCGGCCAGGAAGAGGCCCAGGGCCAGGCTTGGCATGGCCAGAGAACGGAGGTGGAGCCACGCGCCTCGGCTCCAGGGGATGTAGCCCGAGGGGGGCAGCCACCCCAGGTAGAGGGAGAAGAGCAGGATCAGCAGGATGGCGAACCAGAAGGAGGGCATGCTGATGCCGAACAGCGCGAAGCCCGTGATCAGGTAGTCCAGCCCCGTGTAGCGGCGGGTCGCGGAGAGGATCCCCGCGGGGACGCCGATCAGGATGGCCAGGAACATGGCGAAGAGGGTGAGCTCCAGGGTCACCGGCAACCGGGTCCAGATCATCTCGGCCACCGGCTTCTTGCTGATGTAGGAGACCCCCAGATCCCCCCGCAGGGCGTTGCCCAGCCAGAGACCGAACTGGACATACCAGGGCCGGTCCAGGCCCATAGCCTGGCGCACCCGGGCCAGCTCCTCGGGGGTGGCCTGGACGCCCAACAGCGCGACAGCCGGGTCGCCGGGGGTCAACTTGAGCATGATGAAGACCGCGACCAGGACGCCGAAGACCACCGGGATCACCTGGATGAGCCGGGAAAGGATGTAGCGGGACATGGGCGGTGCAGGGGAAAAAGGGGCATCGGGGCCGGGAAAGGGCTCCGATGCCCCTGGGATCAGCCGATCACCGATCCAGCCACACGGAGCGGAAGTCCATGTCGTAGCGACCGGTCATGACGAAGTCCTGCAGGTCCGCGCTGGCGGCCATGACCGACTCCCGATAGACGATGTGGGTCAGGGGCACGTCCTCGATGAGCTTCTCCTGGATCCGGTAGTACAGCTCCTTGCGCTTCGCCTGGTCCGTGGTGGCCCGGGCCTCCTCCAGCAGGCGGTCCATCTCCGGATCCGAGTAGCGCCAGATGTTGAAGACCTCGCCGGTACGGTGCCACTGGTAGAAGAAGTCGTCCGGGTCGCTGCCGCCGGAGATGAGGACGATCTCCATCTCGTAGTCGCCCTCGCTGACCACCTGCTGGATCCAGGTGGACCACTCCAGTTGGACGATGTTGAGGTCGATGCCGATCTGGGCCAGGCTCTGCTGGAGGAGCTCCGCCATCTTGATCTCGTCCGGATAGGTGGGGCTGACCTTCACCTCCAGGGTGGTGGGCTTGGGGTCGGCCATTTCGTAGAACTGCCGGGCCTTCTCCAGGTCGTAGCCGTAGGCCCCCTCCACCGCGGGGTTGTAGGCCCAGTGGGTGGTGGGGATGGCCACCTGCGCGGGCTTGGCCAGGCCGAACATGATGTCCCGGGCAATGGTCTCCCGGTCGATGGCCCAGGCAATGGCCTTGCGCAGGTTCACGTTGTCCTTGAAGATGGGGTTCTCCATGTTGAAGCCCAGGTGATCCCGGACCACGCCCATCACCCGGAAGACCTGGACGTTGGGGTCCTCCTCCAGGGTGGCCACGTCCTTCAAGGGCACCGCGTTGAGCAGCTCCACCCCGCCGGTCTGGAGCTCCACCACCCGGGTGGAGGGCTCCGGAATAGGCCGGAAGACCACCTCGTCCAGGTAGGGAAGCCCCTCCTGCCAGTAGTTCTCGTTGCGGGCCAGGGTGATGCGCTGGCCGGAGATCCACTCCACGAACTGGAAGGGGCCGGTGCCGATGGGGTTCTGCGCGATGTCGATGGACGGATCGTTGGGCACCACCCGCAGGGTCTCCAGCTTGCTCAGGAAGGGCGCGAAGGGCTGCTTGAGGGTGAACCGGACCGTGTAGTCGTCCAGGGCCTCCACCGTGTCCACGGGCAGGAAGTCCGCCCGCCGGGGCGAGCCGAACTCCTCGTCCATGATGCGGTTGAAGCTGTAGATCACGTCCTCCGCGGTGAAGGGCTTGCCGTTGTGGAACTGGACGCCCTGGCGCAGCTTGAAGACGTAGGTGGTGTCGTCCGGCTGCTCCCAGGACTCGGCCAGCAGGGGCACCACGTCGTCCAGGGTGGGGTTCAGGGTGACCAGCCCCTCGAAGATCTGGGTGTAGACCTGGAAGCCCACGATGGTGACCGAACGATGGGGATCGATGGTGTCGATCTCGCCGTCCAGGGCCACGGTCAGGGTGCCGCCCCGCTTCGGACCGGTCTCCTCTGCCGGGGCCCCGGCCTGACCGGCCGCGGGCGGGGCCCCTGTGGTGCCCGGCGCAGGCGCGGCACAGGCCGCCAACACCAGGACAAACACCAGGATCCACACGAGGGCGGTGACGCGACGGTAGGGCATGGTTCGCTCCTTTCTCTGGGGGGCCTTGGATCGATCCGAATCATAGGACATCTACGGCCTTCTGGCAAGGCCGTGGAAAACACCGGGAAGGCCCTTTTCCAGGGGCCCGCTGGAGGTGAAGCCGGGGGTCAGGGCCTGGTCGCCTCGGACGGGAGCTCCACCAGCTCGATCACCACCTTGCCGAAATGACGCCCCTCCTCCAAGATCCGGTGGGCCTGGTGGACCTGCTCCAGGGGCAGCACCCGATCCACCACCGGGCGCACGGCCCCGGCCTCCACCAGGGCCAGAGCCCGGGCCAGGTCCGGGTAGGTGCCGCCGTTGGCGCCCAGGATACGAAGCTGCCGGTGGTAGATGGCACCGATCTCCACCTGGACCTGAGCCCCGGAGTGGCTGCCACAGGTCACCAATCGGCCGCCCCGGGCCAGGACCCGGAGGCCGTGAGGCCAGGTGGCCGCGCCCACGTTGTCCTGGACCAGGTCCACCCCTCGCCCCTGGGTGGCCGCGAGGACCTGGTCCGGCCAGTCGGGATCCCGGTAGTCGAAGACCTGATGGGCGCCCAACGCCCGGGCCCGGGCCATCTTCTCCTGGGTGGAGGTGGTGGCCAGCACCCGAGCCCCCGCATGGCGGGCCAACTGGATCCCAAAGGAGGCCACCCCGCCTCCGGCCCCCTGGACCAACACCGTCTCCCCGGCCCGGAGCTGCCCCACGTGGAGCAACATGTGCCAGGCGGTCATGGCCACCACGGGCAGGGCCGCGGCCTGGACAAAGGAGAGCCCCGAGGGCTTGGACAGGAGATTGGCGGCCGGCACCACCGTGTAATCGGCCAGGCCCCCGTCCACATGCTCCCCCACGATCCGGTGGTGAGGGCAGATGGTGGGCTCGCCCCGCCGACAGAACTCGCACAGGCCACAGGTGATGAGGGGGTAGACCACCACCGGATCCCCCTCCTGCCAACCGGAGACCCCCGGCCCCAGGGCGTCTACCCGGCCTGCGATGTCCGCGCCGCCGATGAGCGGCAAGGGGATGGGGCCGAACTTGGGCCCCCGACGGACGCCCACGTCCAGCCAGTTGAGGCCACAGGCATGGACCCGGACCCGTACCTCCCCAGGGCCGGGCCGCGGCACGGGCACCTCCTCCAGACGGATCGCGTCCCGGCCGCCGTGGGCATGGAGCACCGCGGCCCGCATGGTCTCACCCATGGTCCCCTCCTCCTGGGGGCCCAACGTCTGTTCCCTGGGCGGGCGGGGGAGCGGCGTAGAGATGACACAGGACCCGGCGCCCCGGTTCGGTGGCCACGTTGGGCGGGAATGCCTGGCTGCAGAGGGCCATGGCGTCCGGGCAGCGCTCCCGGAAGGGGCACCCGCTGGGGATGTGGGTGGCCCGGGGCACCCCTGGGCCAATCCGGGGCTGGGGCCGAGGCAGGTCTGGGTCCGGCACAGGCACCGCGGAGACCAGAGCCTGGGTGTAGGGATGCTGGGGATTGCCCAGGATCTGGCGGGTGGGCCCCATCTCCACGATGTGGCCCAGGTACATGATGGCGATCCGATCGCAGGTGTACTGGAGCAGAGAGAGATCGTGGGAGATGTAGACACTGGTGAGCCCCATCTCCTGGGCCAGGCGCCGCATGGTGTTCAGGATCCCGGCCCGGACAGAGACGTCCAACATGGAGACCGGCTCGTCCGCGACCAGGAACTCCGGCTCCAGGATCAGGGCCCGGGCCAACACCACCCGCTGGAGCTGGCCGCCGGAGAGCTGGTGGGGGAACTTGTCCAGGAAACGATCCGGGGGCCGCAGGTTGACCCGCTCCAGGATCGCCAGCACCCGACGGCGCCGTTCCTCCTCGTCCGGCCAGCCGTGGATCACCAGGGGTTCGCTCAGGGAACGGTAGAGGGTGAAGCGGGGGTTCAGGGCCTCGTAGGGGTTCTGGAACATGAGCTGGACCCGACGCCGGAATCGCTTCAGCTCCGGCCCACGCAGGGTGCGGATGTCCTGGCCGTCGAAGCGGATGGTGCCCGAGGTGGGCTCCAACAGCTTGACCAGGAGCTTGCCCGTGGTGCTCTTGCCGCACCCGGACTCCCCGGCCAGGCCCAGGCTCTCGCCTCGCTGCAGGGTGAAGGAGATGCGGTTCACCGCGTGGACGGTCATGGCCGCTTCGCCCCGCAACAGGCCGGCCAGGCCGCCGCCGATCCGGTACTGCTTGGACACATCCTCCACCGCGACCAGGGGGGTGGCGGAGGCCGGGCCATCCGGAAGGGTCTCGAAGACGGCCGTCGGGGCCGAGGGGACGCGCCCTGTGGGGGCATGGGAGGTCATGGGACAGGATCCTCCTGGACGTGTGGAGAGGCCGGAGGCCGGAGAGGTGCCTCCATTCCCGACACCTGGAGCCAGGTCTCGGGATCGGCGGCCTGGGCCCGCAGGGCCTCCATCTCCTGGGTTCGGTGGCAGGCAGCCTGGTGGCCGGGCCCCACGGCCCCCAGGGCCGGGTCCTGGGTGTGGCACAGGTCCACGGCAAAGGGACAGCGGGGGGCGAAGCGGCAGCCTGGCGGTGGCGTCACCAGGTCGGGGGGATAGCCCTCGATGGCGATCAGCTCGGCCCGGGGCTGGGCCAGGTTGGGGAACGCGTTCTGGAGGCCCAGGCTGTAGGGGTGGTACGGGGTGCGGAAGAAGGGCTGGGTGCCGGCCTGTTCCACCACCCGCCCCGCGTACATGACGGCCACCGAGTCGCACACCTGGGCCACCACCGAGATGTCGTGGGTCACCAGGATCACGGTCAGGTCCAGCTCCTGTTCCAGCCGTTTGAACACCTCCAGGATCTGGTGCTGGACAATGACATCCAGGGCGGTGACCGGCTCGTCCGCCAGGAGGAGGGAGGGGCCCAGGGCCAGGGCCATAGCGATGACCGCCCGCTGTTTCATGCCGCCGCTGAACTCGTGGGGGTAGCGGTCCAGAGCCTGGCTCTCCAGCCCCACCATCTGGAAGAGCTCCACGGCTCGGCGTCGGGCCGCGCCTCGGTCCAGCCCCCCGCGGACGGTGAGCACCTCCACCAGCTGGGCGCCCACCCGGTAGACGGGGTTCAGGGAGTCCATGGAGGCCTGGGGAATGGTCGCGATCTCCCGCCAGCGCAGGGCCCGGATCTCCCGGTCGGAAAGGGCCAGGAGGTCCCGACCCTTGAACCGGATCGTTCCCCGAGGCACGGACGCGTTGCGGGGCAACACCCGGACCATGGCCCGCAGGAGCGTGGTCTTGCCACAGCCGGACTCGCCGATGACGCCCAGGTGTTGGGCCGGCGCCACGTCCAGGGAGACCCCGTCCACGGCATGGACGACGCCTCGCTGGGTGCGATAGGCCACCACCAGGTCGCGGATCTCCAGGATCGCCATGGTTCAGCTCCTGCGCAGACGGGGGAACAGGATCTCCTCGTAGCCCCGGCCGATGAAGAAGCCGGCCATCACGCTCAGCATGATGCACAGGCCCGGGGGCACGATCCAGTAGTAGGCCCCTCGGGACATGGCCTGGGAGACGAACGCGTCCTGGAGCATGAAGCCCCAGCTCACCACATCGGGATCGCCGAAGCCCAGGAAGCTGACGCTGGCCTCGGTGAGGATGGCCCAGCCGATGGCCAGGGAGCCGTACAGGAAGGAGAGGGGCAGGATGCTGGGCGCGATGTGCAGGAAGAGGATCCGCAGGTCCCCGGCGCCGGAGATCCGGGCCGCGGCCACGAAGGCCCGCTCCTTGACCGTGAGCACCTGGGAGCGGATCACCCGACCGGTGTCCCGCCACAGGAGGAGGGCCATGGCCAGGACGATGTTCCAGATGCTGGGCTCCAGAAGGGCCACCAACACGATCACCAGGGGCAGGAAGGGCACCCCGAAGGCGATGTCTGCCAGGCGCATGAGCAGGGTGTCCACCCAGCCTCCATAGTAGCCGGCCACCAACCCCACCACCGTGCCGATGAGGGCCACGGCCACCGCGGCGGAGAAGCCCACCAGGAGCGCGGTGCGGGAGCCGTAGACGAGCTGGGAGAAGATGTCCCGTCCCAGGTTCGTGGTGCCCAGGTAGAAGCGGGGGGAAGGCGGTTCGTTGGCCAGCCAGATGCCGTTCTCCTGGATCACCTCCAGAGGGCTGTAGGGCGCGATCCAGGGGGCCAGGAGGGCCACCAGGACGAAGAAGAGGTAGATGCACGCGCCCACCAGGGCCATCCGATCCCGGCGGAAGACCTCCAGGTTCATCTGGACGAACTGGGCCAGGCCGGAGACCGGGCGAGGCTCCTGGGCGGCCGGGGTCAGGGAAGCCGACTGCACGCTCACGGGATCACCTCTCAGTGTTGGGCCTGTTGGCCGGCCCCGATCCGGGGGTCCAAGACCCCGTAGAGCACGTCCGCGATCAGGTTCATGGTGACCATGACCACCGCGATGAGGAAGAACGCGCCCTGGGCCAGGGGGTAGTCGCTGGCGGCCACAGCCCGGACCAACATCCGGCCCAGCCCCGGCCATCCGAAGACGTTCTCCACCACCACGTTGCCGCCCACAGAGTAGCCCACTCCCAGGGCCATGGCGGTGATCACCGGCAGCAGGGCGTTCCGGGCCGCGTGGCGCACCATCAGACGTAGCTCGGAGTAGCCCATGAAGCGGCCCATGGTGATGTAATCCTCGTCCAGCACCTCCAACATGTTGGAGCGCATGAGGAGCAAGGGCAGGCCATGGAGGTAGAGGGCCAGGGTGGTGGCCGGCAACACCATGTGCCTCCAGAAGTCCCAGGAGGTGAGCTTGTCCCACTCGGAGGCGTAGAGGGTCCCCGGGCTGGTCGCGCCGGAGGAGGGAAACCACCCCAGGTTGAAGGCGAAGACCGTGAGCAGGATCATCCCCACCCAGAACTCCGGCGCGGACCGGGTCATCAGGGTGAAGGTGACCCCCATCTGCTCCAGACGGCTGCCGCGCCGCCAGGCCAGCAGGATCCCGCCCACCACCCCCACCCCATAGGCCACCAGCAGGGAGGTGAAGGTCAGGTAGAGGGTGTTGGGCAACACCTCCATCACCAGCTCGATGACCGGGCTCCGGTAGAAGAAGGAATCCCCCAGCTCGCCCTGGACCAGGTTGCCCAGGTAGACCAGGTACTGGACCGACAGGGGCTTGTCCAGGCCGAACTGCCGCATCAGGGCCTGCTGTTGCTCCTCGGTGAAGGTGGGATCGATGTAGGCCACCAGGGGGTTGCCCGGGGCCAGACGAAACAGGAAGAAGAGGAAGGTCACCACCACCCAGAGGACCAGCAGGCTCTGGGCGATGCGCCCGACCAGGTAGACCACGACGCTGCGCTGCACGGCGGACCTCCGTGGGAAGATCCCAGGGGGCAGGGCCTGCCCCCGCCCCCGAGGATCCGATTGCCGAACTACCGCCCCGCGGGATAGCGGAGACGGCCCTCCTCATCCCAGGTGTATCCGGCCTGGGCCAGGACCTCTCGGGCCTTCTCGAGGCTGAAGTCGTACTGGGGCAGGTCCGGATGGTGCCAGAACTCCAGGGCCACGGAGACGTGGGAGTCCGCGGGCACCGCGAAGCCCTTGAAGATGTTCTGGACGATGGCCTGCTTGGGCACCACATAGGCGACGGCCTGGCGGAAGGCCGTGTCGTCGAAGGGGGCCACCCGGTTGTTCATGGCGAAGAAGCGGAACCCCACCTCGGTGGTGGCCACCAGCTCGATGCTGGGATCCGCGTCCGCCACCCCCTGGAGCACCGTGGGATCCCCCTCCCACTCGGAGAGGAAGTTGATCTCGCCGTTGCGGAGCTGGCCCAGGGCCGACTCCACGTTGGGGATGATGCGCAGGATCCAGCGGGAGGCCTTGGGCGCGGCGAAGTGCTCTGGATTGGCCTCCAGGATCACCTCCTCCGAGGGCTTGAAGGCCACGAAACGGAAGGGCCCGGAGCCGATGGGGGTCTCCTCCTGGTAGCTCTCCGCGTTCTCCTCCTTGGTGGCCAGGTCGGCCAGGATGGGCTCCCAGATGTGCTTGGGGATCAGGTTGATCTTGGCCAAGGACGCGACCTCGAAGGCGGCCCAGGGCTCGCTCAGGGTGAAGCGGACGGTGCGCTCATCCACCTTCTCGATCCCCGCGATCTTGCTCACGAAGGGCTTGTACATGGGCGCCTCGTCCGTGGCCGGGGCCTGGAAGGAGAAGATCACGTCCTCCACGGTGACCGGCCGGCCGTCGTGCCACTTCATGCCCTCCCGCAGGGTCACCAACACGTTGGTGTTGTCCTCCCACTCCACCGACTCCGCGGCCCAGGGCTGGGGCAGACCGTCTGGCCCCACCCGCATGAGCCGATCCCAGATCAGCTCGGTGATCCAGGAGTCCGCGGCGCCGGAGATGAAGAGGGGGTTGATGGCCTGGACCACGTCCCCGGTGTTCAGGATGAAGTCCGCCTGGTCGCCCACCGGCTCGGCCTGGACAAAGGTCCAGAAGTTCTTGATGCCGATGCCCTTGGCGTCCACGATGGTGTCCGGCTTCCAGACATCGCTGCGGTAGGCGAAGGGGAGCTGGGGGTAGGCCACGAACGCGTAGGGGACCTCGTTGGCGATGATCTCCTGGGCCTCCCAGATGAGCTGCCGGCGTTCCTCCCGATCCGTGGTGGCCCGCTGGGCCAGGGACACCTGGTCGTAGCGGTCGTTCTGGAAGCCCACGAAGTTGTAGCCCTTCTCCGCGGTGGAGCTGTGGAAGAGATTGACCACGAACTCATCCGGATCCAGGCGTTCGGGCCGGCCCACCATCCGCCAGGCCGTCATCTGCCATTCCGTACGGTTGTACCAGACCAGATCCGCCTGTTGCTCCCAGGGCATGGCCCGATGCTCCACATCCAGGCCCAACTGCTTCATGTTCTCCACCACGAGCCGGGTGGACTCGAACTCGATGGGATCCGCGGCCTGGACGTTGGACAGGACCACGATCTGGGGCACCAGCTCGCCCATCTCGGCAGCCGGCTCGGCCCCCTGCTCGGCCTTGGCAGCCTCGGGGGCCGCTCCCTGGGGGGCGGAGGCCGGGGCGGACGCGGGGGCGCATGCGCTCAGCCCAAGGACCAGCGCGAGCAGCACAGGGAGGATGGACAGGACTCTTCGACGCATGGGTGTACCCTCCTTTGACAGGTTGGCAAGGACGAACCGCGACGGTGTATGGCTGAAGAGCAGCAGGAGCGGGTACAGCACCTCAGAGAACCCGGCGCCCGTCTTGGACCACGGCCGCCACACGGCGCAGCGCTCCCAGATCCTCCAGGGGATTTCCCTCCAGGAGGGCCACATCGGCCCGCTTGCCCGGCTCCAGGGTGCCCAACAAACTCTCCCACCCCAGGATCCGGGCGTTGTGGCGGGTCGCCACGGTGAGGGCCTCCTGGGCCGAGAACCCCATCTGCACCAGGTGCTCCACCTCCCGGGCCATGCTGAAGTCGTGGGGTGCCAGGGCGTTGCCGCCCGCGTCGGAGCCCGCCCCGATGAAGACCCCATGGGCCCGGGCAATGGCGATGCTCTCCCGCACCCGGTCGTTCAGGGCGGCCAGCACCGGACGCAGGCGCTCGGCCTCGGCCTGCTGGGCCGGCGTGTGCCCGGTCTCGTCGGGCCGGGCCACCCCCAGGGTGAGGACCAGGGCCGTGCCCCGGGCCACCATGCGCTGGGCCGCCTCCTCGGTCAGATATGTGCCGTGCTCCACCGAGTCCACGCCGGCGGCCACCGCGTCCAGGATGCCCTGGGTGCCGTGGCAGTGGGCCGCGACCCGACGCCCCATGGCGTGGGCAGCCTGGACCGCGGCCGCCATCTCCTCCACCGTGAGCTGGGTGGCCTGGACCTCCTGGCCCGGGGTGGCTGCGCCGCCGGTGGCCATGAGCTTCACCAGGTCTGCGCCGGCCTTGATCTGTTCCCGGGCGGCCTTCCGCACCTCCTCCGGGCCGTCGGCCTCCCGGGCCACCACGTGGCCGTGGCCCCCGGTCATGCAGATGATCTGGCCCGCGGTGCGCATCCGGGGCCCCCGGATGTGGCCGGCCTGGACGGCCCGGCGCAGGGACATCTCCATGTACTCCTGGCCGCCCACATCCCGCACCGCGGTGGTGCCACTGGCCAGGATCCGCTCCAGGGTCTGCACCGCCTCCAGCAGCAGGGCGTCCCGGTCCCGGTGGACCAGGCTGTGGACCGGCTCCCGGCCGTTCCAACACACGTGGAGATGGGCGTCGATCAGGCCTGGGATCGCGGTGAGGCCCGTGGCATCCAGGCACGGAGCCCCCCGGGCCTCCGAGGGACAGGCCGCCATGGGGCCTGTCCAGTGGATCACCCGATCCCGGAGCCAGATCCCGGCATGGGGCAGGGGATCGGGCGCGCGCCCATCCCACAGGGTGCAGTCCGCGATGAGGAGCTCCACCTCAGCCTCCGTGGGCATGGAGCAGCTCCAGGGGCGAGGCCACCTTCCCCGCGGCCAGCTTGGGAGGCGTCATGTAGGCCCGGCGGGAATGGGAGAGCCCTGCCCCTACCAGGGCCTCCGCGAACTTCAGGGCCACCTTGCCCGGGTTGAGCACCGGCACCCCCAGCACAGGGGCCACCTCCTCCGCGATCTCCAGGAAGCCCATGCTCATGCAGCCCAGGACCAAGGTGTCCGCCCGGTCCTCCTCCAGGGCCCGGCGGCCGACCTGGACGACGGCCTCCACGGTGCGGGCTCGGTCCCGGTGGAGCTCCAACACCGGGATGCCCACCACCCGGACGCTGGCCAGCTTCTCGCCCAGGCCCACGTTGCGGATCTGCCTCTCCGTGCCGGGCACCACGCTCTCGGTGATGGTGATGATGGAGAAGCGGTGGCCCAGGGACGCGGCCACCAGGGCCGTGGCCTCCCCCGGCCCCACCACGGGGATCTCCACCAGCTCCCGCAGCGCGTCCAGGCCGGGATCCCCGAAACAGCCCAGGATGAGCGCGTCCCAACCCTCGGCCTGGAGCTCCACCGCACGGCGTACGGCCGCCGGGATGGAGAGGTATTCCTCGTACATGCTCTCGATGGAGGCCGGCCCTTCGGGCACGTCCACGATGCCCACCTGGGTATCTGGACCGGTGTAGTGCCGCAGGAGTGTGGCGCGCCGTTCCATCTCCGCGCGCCCCTCTGGGGTCCGCCCCATGGGGCCAGGCACCAGGTAACAGATACGCATGAGACCCTCCTCCGATTCAGGTTCAGGAAGCCGATGCACGGTGCACCTGTTCACGGGCCATCTGGGCCACCGTCGCGGCCCGCTCGAAAGTCCAGGCCACCCGGTTGATGCCCCGGAGGAGGTGGGTCTGCAACACCCGGTAGAGGTGGCCTTCCGCCCGGGGAAGCTCGGTGGCCGGTGCCAGGTCGGGCAGGGGGGGGATGGGCACCGCGGGCTCGGTGCGGAACCGGCCCCGCCGGGTGTAGTTGATGGGGACCAGCAGGCGCCCCAGCTCCAACAGGGCGTCGTTGAAGGCCCGCACCCGGGGATCCGTCACCGGCTGTTGGCCCAGCTCTGGGGCCAGCGCGTAGAGCTCGGCCAGCTCCCCCTGGAGCCTGCCCAGGGCCCGGAAGGCCGGGCCGAAGTCCACGGCATCGCCGGCAGCCTCCGCGTACCGGCTCAGGGTCTCGTGGAACTCCCGGCCCAGCTTGCGGAAGTCGAAGGGGTGGAGGGGATTGTTGAGCACCCGATGCAGCGCGGTCACGTAGACCCGCAGATCCCGCATCAGGTTGTCCCGGTCCGCGATCTCCAGCCGGTCGTGCTCCGTGTGCCAGGCGATGTTGCCGCCACACCCCCCCACCGGGTAGTAGCCCTTCTCCTGGAGGAGTTCCCGGGGCATGGTGGAGAGGAGCATGAAGAAGCTGGAGATGCCGATGTTGTTGAAGGAGTAGTCCCCGGCCTGGTGGGGCCGTTCCCCCTGGGCCGGCTGCCCGGTGGCGTCTCGGATGGCCTGGACACAGAAGTCCTCGACCTCGGTCATCCAGGAGATGTCGTAGTACTCGGTGGCCCAACGGCAGCCCGGGGAGTCGATGTTCACCTGGGCGATGCAGTTCCGGTCCAACTCCAGGCCGAAGGTGTCCGCGTACCAGGTGGAGCCGCCGTAGCGGCCGGTGGAGTGGGCCGGCCACCAGGCAATGCGCAGGGAACGGGCCAGGCCCTCCCGGTGCCTGTGGAAGACCCGGGCCAGCTCCAGGAGGGTCGCGTCGCCCACCGCGTTGTCCCCCACGCCCACGTCCCAGGAGTCGTAGTGGCCGTGGACCAACACGAAGCGCTCTGGCTCCCGGGTGCCCTGGATCTCCGCCACCACCACGGGACAGGGAAACCAGCCCTCCTTCAGCTCCGTGTACAGGGTCACCTGGGTGGGCCCCTGGGCCACCTGGGCCTTCAGGGCCTCCCCATCCGGCCGGCTGATCGCGAGCACCGGGGTCCGGGGCCGGTCCCGGTAGTTGTCCAGGTCCGGCGCGCCCCAGATGGTGGTGCAGATGCCCCAGTGGATGTCCACCCCGGGGTTGATGTAGATCTGGCCGATGGCGCCCTGTTCCTCGAAATGGCGCACGGCCCCCGGGAAGCCGAACCCCTCGGTGAGCACGATCTTGCCCCGGACATCCACCGGCAGGTCCGAGTCGAAGTGGAAGAGACGTTGGACCTCAGAGGGGGCCTTGCCCGGCACGTAGACCACCTCTCCCGGCCGTCCCTCGGGCCCGGTGGAGGCCGAGAAGGCCGGGGTCTTGGCCCGGAAGGTGCGTCCGCCCACCTCCAATCGGGCGGACACGGGCACGCTGATGAAGAGCTCGGGCTCGTAGACCGTGTGGGGGATCCCCAGGGCCGTCAGCCGGTCCGCGATGTACCGGGCGGCGATGCGCTCGTCCTCGCTGCCCGACTCCCGCACCAGGGTGCTGAAACGCTCGATCAGGGCCCAGGGCTCCTGGATGGAGAGCTCGTCCAACAGCCGCTGTTCCAGGGTGGCTTCCTTGGGGCCATAGAGGACTTGCATGGCTCACTCCTTTGCGCTGGGAGGGGATGAGGGAGAAGGGACGGTGGTGGGATGCGAAGGGGAGAGGAGGGCCTCGCCCTCCGGCTCCGATGCCCGACGGGCCGGGCGATAGCCCAGGTTGGCCGAGATCTGGGCCGCGCCCTCCAACACCAGGGCCAGCACGGCCCCGACGCGCTCCTGGGAGAAGCGCGGGGAGGGGCCCGCCACAGAAAGGGCCGCCACCACCCGGCCCGTATGGTCCCGGATGGGCGCGGCCACGGAGGTCGCGCCCTCGTCCAGGTCGTTGGAGGTGATGGCATACCCCTGGACGCGGATGTGGATGAGCTGCTGGCGGAGCAGATCGGGATCGGTCACCGTGTAGGGCGTCATGGGCGTCAGCTCGATCTCACCCAACCACTGCTCCCGCACCGGATCCGGGAGATGGGCAAAGAGGAGCTTGGGGATGCTCCCCGCGTGCAGGGGCACCCGCCGGCCGATCCGGGCGTAGAGACGGATGGACTTGGAGGACTCCCGCGCGTCGATGCAGAGGGCCTGCTGGCCGTCCAGGACCCCCAGGAAGACCGTCTCGTCTGTCTCCGCCACCAGCCGGTCCATCACCGGACGGGCCGCGTCGATCAGGTCGATCTGTTTCCGGGCCCGCTCGCCGTAGATGAGACAGCCCACGCCCAGGACGTAGTGGCCGTTGTTCTGTTTGCGCACCAGGTTGCGCTGCTCCAGGGTGTAGAGGATACGGAAGGCCTTGTTCTTGCTCAGGCCGGTCCGGCGCACGATCTCCGCCAGGGAGAGGCCGGCCTCCGTGTCCACCAGGGTGTCCAACACGGAGAGCGCATCTTCCAGGATGGCGATGGTGTACATGGTGGGAAACCGCCTCCAAGACAGTCGGGAAGAGGTAGAACGAGACCGGAGGAGGCCCAGGCCTCTGAAGCGGCTCAGAGAGCCGGAGCGCCCGGCCACGTCGTTCTACTCAGTAGAACAATGTTTTAGATTCGGGGGTGGCCCCCATTCTAGCGGGTCCCTTCCGGGTTGTCAAACGCGTTTTTTGAGCCCCCCTTCTTCGGGGCCGTTCGAACAAGGGGGAGAGGGCCAGATGGACGGGTCCTGGGTTTCCGCCGGGCGATGGGTCCATGGTACAATGGCCGGAACCATGGTCCACTGGTCTGTCCGTCGGCTTCGGTTGTCCATGCCAGGTGTTCGGCTCCCGGCTCCCGGGGAGTGGTACCTGTTCCTGTGGGCCGGCTACGCCCTTCTCTGGGTGCTTCTCTTCCCCCTCACCTGTTGGGGAGCTGTGGGGGATGCGGACCACCCCCACGCCACCCCTCATCTGGTCTTCGCCCGCGATCCCACCACCCAGCCGGCCCAGGGGATGCCCATGGACCTGGCGGGCCAGGGACTCCCCGCGGTGGCCGGACAGTCCACCCCCACCGTGCTCCTGGCCCTGGCCGTGTGGCTTCTCCTGGCCATGCGACGACAGGCCCGTCTGGCCCCGCTCCCCCAGAGCATCCGGGCCTTGGGCCACTCCCTCATGGACCGCACGCCTCCCCTCCCCGTGATCACCCCTCCACCAGAATTTCCCTGAGCCGGCCGCGCCCGACGCCTGCCCTCTCCATCCGGATCCCATCCCCGCCGCGCAGCCCTTGCGGCCGGAGAGGCGGCATGACCTGTCCTGGGCGCGCGCATCCCGCCCGTTCCTGACCGAGCCTTCGACGTTCCGTATCCCGGGCGTGCATTCTTCCCGCGCGCCGACATCCCAGGAGGTTC
>Ga0256839_1003846_pt1 | contig 15149 bp, 13 predicted proteins | sample 354166metaG_FD_185968 | JGI IMG/M metagenome (GOLD analysis project Ga0256839, IMG submission 185968) | Hydrothermal vent microbial communities from Mid Atlantic Ridge, Atlantic Ocean - 354-166 | ecosystem: Environmental > Aquatic > Marine > Hydrothermal vents | place: Atlantic Ocean: Mid... | reverse complement strand
CGCGAACGGCCGCCGCCTCGCCTGGTTCGGACTCGATCAGCGATGGTATGCCACGGGCGACTTGCACGACCGGCCCGCGCTGTTCGCCGCCAGCAACTGGCTGGCGCTGGCTCGAGCCGTCGCCCAAGCTCTGGATGAGCCCGACGCGCTGCTGCTGGATGTCGGCTCGAGCACAACCGACATCGTGCCCATTCGACAAGGCATGCCCGCACCCCACGGGATCACGGATACCCAGCGTCTGCTCCACCGGGAACTGGTCTATTTGGGAGTCCAGCGCACACCCTTGTGTGCGGTGATTCGCGAAGCCCCCTACCGGGACGCGGCCGTCCCCGTCGCCTCGGAGTGGTTCTCCACCACGCTCGACGTATTCCTCACTCTGGGAAGACTCCCCGAGGGGACCGGTGCGGAGCATACCGCCGATGGACGCCCGGCCTCTCGCGAAGCGGCGAGGCAACGGCTGGCTCGAACGGTGCTCGCCATCGGCGAAGGCGAATTCTCGGCACACGACGCCACTCGGTTGGCCGAACATGTCGAGCGTCGGATCGTGGAGCGAATCACCGCTGCGGTCGAGCAGGTCGCCCGCAGCCGGGACCTCCCATTGACTCACATCGTTGTGGGAGGCGGCGGGGCATTCGTGGCCGAGCAAGTGCTGGGGCGGCTCGGCGTCAAGCGATCATTGGCGACGACATCCCAACTGCTGGGAGCCGCAACGCACAACTGTGACACAGCGCTGGCACTGGTACGGCTGTGGCAGTCCGGCTCTCCGGAGAAACCGCCGGATGAACACAAGTGATCACGCTGGTCGACTGAGGATCGTCAAAGTCGGCGGCAGCCTGCTGCGGTTGTCCGACTGCGGTGCGCGGTTGCGCTGTTGGCGGCAGGCGCAGTCACCCGCCCAAGAACTCTGGCTGGCCGGTGGCGGCGAAGCGGTCGACGTGGTGCGCGGCTGGGACCGGCGCTTTCAGTTGGGAGACGCTGCGGCGTACTCCTTGACACTCGCTGCTCTGCGATTGACCGCTCCCCTACTGCGGATCGTGGCCGGACTTGCCGAGGAGCAGGTGCTGTCGCTGGACGAGGAACTGGCACGCTTCCCGCCAAACTGGCACGACCGGTATCGGCTGTCGAGCTGGGAAGCCACCAGCGACACGCTGGCCGCTTTGATCGCACGGGCACGCCACGCGGACGAACTGGTGTTGCTGAAGGCTTGTCCGATTCCCACGGCCGTGCACACCGACCTGCCGGCGCTGGCACGACTGGCGTTGGTCGACCCGCTTTTCCCGGAAGCTGCCCGAGGAATCCCCGGCATCCGCATCGAATCACCGCCGACACCGCCCTTCCCGGAAGGACTCCGAAAAGAGATCTGCGATGACGGCGAGCGCTAGTTCGACCACCAGGAGGAAACGGGCCCGCCCATGAGATAATTGCCGCGAGTCCGCTGCAATTCCTCACTCACCGTGTCAGCCTTGGCCAGTTCCCAAACGTCGATTTCGACGCCACCGGAAGCCGTGACCAACACACCCCGCCGAACTCGCACGATCGAACATTCCGGGGGCACACTCTTGGGGGAATGCCAGCGGGAGGCCGGCAATCGCTTGTCCAAACCGGTCAGCAAGGGCAAGCTGGCCCCCGATTTCTCGAGCAGTTGGTAACGGTCGATGATGGCCGCCACCGTAGCCAGCTCCATCAAGTTGCGGAGCTCGGCGAAAACGGGAATCTGCTGCGACAATTCGTCGTAGCGCTCGGTAACCGCCTCGGCGAACGCCGCAGCCGCTCGGCTCTTTCGGCCCGTCTGCTTGAGCGTGCCGTCTTCGGCCAAGTACTCGTCTTCCGTCATAATGCGAACGCCGGATCGCCCGATGGCGAACGCCAGACCATCTTCACTGCGGACAATCGGATCGAAATCCGGAGCCAGCCACCAGCGAGGCTGCGTTCGGGCTACCGAATTCGGATTCTTCTTCAGAAACGAAATGTAGTTGGGCAGACGCGGAATGGGAGACCGATCCAACCCCATCGCCAGCCTCTTCATACGGTAGTCGGCAGCCACCAGCACGTGAGCGAAATGGGACGTAGCCGGCACTCCCGTCACGCGCACCATCTGCGGTCCGTAGGCCTGCTTCACGGCTACGGACAGCTTTCCAGCGTCGAGCCGCCCACGGTTCTTCTTCAGTTGCTCGAGCAGCGCTGCCAGGCGGCGGTGCCCCTGCTCGGTCGGATCGATCGAACAGGTGATCTGTTTCCCATCCTCTCGATCGACCGTCCGCAGCGCGACCACCAGATCATCCAATTGCAGCACGGGACGCCCGGTGGTGACACCGACCACATTTCCCTCCTCGTCGACTCGCCACCCTTCGGCCGGCCCAGCCAAAATCACATCATTGTGCTCGGGATCCGCGATGACGTGCTGGATGCGAAGCAATCCACCCAGATACCGAAGTTCGTCCGGAAGGGGTTGGCTGGGGTGCTCGGTCACAAACGCCAGACAGGCGGCTTCCAGTCGTTTGAGAGAAATCCGACGCACGGGAACCGCCTGGTCCAGTCCCGGTGCCGCACCGTCCACGACCTGCCGCATCTGTCGGACCAATGCATCCCGATCGGCAACCGTCATCCGGCGCAAATTGCCGTTCGCGTCGATAGCGACACCGCCCACGGCACCCCGGTTAAACCCAAACTGGGCCTGCAGGTTACTCTGCAGTCCGATCGTGGCGACGAGTAGGGCAACGAGCGACCAAGCCCGGGGAACGCGCGCTGACATGAACTGACTCCTTAATGGGGTGGCTGACAAGGCATACGAATCTCGCCCTCCTCAGCATACTCGGGTCCCACCATCTTTTCAAGAATAATCCTCGCCAGCTTGCCCAGCTTTCCTGGGCGCGAACCCGATATTTGTCCAGCGTCTTGGCGGTGGCGGCCCGGCTTATACATTACTATAGAGAGAGAAGAGACCCTCCAGGGCAGTCGAGCAGCGATGGCGAACGAATCACCCAATTTGGCTTACTTGATCGTCCGGGACGGAACGAAGTGGTCGGACGTGTTTCGGCTGCAGCCGGGCCGAACCGTCACTTTGGGCCGTTCGGCCACGAACCAGATCGTGATCAAGGACGAACGTGCCAGCCGGCAACACGCCGAGCTGTTTGCCGCGGAGGGCCAGTGGATCCTCAGAGACTTGGCCAGCCGGAACGGCACCAAGGTGGGGACTCAGGCGATCGCGGGCGATTACGTTCTCAAGCCTGGCGACGTGATCCGTATCGCCCAGTACCAACTGACTTTCGTCGAGAACTTGGAAGAGGGGCTGGGGCGCCGGCTGGAAGAGGATTCCGCCGAGGGACTGAGCGGCGCCGGGGCCAAGGCCAAAGGTGCAACCACGGCGACCGGGGGCGACCTGCACGTTCTGCAGCCGGATGAGCCGGCCGTGATTACCCATCGCCGCGATCGCACTCGGTTCCTCGATTCGTCCGAGGATACGTCGGAAGAGTCGTCCGAATCCGGGGTGACGGGTCGCGCAGCAACCATGCTCTGCCGCATCGCCTTCGAGCTGGCTCAGCAACCGGACGACCACGCCGTCGCCCAAACGGCGCTGGACGGCCTGTTTGCGGGAACGGAAGTCGACGGCGGCGGCGTCTGGCTCTGTCAACCCAATCGGAGAGATGCCGCCGGACTCAGCGGACTGAAGCTGGTGGCGACGCGCAGCGAACTGCAGCCTCGCTACCACAAGGTCACGGATTTTCTCGCACGCACGGTGCTGGCCGATGGCGAAGCCGTGTTGGCTCGCAACATCTCCGAAGACAGCGCCTTGGGAAGCCGAGACAGCCAGGGGCATATCCATTCCACCAGCGTGATCTGCGCGCCCATTCGCCACGGTGATCGGGTGATCGGACTGATCCACACCTATGCCACTCGCGACGAACGCGAACTGACGGTCGAGGATCTCGAGTTTACGCTGGCAGTGGCGGAAAACGTGGCGCTGGCCCTGGCCAATCTGCAACGGCAGCGCGAACTGGCGGACGACCTGTCCCAGAAGCAGCGGGAAATCGTCCAGCTTCGCGAGCGTCTGGGTGTGGAGAGCGAACTGGTGGGAACCAGCCAGGCTCTGCAGCAGGTGCAGCAGCAGATCGCTCGAGCCGCAGGGAGCAAGGCCACCGTACTGATTCGCGGCGAGAGCGGAGTCGGCAAAGAACTGGTGGCTCGAGCCATCCACTTTTCGGGCCCCCGTCGCGAAGGCCCCTTCGTTTGCCTCAACTGTGCCGCACTTACCGAAACGCTGCTGGAGAGCGAGCTATTCGGCCACGAGAAAGGGGCCTTTACCGGAGCCACCGATCGCAAGATCGGCAAGTTCGAGGCGGCGCACCGCGGCACGCTGATGCTCGACGAAATCGGAGAAATGAGTCCCACCATCCAGGCCAAGTTTTTGCGAGTCTTGGAGGGCCACCCGTTCGAACGAGTCGGTGGTACCTCGCCGATCAAGGTCGACGTCCGAGTCATCGCCGCCACGAACCGCGACTTGGAGCAGGCAGTACGCGATCGAGAATTCCGCCGCGATCTCTATTTCCGTTTGCGTGTATTGGAAATCCGAGTGCCTCCGTTGCGGAAGCGCCCGGACGACATCCGCACGCTGGCGGCGTTCTTCCTCGAACGGTTTCGAGCTGAAACGGGACGGCGCATTCTCGGTTTCACTCCCGCCGCACTGGCACGCATGCAGCAGTACCGTTGGCCGGGCAACGTCCGAGAACTCAAGAACGTGATCGAACGGGCCGTCGTGCTGTGCCGAGGCGAGTACCTCGATGTGGAAGACTTGGCCCTCTCGGATCTGACGACCGCCAGCGAATCGGCGCTGGAGATCCGCCTTCCGGGAATGACCTACGAACCGGTGTCACTCGACGAAATCGAGCGTCGCCATATTGCCGCCACATTGAAGGAAACGAGGTGGAACAAGAGTCGCGCGGCCGCAATCCTCGGGATCGAACGCTCCACACTCGATCGCAAGATCAAGAAATACGGTCTAACCAAGAGTGCCATTTGAACGGAAGCGAACGGGCCTCATGCGAGTCGTGCTCTGTTATCAAACCCAGCCGCATCACTTGGACCTTTACCGCGCTACGGCACCCGATTGGGAATTCGTCGACGCTGGACAAGAGGGAATTGCCGAAGAGCTGCCCAAGGCCGACATCATGATCGGCCATGCCAAAGTCCCTGTTCCCTGGAACGATGTCGTAAGGCAGGGGCGCCTGCAGTGGATTCAGTCGACGGCCGCCGGCATGGACCACTGCCTGGTACCGGCCGTGATCGGCTCGCCCATCCGCGTCACCAGCGCCTCCGGACTGTTCGCCGACGCGGTGGCCGAACAGACCCTGGCCCTGCTGTTGGGCCTGCTGCGCCGGTTACCCACGTTCTTTCACGCGGCGACTCGCCGGGAATTCACCAGGCGGCCCACCGACGACTTGCATGGACGCACCGTGGGGATCGCCGGATTCGGCGGCAACGGACGGCGAATTGCCGAAGTGCTGGCGACATTTCGGTGCCGCATTCTGGCCACCGACTTGTTCCCCATCGATTGCCCCGCATACGTGGACCGGCTTGTCCCGGCGGACCAACTCGATGCGATCCTCCCCTTGCTCGACGTGTTGATTCTGGCGGTTCCTCTCACCGACCAGACACGGGGCCTGATCAACCGCCAGCGACTGCGGCGTCTCCCCTCGCACGCCTGGCTGATCAACGTGGCTCGCGGCCCCTGCGTCGTCGAAGCCGATCTGGTGGAGGCGATCGAGTCGGGACAGTTGGCGGGAGCCGGGCTCGACGTCACCGAAGTCGAACCCCTTCCGCCGACCAGCCGACTCTGGGAACTTCCTCAAGTCATCATCACGCCTCACGTGGGGGCGCAATCGGCCGATCGATTCGATAAAGTCACCGCATTCGCCTGCGAAAACATCCGTCGTTTTCGACGGCGGCAACCGCTCTGGAACGAAGTCGATAAACGGCTGGGAATACCCAGGCCGGAAAACCGTGCCCCTCGGAACTGGGAGCCACCATGACGACTCCGCGGCAGTACGTGGTCCTCGATCTGCCCGAGGCCATCTGGATGAGACGGGTGGAGAAACGCGAACCGCTCTTTTCAGCGCACACGCGCGTCTCCACAATCTGGGACAAGCGTGGGGTCGAGGTCGATCGCCCGGACGGAAAGCGGTCGGAAATCACGGCTGGATCGTTGATCGATGGCTCCCCGATGGAGTCCGTTTTGGAACTCGAGTGCCGGTGGTTGATCCAGCCGTACGCATGCAACTTTGGTTGGACAATGGTAGCCGACATCGACGCCGAGCTACGCCGCATCGATCAACTCAAATGATGGGAGAACTCCAATGTTGCAAACTAGACGGACGAAACTGGGATCGGCAGCGCCCTTCGTCGCGATCGTGATGAGCCTATTGGGCCGGTTGACCGACGCCGCCCCGCAAGAGCAGCAGCTCCCGGTACGGGTAAGAAAATATGTCTATCGAACAGTGGGCGACGTGAAACTCAACCTGTTCGTTTACGATGTGCGAGATACAAACAGGGAAGAGTCGGACAAGAGTGAACCTCGAGCCGCCCTCGTGTTCTTCTTCGGGGGCGGCTGGCGCAGCGGCAACGTGCGGCAGTTTCAGCCTCACGCCGAATACCTGGCACGTCGAGGCATGGTAGCCATCACCGCCGATTACCGCGTCTCTTCCCGGCACGGCACGACCGCCGACAAGTGCGTGGAAGACGGCAAAGCGGCACTCCGCTGGGTCCGGAGCCACTGCAAAGAACTTGGCATCGACCCCCAACGTATTGCCGCTGGCGGCGGCTCCGCAGGCGGTCACATCGCCGCCGCCATTGCCATCGTTCCGGGGTTCGAGCCCTCGGACGGAAAGCACGACATCTCCTATCTGCCCAATGCTCTGGTCTTGTTCAACCCGGCCCTGGTCCTGGCGGAAGTAGACGGCGCAGCTCCGTTTCCCAAAAACAGAATGGTATCCCTGGCTCGCCGATTGGGCACACAGCCTCGCAAGCTCTCTCCTTACCACTACATTCGTCCCGGATTGCCACCCACGATCATTTTTCACGGTGAAGCCGACCAAGTGGTAAAACTCGAGACGGCACGCTGGTTTCAACGGGCCATGGTCAAAGCGGGCAACCGCTGTGAACTGAAGACGTACCCCGGGCAACCTCACGGGTTTTTCAACTATCGCAACGGCGAGAACCCCTACTATGACCGGACCGTAGCCGAAATGACTCGTTTTTTGAAAGAGTTGGGGTACATACCGCAGTGATTCCCGCCATCCGAGGTTGCATTTGGTGGGGGGGCGGATAACAATAGGCGCATCCGTGGTCCACGACCGGGATGTCGGTTGACGGAGAGAGGCGAAACGACATAGCCATCAGTGCCGCCAGTCGCCGCAATGGTGACCCGGCGCAACAGTCTGGGTTCCAGCTATGAAGGGTTCGCCATGGGTCTGCTTTCCAGAATCTTCGGATCACTGACGCCTCGCGGCAAGGCGATGTCCCTCTACAAAGACGGAATCCGCAAGGCCGAACAGCGGGATCTGGAAGGGGCCATCGCCGCCTATTCGGCCGTGGTGGAGATGTCCAACGCGCCGGGAGACGTCAAGGCAATGGCGCTGTTCAATCGCTCGTTGGCCTATTCACGCACGCACGATGAAGAGCAAGCTGCCAAGGACTTGGAACTGGTGTTGGCCATGGAGGAGGCGACCCAGCAGACCAAGACGGCGGCCAGGGAACGAATCAAGCGAATGGAGTTCATTCGCAAACGCCGCGAGCAAGCATCGTGATACCGACAACGAAAAAGGGCTCCCCGTAAGAGGAGCCCTTTCGCGACGTTTTCTTGCCGAATCGGCGGCCGGATATCTTGAAGCCGGTAAGAAAGACCGCTGTGCCGCTTCCCTACTTCAGGAACGTTGCTTGCGGCGCGAGGTCTTGGGACCGCTTCTTATTTGCTCTTGAAGTCCAAGAACCACCAACCGTCATCCCATTGCAGCGTGACCTTCCGCCATCCCAGCGGAACCTGAGGATAGGGATAGAAGGGGCCGATGTAGGGCCACGCGGCCGGCGAGTACTGCTTCGGGTATGTCACCGCGCCGTAGTTGGGATAAGCGGCATAGCTGGGCCATGCGTATCCGGGCATCGTCGGATGGTCGAAACGAGCTCGAGCGATTCCGGAAGCCGCGTTCATTGCCACGGGCTGCGCGCCGGCGGCGGGAGCGAAGGCGACCGGCATCTGGTTCGCGGGAGCCTGGCGAAGTTGCTGCGGCGGCTGCGCCACCGATTGCAAGCGGGCCGCCTTCAGGCGACTGTCGACGTTGGCGATCGGCTCGGCCTGGATCGGCTGCGAAGCCAATGCCACTTGCTGCACCGTGATGTCGTTGACGACCTGGGTCACGCCGTAGACTCGGCGAGCCACTTCCAGAACCAGGTGCTGTTGCTGGGGAGAAGCCACCGTTCCTTTCACCCACACCGAACCGGCGTCGACCGTCACGTCCAGCGTGAAGTTGCGGAGCGCTCCGGACTGCTGCTGTTGGCGCAGCCGACCAATGACCTCCTGGGCGATCTCCTCATCGCTGGGGCGCGTCGCCACGGGTTCCCGGTGGTGCAGGCGGTGCGTGGGAGCCGGCGACGCGGGCGCCACCATGTGCTCGGCCTGCGCAACCGGCAGCGTCTCGCGCGTTACTACTTTCTGAACTGTTTCCACAGCCGGGGCCAGATGCGTGGGCTTCGGAGTAGCAGCCGGCTTCGGAGTGGCGGCCGGCTTCGACTGGCGCGGCGCCGGTTCACTCTTTCGCAAGCCGGTCAGCAGCGCCGCCGCATTCAACAGCGACGATTTCTTCGCCCTGGTAGTCGTCGTCCGCGTCTGAGCCTTGCGAATGGTGATGTCGTCAATCACCTCTTCGACGCCATCGATACTCTTGGCGAGCTTCAGAACCAGATCGCGGTGCTTGGCCGAAGCAACGTGCCCCTTCAGCCACACCACGCCGTGGTCGATCTCCAGGTCGATGCCGAACTGCTTCAGTTCGCCCGACTGCTTCTTCGATTGCAACTGCTTGACCAGTTCGTTCGCGATCTCCTGGTCGCCCGCCGCGGCCCACGTCGGGACCGCCAGCATGGCCGTGGCGAGTGCCAATCCAACAACAAAACGTCGCATGAGTCCCCCCTCCTGAGGTCGGTTCCTTTAGCTTTTTCCCGCGCTGCCGCTGATGAAGCGATGCGGGAAAACTGAATCAAGGGATCCGTTCCATATTCCTAGTCGGGCACACGGCGATGCTCGAGTCCGTCTCCGGCCGACTGCGGGATTCCAGGGCCTTCCGGCCCCGGCGCCGACCGATGCGGTCCGAGCGGGTGACAACGCGCCCGTAGAGTTATGATCGGATCGAACCTTGTGCGAACAGAAGGTTTTTTGGGATTTTGCCAAATTCCCTGAAACAGCGTAACCTGCCAATCGCAACGGTTCTGGTTCTAGTATCGGCCGCGCACCCTGGCAGGATTAGGCGCAGCGGCAGGGTGCTGCCGGTTAACCCAGTATGGCGCTGGCACAGATTCCCTAGCCGGAAGAGTCGACCGGCTAGAGCGAAGGAGAGGCCTGAGGACGGGGGGCGATCGTCCCGATCAGGCTCATGAAAAGCAGTGATCCGCTGCCGGTGATCCAGCAATTGGAACCGATCCCCAGAGCCAGCAAGGTGGTGCTGGCTACCAGGATCATCGAGGCAAAGAACAAACTGGTCGCTGCACGACCGTGGTGCGTTCCAAACAACAACCGGCTTGCAAACGCCGAGAAGCCACCGATCGCGGCCAGCGACAATGTGGCGAACAGAATGGGAGCTTCGAGTTCGTATTCGGGCAGCACGAGCGGACTCCTTTCCATGCCGATCATCTCGCGAGAGCCAAGTTGGACTTTCCCACTTTGCCCTCTTTGTGCCAAACATGCATCCTGCATCGTGGCAGCTCACTCCGCATCTGTCGATGCCAACCGAGTCCCGGTCACGCGGTGCGATTGCCGTGCCAACGACGCCTCAGAAGCCGAAAAAGCACGGTGTCAAGGCCAAATCGGCACTCCGATGCCCATCTCAGGCACTGTTTTTCAGGATTATACTCGATTTCGACTCAAGTTCTTGCATCCGGCTGACGACATTACCGCCTCGCTGACCGGAAAAGTTTACAAATTCGCTTCTTCACGGAATTTCGTGGGCGATGTGCCGTGGCAATCGGCCAACTGATCATCCATGAACCGGCGGGGCCGTCCTGAGCGGAAGCCGATAGCGGCTGATGAGAAGCGCCGTGGACGAAGTGGATAGCATGGACAAAGTGGACGGAGGGGGAATCTTTCAAATCTGAGCGCCCACTCACCCTCCATCCTCCACTCTTCACCCTCCACCCCTTTTCAAGAACCGCCGCAGCCAGGCCAGGACGGCGACGACCCCCAGCAGCGGACCGATTACCAGCAGTGCTTTGGGCCGAGCGATCAACACGATCAACACCACGGCAGCCAAGCCGAACCAGATCGGCGAAACTCGCCGGGTAATCGCCTCGACTTGAGGAAACGCCAACCAAATGGCACCCAATGTCAGCCCGAGCCGCACACACGTGCTGAACAGCATGCTGCGTTGCAGAGTGTCCCACTCCTCGGTCGCCATCATGGCACCGGCGGCCAGCAGACAGGAAAGCGAGACCACTCCAATCAGGCGGCGGCGCATGGCATAGCGAGAACAAATGGAATGGAACGGCCCGCGGCCGAATCAGTCAATGACCGGCATCAGACAACGCCCAGCTTCTGCTTGAGCTGACTGAGAAGTTGCACCGCATGCCCGATCTCGGCCTTTTGCCGCTCGGGCTCCTGAGGAATCTCCCGTTCGATCGTCAGCGGTCCGTCGTAACCGATCTCGAGCAGCGTTCTCAAATACGCCTCCATCCCCACGTCGCCCTCGCCGAGAGGGACTTCCGCACCCCACTCTTCACCCGGACGGTCAGCCCATTTGCCATCCTTGCAGTGTACGCTGCGCACATAACTTCCCACCTTCTGCAGCGCCTCGATGGGATCTCCCGTGCCATACAGAATCATGTTGGCCGGATCGAAGTTGATGAACAAATTGTCCTCGCCCACATCTTCAATGAACTGGAGTAGCGCGTCGGCCGTCTCTTGGCCGGTTTCCAAATGAAGCCGCTGCCCGTTCCCCCGGCAGTGGGCGCACAGATCACGAGTGACTCCCACCACTTCTTCATACAGGGAAACCGAACGATCGTGAGGAACGAATCCCAGGTGGAGTGCTACCACATCGCACTGGAGCATCTTGGCGAAGTCGGCGATCTCTTTCATCTCGATCGTTCGTTCGGCTCGAGTCTCCGGCGGCACCAGCCCCACCGTCTTGGCCACCGTCGGAATGTCCGCATAGCTTTCACCCTCGAAGCCTCCGAACACGGCCGTCAACACGATTCCCAGCTCATCGAGTTTCCGCAAAAACGCTTCGGCGTTCTCCGGTGTTCGAGTCGTTTTCGCGGGAGCGTGCAGTTGAATCGTGGGCACTCCCAGGTCATGAGCCACCTCCAGCTTGACCCCCAGACCGGCATCAATACTGGTAAACACTCCGATCGGCCACTTTTCCATCGATGTTCACTCCCGTCATGCGGTGTCGCTTGCCCTGTTACGGCTGCCCCGTCACTGTCCGCGACCTCAGCAGATTCTTAGAGCCTATAACAAAACCTGCCGTACCACCTCCGAAGCTCGGATGTGTTGCTTGCGGCAGGGAGTTTTGTGACAGTCTCTTAAAGCCTGTAACAAAACCCGCCGCGCCGCGTTCCGGCGTCGGGCGTGTTGCTTGCGGCAGGGAGTTTTGTGACAGTCTCTTACTTTATCACATCTGCGCGCCGCGTGCACATCCTGGACTGGCTTTCGATGGTCACCAGCGCCCCGACAGCCTCCGGTCTCCCGCCTCCAGCTTTGCGGGCGCAGCCCGCGTTAGGATACCCGCCCGGCCAACCACTTGAAAGACGGGGGGATTCAATCCTCCCCAGACCAAATCGCCAGCAAATATTGATTTTCGCCGTCCGCACTGCCACGATGGTTGGCAAGCGGCATTGGCAGGCCGAGCCTCCGATTTGCGGCGCGTACCTCGAGCTGCAACCGATGACGTCTTTCCCGCTCTTAGTCGTCCATCATGAGAAATTCAAACCGCGTGGCGTGCTTCCCCGACCGGTAAACACGATGCACGGCCTTGACGAAGTCTTCCGGCTTCGCCCGATAGATGTTTTCCACATACTTTTGCGGATTACGGTCGACCAGAGGAAACCACGTGCTTTGAATCTGGATCATCAACCGGTGCCCGGGAAGAAAGGTGTGGCAGATGTCCTGCAAGGGCAGCGTGACACGAGTCGGCGTGTTGGGCCGGAACGGCTGAGGACGCGACGTATCGTTGCGGAATCGTCCTCGAATCACTTCGCTGCGAACCATCATCTGATACCCGGCCATTTTCTTACCCGGCGCCAGATAATGGTGGTCCGTTGCGCCGTCCGGAAAAACATCGATCACTTTTACGATCCAGTCGGCATCTCCCTGCGACGTCGACACCCACAGAACGGCTGTGATCGGGCCGACCAGCGTTAGCGGCTTGTCCAGAGGAGCGGTCTGGTAAGTCAACACATCGGGCCGTCGCGAGGCGAACCGCTGGTCATCCGTCATATACTCGCGCGTCATGCCGACCGCAATGGCCTCGGTGAAGGGCACCGGATGAGCCGGATCACTGATGAACTCGTCATAGCCCGCTTCCGCCGACTCGGGCCGATCCACCAGTCGCCCGCCACCACCCGTGTAAAAGACGCGCGGTTTGCCCTGCTTGGGAGGCCAAGCATCGAACATCCGCCAACGGTTCTTTCCGGTCTCGAACACGTACGCCTCGGGCAGATCACCATCCCCCCTCCCCTTCAGGTGTCCCTCGAAGAAACGCGTCTCGATCCAATCCTGATAGAACTTCGAGTGGCTGCCGTCGAAATAGACATTGCCCAGATGGTCTCCCTTCCGCCGAGCCCATCCACCGTGCGCCCACGGCCCCATCACCAGCGTATTGGTAATGCCGGGATTCTCCTTCTCGATCGTGCGGTAAATCTGTAACGGCCCAAATAGGTCTTCGGCATCGAACCAACCTCCCACCGTCATTACGGCCGGAGCCACCTTGTGCAGGTGAGGCAACAGGTTTCGTCGCTGCCAAAACTCGTCGTAGTTCGGGTGTTCGACGATCTGATTCCAGAACGGCACTCGGTCCTTGAGATACTTCGTGTTGGCATTGGACAACGGCCCCAGCCGCATATAGAACTCGTATCCGTCCGGTGTCGGATAGGCAAAACGCGAGGCATGCAGGGTCGTCGGTCTGGGGCGCGGCTGGCCGAAACTGGAAAGGAAGTTGAACGCGTGAGGCAAGAAAAATGCGCCGTGGTGATGAAAGTCGTCGTACCACCAATCGGCAATCGGCGCCTGCGGCGATACCGCCTTGAGTGCGGGATGGGCATCGATCATACCGGCAGCGGCGTAGAACCCCGGATACGAGATGCCCCACATCCCGACGCGCCCGTTGTGGTGCTCCACATTGCGGATCAGCCACTCGATCGTGTCATACGTGTCACTGCTTTCGTCGACCTGATCGGGCGACTGCTTCCGGTCGATGTGCGGTCGCATGTTGACGAACGCTCCTTCCGAGAGATAGCATCCTCGCACGTCCTGGTAGACGAAGATGTAACCGGACCGCTGCAAGTTGCGATTGGGCCCGAGACTGCTCCGATAACGGTTCTCGCCATACGGAGCCACCGAGTAGGGCGTGCGCAGCATCAGGATCGGGTAGCGTTTCTTGGCCGACGCATCTCTGGGTACGTAGACGGCCGTGAACAGTTTGACCCCATCGCGCATCGGGATACGGTATTCGTGCTTGACGTATTGTTCCTGAACCGTCGGCTGCCGCTTCGTTGGCTGAGCAACCAGGCGTCCCGACATGAGGCAACAGGAGACACCCCACACAACGATCTGCAGCGGCAGGTGGCGATACCGATAGCAAAGCCGACTCATGGTGACCTCTCTCCGATGGCTACTTCGACGGGGAACGACGGCACACCTTTTGGTGGTGCGCCATCTATGGTTCCGAGCGGAGCGTCTCTGGCGACTATGATGAACTTCCGATCGCTAGCTTGCTTGGGACAGCCCCGCTCGTCAAGCCGGCTCCTCACACCCCACACCGCGTTGAGCTGCTAGACTTTTGGAAGTATTCGCGGCCTACCCCAAGTCCGCCGTTTTTCGCCATGATCCTCTTGCCAAAGACTCGTTCCGCCATGCCCTTCCAATATCGTCCCTTTGTGTGTAGCGTCATCGTCGGCCTGCTGCCAGCCGTGGTGGCTCTCGCCACCGAACCCCCGGCCAAGAACCGACGCCCTGATCCCAAGCGATTCGAACAGGCGATCGTCGCGTTCGAACGGCGGGACCGCGAAAACCCTCCCCCTCGCGGCGCGGTGGTGGTGACCGGCAGCTCGAGTGTCCGCATGTGGCACGATACGATCCGCCGGGACCTGGCTCCGCTGACGATCATTCCTCGCGGTTTCGGCGGAAGCACGATGAATGACTTGCTTTATTACGCGGACCGAGTCATTGTGCGCTATCGACCTCGAGCCGTCGTCATCTACGAAGGTGACAACGACACGCACTTCGGCCTCGCACCGGCAGAAATCCGCGACACATTCACCCGGCTCGTTGCCAAACTCCACCAGCACGATCCCAACATGCGAATCTACTTCCTGGCCATCAAACCGAGTCCTCGGCGGCAAGCCATTTGGCCTCAAGCCCGCCAAACGAACCGACTGATCGAAGAACTCTGTCGCAATGACTCGCGGTTGTTCTACATCGACGTAGCCACTCCCATGCTCGACGAAGCCGGCAACCCCAAGACGGAGTTGTTCATCGACGACCGACTGCACATGAACCGCAAGGGCTATGAACTCTGGACGAAAATCGTGCGTCCGGTCCTGCTGAAGCACGAGCAGGTCGCGAAATGAAAAATGAAAAATGAGAGTGCCGGGATAAACCGGCCTGGAATAGGGATTGAAAGTGTCCTACGAAGAAGAGTTAGCCACTAGCTTCGGCCTCGCAAGGAGGGCGACAT
>Ga0256839_1003845_pt1 | contig 15150 bp, 11 predicted proteins | sample 354166metaG_FD_185968 | JGI IMG/M metagenome (GOLD analysis project Ga0256839, IMG submission 185968) | Hydrothermal vent microbial communities from Mid Atlantic Ridge, Atlantic Ocean - 354-166 | ecosystem: Environmental > Aquatic > Marine > Hydrothermal vents | place: Atlantic Ocean: Mid... | reverse complement strand
GGTATGGCGTGATTCGCCTTAAGAAGGTACCGACTCGAGTGGCCGCGTTGGGAAGTCGATCGACGAAATCGATGGGGAAGGGAACCGAGCGCGTGACATCCAGCGGGACGATGGTTTTGGCCATCGGCGTCTGCAGCACGGTCCGAGCACTCGCCACGTCGCAGAAGATATTGAATTCGGCCGTCGGTCCGACGGTGCCGGGTGCGCAAACGGTTCCCCCGCAGATGATCAGCTCCTTGATCAGGTCGGGGAGTTCGGGATCGCGTTGGAAGGCGGCCGCGATGTTCGTCAGTGGCCCGAGACAGAGAATCGATGTTTCTTCGGGGGCCGCACGGACCGTATCGCAGATCAACTTGTCGGAGGGATGCTGGTGGTGCAGCTTGGAGGTGGAGAACCGGCAGTTTCCGAGTCCGTCGGCACCGTGGAGCAAGCGGCCGTTGGCCAATGGCACTCCTTCGACTTCTCGAGCCGCGCCGACTCGAGGCAAACGGGGAGCATCCGTTTGTTCAATGACCAGTTGCACGTTGAGAGTGCTCTGTTCGGCGTCGACCGTGCCGGCAACCGCGGTGACGGCCACCACTTCGATTTCCGGTGCGAAAAGTGCAAGGCTCAAGGCCAAAGCCCGGTCGATTCCCGGGTCGCAGTCGATGACAAACTTGCGAGCCATCCTGTCTCCTGTCGGTTGGGTTCCCGTGCGGCCGGCTCGAGGCTCCACCGCTAGCCCTCTTGGCAACTGACCGTAAGGCATTGTAGGTTCTACGGTTTCGCGCTGCAACCGAGCCGTCGGAGAGAGTGGCCGTTGGAGGAGTTCTTGGCGAGCTGGCGGCAGTCCGAGGGGAGTCGGCGATGAGATTGGACGAACCGATCAAGCAAGTCGAGGCGGGAGTCGATTTGACTCGCGAGTCGATGCGTCAGGCCATGGACCTCATGATGCAAGGAGCTGCCGACGAGGACGCGATGGCGCGGCTGCTGAAGGGGCTGCACGAGAAGGGAGAGACGGTCGACGAGATCGTCGGTGCCGCGCAGTCGCTGCGGCGGCACATGCGGCAAGTGGCGGTGGATCGCGAAGGACTCGTGGATACCTGCGGAACCGGCGGCGATCGCAGTGGAACATTCAATATCAGCACGGCTGCCGCGATTGTCGCCGCGGCAGCCGGCGTGCCGATCGCCAAACACGGGAATCGCAGTGTGACCAGCCGGTCCGGATCGGCCGACGTACTGGTGGCGTTGGGCGTGTCGATCGACCTGGAGCCTGAGGCCGTAGCGCGGTGCATTGAGCAGGTGGGGATCGGGTTCTGTTTGGCTCCTCGTTTCCACCCCTCCATGAAGCATGTGGCGGCCGTCCGCCGATCGCTGGGGATCCCCACTATCTTCAATCTGCTGGGACCGCTCTGCAATCCGGCCAATGCTCCGTGTCAACTGATAGGTGTGGGGATCCCATCGCTTCATGTTCGATTGGCCGAGGCCCTTCAAAAGTTGGGAACTCGCCGCAGCTATCTGGTCCATGGGGCCGACGGTCTGGACGAAGTGACATCGGCGGGGGAAACAGCGGTATGGCGAGTCGACGCGACCGGTGTGGAATCGACCACTTGGACACCCCGGCAATTCGGCGTGCCATGCCGGCCGTGGGCGGAGGCGGTGGTCGATTCTGCCGAAGAGAGCGCCGACCAGATTCGGCGCGTACTGGCGGGGGAATCGGGCGTGGCTCGGGATCTGGTCGTACTCAATGCCGCCGTGGCGATCGCTCTGCATCGCTCGAGAGAGGATTGGAGTTCTCTGCGAGAGGAAGCGGCAGCGGCCATTGACACAGGCAACGCGGCTCGGCTGCTGGAAAAGTGGATCGAGGTGAGCCGTTCATGAATGCAAAACAGTGGCGTTTGATTCTGCTCGTCTCGTGCGCTCATGCCCTCGTGCACATCTTCGAGTTGTCATTGCCGGCTGTCGAAATCGATCTGGCTCGCGAGTACGGCGTGACTCCCAAGACAACGGGGCTGCTGTCGTCGGTATGGCGGTTTCCGTTCGGTATGGGGGCATTGCTGGCCGGCTGGCTGGTCGATCGCTTCGGGGCTCCCAGACTGCTGGTCTTCTACCTGGTCGGATGTGGAGTCGCGTCGGTGCTGGTAGCCCAAACCGTCCCGTTGCCGATGTTGTTTCTGGTGATGTTCGCCATGGGGGCGGCCGCCAGCATTTACCACCCGGCCGGGCTTGCCCTGCTGTCGTATGAAACCACCGCGGAGAACCGGACGAAGGCGCTGGGCATCCACGGGATTTTCGGTTCCGCCGGAATCGGTGGTGCTCCATTCTTGGCTGCGGCCGTGCTTTTTTCCGGGGGGAGCTGGCAGGCGTTCTACTGGTGGCTGGCGGCGGCGGGAGTCGCCTTGGGCGCCGTGTTTTGGAGTTGGGGGCGTCGTCATCCCCGGGTGGCCGAGCACCGTCAGCGCAACCAGGTCTCGGCCGAGCAGAATGCCGTCGACTGGAACTCGTATGCCATCCTGGTGACGCTTGGAATGTTGCAAGGTTTCACGTACTCAGCCGTGATGACGTTCTTGCGGCGCTATGTCCATGCCATTCCCGGAAACCTGACGCAGTGGGCCGGCGAAGATGCGGCGGTGACCGGAGCGATCCTGCTGGTTGGCTGTGTCGGCCAGTTCATCGCCGGTACCTGGGCTAGACCTCGCAAGCTCGAGTCGCAGCTCTTCTTCGTGATCGTCGCCACGATTCCCGCGCTGGCATGGATGGGATTGGCCCAAGGACCGCTGCGCATCGTGGCGGCGGCCCTGTTCGTTCTGGTTCATTTCATGCACCAGCCGATCTACAACACGTTGGTTGCCAAGTACTCGTCGCTGCGGCGACGCAGCCTGGCTTACGGATTCAGTTTCGCCATGGGCTTGGGAGTCGGCAGCGTCGGCGCCACGTTCGCCGGGTTCATGCCGACACCGGCCGCAGCCTATTTCCGATTGACCATTGCCGTCCTGATCGGAGCGGTAGTAGCGTCGGTGCTGTGGTGGCGGAATCACCGCCTTGCTGGTTGATCGTTGAGGCTCCAGTCGTACGTGAGGTATGAGACGGTGACGCCGCCAGTCGATGCGACTTGGGAGGCTGACTCGGGCAGGAAAGGAGCGATGGCGCGCAGCACGGCTCGGTCGTCCTCTCCAAAGTCGCGTCCGAACCATTTCAGGATTGAGGAGAGCTCGAAGTGGCGGCGTGCAGGATCGTAACGGAAGTTCTGCCGTTGAGCGAAAAAGTGGCGAGCGTTATCGTCAAGTTGTCGTTCGAGTCGTTCGGCCGTGTACGCTTCGTTTCTTAGACGCGGGCATCCTTTCGAAGCACATACGATGGCAAAGTGGATCCGCGGGTCCCTCATGTGACGCAACACCTTGTGCTCGATGTCCTCCAACGAATAGGAACGTCCGCCGACGACGAGCAACAGGTCTTTCCAGATGTTGTAGCCGAAGATCTTCGCCGTGTGATTGCGAATGCTTGTCGTGGGATACTCGCGCAGAATCCCGCGAACGGTGACCGCATTGTAGGCATTGATCCAGAACGCCATGCGACCTGCGCGGCCTGCCTCCTCCTTTGGCCGTGCTTCGGGAGTCGTCTGGTTCTCGTGGCAAGTCCGTTACGGCGCGGTGGTGCCGAATTGGAAGGCGTACAGATCGGCATCCTTGAGGCGAAAGCGGACGCGGACAGGCTTGCCGGCCAGAGAGCCGACATCGTGGCCGCCCTTCCAGGTGACCTCGCGGTCGACGGCATCGCCGAAGATTTCAGGGCACGATTCGAGTTCGTATCCGGGGATCGGCTTGCCGGTTTCGTCCTGGAGTTCCACCCGGATCGAGCCGGCCGCCGAGGTGGAGAAGTTGAGACGAAGCCGGTTGCCGGAAAAAACGAGGGGGCGCGTCACGAGTTCGCCGCCGGCAAACGAGGCTCGAGCCGAGACGAAGCCGTCCAAACGCAACGTGTACCGCCGCAGTACGGAGCCCTCACCGTGCCAATAGCGTTCGGTAGCGTAAAGAGACAGTTCGTTGGGAGCTCCCGGCAGCGAACTACGAGTTTCCACCACATGCCAGGCGATATATTGCTGGCCGTATTGCCACGTGCCGGGGCGCTGGATTCCGGGCCGCAAGAACGCTTCGTTCCAGCGGTGGAAATGGACGCCGTCACGGCTGGTCATGAAAAGCCCTTCCGTAATGGCGGTCCCGTAGCGGCGTACCGAAGATGCGCGTTTGCGCCGCAGTTCGAGCTGCGGAAGAGCTTCCGTGGACGGAGACCAGCCTCGGTCGACATATCGCGTGGGAAAGCCGATGAGAATATGGGGAGCGCGGTAGTAGGGTTTGATTTGGTTGGTGTAGAGATGTTCGGGCGGTGAGTCCTCGTATTGCAGGTCTGCGAACTGAGACCAGTGGACCAGGTCATCCGAAACGGCCGTGCGGATGGCGCGCACGCCGGCAGGCTTCCAGGTCTTCTTGTTGGTGGTTCCGCGAGTGAAAATGCGCCAGTAGGCGCGGTATTTTCCCAGCGCGGGATCCCAAAACGCGAGGTTCTGCGAGTCGAACGCTCCTCGTTTCCCCAGGACTGGTTTTTCGGTGAGTGGACTCCAGTGGAAACCGTCGGGGGACTGGAGGATGGCCAGACCGTGTTCACCTCCCGAGCGGACGACGGCCTTGAACCGGGCATTGCGGGGGACGTTGGGCCGGTCGTCCAGAAACACCGCCGGGTGACCCGCATCGATCACCAAGGACCCCAGCTTGCCCGAAGCGAGCACGATGTTGTTTTCCTTCGATCCGGCGAAGTCGTGCAGGCCCAGATTCGGTTTGGTCCAGTGAATCCCGTCGGTGCTTTCCGCATAGCAGCAGAACAGCGGATGCCGATTGGTTTTCAGTTTGCCGGGGAGCACGTCGAGCTGCCACGCCTTGTAGTACATGCGGTAACGCTCACCGTCGTAGAAGACACTGTGGTAACCGCAACCGGTTCCCTCCCACGGTTCGTCGTGGACGATAGCCACTTCCCGCGGTACTGGATGATGCAATCGCAGTTCGACACCTCGAAGCGTCTCGATCAAATGGCGATCGACCAGCAGTTCGCGCCGATCACCGATATCCACAGCCGGCTCCGATGCAGCCAATCCCTGCGGCATGATGAGAAGCAGCAGGAAAAAAGCAGCACGAACGATTGGGGACCGCGCGACGCCGTGCAAGACCGTGATCATGGCGGGGACTCCAGCATGTGGTGGGAAGACAGGAAGCGGATCCGAAGTGGGACTGTCATCTTAGCTATGCGCAATCGCGGCTGCAATGCACGATCCCCGTTGCCATCGTTTCCAAGCCATGGATACTACTCGGCGCCTCGCCTGTCGTGTCCTCCGGCGTCGGCTACGACTTCCTCGAGACACGCGTACAACCGGTCGACTTCTCGCGCCGTCTCTTCATCCAACGACCAGCCGACAGGTCCTCTACGCCGATCCGACGGCAGCACGCCTTGTTTGACCAGCAAGTACTTTTCGATGGCCAGAAACCCTTCCAGCCCCGCCTGCATCTGAAGTGTGACGAGGGCGGCCAGCGGAAAGTAGACCTCGTAGGCGCGGCGGTCGTCGCCGGTTTCCAGAGCCGACCAGAGAGCGACGATGGCTGCCAGCAGGTCGACTGCCGGAATGGTTCCGACAGTGCCTCGACGATAGGCATCGATCAAGAACACTCCGCCCGATCCATCGAGAATCCGAGCCTGTCCGGCCGTGGCGTCCCGCAGGGCCGACAGATTGGGGCCGATCGGTTCCGCTTCCGGTTTGAACAGGATCTTGTCGGGGCCGAACGCGTCGAGCAGTCGAGCCATCAGTTCCACGCTCAGTGGTCGACCCACGTAGCCCGATGCATCCTGCAGGATTAGCGGTAGCGACGTTGCTTGAGCGATCCGACGATAATAGGATTCGGCTTCACGTTCAGGCAGGCGGACGGTTATCGGTGGAATGGCCATCACGGCATGGCAGCCCGCATCTTCGGCAGCTCGTGCCAGTTCTGTCGCCTCCCGTGTGCTCTCGGCACCCACACTGGCAATGACACAGCCTCGTCCCGCCGTCCCATCCACCATCACGCGCATGTATTGTCGCCGTTCCCGGTGTGTGAGACGGAGCCACTCGGATACCATGGCGGCGCAAACTCCGTCCGCCTTGTTCTCGAGCGCCCAGTCGATCTCGTTTTCCAGCGACTCCCAATCGATCGACTCATCGTCGAGAAAAGGTGTTTGCAGGACGGGAATCACTCCTCGGATCGCACAAGTCACGGTGAGGTTCTCCTAACGCGGGCTGCGCCCACAAGACCGGAGGCGGGAGGCCGGCGACTGTAGGGATGATAGCGACAACCGAAAGCCGCGACAACATGCGCGCACGGCGTGAGCATGTGACGACGTAGGCCCGTACTGGATCCAACGCAGTCTGTCACTTGCTGGATTCCGCTCGCTGCATGCCCTCGATGTGCGTTTCGATCGCCCGGATGACCGATTCGAGAGAACCGCGGGCGAACGGTGTTTGCCAGACCTGGTAGAGATCGCTGCCGTACAACTCGGCCGGCGGCAGGTAGCCGATCGAGCCGTTGATCAAGTTGAGGCAGACGACGGCGAATCGGGGGAATCTGCGTCGCAGAGACCGCTGCAATAGCGAGTAGCTTTCCGCCATCGAGCCGACCCACAAGATGTCGCCGGTTCGCCAAAGGGATACCGGCATGGCAAAGGTCTCGCCGTCGCCCAGCGCCCGACGGACGGCCAGTCTGCGGGTGATACGTTCGCGGAGCGCGCGATCGTCGCATCGTTCGAGTTCCGCCTGCAGTTGGTGGGAGGTCGGCCACTGTTTGAGCGGCAGCGAAACCAGGCGGATCGATGCAGAGACCTGTTTGGGAAAACTCGTACGACTTCGGTGTTGCCAGACGGCCAGCGGGGCTCCCGACTCCACGCTCTTTTCGAAAGCCAGTTCCGTGCCGGGAGGCTCCATGTCGGCGAGGGTCGCCAGGACGGCGTGTCCGAGCTGTTCACCGTGCCGGTCTGCCACGGACGTGTCGCCGGTGTATTGGTGGCGAGGGGCCAACTCTCCCGAGGCGCCCTGGAGGAAGAATGCGGACGCGCCGGTGACATGTTGTTCAATGGTCGCCCGCATCGCGCCGACGAAGTCAGGGGAAAGGGACCGGTTGCCGAACGCAAGCGTGGTGGGATGACAAGCGTAGTTCACCAGTATGGCTCGCACCACGCCGGCGCGATCGGTCACTCGCCCGACCAGAAGCGTCGAGTCGCTTTCGGCGTGAGGATGGAATCCGCAGAGGTTGCGGGTGCCGTTGCTGGTGGGATCGGGGAAATCGCGGTTGTTCGCCAGACGACACGAGCCTGTGTGCCATTCCATCAGGCAGTCCACCGCCGTCGATGCGGCTGTCGTGACCAGTTGTTCGGCTTGACTTCGAACGTCGTCGACCCACTGGGCGAGTTCCCCGGCGCCGGGTAGTCCGGAGTCGGGAGCCTGCATCAAGGGAGGCGAAGCGTGCGAGTGAGTGAGCGAGAAGATCAACGATTGGGGAGGAATGCCGATCGACGCAAGGAGCAGATCACGAAAACGGTGCCAGGTGTCCAGCTCCCGCCACCAACTCAGGTCCCCTTCGATCAGCACCAGTTTCGGCTGGGAGTTGTCGTCGGTAATGACCATTGCCGAGAGAGTCAGCGGCCGGTGGACGGACTCCGCTCGGTCGTGTTCGGCGGCACCCCAGTTCCGGGCGTAAACCGTAAGGGGCGGGGTGATATCGGCGCGAGCAAACCCGATGCGACCTGCGAATGCCGGATGGCGAAACGTCATAGGCGTGTTGAGGTGATTCACGGTTACCAGTCTCCCACGCTTCCGTCGGGGTAGTCGACGAACTGGTGGACTTCCGGCTGAAAGGGATGTTTGCGGATCTCGTCTTCCCGGACTTCGACTCCGAGTCCAGGTCGCGGGTTGGGGTGAACCAGGCGAGTCGTCGGCTCGACTCGATATCCTTCGCTCACGACGTCGGCGCGCCAGGGGACATCCGCGTGAACCGTTTCGCAGATGACGAAGCCGGGCTGGGAGAAACCGAACTCGATGGCGGCCGCCGTGCTGATCGGTCCCTGCGGATTGTGAGGTGCCAGTGCGATTCGGTGTGCATCGGCGAGCGCGGCGATGCGGCGGGCTTCGCTGATGCCGCCGCAATGAGTCAAGTCGAGCTGACAGACGTCGCAGCCCCCGACGGCGAACAGATCACGAAAGGGGGCCAGATGCGTCAGGCGTTCTCCGGTGGCGATCGGTGTCGATACGGCCTGGCGAATCCCGGCCAGGTCGGCAACCTGTTCCGGCCAGCAAGGTTCCTCCAAGAAGAACAAGCCGTACGGGTCGAGTGCACGAGCGAACTTCATGCCCATTGCCGGGGAGGGGCGGGCGTGGCAGTCGACCATGATGTCGATCTCATCGCCGACAGCGCGGCGCATCGCTTCCACACACCGCTCGGCAGCTCGAACCGGCCGGAGTCCTTCCACCGGCAAGGTCGGCGGGACGGCCATCGCCTTGAACGCGGTGAACCCCTCGTCGACCGCCCGGCACGCCAACTCGGCGAATCGATTCGCCTGGGTGACGTCGGTACCATAGAACGCCTCCATTTCGCCCCCCCCGAGATGACAATAGAGCCGGATCGTATCGCGGACGCGGCCACCCCACAGTTGGTGGCAGGGAACTCCCAGTCGTTTTCCCGCGATGTCCCACAGTGCCAGGTCGATTCCGGCGATGGCCGTGCTGCGGACGATTCCCGACCCGTGCCAGAAGTGCTGCCGCCACATCTTCTGCCAGAGATGTTCGATCCGCCTGGGATCTTCGCCGATCAGCAACTCGGACAGATCTTCGATGGACGCCAGGACTCCCCGAGTGTGCCACTCGAGTGTGGCTTCTCCCCAACCAACGAGATCGGGCTGGTCGGTCACGACCTTGACGAAGATCCAGTTGCGCATCCGTGCATGGCAGACCAGTGTGTCGATCCGTTCGATTTTCATGCGGCGATTCAGACTTTCGAGTTCAGGGCATGCCGGAAAAGGCGACGATCAGCGCCACGATCAGCAGGACAAACAGGCCCCACCAGGTAATGACGCTGGTGTACCAATGGTCTCCCAACTCGGCAAAGATGTTCAGGCGTTTCCAATTGAACGTGAGTTGGTCGGTGACTTGTTCGGGACGGGGCGACGGCGTGAACAGGCTCACGGCGATGCAGACCACGGCGCAAGCTCCCCAATTGAGAATCCCCTGCATGGCGTACGGCTCCAGCCAGGGAGGATGCGAAGATATCTGCTGCACGTAGACCTTCATGGCGATGCCGAATGCGAATCCGAACAGGACGGCGGTGAGCGCTCCGATGCCGTTGATCCGGCGCCACAAGATTCCCAGTACAAACACGGCACTGAAGGGCGGAGCGAAGAAGGCGTACAGCGACTGGATGTAGACGAACAGACTGCTCTCGAGTCGCCCGATCATCATCGCGATGGCGATGGAGATGGCCAGGATCATCACGGCCGACACCATCCCGACTCGCACGAGGTGCTTTTGCGAAGCCCGAGGATGCAACAGGCGCTGATAGATGTCGAGTGTGAAGACGGTGGCCGTCGAATTGAGCACGGAATTGACCGTCGACTGGACGGCTCCGAACAGGGCGGCCAGAAACAGCCCGCGCCAACCGACCGGGATCAGTGTTTGCAGCATATGAACGTAACCTTTGTCCGCCTCGCGCGGAACTTCCTTCCACGGGAGTGCCAGCACGTCGGGATTCTGCGCAAAGAGGATCAGGCCGGGAACCACCACGATCGCCGGCGTGAGGATCTTCATGTATCCGGCCAGCACGATTCCCATGCGAGCATGGTACATGTTGCGGGCGCCCAGCACGCGTTGGATCATGAATTGATTGATCACGTTGTACCAAATGCTGACGGAAAACAGGCCCAGAATCAGGCTGGGCCAGGGCGTCGTCGCGTGAGTCATCGGTTGGATGACCGACAGCCGGTCGTAGTGAGCTGTCTGGGCCAACTGAGGAGCCGTTTTCTCCACGACCTCCCGCCAGACACCGCCGGCAGCCTGATTTCGCTGGATCATGACCTTCCAACCTTCGACGATCGAATGCGAATCGCCGGCCAGCATTCTCAAACCCAGGATGGTGACCATCAGACCGCCCACGATCATCACGATCACCGTGAAGAAATCGGTCCAGGCGACGGACTTGAGTCCGCCGTAGATGGCCCACGATCCCGCCACCACCGCCAAAGCCACGATGGAAAACCCAAGACTCCAACCGAACAGGTTTTCCAGTGCCAGTCCACCGCCGTACAGCAGCGCCGCCAGAAAGGCGACCACATTGCTGACGACGGTCAACAGGGCGAAGATCTGTCGTAGCCACGGGTGAAATCGCTTCTCCATGAACTCCGGTGTGGTGAAGACTCGCGACGCCAACAGAAAGGGAATGAAAAACCAGATCAACACGGAGAATGAGAGCACGTTCCCCCACTCGCTCATGGCCACGCAAATACCGTAGATGTATGCGGCCCCGATCATGGCGATGAAGTGCTCGGTGCTGATGTTGGACGCAATGAAGGAGCTGCCCACCACGTACCAAGGCAGCGTGCGTCCGGCGAGAAAGTAGTCGTCGGCTTCTTCCTTTTCATGGCGTCCCGTCCACCAGCCGATGACGCACAGCACCACGAAATAGCCGGCGAATGCCAGGTAATCGAGTCGCGTCAACTGAAACGAATCCATGCCGCGCATGGCGGAGCCTCATGTCGGCGTTTGCCGTGGCGAGCTACTTCCGATCGAAGCTGGGGATCTTGAGCCGTTCGCCGCCCTTGAGTGCCGACTGGTGAGCGACGATTCCCGGCGCCGTATAGGCGACCGCCTCATAGACGTCGACCGCCGGCTTGCGCTGCTCGATGATGGCGGAGATAAACTCGTGGGTGATGAACGTGTGGGATCCCTCGTGGCCGCTGGGATGACGCAGCGGTTCGGGCAACATCTCGGTTTTCCACCACTGCGGTTGAGCATAACGCTCGGTCTTCGCGGCGGCGCGAGCAAACCCGCCACTGTCCAACTCGCGCTGCCGAGACGAACGAACGATGGTCGCCGGCTGCCCGTAAGGCGTGGCGCTGATGAAACTCATCTTGTCGCCGTACCACTCGGCTCGCTCGCACCCCCGGTGTGCTCCCGCCCACCAGATCTCGACTCGAAAAGAATGCCCGCGATTCGTTTTGAACTCGGCCGATTCATTCCAATAAGGATTGTTGTACGCGTTTCCCGAAAGGGCACGGGAACCGTCGCCCCAGCCGTGGCAACAGACTTCCGTCAGGCGTTCCCCCGTTACGCCGATCAGGTGAGCCGTGCAATGAGTCGGATAGTGCATCGGCGGAAAACCATGGCGCCATGTCGGCTTGCCGTTTTCGAACCACAGAGATTCCAAACCCGGGTGGCGGTACATCGAATAAACGGAATAGAGCTCGCCGAATTCCCCAGCCTGGTGGAACTTGCGAGCCGAAATTGTGGGTTGTTGCCAGTAGCTCGTCTCCGCCATCATGAATGTCTTCCCCGTCTGCTCGACCGCCTCGATCAACTCCTGGCACTCTTCCAGGTTCATGGCGGCAGGCACGGCGCAAATCACATGCTTGCCGGCTCGCAATGCCATCACGCTATGCTTGACGTGATTGGGGGCTTCGGTGAAGATGGCAACAGCGTCGAGGTCGCCGACAGCCTGCTTGAGCATGATTTCCATCGAGTCATAGGCGGTGTCGCAGCGGTAGACTTGCTGGAGCCGCTTGCGGCGCTCGGGACGCAAGTCGGTCACCGCGGCCACCGTGCAGTGAGGATGCTCGTGCCACTGGAACGAGCAGCCGAACCGGCCCCCCACGATGCCGATGCGAACCTTCTGTGAGGGGATCGCGGTGTGAGCGACGGGGGAACCGGCGGCCAGCATGCCGCATCCCACGGCAGTCGTCTTCAAGAAACAGCGGCGGGCGGCGAGGTGGCGGGCGGGTGACGGCGCCATGATCGACTCCTGGTGGCAAAGGACCGGTTGGACGATATGTGATATTGACGACAATGTTATATTCTGCGGGGGAGGCTGGCAAGTTGTGAGTGTGAAGTCGGGAATGACATTGGCGCAGTACATCGAACGGGACCTGGGGGAGCGCGTGAGGCGTCGGCGAGGGTTGCCCGAGCCGCTGACGTTGGCGGCACTGGCCGAACACTATCAGGTGAGTGTGACACCCGTTCGACAAGCGGTCGACTCGCTGGTGGCTCAGGGCGTGCTCCGCAAAGGAGACAATCGCCGATTGGTGCCGGGACGCCCGACGCGAGGCAAGGCCACCCAAGGGACGCGGCGGAGGTCGGCCCGGCCGCCGGAGAGTGCCGAGGCGACGACGCGGCGGATCCGCGAGGACCTGGTGCGGGCCAGTCTACGGGGCAGGGCGAGGTTCTTACGCGAGGAAGCATCGGCCAAACGGTACGGGATCAGCCGTTCGGCGCTACGGAATGTCTTTCATGAATTGGCGGGACAGGGCCTGCTCGAGCACGTACCGCGGCGCGGGTGGAGGTTGCGTCCCTTTCGGCAAGATGACATGCGGGCCTTTCTAGAGGTTCGCGAGTCACTGGAACTCAAGGCCCTCGAACTGGCTCGCGACCGTCTGGAGCCGGACCGCTTGGAGCGGATCCTGGCCGGGAATCGGATGCCGCGCAGCAGTACCGACGCGCCTCGAGTCGACAACTCGCTGCACGCTTACATCATCGAGTGCGCGGGTAATCCTTACATTCGCGATTTCTTCGAGCGACATGCGCCGTATTACGACCTTCTCTTCGAGTGGGAAGATCTGGATCGGGAAGCGGCTCTGGAAACGGTGCGCCAGCACCGGAGCATCCTTGTGGCGCTGTTGGCGGGACGTTGGTCCATCGCCCGTGAAGAACTGGTACGTCATATCCGAGACAATCACCCGGTGTTGTCACGAGTTGGGAAGGGAGGTTGACATGGCAAGTGGAACGGAACGGGCGGGAGTTGCGTCGATCGTGAGTCGGTTACCTCGCGGCGCAGCCGTGCTCGTCATCGCGGCCGGCTGCTGGTTGGCGGGCTTGGCGACGACTCAGGCCGGGCCGCCCGTGCCGGTGATCTTCGACACCGACATCATGGGAGACGTTGATGATGTGGGCGCCGTCGCGGCGCTGCACGCTCTGGCCGACCGTGGTGAAGCGCAGATTCTGGCCATGGCCGTGTCATCCAAACATGAGTCTTCGCCTGTTTGCTTGAGCGCACTGAACCACTACTTCGGTCGTCCCCATTTGCCGATCGGTCGTCCTCAGGGAGCCGCCTTCTTTCGCGAGTCGAAATATGCTCGGCAAATCGCCCGCGAGTTTCCTCATGAGCTGAATTCGGCCAAGGACGCCCCGATCGCGTCGGTGGTCTACCGCCGAGCGCTGGCGTCGGCGGAAGACGGCTCGGTGGTGATCATCTCCGTCGGACAACTCACCAATCTGCGCGATCTACTCTACACGCTGGCCGATCAGCACAGTCCGTTGACGGGTCGGGAACTCGTCGCCAAGAAGGTGAAACGGTTGGTCTGCATGGGAGGAAAGTTCCCGGCGGGACGAGAGGCCAACCTGGTCCACGACGGGCCGGCCGCCGCCGACGCCATCGCCCATTGGCCGACTCCCATCCTGTTCACCGGGTGGGAAATCGGTCGCACCATCAAGACCGGCGGAACATTGAAACGGCTCCCGGCGTCGAGTCCCGTGCGACGGGCTTATCAGTTGTACAACGGACTTCGTCCGCACTCCAGTTGGGACCAGACAGCGGTGCTTCTGGCTGTGCGACCTCAGGTGATCGCGCTAACCCCGCCGTCTCCCAAGGCCTGGTGGGGACTTTCCAGCCGCGGAACCTGCCACGTCTTTCCCGATGGCAGCAACGTCTTCTTGACGAATCGGCATGACTCGACAACCGATCATCGTTTCGTCGTGCGGCGGCTCGACGAGCAGGTCATTGCCGCGGCCATCGAGGAATTGATGCGGCACCAGCCGAGCCGGAATTAGCGCTCCGTCTGCTCGGTGTGGCCGTCATCCGTCCTGCGGATTCAATAGCAACTTGACACAATCCCCCGCCCGCGCTCCGAATCGCCGGTAGGCTTCGGCTCCCCGGCGCAGTGGAACGTCAGCGTCCGAGATGAGGCAGGGGGTTGGCAGGATCAGTTTGCCCGCTTCCAGTGCCGATAAGATGCGGGGAAGCAAAGAACGGACGGGGCAGCGGCCGGCCCGGTAACTCAGGTTCTTGTCGTAGGCCGCGATCGGAGAGAATGCGAAGTGCTCGGCCGTGTGGACGCCGATCGCCGCGATCGTGCCGCCGGGTCGCACCAACTCCAAGGCCAAGGCTTGAGCCGCCGGAGAACCGACGGCCTCCAACACCGAATCGGCGCCGGTTTTCCCCGTCTGTTCGGCGGAGTCCATCACGCGGTCGAGAGCTTGATCGGGAGTGACCGATTCGGCCCCCAATTCGGCCGCTCGATTGCGTCTCGCGGCGACCGGATCGACGGCCACCACGGTGGCTCCCATCGAGCGCGCGGCCACGACGGCCGAGAGCCCCACGCAGCCGCAGCCGATCACGGCGACCAAAGCCTCGTCGCGGATTTGTCCCAGCGTTGCACAGTAGTAGCCGGTAGTGAAATTGTCACCCAGCAGGATGGCTTCTTCCAGCGAGACCCGCTCCGGGATCTTGTGCAGTGTTCCATCGGCCAGAGGCACGCGCACGAATTCGGCTTGAGCTCCCTGCAGGCCGCGGCCGCCACCAGCTTGGATAGTCGGCGGCCGATAGCCGAACAGCTCTCCTCGCCGACAGCGGGCACTCAGGCCGTCCCGGCAGTAGAAGCATTCGCCGCAACTGGTTGTAAACGGACTGAAAACGCGGTCACCGACTCGGAAACGGCGCACATCCGGTCCCGTCTCGACGACTTCGCCCGCGAACTCGTGACCGGGAATGGTGCCCCACGCGATCGGCTCGCGCCCGAAGTACGGATGCAGATCCGATCCGCACAGTCCAGCTCGGTGGACTGCTACGATGGCATCGGTCGGATGTTCGATGCGAGGTTCGGGCAGGTCGTCACGAAAAACGATCT
>Ga0256839_1003844_pt1 | contig 15156 bp, 12 predicted proteins | sample 354166metaG_FD_185968 | JGI IMG/M metagenome (GOLD analysis project Ga0256839, IMG submission 185968) | Hydrothermal vent microbial communities from Mid Atlantic Ridge, Atlantic Ocean - 354-166 | ecosystem: Environmental > Aquatic > Marine > Hydrothermal vents | place: Atlantic Ocean: Mid... | reverse complement strand
GGTGGCGACTCGGATCAAGCGGGCCATTGAGGTGGATCCGCATACGCCCAATGCGCCGATTGTTGGGAAGGGGATGGAGATTTTGACGGTGCGCCCTCGGTATACGGCGGCGGTGCGGTTGTCGGCGGTGCCTAAGAATCCGATTGTGGTGATGTGGTTTGATGGGAAGGGGAAAGTGAGTAAGGCGGAGTTTTTGAGGGATGGGAAGAAGGTGTATTCTTCGGGGGTGGTGGGGGTGGATCAGCCGTTGTTGAATGCGATGTATCAGTGGCGTGCCAAGGGGAAAGAGATTGAGGCGTTGGATGCGGATGATCCGGAATCGCTTGTTGAGGTTTCGATCAAGATTGTGTTTCGGAAGGAACGGAAGGGGCGTTCGGATTGACCCCCCAAAGTGTTGGTGCCCTCCTTCGACCGTTTTCGGCGAAGGAGGTCTTTGGAGTGCCGGACTGGTTTGTTTGAATCGTGCTTGGCCGAAGCGGTCGAAGCACGGCACCGGGGAAGATGTGGTTTGCTGGGTGTTGGGCTCAGACCATCTATAACGACCAAAGACCCGACTGCGCCGAAGCGGCGAGTCGGGGCACCCGCCCCCCAAAGTAAATATCTCCAAAATGAGGGCACCCGATTAGTCGGATGCTCCGACGGTGAGTTGGGCGGTGCCGAGTTGTTCGGTTGATTCTGAGGCGGTTTCTTCGGCGCTTTGGATGTGGAGGCGTTTGGTGCGGTGGTTGGACCAGTCGGTGACTTTGAGATCGGGGGAGTTGGCGGTGGTGTGGGTTGTGATGATGTCGTATTTGGAGTCGCGTTGGGCGGGGGTGAAGCCGACGGTGCGGATGAGGTTGCAGAGGACGGGTTCGTCAAGGCAGTAGGTTGTGCCTGCTGAGGAGACGACATTTTCTTCCATCATGACACTGCCCATGTCGTTGGCGCCGTAGAAGAGGGCGGTTTGTCCGATGTGGGGGCCCATCGTCACCCAGGATGAGCCGATGGTGTAGATGTTGTCGAGCATGAGGCGGGAGACGGCTTGGGTGCGGAGGTATTCGGTGGCACCGGCGAGTCTTAGGCGGCGACCGAAGTTTTTATCGTCGTCCTTTGAACCAGAGCCGTCGAGTTTGGCGACGGTGTCGCCTGGGAAGGGGAGGTTGAGTTCTAGGTCTTCTTTGGTTGGGTAGTGGGGGAGTCTGCCGAGTGAGGTGTGGTCTGGTTGGAAGGGCCAGGAGTGGAAGCCGAGGTAGTGGCCTCCGGGTTGGGAGGTTTGGCCTGATCCGAAGTCGGCGATGGCTTTGTCTTGCCAGTGGCGGACGGCGTGCATGTGGTGGATTCTGTCGGCGTGTCCTTCGATGTGGCCATACATCATGGATGCGCTGGTGAACATGCCGATGGAATGGGCGGCGTACATGACCTGGAGCCAGGCGTCCATGTCGCATTTGCCCATGCCGATTTTGGCTCGGACGGGACCTGCAAAGATTTCGCCGCCGCCGCCTGGGAGTGATCCCATGCCGGCGTCTTGGAGTTTGAGGAGGACCCAGCGGACTTGGTCGACGAGGGTTTTGCCTGGGGGTTTGAAGAAGTGGACGAACTCGATGAGTTCGGGTGGGGAGAAGGCGTGGACATTGATGTGGGGGAAGCGTTCTCTTAGGCCGTTGAGGAGTGTGAGGTACCAGTCGAGTGGGAGTGCTGGGTTCATGCCGCCTTGCATGAGTATTTGTGTGCCTCCGATGTCGGAGCATTCTTGTACTTTTTGGTAGAGTTGTTCGTGGGTGAGGGTGTAGGCGTCGTGTTCGTCGCCTTTTCGTTTGAATGCGCAGAAGGTGCATTTGGCGGTGCAGATGTTGGTGTAGTTGATGTTGCGGTCGATGATGTAGGAGCGGAGGTTGTTGCCATGGAGGGTGCGGCAGCGGGCGTCTGCGTAGCGGCCGAGGGTGTGGAGGGGGGCTTGGGTGAGGAGTTGGAGGGCTTGTTCTGGGGTGATGCGTGCTTGGCCTTGGGCGATGGCGTTGAGGAGGCCTGGATCTGTGGCGTTGAGGTTTGGGTGTTCTGGGAGGGGTTGGTAGATGGTCATGGGGGATTGTAGGTTTGGAAGGCGGGGGAAAGTTGGTGAAAAAATAAGAGGTACGCAGAGGTGGCAAAGGTGCAGAGGACGCAGAGAAGAGGGGGATGGGAAAGAGAAATGAAATAAAGAGAGGGAAGAGGAGGAAGATGAAGAGGGGGGGAAGATGAAGAAAGACCCCCTCCGTCGCTGCGCGACACCTCCCCCACAGGCGTGGGGGAGGAGGAAGAGAAGACATGCAGGAGCCTAAGAAGGAGCCTAAGAAGGGGCCTGCATGGCACCCGGCAAAGGCCCACCAGCGGGGCACCCGGCGCCCGGCATTTTGACTTAGATGGTGCGTTTGTCTTTGTGCTCTGGTTGGCTGCGGATTTCGGTCCAGTATTCTTCCCGTACATCGTCGTCGATCTTGATGGTTCCCGATCCTGCCCAATGGCGATCTTGTCCGTTTTTTTTGCAGCCGGAGATCCAGTATTGGTCGCCTGTTTCGACATTGAAGTAGTTTCCGCTGCCGCCACCTCCTTTGAGTGTTTCGAACCGCGTTCCGTCGTAGTACACAGAGCTGCCAGATTTTGAGAACCGAACACGGCCAATGTGAGCAGGGCCCCGGTCGTTGCGGTTGCTCTTGAGTTCTATATACATGATTCGCGTTTTCATATGCTGTTTTTCCTAGCAATGTGCCGGGTGTCCTGACTTGCGGTTTTTGGCGTAGTCGGGGTCGGGTTGTTGTGCGTGAATCTTATTTCTCAACTCTTTGGCTTTTTGATTCCAGCGTACCACATCGCAGAGGGCTGTGTTGGGTAAGGATGTTTTTTGTTTGGCGGGATGTGTGAAGCGTGCTTGGCCGAAGACGGGCGAAGCACGGCACCGCTCCCCAAAGTGAAGAGAAGAACACAGGCGGGACGCCTGTGCCACGGGTTTTTGAATGCCATGAGGTTTTGGGGGGTTAGGCGGCGGCTTTTTGGAGGTCTTCTTTGACGCCTGTGAGGTTGGCTTGGCCTTTTTTGTCGAGGAGGGAGACGACGATGGCGACGATGAAGCCGACGATGAAGGAGGGGAGGAGGACATCGAGGGATCCCAGGTATTTAGAGAAGGTGTCCATGTCCAGTACGCTGAGAATTTTGGGCGCACCGAACTTGAAGAAGAGGACGCTTAGGAGTCCGGCGAGCATGGAACACTTGGCGGCGTTGGCGGTGAACCTTGACCAGTAGAGCGAGAGGATCATGGTGGGGCAGAAGGTGGCGGCGATGCCGGACCAGCCGAAGATGATGATCCAGAATATTTTGGTGTTGCCTTCAAACATGAGCAGGGTCATCCCGATGCCAAAGGCGACGAAAGCGAGGATCAATGTGAGGACGCGGCTCATGGACATGAGTTGCTTGTCGCTCATTTCGGGGTGTTTGGTTTTTTGCCAGTAGTCGCGGACGGCGGCCGATGATGCGAGGACCAAGAGAGAGTCGATGGTGGACATGATGGCCGACAAGACCATGGCGATGTAGACGCCTGCGAAGAATGCTGGGAGAAGGGCTTCGGACAATACGGGGAGGACGGCTTCTGAATCGAGTCCGATTTCTTTGGAGAACAGGGCGCGGCCTGTGATGCCGATGAGGACGGCGCCTGAGTCTGCCAGCAGTGTCCAGATGATTGCGGTGGCGGCGCCTGGGGCGATTGATTTTTCGCTCTTCATGGAGATGTAGCGGACGAAGATTTGAGGCGAGCCCCAGAAGCCGATGCCGATGGCGGTGAGGCCGGCGATGGTGAAGATGGTTGCGGTGTTCCAGCCGCCTGTTGATGGTTGGACTATTCCTGCGGCATCTTCTGGGCCTGGGCCGTGGAGGGAGAGGAGGTGGGGGTCGATGGAGCGGATGGATTCGATGACATTGGTGACGCCTCCGATTTCGAGCATGGCGACGATGGGGAGGATGACGAGCCCGAGGACCATGAGTGATCCTTGGAAGATGTCGGACCAGACGACGGCGGTGAATCCGCCTTGGGTGATGTAGATGAGGACGATTGCAAAGCCGATGATGGCACCGATGTAGGGGTTGAGTCCTAGGAAATCAAAGAATGCGTTGCCTGAGGCGTGGACCTGCGAGCCGGCGTAGATGGGAACAAAGAGAAGAAGCGCACCTGCGGCGATGAGGCGGAGTTGGTGGGATTTGTCGCGGAATCTTGATTCGAGGTAATCGGGGACGGTGATGGAGTTGTACTCATTGGTGAGGCGTTTGAATCGGCGTGACATGAGGAGCCATGCGCCGCCGACGCCGATGACTTCGCCGAGGACGACCCAGAAGGCTTGTACGCCGAGGGCAAAGCCCATGCCTGTGAGTCCGAGGAGGAGCCATGCGGATTCTCCTGTGGCTCTTGCGGAGAAGGAGACGGCGAGGAAGCCGAGTTTTTTTCCTCCTGCGAAGTAGTCTTTGATGTCGTGCATTCGCTTGGAGGCGAAGTAGCCGATGAGGAGGAGGATGATGCCATAGATGGTGATGGCGATGGTTTTATGGATGATGGGGTCGATGGGGCACCTTCTTTACATGGGGGCTTTATTTGCTGGTATGAAGGTGGAGGATAGCCGATTTTGGGAGGCGGTGTTTTTAGCCGCGGGGGTGGAGGTTTTTTATTGTTTGGCGGAGTTTTGTGCGGTCGACATGGGTGTAGATTTGGGTGGTGGTGATGTCGGCGTGGCCTAGTAAATCTTGGACGATTCGGAGGTCGGCGCCGCCTGCCAGGAGGTGGGTGGCAAAGGAATGGCGGAGCATGTGGGGGTGGGCTTTTTCGAGGCCTGCTTGGTTGGCGTAGTGTTTGACGAGTTGCCAGATTCGGACGCGTTCTATTGGTCGGCCTGTGCGGGAGAGAAACAGTTTGCCTTGGTCGCGGCGATCGGCGGCGCGCTCGGCATTGATGAGCATGGGGCGGCATTGTTTGAGGTATTGGTCGAGGGCGCTTACGGCTGGTTTGCCCATGGGGACGAGGCGGTGTTTGTCGCCTTTGCCGAGGATTCGGATGACGCCGATGCGTTCGTGGAGGTCGGCCAGGGAAATGGTGCCAACTTCGGATGCGCGGAGGCCTGAGGCGTACATGAGTTCGAGGATGGCGCGGTCGCGGAGGTAGAGGGGGGGTTGGGTGGTAGTTTTTTCTGGGGGTCCGGGCGCGGCCAATAGTTTTTTCATTTGGTTTGGAGAGAGGACGCCTGGGAGTTTTTTCCATTTGGCGGGTTGGTCGAGGTGGTCGGCGGGGTTGGTTTGGATTTTGTCGTTTGCGTAGAGCCAGCGGTAGAAGATTTTGATGGTGGCGATGTGGCGGGAGACGGTGGTGCCGGCGTAGCCGCGGTCTTTGGTGAGGGAGCGGATGTGGGCGATGAGGTGTTCGGGGAGGGTGTTGTGGGCGTCTTGTACTCCGCGTTGTTGGAGGTCGAGGAGGAGTGTTTCGAGGTCGCGGGCGTATGCTTCGATGGAGGATGGGGCGAGGCCGCACTCGATGCGGATGAAGTTGATGAAGTGTCGGCGGAGGATTTGGTTGGGGTCGGAGAGTTGTTGTATTCGGGTGTTTTGGGCGGTGGTCACTTGGTTTTGATCGGTTGTTTTGGGTTGTTTTGTGTATGAAGAGAAGAGGGCAATGGGCAATAGGGTGGGTGGGCAATGGGGAAGAGAAGAAAGAAAGACCCCCTCCCCCGCCTCCCTGAGAAGCCCGGGAGAGGAGGAAGATGAAGATCACAGGCGGGACGCCTGTGCCACGGCAATTTGTAGAATCTGCCATTGCCCATTGCCCATTGCCCATTGCCCATTGCCCATTGCCCATTGCTTTTTTTCCGTTTGAAGACCCGCAGGTGGCAAAGCCCACCAGCGGGGCACCCGTTTTTGATTGTCAGTGCATATGAAAACGCCCCGGTCTGGGAAGACCGGGGCGTTGAGGGTCAGCTCTGTTTTGAAGGCGTCAACCTTGTCTTGGTTCTTCGGGGTTAGCCGAGGAGTGCCAGGACATTTTGTGGGGACTGGTTTGCCAGTGCCAGAACATTGGTTGAAGCCGAGACAAGGACCTGGTTTCGGGTCAGTGAAGCGGTTTCTGCTGCGAAGTCTGCGTCACGGATGACGGACTCTGCGGCGGTGATGTTTTCCAGGGCGGTGCCGAGTGAACGCTGGGTTGCACCGACGACATTTTTCTGGAAGGCACCGAGACGACCACGGGTCGAGGAGACCTGATTGATGGCTTCATCAACGATTTTCTGGGCGGTACCCAGATCGTTGCCATCAACGACATTGAAGGACTTGCCTGATGCGAGGTCGTCGAGGAATCCATCGATCGAGTTGCCCAGTTTTCGTGCTGAGAGGTCGCCGATTCCGAGTGAGACCTTGCCTGCGATGTCGACATTTGCGGCGAGTTGGAAGTCTGCACCGCCGCCGGTGATGTCGAACGCTGCGACGGAACCGAGGGCTTGTGAGGTTGCGGTGTTGAGTGAGAAATCGACATCGAGGAAGTCGGTGTTGATCGAGAGGGATCGCCCTCGGCCTACCGCTGAGATGCCATTGATTGAGCCACGGATGTCTTGGCCGTCATCACGGATGCCGTTGGAGGCAGCGGGGGTAGTGAATGCGGTACCAGTGTCCGCTGTCGCCCGTGCCGAGAAATCAGTGGCACTCAGCGTGAAGACGCCGTCGCCTGCGGCGATGTTGCCGTCATCGACGACGGTGATGGAGACAAACTCATTGGAGCCAAACTCGTCGGAGACGATTTTGATGCCGGTGGTGCCGCTTGCGGCGGCTTTGACGCCTGTGACATCGGTAAAGGTGTTGATGGCGGCGGTGATGTCGGCGACCGTAGCGGTTGAGCTGAACTGGAATTCGCGTGAGCCCTTGTTGCCTGCGATTTCAAAGACGAACTGGTCTGTGCCACCTGAATCGCTGAGCTCAAGAGCACCACCGAATGAGAGGAAGAGACCGGCTTCTTGTGCTGAGAGTGTGACGATGGCGTCGACGGAGAGGTCGTTGGTGCCGTCGAGTTTGGCACCGCGGACTTCGAAGTCTGTGACGCCTGCGGCGACTGCGGTTGTTTGGTAGTCGAAGTTTCCGTTGAGGAGTTTGGTGCCTTGGAACTCTGTTGCGCCTGAAACGCGGTCGATCGTTTGAAGGATCGAGTCGATTTGGAGTTGATTTGCTTCTTTTTCTTCGGTCGAGAGACCCGCGGTGTTTGCCGAGGTTGTGATGAGGCCTTGGAGTTCGACGAGGAGGTTGGAGACTTCTTGGAGTCCGCCTTCGGCGATGTTGACGACTTGCTCTGAGCGGTCGGCGTTGCCGATTGCTGCGTTGAGTCCTGATATTTCTGAGCGTAGAGCTTCAGAAGCGATGAGGCCTGCGGGATCGTCCTTACCACGGTTGATGCGGAGACCTGTGGAAAGGCGTTCGAGTGCGACGCCGAGTGATTTGTTGTTGCGACCGAGCACATTTTGTGCGATCAGTGATGAAACATTGGTGTTGATGCGTGTCATTGGTTGACAACCTCCGTGTTATCCCCGAGCGAACTGCCGGGGTCCATTGAACGGGTGACTTTCCTTAGCCGCCCGTTGTGCCTTGCCGGGGGTTCCCGGTTTGGCTGCTTGCGATTGGTGTGTCGCAAAGCTGACCTTCCATCTGGGTACACACCCGGATGATGGATCACGGATCGGTCAAGATGGGGGGGAGATTGAGTGGGGAGTGTATTTCTCTTGGTTTTTTCTTGGGACGCTGGTGTTATTGGGACTTGTTTTGATGTTTGAGAGCGGGAATTGCATAAAAAAGCCCCTCAAAGGAGGGGCTTGGTGGGTTTTGGATGTGTTGATATTTTTATCCGAGGAGTTGGAGTACTTGTTGTGATTGTTGGTTTGCCAGGGAGAGGACGGTGGTGCCTGAGGATTGGAGGATTTGGGCTCGGGTGAGTTCGGAGGATTCGAGGGCGAAGTCTGCGTCTCGGATCAAGCTTTGGGAGGCGGTGAGGTTTTCGAAGGCACCTTGAAGGGAACGGGAGTTTGCTTCGAGGACATTTCGTTCAAATGCACCGAGTCGGCCTCTTAGGATGGAGATTTCGTCGATGGAGGCCTCGACGATTTGGGAGAGGGTGGAGTAGTCTCTGCTTGAGTCTGCGGCGGCGAGTGAATTGGCTTTGCCTGTTTGGAGTGATGAGAGGAAATTGGCGACGCCGTTTTTGAAGACTCCGCCGAGTGCTTCTGCGGCGGTGGATTGGATGCCGATATTGGACTGTTGGAGTGCGTTGACGGTTGGTCCGAGTTGGTAGAGGGAGCCGCCTCCGGTGATGTCGAAGGTGGTGATGGCTAGGGAGGGGTCTGTGGCGTAGGATTCTGCGAGATTGAGTTTGAGGGCCAGGGATGGGGAGCCGATGGAGACATTGAGTCCGTCGCCGCTGGCGACATTGCCGTTGATGAGTGCGGAGATGTCTCTGCCTTCATCGCGAGTGGCGGCGACGAGGGTGAGGGACCAGATATCGGCTGGGACATCGGCTTCGGCATCGATTTTGAAGAGGTTGAAGTTGTCGTCTGCAGCATCGGCTGGTTTATCGAGTCGTTCGACGGAGACGAAGTTGTCGGAGCCGAAGCCTTGTGAGCGGAATGCGAGACCTGAGGAGGAATCGGTTGCTGAGACGAGTTCTGCGGTGACGCCTGTGAGTCCGGTGAGTGCGTTGACACTTGCGGCGACGGCGGCGAAGGTGGTTCCTGAGAGGATGTCGATTTCTCGAACTCCTAGGGGGCCTCGGATTTGGATGGTGGTTGCCGAGACGATGATGCCGTCTGCGGGTGGGCCTGGTTCGCCGCTGTTGTCGCCGCTGAGGTAGAGGGATGCTTTTTGTGCTGATGCGATGACATCGACGGAGACATTGATGGCGCCTGCGTCGATGAAGCTTGCGGCGGTGATGTTTGATTTTGTGATGGTGGAGACGGCGATGCCTGAGGTGATGTAGCCGAGTGATCCATCGAGTAGTTTTTGGCCGCCGAAGGTTGCGGTGTTTGAGATTCGGGTGATGGATTGGATTGCCGAGTCGATTTGGAGTTGGTTTGCGTCTCGTTCTTCATCGGAGATGGCGCCGGAGTTGGCGGCTTCTACGGTGAGTGCTTTGATGGAGTTGAGGAGGTCGTTGATTTCGGTCAGCGATCCTTCTGTGGTGGCGATGACTGAGCTTGCGCGTTGCGAGTTTGCGATGGCTTGTTCGATGCCTTTGAGTTCGGTGCTGATTCGTTCTGAGATGATGAGCCCGGCGGGGTCGTCTTTGCCTCGGTTGATGCGAAGGCCTGTGGAGAGGCGTTCGAGTCTGATTTGGAGATCGTTTCCAGAGCGGTTGAGGCGCTGGCGTGCGATCATACTGGGGACATTTGTGTTGATCCGTGTCATGGCAATCCTCCGTGATTGCTTGGTGCGGTCCTGAATGTGTTTTCAGGTGCGGGGGGTTATGCGGTGTCCTTTTGAGATGAACCGTTGGATGAACTGGTTTTGGTAAGCTTATTTGGTGGGCTTACCCTGGTGGTTGGCAGTGTGGTGGCTGCGGGGGACGAAATGAGATTTGTTGTCCTGAGTTCTCGTCGTGCTGGCCCTGGTTTGATGGTTTGGGCGAGCGTGTCGAGGTCTGTGGACCCGAGCTTTGCAGCGTCGGTATTCTCTCTCTTGATGGCGTCGTAGACTTCTTTGCGGTGGACCGCGATTCTGGTCGGGGCGTTGATACCCAGGCGTACTTTGTCGCCTCGGATATCGACGATTGAGATTTCGATCTCATCCCCGATCATGATTGTCTCGTCGCGCTGCCTTGAGAGCACAAGCATGCGTCAACTCCTTGCACACGAATTCTGCTGGGTGCATGAGCACCAAGCGGAAAAGTCTTCTTTGATCCGGGGGAACGAAAGTGTCCCGGATTTGTGTTGGTACACCGATTACCTGGGCATATGTGATGCCGTGTGTGATCGCGTGATGTACCCCGTGCGTGGGTGTTTATGCCGACGCTGTTTGGGTGGATGTGTCCGTGACTCGCATGAGCGGGTGACGGGTGGTCCATCTTTTGTCTGAGAGGACGATTTGTTCTCCGAGCTTATCCATGGTGTTGATAATCAACGGGCCTTGGAAGTTTCCGGTGAGTTGGTCATCGATTTTGTTTACGATGACAAAGACCTGAGCGTCTTCGAGTTTTTGGATATTGAGTCCTGACATCTGCTCTGGGCGGATGGGGACTGAATAATCTTGCTCGAAGAAGGTGGGGTCTGTGACGACGAACGCGAGGTTGGGGTCGTCCAGGCACTGGAGCCAGAAGAAACAGGCGTCGTCTCCGGGTTGCAGCAGACAGAATTTTTTTCTGTCACCGAAGCCAAGGAGACCTCCGGGGAATGTAATGACGCGGTCCTCCGCGATGTCGATTACACCAAATCTTGTCGTTCGCACTTCCATTGTTGTGCGCTCCGATTGTCGGTCAGGACTGTTCGGATCGACGCCGGTATCCATACCGGGCGACATCCTGTCTTGAGCACCCCGCACGACCGACTGTGGGGGGGATCTCGATCCAATTGTCTATCCTCTGCGTTAGCCGAGGAAGTCGAGCAGGGTGAGCTGTTGGGTTTGTGCCGCAACAGTGAGGCCTGCTTGGAGCTGCAGTTGCAGCTGTGAGAATTCTGAGGACGCCGATGCGAAGTCGAGGTCTCGGAGTTGTGATCGAACCGACTGGTCAAAGACGATTCGATCTTCTTGCCGGCGAGTTTCCTCGTCGAGCCGACGGGCGTAGCCGCCGACGGTGGATCTTGCCTGGATAACATTGTCCTGGCTGAGTCCAAGTCTCTTTGACGCAATTTCGATGCCAAAGGTGTCGTCGTTTTTGAGTGCCTCTGAAAGGTCCAGAAGATGGGAGAAAAGGTTATTGACGCGGATTGTTGCGCGGTCTTCAGAGCGGAAGAGGGTGTTTGCTCCGTCGGTTTTGCCATCCATGAGTCCGAGTTGCTCGGCGGCTCTGGAGTTGTTCATTGGTCGGATTTCGATGGGGCCTGCGACGCCTGCGGCGGCGGTTTGGTTGAACTCGATGCCGTTGGAGATGGCGCCCATGTTTGCGGAGAAATCGGTGGTGGGACGGCTTGCGGCGGTGAGTTGGGCGTCGGCTTGGGCGTTGATGGCGGCGATCATCGAATCGACGGTGACCATGTCTGATGGGCTCAGGTCGATGGAGATGGGGAAGCCGTCGCCGAGGATGATTTCGAAGTCGGTGTTGAGTGCGGGGTCGACGAGTCCGGTGATGGGGTCGGTGCGTCCTGAGACGACTGAGACGCCGTCGCCGTCGTTGAAAACGCTGATTTGGGTAGAACCTGCGAGGGTTCTGATGCCGAGGAGTTCTGCGGTGCCCCCGCCTCCGGCGATTTCGGCGATGGAGAGGGCGTGGATTTGCGTTCCTGCGCTTTCGGTGACGATGTTGAGTGATTGTTTGTCGTCGGAGATGAGGACGCGGACGCCTGTGTTTCCTGATTCGAGTGCGCTTTTGATGTCGGCGAGGGTTTGGGCGCCGGAGAGGTCGATGGTGTAGGTGGCGCCGTTGTTTTTGAGTTGGATGGAGCCGAGTGGTGAGCCGCCGAGTCCTGCCATGACCGAGACTGGGGAGGTCCATGTGAGGTTTGGGTTGAGGTCTTGTCCATCGGGATTTGCGGCGGTGAAGGGGAGGGAGGCGGCGTTGGTGAGTCCGAGGTCTGAGGCGATGGCTGAGCCGTTGGTGTCGAAGAATTCTAAACTGCCAGCGGGGATGTCAATGCTGATGGTTGAGCCGTTGATTGAAAATGCGTTTGGTCCTAGGATGGTGACGGATTGATCAGTTTCGTATTGAAGGACGGCGGCGTTGAGTTTGTCGAGGACATCGCCGACGGTGACTGATCCGGTGAGATCGACTTGGGCACTTGGTCCGCCGTTGAAGCTGAACTCGACGATTCCGGTGTTGACTCCGATGTTGTTTGCGCCGTTGAGATCGGAGAGGAGGGTGTCTTCGGTGAGTCCTGGGTTGAGATCGACGGTGCCTTCCATGCGGTTGGAGAGTTCGCCGATGGCGTTTCCTACGCCGAGGGTGAGGGGGATGTTTGAAGCGGAGCCGAGTGCTGCGGTGAGTCCGCCGAGTTCTCCGACGAAGCGGTAGGCGCCTCGATCGTAGATCATGGGTTGGCGTCCTGGTGCTGAGCCGCCGAAGATGTAGCCAACGATTGATTCTTCGTTTGCCAGGGAGAAGAGGGAGTCGATGAGCGAGTCGATGATGACGGCTTGGCTTTGGCGGGTTTCGGGGTCTGAGTTGATTTGTGATGAGGCGATGGAAGACGCTTCGTCGATGAATGATTTGGCATCGGAGAGGATTTGGTCAAGGGTTCCGACGGCACTTCCTGCGAAGTTAAGGTTTTGGAGGAGTTGATCGGTGCGTTCGATGCGGGTGTCGAGGGTGGAGACCATGGCGCTGCGGACGGGGTCGTCTGATGGGCGAAGGATGCTTAGTCCTGTGGCGAGTTGATTGTTGAGACGGCCCAGCGCGACATTGGTCGCGTTGATGTTGCTCAGGTTCTGCATGGTGAGCAGGAGGGATGGGGCACGGGAGTATGAGGTTGGGAAGCTGGACATGGGTCTGTTCCGTTCGGGGTTCTTGGCGTCTTAGACGAGCGACAGGAGGGTGTCGAACATTTCTTGGGCGACGGTGAGTACCTGGGCGGCTCCTTGGTATTGGCGTTGGAATGTGAGCATGTTGATGGATTCTTCGTCGATGCTGACTCCTGAGACTGCGGCGCGTTGGCCATCGAGACTTTGACGGACGAGGAAGGATGAATCGGCGAGGGTTCGTGCCGAGTTTGCGTTGACGGCGACATCTTGGGTCTGGATTCCCCAGAACTTGGCGATGCTTTGGCCACCGAGTGCTTCGATGTTTTGTTCTCCGAGGGCACCGAGGAGTAGGGAGTTGCCGTTGGCGACGAAGGTGCCGTCGGGTTCGAGTCGTCCGAGCATGACGGTGAGGTCGTCGCGGACGGCGATGTCTGTGGCGTCGGTGCCTTCGAAGAAGGTGTTGATGCCCAGGGTTGCCAGGACTCCTGAGGAATCTTCGGAGAAGGAGAATGAGAATCCGGTTTGTGCGCCGATTTGGAGTCGTCCTGAGGAGTCGAAGGATGCGTTGAGCCCGTCGATGGCGTCGATGGCGGCGCGGATGTCTTCGGCGCTGGTGTCGTCGGCGAAGGAGGCGGTGCCGAGGGTGTCGATGCCGTCGAGGTCTACGGGGATGAAGATTTGGTCGGAGGTTCCGGTGTCTTTGTTTTCGATGTTGACATAGAAGCCGCCATTGGTTGGTGCGTAGGGGAGGCCGCTGAGTGTTGAGTTTGCGGGGTCGTTGAGTGCCAGGGATTGGTCTGCTGCGTTGATTTGGAGTGAACCCAGGGCGGAGGTGAGCCAGTCTTCGTTGATGCCTGTGGAGTGGATTTTGTTGACTTCGTAGATGAGGTTTGCGGCGATTTTATCGAGTTTTTCGATGGTTTGGTCGATGGCACCGTCGCGTGAGTTGAGGAGTCCTCCGAGGGAGCCGGTGGTGACGGTGAGGGTGTCGTTGTTGTCGGCGGTGTTGATGGTGACGCCGACGACGCCGTTGACTGTTTGGCGATCGAGTACGACACCTCGAGAGAGGTTGCCTTGGACGATTGGGGTGGAACCGATGAAGATGTCGTAGCCGCCTTGGTTTGTTTCGATGGCGGTGATTTCCATGAGTTGGGAGAGTTGGGTGACGATTTGGTCACGGCGGTCGCGAAGGGCTCCGGCTTGTGCTTGTCCGTTTTCACTGCTGGAGATGGTGGCGTTGATTTGTGCGATTTCTGCGAAGAGTGCGTTGGCTTGGTTGGTTTGGGATTCGATTTGGTTTTCGATTTGTTGTCGTTGATCGACGAGGTCTTGGCGCATGTTTTGGATGTAGATGGCCATGGATCGGCCTTGATTGAGGATGGTGGCTGCCGAGTCGAGGACTGTGGTGGCTTCGGACCAGACATTGAAGAAGGAGGAAAGTCCTGAGGAGAGGTCGTAGTCGGTGCCTTCGTTGAGGATGGATTCGAGTTGGTTGTAGACATTGAGTTGTTGGGCGTTGCCGAACTCTGCGGAGTTTGCGTTCCAGAGACGGCTTTGGAGTGCGGTGTCGATTTGGCGACGGACTTCGCTGATGGCGACGCCTGAGCCGACCATGAATGGGTCGGTGAGTTGGCCTCGGACGGCTTGCATCATGGCGATTTGGCGTGTGTAGCCAGGGGTTGCCGCGTTGGCGAGGTTCTGGCTTGTGACCTGGAGACCGATTTGAGAGGCGTTGAGAGCCGAGCTTGCGATTGAGAAGATTGAAGTGAGACTGCTCATGATGTGGCTCCTTTCTGTATTGGGTCTTAGTGAACGGTGTCTAAGCTGGAAACGACTTGTGATTTTCCGGGATCAACGGCTCCGCGACGGCTGTAGGTTCCGGTGTGTGAGAGCTTTGCACTGACCTGTTTGATGAGTCCGTTCATGTGGGTGGAGAGGGCTTCGGATGCTTGGCGGACGGCTTTGTGTTCTTCGTTGACTTTGAGCATGAGGGTGCGGAGGGATTTGGAGCGTTGGGTGAGTGAGTCGGCGAGGTGCTGATCGTTTTGTTCGATGAGTTGGGCGGCGATCTGGTGGACTGTTGGGATGGAGCCGTCGGGGAGGGCGATGATTTTTTGACGGTCTTGTTCGATGTGTGCGATGCGGCCTAGGGTTTGGGTGGTTTTTTCGACGACTTGTCCGAGGTCTTTGGTGTCGGCGCGGATGATGGCGTCGCGTTGTTGACCGGCGAGTTCGAGGAGATTTTCGTGTTCGTGTTCAAGATCGACCAGGAGTGATTCGAGGCGTTGGACATCGAGCCGATGGCTTGGGCCGGCGTTGGGCTTGGACTTGATTCGTTGGGTTGGGGGTGGGAGATTGATCATCCGAAGATGTCCGTTGGGGCGTATTGGGGGGCGTATTGGGGGGTATATTGGGGGGTGGTTTGTTGATTGCCGATGATGGGTGAGTTTCTGAGGATTTGGTCGGCGATGCGTTGGGCGATGGCGAAGTTGGAGGCCTTGGAGATGTCGTCTGCCAGGCGGTTGTCGAGGAGGGCGC
>Ga0256839_1003843_pt1 | contig 15156 bp, 15 predicted proteins | sample 354166metaG_FD_185968 | JGI IMG/M metagenome (GOLD analysis project Ga0256839, IMG submission 185968) | Hydrothermal vent microbial communities from Mid Atlantic Ridge, Atlantic Ocean - 354-166 | ecosystem: Environmental > Aquatic > Marine > Hydrothermal vents | place: Atlantic Ocean: Mid... | reverse complement strand
TCAGCACAGTCCCGTAACTGCTCAGATTGCCCCCGTTTTGCGTCAAATCAAGGCGGAAGCGCGCAGTTTACAAGTGTAAATGAGCACTTCCAACGCAGAGTTGGCGCAAATAAGGGGGTAAGCTGAGCAGTTACAAATCCGGCAGAACGCCAGATGGTGCCTCACGCCACAGGCGAATGTCACGAAATCATAGCGATGCTGTTATTTTTTCCTGCCGCTACTCTGGTTGTTGACCATTTCCGATCCCAGAAATTCTTCGATGCAGTCCTTGACGTAGTCGTTCAAGCCACTCTCGGGAACCCCCATGGCCTTGCCTTCGGCGCGGCAGTCGGCCGCGACTTCAGCCCGCGAGACATCAGCGGCGCTCACCGTGCCACCCAATAGCCACATGGACAGTGCAGAAACAACAAGAATAGCTCGCATGATAGCGCTGACCCCGAAGAAAATTAGAACTGACTAATGTACTTTGACGTGGGCTATTTTCAAGCAGGTAATTGCGGATTGGGTCGCAAAACGGGATTGTTACCATAAATGCGCGGTTACAGCCTTTTCTCCAGCACATTCGCTAACTCGAAGATGCCAGAAGGATGAGGGACTTCAGATGCTTGCTGCGTCAACCAGCGCCAACGCTGCCCGGAAAACAAGGCGCGCATTTGCGCCATGTCGCAATGATGCGGTGGGCCACCCTCGCGTCCAGTCTGCATGAACAGCGCAAATAGTTTCCCAGCGGGCTTCAGCCAACGATGCAATTGCTGCTCGTAAGCAACCCACAACGCAGGGTCGAGCGCACACAGGCAAGTCTGCTCATAGATCGTGTCGACGGGTTGCGCCGGTTGCCATTGCAGCACATCAGCCTGCAACACTTCTGCCTTCAGATCGGTCTGTTGCAGCGCCTGTTTGAGTGCAGCGACCGGTGAAGGCGCAATGTCGAGCGCGGTCACCGCAAAACCACGCCGGGCCAGCTCTACCACCTCATGCCCATGCCCACAACCCGGCACGATAATCTCGCCAGGCCGAAGCACACCCTCGTCGAGCCACCGGCGCAGCGCCGGGCTGAAGGCACCCCGATCCCAACCGGTCTGCCCCACCTGATAGCGCTGTTCCCAGATGTTATCCGTCATTGTCTGTTGGTCCTGTTTGACTCACTCGATCGACGAAATGATTATCATGCGGCGGGCTCGTACATCCGCTCGAATTGCTCCCGGCCAACGGCATAACCATCTTCCCCCTGTGCATCGTTGAACACAAGGTAGTCCCCGGCACGATAATGCGTTGTGCCTTCCCGCGTCGTGATCACACCGTCGTTTTCTGCCTGGATCGCATAGACAACTGCACTCTTGAAATAAACGCCGGGAGAAACCTCTTGATAAGTCCGATCAAAGGAGTCCGCATCAACCGTATAGACATCACCACTGTTGTCTATGAGCCAGTCACCTGGCTTGGCGAATTGCTCGCCACCCCATTTGCGGTAGTGAAATCCCGGCATGTCCAGCTTCAGCCTGATCGCCCTGATCGTTGCAGCAGGCTTTTTCCGGAATTTTTGCAGTTTATTGACTCGCATGTTCTTTTGCATCCGGGACTTGCGCTAACAGCGGTGGTCACTGGGAAAAGTATTCTTGCAAAAATACATCGAAGGGTTTCTGTGGTTCGGCGTTGATGCTTTCATATTGTGCCCTTGACTGTTCAGCCAATGCATCGAAGTGCCGCTGTTTTTCCTCGGTCAGCGGCCGATCACGAAAATGCTGGGCAACCATTTGCGACTGACGCATCGCAAACTCGAAGAAACTTTCCTTGTTGGCGCGCATGATATCGAGCATGCGTGTAGAGGGAATTTCAACAAGACCGGCAACTTTATCCTGTTGTTGCTTGAGTGCCAGGGAGTAACAACGCCCGGTAGGGCTGTTCTCATCGAGCCAGCTACAGATCTCCTGCATGTCATAGAGGATGCGGTTGGCCCAGTCACGCAGGCCGACCTTGCCATCCTTGCGGGTTAGCGTCAGCTGTGGATCACGGCCACTATGTGCCACCAGCTGTAAGTTGTTTTCCACTAGCGCAGCGACATCTTTTGTCATTATCGGGCTGGGTTGCAGCAGCGCGTAAATCATCAATGCTTCAAGAAAATATAGCTGCTGCTCATTGACGCCCAAAGGATCGAACACATTGAGATCGACCGAGCGCAGTTCGATATACTCGATACCCCGTCGCTGTAGCGCCCGCACGGGCTTTTCCAGCCCATCGAGAATGACCTTTGGCCTGACCGAACAATAATATTCGTTTTCTATCTGCAGCAGTTTGGTATTGAGCTGCTTGTAGTAACCATTTTCCTCGATACCGATACTTTCATAGATGGGGCAGCTGGTTTCGATGGCTTGTTCCAGCGTGGCGATATAGTTCGACAGCGTCTGGAAATCGATATCGACGCCTGTTTCCTCCTCACGCTTGTTCTGGTAGCCAATATCACCCAACCGTAGCGAGGTCGCGAAAGACTCGAAATAAGTCCCATGACCAAGATATTCCAGTGTTGTCGGGTTGCCTTCAAGAAACGACTCGCAGACGGCCGGGGAGGCACCAAACAGGTACGGTACGAGCCAGCCGAAGCATTTCAGGTTACGCAGCATCGCCATGTAGTTGGCGGAGCGATAATCCTGCAGGCTTCCCGTTGCGCCCTCCATCTCATACAACACTTGCCACAGATCATCGGAAAAAGAGTAGTTGAAATGCACCCCGGCGATGACCTGCATCATCTTGCCATAGCGGTAGCCCAGGCCACGCCGATACACCGTTTTCATCATGCCGAGATTCGACGGCCCATAGTCGGCGATGCGGATACTTTCCTCACCCCGCAGAATGCAGGGCATACTAGTAGCCCAAAAGATCTCATCACGCAGGTGGCTGTAGACCCAGCGATGCAGCTCATCGAGTTCGTGCATGACATCCGGAATGCTGCGATGCGGTCGGGTAATAAACTCTGTCAGCGGCTCAGCGTAGTCGGTGGTGACGTTCGGATGTGTCAGTGTGGCACCGAGTGCCTGCGGGTGAGGTGTTTGCGCGATGACACCATCGCTGCTGACCCGCAAGCTCTCCTTTTCGATGCCGATTCTGCTACCCCGCAGCAATCGTGGGGCACCTGCTTCACGGAGCATGCGCAGACGGGTTTCATAGCTTGAAGTTGCGATAGTTCTGGCCCTGAGCTTCCCGAAAGCCGCGGATTCTACCGCATCATTCAGTCAATAGGAGAATTTGACCATGCGGCGAAGCATCAGCAAAGCCACGGGGCTGCGCGTATACGCGTATAATCGCTGAGCAGCACCAAAGAGAGCACACGCAATGAAACCACCACGCCGCCCCCACTTTCCCCATACCGACAACACCCCGGTCCACGCAGGTGGGGAGGAAGACCCTGATTTCCCCGAACAACAACCAGGCTACCGGCGCAAACGCGGGCGCAGCAGTCGTGTGATACCGCTGCTGATCATTGCCGGCTTCGGGCTGTTCATCCTCAAAGAAGAGGTGCCTGCGGTAAATGACGCTTTTCTGTCGATCATCAAACCCCAGGCAATGCAAGCCATCAGGGCCTGCCGCGAAGCCGCCATTGCCGGCAGCCCGAACGCTGATTTCGCCAGAATCATCAGATACGGGCGCGCCAGCAAGACGCGTAATGGCTTTGTTGTCGACGCACTGATCATCGGTGAACTGGAACAAGGCAAGGGTGAGGTTCGACACAGCATCGAATGTCATGTCGATGCCGCCGGCAATGTCGTCGACATTGCGCGACACCCCGCCACCACAGCCGCCCTCCCCACGCAATCCACTCAGGACAGCGATGCCGCCAACGAGTGAGTTTTTCACCCGCGAGTCGCTTCGCGCATTGGTGTTGCAGCACAAGCGCAAGCTGATCTTCGCCAATATCATTGCCATTATCGCTGCGGTGCTATCGGTGCCCATACCGCTGCTGATGCCGCTGATGGTGGATGAGGTGCTGCTTGGCAAGCCAGGCGTGATCGTGGCCACAATCAACGATATCTTCCCGCCAGCGTGGCACGGCCCAGTGCTGAGCATCGGGGTGGTGTTGCTGTTCACGCTGCTGCTACGCTTCGGTACGTTACTGTTTGGCGTGATCCAGAGCCGCCAGTTCACCTTGATTGCAAAAGACGTAACCTATCACATGCGCCACCAGATGCTGGAGCGCTTGAACCGACTGTCGATGGCAGAATATGAAACTGTTGGCGCGGGCACAGTGACTTCCCATCTGGTGACTGATGTGGGCGTCATCGATGACTTTATCGGCGTTACCATCAGCAAGGTCATCGTCGCTGCGCTGACACTGATCGGTGTTGCCGGTGTGCTGTTCTGGATGCACTGGCCGCTGGCAATCTTCATCCTGCTGCTGAATCCCATCGTCGTCTATTTCACCGTGCGCATGGGCAAAAAGGTCAAGGAACTGAAGGCACGCGAGAATTCGGCCTTTGCGGCCTTTCAGGAAGCGTTGAAGGAAACCCTCGACGCGATCCAGCAGATCCGCGCCAGCAACCGCGCCGGGTTCTTTCTCAAACGCGTCGACAGGCAGGCACTGGCCGTCAAGGAACACGCAGCCAGCTACGCTTGGCGCAGCGATGCCGCAGCGCGGTTTTCGTTCTTCATCTTTCTGGTCGGTTTCGAAGTGTTTCGCGCCGTTTCAATGCTGATGGTGGTGTTCTCGGGGCTGACGATCGGCAAGATGATGGCGGTATTCGGTTATCTCTGGTTCATGATGACGCCCGTGCAGGAATTGCTCGGCGTGCAATACGCCTGGTTCAGCGCCAAGGCGGCCCTGGGCCGGCTGAACCGCCTGATGGGACTGAACACGGAACCGGAATATCCGACATTGCACAATCCTTTCGCCGGCAAAACGACAGTAGCGATCAGCATTCGCGATCTCTCTTTCAGGTATGGCGACGGCCCGTTGATCCTGAACCACCTCAATCTCGACATCGCGGCTGGCGAAAAGGTAGCCCTGGTGGGTGCCAGTGGCGGCGGCAAGTCCACGCTGGTGCAGGTCATCATTGGTCTGTACCCACCGCTATCGGGCAAAGTCTATTTCGACAACGTGCCGCACGACCAGATCGGTCTCGACCTGATTCGCGACAATGTAGCCACGGTGCTGCAATACCCGGCGATGTTCAACGAGACAGTGCGCTTCAACCTGACCCTGGGACGCAACCAGCCGGATGATGCACTCTGGCAGGCACTGGAAGTTGCCCAGCTGAAAGAAACCGTCGAGCAACTGCCTGAACGGCTCGACACCATGATCGGCAACCAGGGCATTCGGCTGTCGGGTGGACAACGCCAGCGGCTGGCCATCGCCCGGATGGTGCTGTCCGATCCCCGGGTCGTGATTCTGGACGAGGCCACCTCATCACTGGATACCGAGACGGAAGCACGATTACACAAGGCACTGCGCGGCTTCCTAAAAGCACGGACAACACTTATCATTGCGCACCGCCTGAGCGCGGTGAAGCAGGCCGACAAGGTGTATGTGTTCGATAACGGGGGCATCATCGAGCAGGGCAGGCACGATGAGCTGATCCAGCGTCGGGGTCTGTATCAAAAGCTGTACGGCAGCAGCGACGACTTGACCGATGCATGATACTGGTCGCTACTGACAACATGATCAACGGGTAAGCTAAAAACACATGAAGAATGCATTGCAGGAACAACTGCTCAAGGCAGGGCTGGCCACCGAGGAACAGCTGACCCGAGCAACATCGCCAAAGCGAAAACCACCACGCAAGCAGGGCAAAGGCGCAGGTGGTTCCGCCAGCCGGCAACGCCAGAAAGGCGCTCGAAAACCGGGCAACCAGAGCAGCGATCTGGCCAGAGCCTATGCCGCGCGGCAACAGGCAGAACGCGAAGAGGCCGCGCGCAAGAAGCGTCTCAAGGCCCAGCGCAAGGCCAATCGGGCGAAAATCCGCCAGCTCACGCTGGACAACTGTCTGAATGTCGACGACGCTGAGCTGCCCTTCCAGTTCATGGTGGGCACCAATATCAAGAATATCTATGTCACCTCCGAGCAGCGCAAACAACTGCTGGAAGGTCAGCTGCGGATTACCTTCCAGGATGGCCGGCGCTGCCTGATTTCTACCGACGTCGCCGCGAAGATCCACGAACTCGATCCGGAAAAGTTGATCATCAACCCGACCGAAGTCGAGGAAACCATCGACGAAGCGTATGCCGAGTTCAAGGTTCCTGACGATCTAAACTGGTAACCTTCCCCCCTTCTCCCGGCAGGCAACTACTTCATGGATACAACACACTCGGACGAGCCCATCGTTGAACTGGAGATCGGTGACTCGCGGATCACGCTATTGGGCACCGCACACGTCTCCCGCCATAGCGCCAACACGGTCGACAGGATGATCGAGTCGGGGGAATTTGACGCCGTCGCCATCGAACTCTGCGAAGGGCGCTACAACAATATCCGTGACCCCGACGCGCTGGCGAAAATGGATCTGTTCAAGGTCATCCGGGCTGGCAAGGCACCAATGGTGATGGCCAGTCTGGCCCTGTCCGCATTCCAGCAACGACTGGCAGATCAGTTCGGCATCGAGCCAGGCGCGGAAATGCGCATGGCAATGGAGAAGGCAGAAGAAAAGGATCTGCCGCTGTTCAAGATCGATCGCGATATTGGCGTCACGCTCAAGCGTGTCTATCGCTCGGTACCGTGGTGGCAGCGCTTCAGCATCTTTTCCGGGCTGCTGGCCAGCGTCGTCAGCAAGGAGAAGATCGAAGAAGCCGACATCGAGAAACTGAAGGAAGGCGATATGCTGGAAACCACGTTCCAGGAATTCGCCGAAACCTCCAGCGAGATCTATGGTCCGCTGATCGACGAACGCGACCGCTATATGGCCGACGAGATCTATGCCGCGGTGAAGGTCGAGAAACCGAAACATCTGCTGGCGATCGTTGGTGCAGGACACCTCAAAGGGATCGAGCGCTATCTCAAGCAGCTGGTGGAGCGCGATACTCCGGTCACCGAGGTGGCAGAAGACATTCGCGAACTCAGCCAGATCCCGGAAGGATCAAAGCTCTGGAAATGGATTCCTTGGGTCATCGTGGCGATTATCATCGGCGGTTTCATCGCCGGGTTTGCCCGCAGCAGTGAGCTGGGCTGGGACTTGGTATCCGACTGGGTGCTGATCAACGGCACCCTGGCAGCAATCGGTGCCCTAGCGGCACTGGCACATCCACTGACCATCATCGGTGCCTTCATTGCCGCCCCCATTACCTCGCTCAACCCGACGATAGGCGCCGGGATGGTGACCGCAGCCATCGAAATGTTCTTTCGCAAGCCGACGGTGGAGGACTTTCAAAGCCTGCGCAAGGAGACCAGTGATTGGCGCGGCTGGTGGCACAACCGGGTGTCAAAAGTGTTGCTGGTATTCTTTTTCTGCACGCTGGGTTCCGCAATCGGCACCTATGTGGCAGGATTCAAAATCTTCGACAAGCTGTTTTGACGGTTACGTCACTTCAAAGTAGATCAAATCACGCTTTTCGGAAGTCATCGATACCCCCAGACTGATCACCCCCCTGCCACGCAAGCGCATCGATTCGTGCTGCAGGAATTTGACGCCCTTGCCCTCGATGCGGATGAACGTACCATTGGCGCTGTGGTCCTCGAAGATGAACTGGTTCTTTACAAACCGGAGCGTCGCATGCGCCCGGGAAACATACCGGGAACGGACTTGAATATCGGCAGGAAACTTACGGCCAAAAAGGCATTCGCTGCGATGCCGATCAAAACACAATGCCATGTCGCGATAAGACAGCACGATCTCCTTTTTCCCGGTAAGGGTGATCGGATCAAAATCGATCACTTCCGCAGCAGGGGTAAGTGAAACGGTATCAGGCGAGTCATCAGTCTCAGCTTCAGCCGCCTCGGTACTGAGCGGATACCCCTGGGCTACGAGCATCGACTCCTGCAGGAAAGCATTGTGGCGATGCATGACGAATCGACCCAGCTGATTGAGAAACTCAGCATCTACCTGCTCAGGCTTGACCAGGTAGCACTCTTTCCCCAATGCCCCCACGTTCATGAGTTCGAGCCGTAGCACACCATTGTCGCCATCCGCCTCGAAGGCGATGTGCGCCGGCACCTCGCTCTTGATCTCGAAGGTAAGCTCCTTACCATTTTCGGCACTACCACGAACTCGAGAACTGACCAGCGTCAGGCCATCCAGGCGCAGTTGCCGCAGCAATTCACTCTCTGAAACCATGGGCCGGGGGATGGTGAAGCGGGCGTTGCTGGCACGACGATAGCGGTACGAAAGCCGCAACTCGATATGCGATCCCCTGACTTCATGCCCAAGCACATAAGCTTCGGGGCGCAACGCCTCGACAACCCCGTATTCATGGATGGGAATGGAGACGACGGGTACCCGACGGGCATCATGAAAGACATCCAGATTCCGCTCCAGATAGTCTGCCACCTTCTGCAATGCGACAAGCGTTGCAGCATCATACAGCAGCGTGGCATCTTCCCGCTCTCCCGTGCGGGTGAGCGAATGTTTCTCCGGCTTGTCATGGTCGGTCGTTGACATCTCGTATCTGCGAGTGCGGGGACTCACTCCCGGCATGAATCATGCATCAGGCTTACCTACAGTGATACCTGAATATAGCTCGATAAGTCCATTTAGACTATCGATTTTTTCACTATCATGGATTAGTGACAGCATTATTCCGACTGCCGCACCCAATCACCCAGGGTCTCCGCTGGTACACCATCTCGAACCAACTGTTCCAGCCTTGCCAACAGCGCGATCACGGTAGGATGCGCCCGTCCGCCCTCACTGGCATCAGCTGTTGGCCAGTCATGTGTAAGCACGATGACATCCGCTAGCAGAATATTGTCAGGCGCACGAGCCGGTAGAAGATTCGGCAGGGAGTCTCCCGTTTTCAACACAATGCCATGTGCCAGGAGGGGTTCAATCAGTAGATCAAGCTGTTCTTCACCAATGCCCGTCTGGCGCATCAGTTCCAATGTGCTGATACCACCGCTGTGCTGATAAAACCCGGCAACAACGCGGTACAATACATCGAGCATACGTCGCGGTGACACCGCATCCCTCTCGGAACCGGGACGCATGTTCCAAGGGTGCTCCAGATAGTAGACAAACCGCGAGCCAAGCAGCAGCACCAGCCAGCTCAAGTGTAGCCAGATCATGAACAGCAGCGCCGAAGCAAACGCCGAATAAATGGCAGTGTATTTGGCCGAACCGACAATCACTGTTGCAAAAACCCAACCGAGCAACTTCCACAGCAGCGCTGCCAGAATGCCCCCCGCGAGGGCCGTATACCAGTGCACACGCTTGCCCGGCAAGATCCAATAGATCAGTGACAGCATGAGAACCACCAGCAGCAGGGGCGTCCACTTGATCAGCAAGGCATAGACACCTCCTAACAGATGCACCTCCAGGAGTTTCTGTACCCATGCTACTTCGACTGCACTGGAAACTGCACCCGCCAACGAGAACAGGACCAGCGGGCCAAGCATGATCATCAGCAGGTAAATACCGAGTCGATGCAGGAAACTGCGCTCGCCACGACCGTTCCAGGTGAAGTCGATTGCCTTGATCATCTTGTGAATCAGCGAGCTGACGGTATACAACAGCACACCGAGGCCAACGGAGCCAAGCACACCCACCTTGATATTGCTGACAAACGCCATGATCTGAGCTGTTACCCGAACACCACCTTCCCCCAGTGGTTCCAACAGGTTCAACAGCAATGGCTCAACCTGATTGTGCACACCAAAGCCCTTGAGCAGGGAAAAACTGAAGGCCAACAACGGCACCAACGAGAGCAGCGTGGTATAGACGAGGCTCATCGATCGCAGCCCAATCTCACCAGAGAGCAGATCCCGGCCAAGCGCGCAAAGACATCGGACACTCCAGATGATTGGGCGAAGCCACCAGGGGTAATCTCGCAGCGAACGCCGCCATAACGCACCTCGAAAATGCGATAGAAATGTCGCACTTTGTTTCATAAAAGCAACACTACGTTAAATAAGTCACATTCCACATGAGTTTACTGTGGCAGTATTCATACATGCTATACTAGGGTCATTACTTAACAACCGTAACAATTTTTCGGTATCCCTATGATGAAAGACACTCACAACATAGACGGGCCAGCCAACACGCTGGCCATTGAGCCGCGCGAATGCTGGGTTCCCAACAAGGCGTTCCTTGCGATCTACCTCGCGGGAATCATGGGCTTGATCGGACTCAGCATGTCAGGCGCCCTAAACCCGAAGGCATCAACAGGCCTGTTCACGCTAACCATCATCTATGGCTTGCTTGGTAGCCTGATGTTTTTCAAGAAGATTTCGATAGTACGCTGCCCCTCCAAGGTATTGCTGGGCGCTGCAGCATTCATCGGAATAACAGCCTTTATCGACAAGTTCTATATCTAAGGGCGATGCTAGATCGTCGCTCTGGAGTATGAACTGATAGGGCGATAAACCCAATCTGACCCTGATACCACCTACACCTCCTCTCCGGTATCAGGTGAAGGCGATGCAGCTAGTGCAAGCTGTGGGGCCGGCTTTCGAGCCGGCCCTTTTTTGTTCAGGTCAACTGATCGGGCTGCATAATGATCGGCCCATCTGGATGATCGAGATGAATCGCTTTGACGGTAAGACCCTGCATTGCAACCTTGCCTTGGCGTCGATGCTGGCCATCACGCGTGAACTCAAAGTTATAAACACGTTGCAGACTAAGTCGGCCATTCGCTTCTCGCCCAACACCAATACGGCTCAACGCCACTGTCTGATCAAGCAATTGCAAACCAGTTGTTTGACAAGCCTTTGCACTCAATGCCAGCGCCTTTTCGCGCGCCCGCATATTGTTCGACCAGAACCAGGCAATCAGGGCGATCAGAATGGTGACGATTAGCGGGCTCATATGACGCTTCCCCAACCTCCCCCACCGGGCGTCTCGATAATGACGCGCTCTCCCGCTTGCACATGAAAACTACACTTTGCCGCCAGTTGACGGTTGTCCAACCAGTTACGCCCGGACATCCCATCGCTTCCGCCCTGAACGCCGGCGGTGCCAAGACGACGACGCTCAGTCAACAGCGTACACACTGCCGGCCGAGTGAACACGAATTCGCGGACAATACCATCACCTCCCCGGCGCTTTCCCCGGCCACCGGAGTCAGTACGGATTTCATACCGGCCAATCCGTATGGGATAGCGCATTTCCAGGACTTCAACGGGCGTGTTTCTTGTGTTGGTCATATGCGATTGCACAGCCGAGAGCCCGTCGGTGCCCGGGCCCGCCCCCATACCCCCACCGATGGTTTCATAGTAACCCCATGCTTGCTCGCCGACATCAGCGCCAAACGCAAAATTATTCATCGTCCCCTGGCTGAGCGCTGGAATCCTCTCGGGAATCAGCTGTGACAGCAACCGCATCATCACATCAACGATGCGGCTGCTGGTTTCGACATTGCCGGCGGCAACGGCAGCCGGAAATGTGGCATTGACCAATGATCCTGCTGGCGCCTGAATACGAATTGGACGAAAACACCCTGCGCAGGCAGGGGTCTGTCGCGGCATCAGGCTACGAAGCACATACCAGACCGCCGCAACCGTCACAGAAAATGGACAATTGATATTACCCCCCACCTGATCGGCCGTACCGGTAAAATCAATCTCGACACAATCTGTATCGACTGTCATCGTCGCCTGGATCGGGATGTTGGAATTGCCTTGCCCGTCATCCTCCATATAGTCGCTGGCGGTGTAGCAACCAGCAGGGAGCTGCTTGACCATTTTCAGCGACAATATTTCTGCGTACTCATTGAGTGTGCCAACGGCAGTATTGAATCCCTCCAGCCCCATCGATACTATCAAGGCCTCTGACCGGGCTATGCCGCGAATATTGCAACCCATCTGGGCATTGATATCACCGAGCGTGTCAGCCGGACTGCGGGTCGCGCTAACGATAACTTGCATGACCTCATGATCCAATTCACCTGCAACCACGAGCTTCTGCGGCCGAAGTAATACGCCCTCTTCTTCGAGAACACTGGTCAATGGCATCGAACCAGGCGCGATCGAACCAATGTCGGCATAGTGCGCTCTGTTCGCTACAAACGCGGCCAGTTGACCACCAATAAAGACTGGCGCGACAAGCGTGACATCCGGCAGGTGCGTGCCACCGAGATAAGGGTCATTGAAAATCACCTGATCTCCACTTGCCCACTCGAACAAGGCAACAACGCTTTTCATGGCGTATGCCATGCTGCCAAGATGCACTGGGATATGCGCTGCCTGCGCGATTAACGCACCTTCGGCATCAAATAGCGCACAAGAGTAGTCAAGCCGGTCACGGATGTTTGGAGAAAAAGCGGCGTGCCGCAGCTGCGCTCCCATCTCGTCACAAACGGCGTTGACCCGCTGGGCAAAAAGACTTAATTCAATGGCATCCGGTTGTTTCATGATGAGAAGTGTAGCACTTTCCAATGTTCGTATTTTACGGTATCTTACTCGTTTGATCCGGCAGTTCTGATGACTGCCGTTTTTTGTTTTCATAACCCCACCCAGCCCGACAGACGTTCGCTTCCGAACAAACCTGACACTGTAAATACACGTCGGTCGCTTTGAACGCCGCCATTGGAGCCGTATTTTTCATGTTCAGCCCCGTGATGCCAACCTATGCCCGCCTGCCGATCAGCTTCACCCATGGTGGGGGCGTTTATCTCTATACCGCTGATGGTACGCGTTACCTCGACGCGCTGTCAGGCATCGCCGTCAACAGCCTTGGGCATTCACATCCGGTGCTAAGCAAAACCATTGCCGACCAAGCAGCACGACTTATGCATGTTTCTAACCTCTATCGAATCGAGGAACAGGAACGCCTTGCTGCGCGGTTAACGGAATTGGCCGGCATGGACAACGTGTTTTTCTGCAACTCAGGCGCAGAGGCAAACGAGGCTGCAATCAAGCTTGCCCGCCTCTATGGGCACCAACATGGCCACGAGTCACCAAAAATCATCGTTGCCGACGGCTCATTTCACGGCCGCACGCTTGCAACACTATCCGCAACAGGGAATCCAAAGATCCAGCAGGGTTTCGAGCCTCTCGTCGATGGCTTTATACGCGTACCCTTTAATAATATTTCGGCAATCGAAAGCGCTGCAAAAAAATATGATGATATTGTCGCGGTACTAATCGAACCCATTCAGGGCGAAGGCGGCATCCGCATCCCTGATAGCAGTTATCTGCAAGCCGTTTCGCAGTTATGCAAAAGCCACAACTGGCTGCTGATGCTCGATGAAGTGCAGACCGGTGTCGGGCGAACCGGAAAATGGTTTGCCTATCAGCACCATGACATCACACCTGATGTCTTGACCCTGGCCAAAGGTCTCGGTGGTGGCATGCCCATTGGCGCATGCATCGCCCATGGAGAAGCAGCAACTATTCTGACCGCAGGAAAACACGGATCGACTTTTGGCGGAAACCCTCTCGCCTGCGCTGCTGCACTGGCCGTACTCGACACCATCGACACCGAGTCGCTATGCAGCAATGCACAACAGATCGGCACCCTTCTCGTCAACACGCTCACCGAGAATCTTGCTGGCAACCCAGTCGTCAAGGAAATTCGCGGGAAAGGCCTCATGCTTGCCATCGAACTCGACCGCCAATGCACCGAACTCGTCAAGAAAGGCCTCGACAATGAGCGCATCCTGATCAATGTGACTGCCGATAGCGTGATTCGCCTGCTACCACCATTGATCATTGACCAATCTCAGGCAAACGACATCGCCCGCAAGGTCACCACTTTAATCGAAACACTTTGATTCCGGACAAAACCATGACCGTGAGACATTTCCTTTCTCTGCTTGACCTTAACTCTGATGAACTACACAACCTGATTCTGCGCGGGATAGAATTAAAGGCGTTACGCGATGAAGGCAAGCAGGCCTGCACCTTATCCGGAAAAAATCTCGCCATGATATTCGACAAATCATCGACGAGAACCCGCGTCTCGTTTGAAGTCGGGATGTCTCAGCTTGGCGGCCATGCCATCTTCCTGTCACCCCGCGACACTCAACTCGGTCGCGGCGAGCCGGTGCCCGACGCTGCACGCGTCATTTCCCGGATGGTTGATGGCGTTATGATCCGCACATTTGATCACGCGCTGGTTGAAACCTTTGCGCAATACTCGAAAAAACCTGTCATCAATGGACTAACGGATAAGCTCCACCCCTGTCAGCTACTTGCCGACATGCAGACCTATTTCGAGCACCGAGGAAATATTGCAGGAAAAAAAGTCACTTGGATCGGCGATGGCAACAATATGTGCCACTCCTACATCAATGCCGCCATCCGCTACGGCTTCTCCCTGGCGATCGCCTGCCCCAAAGGATATGAACCAGATGCAGACATTCTAGCCAATGCAGGGGATCGGGCCGCCATCATCCACAACCCAATGGAAGCAGCGAAAGATGCCGACCTGATTGTCACTGATGTCTGGGCCAGTATGGGTCAGGAAGAAGAACAGAAACGTCGAGAGAGCGATTTTGCCGACTACCAAGTCAATGCAAAAGTCATGGCTCAGGCAGATCCAAATGCACTGTTCATGCATTGCTTACCAGCTCACCGTGAAGAAGAAGTCACCACTGAAGTACTCGAAGGCCCACAAAGTGTTGTCTGGGACGAGGCAGAAAATCGCCTCCATGCACAAAACGCACTACTTGAATTCTTGATGGGATAAGCTCGCAACCGTCTCGATATACCCACCTCTCTTGCTAATGCCGCCCAGCAAATAAAAAGCCCCTGCAAGAGTTAACCTGCAGGGGCTTGGTATAAAAGCCTGACGGTGACCTACTGACGGTGACCTACTTGATGCGGCGCATCCCTGCGCCTTACCCTTCGGGCTCGCTGCGCTCATGCAGGTTCGCTCCCGGCGAACCTGTCGCATGGCCATGCAAAAGCAGGTCTGCCTGCATTTGCCCAATAAAAAAGCCCCTGCAAGGATGACCCTGCAGGGGCTCGGTATAAAAGCCTGGCGGTGACCTACTTTCGCATGGGGAGGCCCCACACTATCATCGGCGCTAAGTCGTTTCACTTCCGAGTTCGGGATGGGATCGGGTGGTTCCAACTCGCTA
>Ga0256839_1003842_pt1 | contig 15161 bp, 26 predicted proteins | sample 354166metaG_FD_185968 | JGI IMG/M metagenome (GOLD analysis project Ga0256839, IMG submission 185968) | Hydrothermal vent microbial communities from Mid Atlantic Ridge, Atlantic Ocean - 354-166 | ecosystem: Environmental > Aquatic > Marine > Hydrothermal vents | place: Atlantic Ocean: Mid... | reverse complement strand
CGGGTATAGCCACCCGGACGCTCGGCGTAGCGCGGCCCCAGCACCTCGAACAGCTTCTTCGCCGCTTCCTTGTTGTTCTGCAACTTCGAGATGGCCAGGCGATAATAGTGCAGGCGCTTGCCCTCGTCCTGCCCTTTCTTGGCCAGGGTAATGAGCTTGTCCATGACGCTGCGCAGGGCCTTGGCCTTCGGCAACGTGGTAACGATCTGCTCATGCTCGATGAGCGAGGCCGCCATGTTGGCAAACAGCGCCTTGCGGTGCTCTGCCGTGCGGTTCAGCCGCCCCTTTCTCTTGCGATGCCGCATTGTTCTCTACCCTCTTTTCGCCAGCATGCAACTGCATGCAATCCCTGTTCCGCTACACCTGCACCATGCCCAGGCCTGTTGCCTCATCGTCCACGCGGGAAGAAACCCAAGCCTGCGCCACATCCCTTTGTGCAGAATCGCGGAATCAGTAATTGTTCTCGTATTTCTTGGCCAGCTCCTCGATGTTCTCGGGCGGCCAGTTGGGCACTTCCATGCCCAGGTGCAGGCCCATTTGCGCCAGCACCTCCTTGATCTCGTTCAGCGACTTGCGGCCGAAGTTGGGCGTGCGCAGCATCTCGGCCTCGGTCTTCTGGATGAGATCGCCGATATAGACGATGTTGTCGTTCTTCAGGCAGTTGGCGGAGCGCACGGAAAGCTCCAGCTCCTCCACCCGCTTCAGCAGTGCCGGATTGAAGGCCAGCTCCGGTTCCTGCTCCTCCTGCTGCTGGGTGGCCGGCTCCTCGAAGTTGATGAAGATCTGCAGCTGATCCTGCAGGATACGCGCGGCATAGGCCACGGCATCTTCCGGCGACACGGAGCCGTCGGTTTCCACCGTCAGCGACAGGCTGTCGTAATTCAGCACCTGCCCCTCGCGCGTGCTTTCCACCTGGTAGGAGACGCGGCGCACCGGAGAATAGAGCGAATCCACCGGAATGAGACCGATGGGCGCATCCGACGGGCGGTTCTGCTCTGCCGGCACATAGCCCTTGCCGGTGTTCACGGTGATTTCCATGCGCAGCTCCACGTCTTCTGCCAGGGTGCAGATGACGTGATCCTTGTTCAGCACCTCGACATCAGCCGTTTCGGCAATGTCGCCAGCGGTTACAGTGCCCGGGCCGGTCTTGTGCAGCTGCACCTTCTTTGGCCCCTCGGCATGCATGCGGAAAACGATATCCTTCACGTTGAGGACGATGTCGGTAACATCCTCGCGCACGCCGGGGATGGAGGAGAACTCGTGCAGCACCCCGTCGATCTGGATGGAAGTAACCGCCGCCCCCTGCAGGGAAGACAGCAGCACCCGGCGCAGCGCGTTGCCCAGCGTCATGCCGAAGCCACGCTCCAGCGGCTCGGCGACGATGGTAGCCAGACGCTCCGGGTCATGCCCGGGCTTGACCTCCAGCTTCGTCGGCCTGATCAGCTCCTGCCAGTTCTTCTGGTTGATCTGCTGCATTGCTCGTCCTCGAAAGATTGTTGCCCCACTTCAGGCATGGCTCACCGGCACCGGCAGCAGCCGCTTACACGCGGCGCTTCTTGCGCGGGCGGCAGCCATTGTGCGGGATCGGGGTGGTGTCGCGAATGACCGTAACCTGCAAGCCCGCCGCCTGCAGCGCCCTCAGCGCCGATTCACGCCCCGAACCGGGGCCGGAGACATTCACCTCGATGGTCTTCATGCCATGCTCCAGCGCGCATTTGGCGGCATCCTCGGCGGCCAGCTGCGCGGCATAGGGCGTGGACTTGCGCGAGCCCTTGAAGCCCATCTTGCCGGCAGAAGCCCAGCACAGGGTGTTGCCTTGCGGATCGGTGATGGTGATCATCGTGTTGTTGAACGTCGCATTGACGTGGACCACGCCCGCCGGCACGGTGCGGCGGTCCTTGCGGCGCGTTCTGGTAGCTGCCTTGGCCATGTTATCCTGCTTCCCTGAGAATGTTTGCGCGGCCGACACCATGTCTCACAACAAGGGGATGGTGCGGCCGAGAATGCTGACTCACTTCTTCTTGCCGGCAATGGGCTTGGCCGGCCCCTTGCGCGTGCGCGCATTGGTGTGCGTGCGCTGACCACGCACGGGAAGGCCGCGCCGATGCCGCAGGCCGCGATAGCAGCCAAGATCCATCAGCCGCTTGATGTTCATGGACACCTGGCGGCGCAAATCACCTTCCACGATGTAATCGCGGTCGATGATCTCGCGAATGCGGATGACTTCCTGCTCGGACAGCTCGTTCACGCGCGTGTTCTCGTCAACACCGGCCTTCTCCACGATTTCCTTCGCGAACTTGGGGCCGATGCCGTGAATGTACTGCAGCGCGATGACCACGCGCTTGTTTGTCGGTATGTTGACACCTGCGATACGGGCCACGGTTCGATGCCTCTCTCTGATGTGTTTTCAGCCTGCGCCGAGAGCACGTGGAACCAGCACGGCACTCCTGCACATTCAACAGAAAAATGCGCCAACCTGCATGCTGCTGGCGCGCCGCCGGCGATTCCGCCGCAATGCCTCAATGCTGCGCCCTGTTTAACGGCAGCACACCGCGAGGTCAAGCGATGCAAGACGGTGAACGGTGGCTCAAGCCCCCCATTCACCAGATGCATGCATGCGGGGAATCAGGAAATCTCGTCCAGCACCTTCTCGATCTGCGCCGTAACATCGTCGATGGCGGCCATGCCGTCCACCTTCTTCACGATACCGGCCTTCTCGTAATAGTCGATGAGCGGCGAGGTCTGGGCATGATAGCTCTCAAGCCGCTGGCGCACCGTTTCCTCGTTGTCATCGGCGCGGCGAGTAAACTCGGTGGAGCCGCATTCGTCGCACACGCCATCCACCTTCGGCTTCTCGAACTTGTCGTGATAGCCCTTGCCGCACTTCGCGCAGGTGAAGCGGCCGGTGATGCGCTCCACCAGTGCCTCGTCATCCACGTCCAGCACGATGACGGCATCGAGCTTCATGCCCTTGGAGGCCAGCATCCTGTCCAGCTCCTCCGCCTGCGCCACGGTGCGCGGAAAACCGTCGAAGATGACGCCGGGAGCGTTCTTCACGTCGTCCTCGTCCAGCCGGTCGGAGATGATGTTGATGACGATCTCGTCGGAGACCAGCTCGCCCTTCTCCATCACCTCCTTGGCCTTCTTGCCGTATTCGGTACCAGCGGCGACAGCGGCGCGCAGCATGTCGCCGGTGGACAGCTGGATCAGGCCTCGGCTCTTTTCCAGGCGCTTGGCCTGGGTACCCTTGCCCGCTCCCGGCGGGCCGAACAGAATGATGTTCACCTTTTCCCTCTCCCTCTCAACTTGGTCTTCTTGACCAGCCCCTCATACTGCTGCGCCAGAAGGTGCCCCTGCACCTGCGCCACCGTGTCCATGGTAACGCTCACCACGATGAGCAGGGACGTGCCGCCAAAGTAGAACGGCACACCGGCGTAAGCCGTGAGAAACTCCGGCAACAGCGATACCGCCACCAGGTAGATGGCACCGATGGTGGTTACGCGCGTGAGCACGTGATCGATGTATTCCGCCGTCTTCTGCCCCGGGCGAATGCCGGGAATGAAGCCGCCATGCTTCTTCAGGTTGTCTGCCACCTCCTTCGGATCGAACATGATGGCGGTGTAGAAGAAGGCGAAGAAGAACACCAATGCACCATACAGGAACAGGAACAGCGGCTGTCCGCGCCCCAGCAGCGTGGTGATGTAGGTGAGCCACTCCGGCCCCTGCCCCTGCATGAAGTTGGCGACCGTGATGGGCACCAGCAGCAGCGAGGAGGCGAAGATGGGCGGAATGACACCGGCAGTATTGATCTTCAGCGGCAGGTGCGAGCTTTGCCCCTGATACAGGCGATTGCCCTGCTGGCGGCGCGGATACTGGATGGGAATGCGCCGCTGCGCGCGTTCCATGAAGACGATGAAGGCGATCACCGCCAGCGCCATCACGATGATGCCGATGATGGCGAAGGTGGAAAGCTGCCCCGTCCGCCCCAGCTCCAGCAGCTGGGCAATGGCGACGGGCAGCTCGGCGACGATGCCGGCATAGATGATGAGCGAGATGCCGTTGCCCACGCCGCGCTGGGTGATCTGCTCGCCCAGCCACATCAGGAACACGGTGCCGCCGGTGAGCGTAACCACCGTGGAGAAGCGGAAGAACCAGCCCGGATCATGCACGATGTTGCCCTGTGCCTCCAGCCCCACGGCAATGCCGTAGGCCTGCAGCGCCGCCAGGATGACCGTGCCGTAGCGGGTATACTGGTTGATTTTCTTGCGCCCCGATTCCCCTTCCTTCTTCAGCTGCTGAAGGTGGGGGGAAACGGTGGTCATCAGCTGGATAATGATGGCGGCGGAGATGTAGGGCATGATGTTGAGCGCAAACACCGCCATGCGCCCCAATGCACCGCCGGAGAGCGAATTGACGAAGCCGAGAATGCCGCTGCTCTGCTGCTGCACCAGCCGCGACAGCTCCACGGCATCGATGCCCGGAATGGGAATGTAGGTGCCGAAGCGATAGATGATGAGCGCCGCCAGCGTGAACCAGATGCGCTTCTTCAGCTCTTCCGCCTTGGCCAGCGCCGCGAAGTTGAAATTGGACGCCAGTTGTTCCGCCGCAGAAGCCATTGATATGCCCACCTCATGAAGGCCGGGCGCAACAGCACCCGTGCCTGTCAAGCTTCAACCGCAATCTGGCGGAAGCATTGCCCCCTTCCCCGTCGATGGAAAGAGCGGCAGCATCGGAAGGACCAGCTCAGGCCTTCTCTTCCGCCTTGGCTGCGGCGCTCGCCATCTCGACCTTGCCACCGGCCTTCTCGATGGCCGCCACCACGGAAGCCGTGGCATGCGCCACCTTCAGCGTGATCTTCGGTGCCTTCTCTGCCGGGCCAAGCACGCGGATGCCTTGCTTGCGGCGGCGCACCGCACCAGCCTTCACCAGTGCCTCCTCGTCGATCACCGCCTTGGCATCCAGCCTGCCCTGCTCGATCAGCTCGACGATGCGGTTCAGGCGCACTTCGGCATAACGGTTCGGCAGATGGCGATTGAAGCCACGCTTCGGCAGGCGGCGATAGATCGGCATCTGGCCGCCCTCGAAGCCCTTGATGGCGGTGCCGGCGCGTGCCTTCGCGCCCTTGTGGCCACGGCCACAGGTCTTGCCCTTGCCAGAGCCGATGCCGCGGCCCACGCGCCGCGCCTTCTTGCGTGCTCCCGGCGCAGGAGAAAGTTCGTTCAGTCGCATGGCTTGTGCCTCCAGCCTTCCGGTGGCTGCGCTCACATCCTCACGGGATGGATGCGCGCCACCTCGTTCATTCCTCGACGATGCGCACCAGGTGCGACACCTTGCGGATCATGCCGCGCACCTCCGGCGTATCGGGAAGCGTGCGACGGCGGTGCATCTTGTTCAGCCCCAGGCCGATGAGCGTCGCACGCTGATCCTTCGGCCGGCGAATGGGGCTGCCGATCTGCTCCACGGTGATGGTTTTCTGCGTTTTCCCGGCCATGACCGTTCACCCGTCATTCCTGTCTGGTTGGCGTTGCCGCAGTGGAACACCGGACAACAAACATGTTTCAGCGCCCGGCTTCCTCGGCCTGGCGGCGGTTCTTCAGGATCTCCGACACCTTCTTGCCGCGGCGGGCCGCAACCTTGCGCGGGTTCTCGCACTTCGACAAGGCGTTGAAGGTGGCGCGAATCATGTTGTAGGGATTCGACGAGCCAATGGACTTGGCCACCACGTCAGCCAGTCCCAGGGCATCGAATACCGCACGCATCGGGCCACCTGCAATGATACCGGTTCCCGGAGGGGCGGAGCGGATGATGACGCGGCCGGCATCGTGCTTGCCCTTCACGTCATGATGCAGCGTACGCCCTTCGCGCAGCGGCACGCGGATCATGCTGCGCTTCGCCGATTCGGTTGCCTTGCGGATGGCTTCCGGCACTTCCTTGGCCTTGCCGTGTCCGAAGCCCACGCGCCCCTTCTGGTCGCCAACCACCACCAGCGCGGCAAAGCCGAAACGCCGGCCACCCTTCACCACCTTGGCCACGCGGTTGATGTGCACCAGGTGCTCGACGAATTCCTCGTCCCGATCCCGTTCTCTTCCAGCCATCGTGCCTGTCCGTTCTGCTGCTTCTTCCCGTGGTTCCCGCGCGCCATGGCCGCGGGCCTGCGGAAAGGATGTTCATGTCAAGGCACGCATGCTTGCAGCGATGCCGGCATCGCTGCCCATGCGCACTCAGAAATCGAGGCCACCCTCGCGCGCGCCATCGGCCAGCGCCTTGACGCGGCCATGATAGAGATAGCCGCCACGATCGAAATAGACCTTCTCCACGCCGGCCTTCTTCGCCCGCTCGGCCAGCAGCTTGCCCACCTCGAAGGCGGCCTCCACATTGCCGGTGCTCTTCAGCTTCTTGCGCATGTCCGGCTCGTTGGAGGATGCAGCAGCCAGCGTGTGGCCCTTCGCATCATCGATGACCTGCGCATAGATATACTTGTGCGAGCGAAACACCGACAGGCGCATGCGCTCCTCGCCCGCGCGCTGCTTCAGCTTGCGCCGCACCCGCGCGCGCCGACGTTCTTCCTTGCTCAGTTTCCGCACCATTGCACTTCAGTCCGTCTGCTTGGCATCTGCCGGGCGGTTTCCCGCGGGCCGCAAAGCCCTGCAAGACCTCCCCGGCTGCCGTTGATCCCGCGCGATTACTTCTTCTTGCCTTCCTTGCGGAAGATGTATTCATCAGCGTAGCGCACGCCCTTGCCCTTGTATGGCTCCGGCGGACGCCAGGCGCGGATCTCTGCCGCCACCTGCCCGACCTTCTGCTTGTCGATGCCGGAAACCACGATCTCCGTGGGCTGCGGCACCTCCACGCTGATGCCTTCCGGCACCTCGTAGATCACATCATGGCTGAAGCCCAGGTTGAGCTTCAGGTTGCGCCCCTGCAGCTGGGCGCGATAACCCACGCCGACGATCTGCAGCTTCTTCTGGAAGCCCTCGGTTACGCCGATCACCATGTTGTTGATCAGCGAGCGCGTAAGCCCCCAGGCGGAGCGCGCCGGCTTGGAATTGTTGCGGGGCTTCACCACCACCTCGTTGTCCTCGATGGAAACTTCCACCAAATCATCGAGAAAGGCGGTTTCCAGCTGGCCTTTCGGCCCCTTCACGGTAACGGTCGCACCATCGATCTTCACCTCCACGCCGGAGGGGATGGGCACCGGTTTCTTGCCAATGCGGGACATGACGTCTTTCCCTCGAGATTGATGGCGTCGCAGCCACCTTCATGGCGCGCCGCCTGCTGTTGCCATCAGAATACCGTGCAGATCACTTCTCCGCCGACATTCAGCTCGCGCGCCTGGGCATCGCTCATCACGCCCCTGGAAGTGGAAAGGATGGCAATGCCAAGACCGTTGTAGACCAGCGGCATGTCCTCCACGGAGGTATAGACGCGCCGTCCGGGCTTTGAAACACGGGTGATCTCGCGAATGACCGGCTCGCCGTCGTAATATTTCAGCTCCACCTCGATGTCGGCCTTGCCGCCGCCCAGGTCGATGCGCTCGAAGCCGCGGATATAACCTTCATCCTTCAGCACCTGCAGCACACGCTCGCGCATGCGCGATGCCGGCATGCGCACCGTGGCCTTGCCACGCATGTGCGCATTGCGGATGCGCGCCAGCATGTCCGCTATCGGGTCGGTAACCGTCATGTCCTGCTCCTTTCTGATCAGCCCCCTGCCCTGCCACGATCGCGGCAGCCAACAGGGCGATATCAACACCACACCCCCTGCCCTGCACCATTTACAAGATGACAGGCAGCGGATGCCTTCCCGCTGGCGTTACCAGCTTGCCTTGGTAACGCCCGGCAGCTTGCCCTGGTTCGCCAGCTCGCGCAGGGCAATGCGGGACAGCCGGAACTTGCGATAGAAACCGCGCGGACGCCCCGTCAGCTCACAGCGGTTGCGCACGCGCACGGGCGCGGAATTGCGCGGCAGCTTCGCCAGCTTCATCTGCGCCTCGAAACGCTCCTCGATGGGACGCGAACGATCACGCGCAATGGCCAGCAGCTCCGCGCGCTTCTTCGCGTATTTCGCCACCAGGCGCTTGCGCTTTTCGTTGCTTTCGATCTTGCCTTTCTTCGCCATGCTCGTGTGTCCTGTTGCTGCCTGCTCAGGCGGCCTGCTTCTGTTGACGCTTGCGGAACGGGAAATTGAAACCTTCCAGCAGCGCCATGGCCTCCTCGTCGGTCGGGGCAGTCGTGTGAATGATCACATCCATGCCCAGAATCTTCAGCGCCTTGTCGTAGTCGATCTCCGGAAACACGATGTGTTCACGGATGCCGAAGGCATAGTTGCCGTTGCCGTCAAAGCTCTTCGGGCTGAGACCGCGGAAGTCGCGCACCCGCGGCAACGCGATGTTGATGATGCGGTCCAGCAGCTCGTACATGCGCTCGCCGCGCACCGTTACCTTGGCACCGATGGGCATGCCGGCACGCAGCTTGAAGCCGGCGATGGCCTTGCGCGCACGCGTCGGCACGGCGCGCTGACCGGCAATCTTGCTCAGCTCCTCGACGGCGAACTGGGCGATCTTGGAATCGCCCACCGCTTCGCCAACGCCCATGTTGAGCACGATCTTCTCGATGCGCGGCACCTGCATGGGGTTGGTGTAGCCGAACCGCTCGATCAGCTGCGGACGCACCACTTCATCGTAGTGCTTGCGCAGCTTCGGCACATATTTTTCCTGCTCAGACATCGATCACCTCTCCGGAGCGCTTGGCATAACGCACCTTGCGGCCGTCTTCCAGCTTCCTGAAGCCGACACGCGTCGGCTTGTTGTCCTTCGGGTCCAGGTGCGCGAGATTGGAAACGTGAATGGGCGCTTCCTTTTCGATGATGCCACCGGCCTGCGATTGCGTGGGGCGCTGATGGCGCTTGACGATATTCACACCCTGCACGATGGCACGGTTCTCCTTGGGCAACACCTTCAGCACTTCGCCGATCTTGCCCTTGTCGCGTCCCGCGATGACCATCACGCGGTCGCCTTTCCTGATCCTGGCAGCCATCACAGCACCTCCGGAGCCAGCGAGATGATCTTCATGTGGTTCTTGGCGCGCAGCTCGCGCGGCACGGGGCCGAAGATGCGCGTGCCGATGGGCTCGCCCTGGTTGTTGATGAGCACCGCGGCGTTGCCATCGAAGCGGATTACCGAACCATCGGGCCGCTTGATGTCCTTGGCGGTGCGCACCACCACGGCCTTCAGCACCTGCCCCTTCTTCACGCGGCCGCGCGGAATGGCCTCCTTCACCGACACCACGATGATGTCGCCCACGGAGGCATACTTGCGCCTGGAACCGCCCAGCACCTTGATGCACTGCACGCGCCGCGCGCCGGAATTGTCGGCCACGTCCAGCTTGGTTTCGACCTGAATCATGACATCACCCGTTCAACCATATCATTGTTCCGCCCGGGCAGCATGCCGGCATGCCTGCATGGCCACCGGCCCATCACCCCACCCGAACCGGCGCTCAGGCCCTGGCGGCTTCCACCTTCTCCACCACCCGCCAGCGCTTCTTGCGCGAGATGGGGCGGCACTCCTCGATGCGCACAACATCTCCCACCTTGCAGGAGTTGTCGGCATCGTGCGCATGATACTTCTTGGTGCGCCGCACCGTCTTCTTGTAAAGGGGGTGAGTGAAGCGCCGCTCCACCAGCACGACAACCGTCTTGTCGTTGGTGTCGGACACCACCGTCCCCTGCAGGATGCGCTTCGGCATGGCTTGCTGCCTCTCTTCTCATATCTGCGGCGGATGCGCAGGCACCCGCATTGAAGGGGTTAATGGCCCACACAGCCGCCGGTTTCAACCGTTTTCACATTGCGCAAGGCAGGCATGCGCCAGAATGCACCATCCAGCCCATGCCGCGGTCTCACGCTCTGCCGGCCATTGCCGGCGCAGCGTCATCAGGCCGCCGCCTGCTTCTGCTTGCGACGCGCTGTCAATTCCGTCTTGATGCGCGCGATATCACGGCGCACCTGGCGGATGCGCGCGGTATTCTCGAGCTGACCGGTAGCGAGCTGAAAGCGCAGGTTCATCTGCTCGCGCTTCAGATCCAGCAAGCGACTCTTCAGCTCTTCATCCTGCATCGCCCTGATTTCGGCGGGTTTCATGGCTTCTTGCCTCTCGTTTGCAAAACTGGCCGATCATCCATCATTCGTTGCCGCGTGCCACGAAGCGGCACTTCACCGGCAGCTTGGCCGCGGCCAGGCGCATGGCTTCCTCGGCCACCTCGCGCGGCACGCCATCGAGCTCGAACAGGATCTTGCCGGGCTTCACGCGCGCCGCCCAGTATTCCACCGAGCCCTTGCCCTTGCCCATGCGCACTTCCGTCGGCTTGGCGGTTACCGGCAGGTCCGGAAACACGCGAATCCAGACCTTGCCGGCGCGCTTCATGTGGCGGGTGATGGCGCGGCGTGCAGCCTCGATCTGCCGCGCGGTGATGCGCTCCGCCTGCATCGCCTTCAGCCCATAGGCCCCGAACGTCAACGTGGTGCCACCCTTGGCCACGCCTTTCAGGCGGCCCTTCTGCACCTTGCGAAATTTTGTCCTGCGCGGTTGCAGCATGGTTCAAACTCCTGCCTTGCTGGCGGTATCTGCGGTCTGCCTTCAGGCGCGTGCCCCGCGGCCCTCGCGCCGACGCGCACCACGGCGCGGCCTGCCGCCGCCTTCCTGCAGTTCCTTGTCGTGCTTCTCCTGGGCAAACGGATCGTGCTCCATCAGCTCGCCCTTGTAGATCCACACCTTGATGCCATTGGTGCCATAGGCGGTAATGGCGGTGGCGGTGCCGTAGTCGATGTGCGAACGCAGCGTGTGCAGCGGCACCCGGCCTTCGCGATACCACTCCGTGCGCGCGATCTCCGCACCACCCAGGCGACCACCGCAATTGATGCGGATACCACCTGCCCCCATCCGCATGGCCGACTGCACGGCCCGCTTCATGGCACGGCGGAAAGCAACACGGCGCTCCAGCTGCTGGGCAATGTTGTCGGCCACCAGCTGCGCGTCGATTTCGGGCTTTCTCACCTCCACCACGTTCAGATGAACGTCGGTGCCGGCGAGCTGAGCCAGCTTGCGGCGCAGTTTCTCGATGTCCGCACCCTTCTTGCCGATGATGACACCGGGGCGCGCCGTGTGGATGGTAACGCGGCACTTCTTGTGCGGACGCTCGATGATGACCTTGGAGATGCCCGCATTCTTGTGATTCTTCAAGATGTAATCACGCAGCTTCAGGTCGCTGTGCAGCAGATCGGCATATTCGCCCTTCTCCGCGTACCAGCGCGAATCCCACGTGCGGTTGACACCGAGGCGGAAGCCGATCGGATTGACTTTCTGGCCCATCAGTTCACCTCCTCAACTTCGCGCACCACGATGGTCAACCGCGAGAATGGCTTCAGGATCCGCCCCACACGGCCCCGCGCCCGCGGACGCCAGCGCTTCATGACCAGCGACTTGCCGACGTAGGCCTCGGCGACGATCAGGTTGTCGATATCCAGCCCGTGGTTGTTCTCGGCGTTGGCAATGGCCGATTCCAGGGTCTTCTTCACCTCGCGCGCCACGCGCTTGCGAGAGAACTCCAGGGTGGCCAGCGCCTTCTCCACCGGTTGCTTGCGGATCATCCGCGCCACGTCATTGAGCTTGATGGGGCTGGTGCGGATCATCCGGTTCACGGCGTAGGCCTCGTTTTCAGCCACGCGGCGCGGATTCTTCTTCTTGCCCATGACTTACTTCCTCTTCGCCTTCTTGTCCGCCCCGTGCCCGTAATAGGTGCGGGTGGGCGCGAATTCACCGAACTTGTGGCCCACCATCTCCTCCGTTACCAGCACCGGCACATGCTTGCGGCCATTGTGCACGGCGAAGGTAAGGCCGACGAACTGCGGCAGGATGGTGGAACGACGCGACCAGATCTTGATCGGCGCCGCACGGCCGGATTCGCGCGCCTTCTCCGCCTTCTTCAGCAGATACGGATCGACGAACGGGCCTTTCCAGACTGAACGAGCCATGACGTGCCTGTCCCTTTCCCGATATTAGCGCCGCTTCTTGCGCAGGTGGCGCGAGCGGACGATATACTTGTCGGATGCCTTCTTGCCACGGGTGCGCGCACCCTTGGTGGGCTTGCCCCACGGCGTAACCGGATGGCGGCCGCCGGAGGTCTTGCCCTCACCACCACCGTGCGGGTGGTCGACGGGGTTCATCGCCACACCGCGGGTGTGCGGACGGCGTCCCTTCCAGCGCATGCGTCCGGCCTTGCCGAAGTTCTGGTTCATGTTGTCCGGATTGGACACCGCGCCAACGGTGGCCATGCACTCGGCACGCACCATGCGCACTTCGCCGGAACGCAGCCGCAGCATGGCATAGCCGGCATCACGCCCCACCAGCTGGGCATAGGCACCGGCAGCGCGGGCAATCTGCCCGCCCTTGCCCGGCTTCATCTCCACGTTGTGGATGATGGTGCCGATGGGCATCACCGACAGCGGCATGGCGTTGCCCGGCTTCACGTCGAGCTGTTCGTCGGAAGCCATCACGGTATCGCCCACCGCCAGTCGCTGCGGTGCCAGGATATACGCCAGCTCGCCATCCTCGTATTCGATCAGCGCGATGAAGGCCGTGCGGTTCGGATCATACTCAAGGCGCAAGACCTTGGCCGGCACATTCTTCTTCGTGCGCTTGAAGTCGATGATACGATAGCGCTGCTTGTGCCCGCCACCGCGATGCCGCGCGGTGATGCGGCCGTAATTGTTGCGGCCGCCGGTCTTCGTCTTGCCCTCGGTGAGGTGCTTCACCGGCCGCCCCTTGTAGAGCTCGGAGCGATCCACCAGCACCAGGCCGCGCATGCCGTTGGTAACGGGCTTGTATTGCTTCAGTGCCATTTTCCCGGTTCTCCTGGCTTACAGGCCGCTGGCGAAATCGATGCTCTGGCCTTCTTCCAGCGTAACGATGGCCTTCTTCACGTCAGATTGCCGGCCCACCGTGCCGCGGAAGCGCTTCACCTTGCCCTTGCGCACCAGCGTGTTGACCTTCTTCACCTTGACGCCGAACAGCGCCTCGACGGCAGCCTTGATCTCCGGCTTGGTGGCATCCTTGCGCACGTTGAACACCACCTTGTCATGCTCGGCCGCCAGCGTGGATTTCTCCGTGATCACCGGCGAGAGGATGATGTCGTAATACCGTTCCCTGCTCATTGGAAGCGCTCCTGCAATGCCTCGATGGCGGCCTTCGTCAGCGCCAGCCGCTGATGGCGGAGGATGTCATAGACGTTGATGCCCTGCACAGGCAACACGTCCACCTTCGGCAGGTTGCGCGCTGCACGGGCAAAATTCTCGTTGACCTCACGCCCATCGATGATCAACGCATCCAGCAACCCGGTCTTCTGCAGCGCTCCCTTCACCACCTTCGTCTTCGGCTCCTTCACCTCGGTGTTTTCCAGCACCACCAGCTCGCCGGCCTTTGCCTTGGCGGAAAGCGCATGCTTCAGCGCCAGCGCCCGCATCTTCTTCGGCATGCCGATCTCGTGGCTGCGCACCTTCGGCCCATGTGCCTTGGCACCACCAACAAAGATGCCGGAACGACGGCTGCCATGACGGGCACGCCCCGAACCTTTCTGGCGCCCCCACTTCGCACCGGTACGGGCAATCTCGCCACGGGTCTTGGTGCGGCGCGTCCCGGCCTGGCGCCTGGCCAGCTGCCATACCACCATGCGGTGCAGCAGGTCCTTGCGCGGCTCAAGCCCGAAAATGTCGTCCGGCAGCTCTACCGAGCCGGCCTTTTTCGCTTCCAGTGTCTGCACATCCATCTTCATGGCTTCAGCCCTCCTCCGCCGCAGCCGCTTCCGGCGCAGTTTCGTCTGCAGCCTTGCGCACCGCACCCGGCAGCGGCACATCATCGGGAAGCGGCTTCTTCACCGCGTCGCGGACGAATACCCAGGAACCTTTCGCACCGGGAACCGCACCGCGCACCAGGATGAGGCCGCGCTCGGCATCGGTGCTGATGACCTTCAGGTTCTGCGTGGTAACGCGGCGCGCACCCATGTGCCCGGCCATCTTCTTGCCCTTGAAGACCTTGCCGGGATCCTGGCACTGGCCGGTAGAGCCATGCGAGCGGTGCGAAATGGACACGCCATGCGACGCCCTCAGGCCGCCGAAGTTCCAGCGCTTCATCGCACCGGCAAAGCCCTTGCCGATGGAAACGCCGGTTACATCCACGAACTGCCCCGGCACGAAATGCTCGGCCGTCAGCTCCGCGCCCACCTCCAGCAGATTGTCTTCCGATACCCGGAACTCGGCCAGCTTGCGCGCCGGCTCCACCTTCGCCGCCGCGAAGTGGCCGCGCTGCGGCTTGCTCATGCGCTTGACCTTGGCCTTGCCAGCGCCAAGCTGCACGGCAGTATAGCCATCGCGTTCACGGGTGCGCTGGGCAACGACGCGGCAGTTGTCCACTTTCAGAACGGTAACGGGAATGGCCTCCCCGTCATCGGTGAACACCCGCGTCATCCCAACCTTTTGTGCGATCAGCCCTGAGCGCATCATCGCAACTCCCTGAAAAAAATTACGAGTTCAGGCGTTTTCGCCGAGCCGGTCAGATCTTGATCTCAACGTCCACGCCCGCCGCGAGATCGAGCTTCATCAACGCATCCACCGTCTGCGGCGTGGGATCGATGATGTCCAGCAGCCGCCGATGGGTGCGGATCTCGAACTGCTCGCGGCTCTTCTTGTCGATGTGCGGCGAACGATTGACCGTGAAGCGCTCGATCCGCGTCGGCAGCGGCACCGGGCCGCTGACACGTGCACCGGTGCGCTTCGCCGTATTCACGATCTCGCGCGCCGACGAATCGAGAATGCGGTGGTCGAACGCCTTCAGCCGGATCCGTATGGTTTGCCCATGCATGGCAATTCACCTTGAAATTGTTTGCACTGATGTGCACCGCTCACCGCCTCGCTCCCCTGGCCGATCACCCGGAGATTTTCGCCAAGGTGATCGAGCGCGGGAAGCGGGGCGGCGGCGCTTGCATTACTCGATGATCTCGGACACCACGCCGGCACCGACGGTGCGGCCGCCCTCGCGGATGGCGAAGCGCAGGCGCTCCTCCATGGCAATCGGCGTGATCAGCTCCACCTCGAACGTTACGTTGTCGCCCGG
>Ga0256839_1003841_pt1 | contig 15162 bp, 12 predicted proteins | sample 354166metaG_FD_185968 | JGI IMG/M metagenome (GOLD analysis project Ga0256839, IMG submission 185968) | Hydrothermal vent microbial communities from Mid Atlantic Ridge, Atlantic Ocean - 354-166 | ecosystem: Environmental > Aquatic > Marine > Hydrothermal vents | place: Atlantic Ocean: Mid... | reverse complement strand
CGATCAGGTGCTGCGCCGAGAAGGGCCGGTACAGCCGTACCCGCAGCAGGCCCACCTTCTGTCCCTGGGCCATCAGGTCTTCCACCGTCTCTTCCACCGCTTCGGCGCCGGAGCCCATCAGCAGGATCACCCGTTCCGCATCCGGGGCACCGAAATAGTCGAACAGGCGGTACCGGCGGCCGGTGTGACTCGCCAGTTCATCCATCACCTCCTGCACGATCCCGGGCAGGGCTGCGTACCAGGGGTTGACGCTTTCGCGGCCCTGGAAGTAGACATCGGGGTTCTGCGAACTGCCGCGCAACACCGGTCGGTCCGGCGTCAGCGCGCGTTCGCGGTGCGCGATCAGGCAGTCGGCATCGACCATAGAGTGGATCACTTCATCGTCGATGAGTTCTACCTTCATCAACTCGTGGGAAGTGCGGAAACCGTCGAAGAAATGGACGAAGGGGATGCGCCCGCGCAGGGTGGCGGTCTGGGCGATCAGCGCCATGTCCATTGCTTCCTGCACCGATCCGGAGGCCAGCATCGCAAAGCCGGTGGCGCGGGTGGCCATCACATCCGAATGGTCGCCGAAGATGGACAGCGCCTGGGCCGCCAGCGAGCGGGATGCCACATGGATCACCAGTGGCGACAGCTCGCCGGCGATCTTGTACATGTTGGGGATCATCAGCAGCAGGCCCTGGGAGGCGGTGAAGGTGGTGGTCAGCCCTCCGGCCTGCACCGCGCCGTGCACCGCGCCGGCGGCGCCGCCCTCGCTCTGCATTTCGATGATCTCGGGGATGCCGCCCCAGATGTTGCGGCGGCCCTGGGCCGACCATTCGTCGGACAGCTCGCCCATCGGCGAGGCCGGAGTGATCGGGTAGATGGCGATGACTTCGTTGGTCTTGTGCGCGATGTGCGCCGTGGCCTGGTTGCCGTCGATGATGCCTGTAGTGCCGCTCATGCTGTGCTCCGAAGCCGGGATGCCATCAGGCTAGGGCAAGTGAATCACGCGGGCATTGATCCAGGCCAAGAAGGCGGCGGATAGCGGATGGCTTCATGGCGCCTTGGGCACGGTGAAGCGGCCGGGCGCAAGCGCTGTCCATCGAATGCCGCGGGCAGGGCACCCGCGGCTGAACCCCTCAGTGCAGCAGCGAGAACATCTTGCGCCGCCAGGTCTTGGTCAGCGGATGATCGGCGCCGAGCAGTTCGAACAGGTCGAGCAGGCCCTTGCGGCCGGCGTCGTCGCCGAAGGAGCGGTCCTTTTTCATGATCTGCAGCAACAGCTCCATCGCCGCCTCGTATTCACCCTGGGCGGTCATGTAGTGGCTCATCTTCAGCAGCGCGTCCAGGTCGTCCGGATTCTGCTCGATGCGCTGCTGCAGTTCGCGCGGGTCGCCGATGTCGGCCAGCGATTTCGCCAGCTTGATCTGGGCCTGCAGTTCGCGCACTTCATCGCGGTCCCGGTCCTCCGGCGGCAGGCTGTCGAGCAGCGCCTGGGCGCTGTCGTGGTCGCCACGGCCAGCGGCGATGCGGGCAATGTTGACCTTCAGCGTGGCATTGTCCGGGTCCTCGGCCAGCGCCTTGTTGAGGATCTCCAGGCCTTCCTCGTCGCGGCCCGCGTCGAAGGCCTGCTGGGCCGCCTCCAGCACCTCGTTGGTCGGGCCCTGAAGATGGGGTTCGAGGAACTTGCGCACCTCCGATTCCGGCAGCGCGCCCATGAACTCGTCCACCACTTGGCCATTGACGATCAGCTTGACCGTGGGCAGGCTGCGCACGCCGGCCTGGGCCGCCAGCTCCTGCTGCTCATCGGTGTTCACCTTGGCCAGGATGAAGGCACCCTGGTATTCCTCGGCCAGTTTGGTCAGCACCGGCACCAGCATCTGGCAGGGGTTGCACCACTCGGCCCAGAAATCGACCAGCACCGGCTGCTTGAAGGAGGCATCGATGACCTGTTGCTGGAAGGTCTCGGCGGTGACATTGATGACAAAGGGTGAATCGCTCATGGTGTATCGCTACCTCGGGAAATGGATGGGGCACTATATGGTTGCGTGGCTTACAAAATCAAGCGCCCGCGGATATACTGCGCCCGCCTTCAACTGACAGGAACAGCAGCCTTGAGCAGCAGCTACGATGCGGCTTCGATCGAAGTCCTGACCGGTCTCGACCCGGTGCGCAAGCGCCCGGGCATGTACACCGATACCAGCCGGCCCAACCACCTGGCCCAGGAGGTCATCGACAACAGCGTGGACGAGGCGATCGCCGGCCATGCCAGCCAGATCGGGGTGATCCTGCATGCCGATCAGTCGCTGACGGTGATCGACGACGGCCGCGGCATGCCGGTGGATATCCATCCGCAGCAGGGCATCCCGGGGGTCGAGGTGATCCTCACCAAGCTGCACGCCGGTGGCAAGTTCTCCAACAAGAATTACGAGTTCTCCGGAGGCCTGCACGGGGTCGGGGTGTCGGTGGTCAACGCGCTGTCGAAGCGCCTGGAGGTGCGCGTGCGCCGTGGCGGCAAGGAATACGCCATCGATTTCGAGAACGGCGAGAAGGTGCGCGAGCTGACGGAGATCGGCACCGTTGGCAAGAAGAACACCGGCACCACCATCCGTTTCTGGCCCGACCCGAAGTACTTCGACAGCCCGGCCTTCTCGCTGCCCCGTCTCAAGCACATCCTGCGCGCCAAGGCGGTGCTGTGCCCGGGCCTGAGGGTGAAATTCTTCGTCGAGAAAACCGGTGACAAGGAAGAATGGTTTTATGAGGCCGGTCTCGCCGATTACCTCAAGGAGGCGCTGCAGGGCTTCCGCCTGCTGCCGGAGGAGCCGTTCACCGGTTCCATGCAGGGCGAGAAGGAAGCGGTGGACTGGGCGGTGACCTGGCTGCCCGAGGGCGGTGAGCCGGTGGCCGAAAGCTATGTGAACCTGATCCCCACCGCTCAGGGCGGCACCCATGTCAACGGCTTTCGCAGCGGGCTGACCGAGGCGATCCGCGAGTTCTGCGAATTCCGCAGCCTGCTGCCGCGCGGGGTCAAGCTGGCCCCCGACGATGTCTGGGACAAGGTCAGCTATGTGCTGTCGGTGAAGATGCAGGAGCCCCAGTTCTCCGGCCAGACCAAGGAACGGCTGTCGTCGCGCGAGACCGCAGCCTTCGTCTCCGGCGTGGTCAAGGATGCCTTCAGCCTGTGGCTCAATCAGCATGCGGACATCGGCGACGAGCTGGCGCAGATGGCGATCAGCAACGCCCAGCGGCGGCTCAAGTCGGGGCGCAAGGTGGTACGCAAGAAGGTCAGCGCCGGTCCGGCGCTGCCGGGCAAGCTGGCGGACTGTTCCAGTCAGGACCTGCGGCGCACCGAGTTGTTCCTGGTGGAGGGCGATTCGGCCGGCGGTTCCGCCAAGCAGGCCCGCGACCGCGAGTTCCAGGCCATCATGCCGTTGCGCGGCAAGATCCTCAATACCTGGGAAGTGCCTTCGGACCAGGTGCTGGCCTCGCAGGAAGTGCACGACATTTCGGTGGCCATCGGGGTGGAACCCGGCTCCGATGACCTCTCCGGCCTGCGCTACGGCAAGATCTGTATCCTCGCCGACGCCGATTCCGACGGCGCCCACATCGCCACCCTGCTGTGCGCGCTGTTCCTGCGCCATTTCCGCCCGCTGGTGGAGGGCGGGCATGTCTATGTGGCCAAGCCGCCGCTGTACCGTATCGATGTTGGCAAGGACAAGTACTACGCGCTGGACGAGGCGGAGCGTGACGGCATACTCGACCGCATCGCCGCCGAAAAGAAGAAGGGCAAGGTGGTGGTGACCCGCTTCAAGGGGCTGGGCGAGATGAACCCGATGCAGTTGCGCGAGAGTTCGATCGCGCCCGATACCCGGCGGCTGGCGCAACTGTCCATTGAGCCGGGGGACCCGACCTACGAAATCATGAACATGCTGCTGTCGAAGAAGCGGGCCTCCGACCGCAAGGCCTGGCTGCAGGAACGCGGCGATCTGGCGGAGATCTGAAGCGATGAACGAAACGCCCGAACTGAATTTCGAAGGCGTGGAGCGCGAGCCGCTGCACGCCTTCACCGAGAAGGCCTACCTCGACTATTCGATGTATGTCATCCTCGACCGCGCGCTGCCGCATATCGGCGATGGACTCAAGCCGGTGCAGCGGCGCATCGTCTATGCCATGTCCGAACTGGGGCTGTCGGCCAGCTCCAAGCACAAGAAGTCGGCGCGTACCGTTGGCGATGTACTCGGCAAATTCCATCCCCACGGCGACGCCGCCTGCTACGAGGCGATGGTACTGATGGCGCAGGACTTTTCCTATCGCTATCCGCTGATCGACGGACAGGGCAATTTCGGCTCCCCCGACGACCCCAAATCCTTCGCCGCGATGCGCTACACCGAATCGCGGCTCTCGCCCTATGCCCGGGTGCTGCTGCAGGAACTGGGGCAGGGCACCGTTGAATGGGTGCCCAATTTCGACGGTACGCTGCAGGAACCCTCGCTGTTGCCGGCGCGTCTGCCCAATATCCTGCTCAACGGCGCCAGCGGCATCGCCGTCGGCATGGCCACCGACATTCCGTCGCACAACCTGCGCGAAGTGGCCAGTGCCACCATTCGCCTGCTGGAGCATTCCCGCAGCACCCTGGATGACCTGCTGGAGCACATCCAGGGGCCGGACTACCCCACCGAGGCGGAGATCATCAGCCCGCGCGCCGACATTCGCGCCCTCTACGAGACCGGCCACGGCAGCATCCGCATGCGCGCGGTGTACCAGCGCGAGGACGGGGATATCGTCATTACCGCATTGCCGCATCAGGTGTCCGGCGCCCGGGTGCTGGAACAGATCGCCAGCCAGATGCAGGCCAAAAAGCTGCCGATGGTCGATGATCTGCGCGACGAGTCCGACCATGAGAACCCGACCCGGCTGGTGATCGTGCCGCGCTCGCGCCGGGTCGATGTGGAGGGACTGATGAGCCACCTGTTCGCGACCACCGACCTGGAGAAGACCTACCGCGTCAACCTCAACATGATCGGCGTCAACGGGCGGCCACAGGTGAAGAACCTGCTCGTCATCCTCAAGGAATGGATCGGTTTCCGCATGGACACGCTGCGCCGGCGCCTCAACTGGCGCCTCGACAAGGTCGACAAGCGGCTGCATATCCTCGAGGGCCTGCTGGTGGCCTACCTCAACCTGGACGAGGTGATTCGCATCGTGCGTTACGAGGAGGAACCCAAACAGAAGCTGATGGATGCCTTCTCGATCAGCGAGATTCAGGCCGAAGCCATCCTCGAAACCAAGCTGCGCAACCTGGCGCGGCTGGAGGAAATGAAGATCCGCGCCGAACAGGAGGAGTTGCTGAAGGAAAAGCAGGAGATCGAAACCCTGCTCGGCTCCGAACGGCGCATGAAGACGCTGATCCGCAAGGAGATCCAGACCGATGCGGAATTGCACGGCGATGCACGGCGTTCGCCGATCCGCGAGCGCGCCGCGGCGCGGGCGCTCAGCGAGGCGGACCTGACGCCTTCCGAGCCGGTGACCGTCGTGCTCTCCGAGCGTGGCTGGGTACGCGCCGCCAAGGGCCACGATGTGGACCCGGCGGCGCTCAGCTACAAGGCCGGCGATGGCTTTCTCGCCGCCGCCCGGGGCAAGAGCAACCAGCAGGTGGTGTTCATCGATTCCAGCGGTCGCAGCTATGCCACCGCGGCGCACGGCTTGCCCTCGGCGCGGGGCCAGGGCGAGCCGGTTACCGGCCGTTTCAAGCTGCCGCCGGGCGCCGCCATTGCCGCCGTGGTGATGGGGCAGGATGATGACCTGTTCCTGCTCGCCAGCAGTCACGGCTATGGCTTCATCGGCCGCTTTGGCGACATGGTCACCCGCAACCGCAACGGCAAGGCGCTCATCACCTTGCCCGCCGGAGCCCGGCTGCTGCCCCCGGTGCCTGTCGGTGATGCCGAGTCCCAGTGGATCGTGGCCATCAGCAGCGCCGGCTACATCGGCGTGCTGCCGGTTTCCGAGCTGCCGCAGATGGCGCGCGGCAAGGGCAACAAGATCCTCGGCATACCCGCCAAGCGCCTGAAGTCCGGCGAGGAAACCCTGATCGCCGTACAGGTCGTCAGCGAGGACGATCGGCTGGTGCTGCATGTGGGGCGCAAGTTCAAGGCCATGGACTGGAAGGAACTGCAGGGTTACCGCATCGAGCGCGGCAAGCGCGGCCACAAGCTGCCCCAGGGCTGGCGCAATGTGGACCGGGTCGAACTCGGGACCTGCGACTGATGCCATTGCCTGCGGGGCGGTAACGGCGCGTTAACCCCGGCGCGCCTATGCTTGCGGTCGTCTTTTACACCGCAAGGAGAATTCCGATGATCGATCTGGCCCATATCCACCCGATGCTGGTGCATTCCCGCTGGCGTTACTGCCGCTGACGGCGCTGCTCTATGCCTGGATACAACTGAGGGGTGGCAACCCCTTCGACCGCAGCTGCGCCTCGCGCAATCTGCTGGGGCTGATGTGGCTGGTGGCGCTTTCGGCACTGGCCGCGGCCGCGATGGGCGATGTGGCGCTGGATATTGCCGTGGACAAGGGCGTGCCCGACGCGCAACTCGAGGAGCATGAGGATTTGGGCTTCCTGACCGCCTGGGCCAGTCTGGGCCTTGCGGTGTTTCAGTCCTGGTTTTACGCGAAGAAAACGGAAAGCCGCGGCCTGGGCTGGATGATGCTGTTGGCCACCCTGGGCGTGCTGGGCCTGATCCTGACCACGGCGCTGTTCGGCGGTGAACTGGTGTATCAACTGGGCGTCAATGTCGGCTGAATGATCATTGGCTTCCGCAAACGACAAGGCCGCGCTCGCGCGGCCTTGTGCATTTCAGGGGGAATGAATACACCGTTCAGACGTCTTCCTCGCTGCAGTTGGAGACCATTTCGTTCAGTGCGTCCATGTCGAGGATGTCCACCTGCTTGCGGTTGATCTGGATGATGTCCTTGTCCTGCAGTGACTTGAACAGGCGGCTGACGGTTTCCACGGCGATGCCGAGGTAGCAGGCGATGTCGTGCCGGGACATCGGCAGAATGAAGCTGGTGGCCGAGAAGCCGCGCCGCTTGAAGCGCGAGGAGATGCTGAGCAGGAACGAGGCCAGCCGTTCGTGGGCCGTCTGCTGGCCGAGTAGCAACAGGTGGGTGTGGTCGGCATTGAGTTCGTGGCCGACCAGGTGACAGATCTGGTGGCGCAGGTCGGGCATGACTTCGCAGAGTCCGTCCAGCTTGTCGTAGGGCAGAGCGCAGTAGCTGGTGTTTTCGAGGGTGGCCGCATAGCAGCGGTGTTTTCCGGTTTCCATGCCGTCGAGGCCGAAGATCTCGCCGGGCAGGTGGAAGCCCAGTATCTGCTGTTCGCCGGTTTTCTGGGTCAGGTAGGTTTTCACGCCGCCGGTGCGCACCGCATAGAAGGCATGAAATTCATCGCCGGGCTGGAAGATCTGGGTGTTGGCGTCGGTGGAACGGGGACGCTCGATGTAGGCGTCGAGCTTGACCAGTTCATCGTGGGTCAACCCCCGTGGCAGACACAGTTCCGACAGACTGCAGGCTTCACAGCTGACCTTCAGTTGCTTGACGAGTTGAGCTTGGCTCATCGGTGTATGCCCTTGTGTGTAGGTATCGTGCGGCGCGTGCCTCTGGGCCAAGGAAATTGGACTCTGTACTGTGGGTCGGGTTCCTTGATCAATATCAAGTCTTGACCCATGTCATTTTCCGGGGCGCGACAAGTTGACACACTCGCCACCGCTTTATGTGTCAATTCTATACGAGGCCTTGATCTATGGAAACCTACAATTACAAGGTTGTGCGGCAGTTTGCCATCATGACCGTAATCTGGGGGATCGTGGGCATGACCGTCGGTGTGTTCATCGCGTCGGAGCTGATCTGGCCCGACCTGAACATGGGACAGTCGTGGCTTGCCTACGGTCGCTTGCGTGCCCTGCACACCAACGCCGTCATCTTCGCCTTTGGTGGATCGGCGTTGTTTGCGACTTCCTACTATGTGGTGCAGCGCACCTGCCATACGCGCCTGTTCAGCGATGGCCTGGCGGCCTTTACCTTCTGGGGCTGGAACCTGGTCATCGTGCTGGCGGCGATCACCCTTCCGCTGGGGCTGACCTCCTCCAAGGAGTACGCCGAGCTGGAGTGGCCGGTCGACATCCTGATTACCCTGGTGTGGGTGGCCTACGCGATCGTGTTCTTCGGCACCATCATGAAGCGCAAGGTCAAGCACATCTATGTGGCCAACTGGTTCTACGGCGCCTTCATCCTGACCATCGCGGTGCTGCACATCTTCAACAATCTGGAGATGCCGATTGTGGCCTACGGCGGCAGCAACTGGTTCAAGTCCTATTCCGTGTATCCGGGCGCCATTGACGCCATGGTGCAGTGGTGGTACGGCCACAACGCGGTGGGCTTCTTCCTGACGGCGGGCTTCCTCGGCATGATGTATTACTTCATCCCGAAGGTTTCCGAGCGCCCGGTCTATTCCTACCGGCTGTCGGTGGTGCACTTCTGGGCACTGATCTCCACCTACATGTGGGCCGGTCCGCACCATCTGCACTACACCGCGCTTCCGGACTGGGCCCAGTCCCTCGGCATGGTGTTCTCGCTGATCCTGCTGGCACCGTCCTGGGGCGGCATGATCAACGGAATCATGACCCTCTCCGGCGCGTGGCACAAGCTGCGTGACGAGCCCATCCTCAAGTTCCTGGTGGTGTCCCTGTCCTTCTACGGCATGTCCACCTTCGAGGGGCCGATGATGGCGATCAAGACCGTCAATGCACTGTCCCACTACACCGACTGGACCATTGGCCATGTCCACTCCGGCGCGCTCGGCTGGGTGGCTCTGGTCTCCATCGGCTCCCTGTACGCGCTGATTCCGTGGATCTTCGGCAAGAAGAGCATGTACAGCGTGTCGCTGATCAATGTCCACTTCTGGATCGCCACCGTCGGCGTGGTGCTGTACATCGCCGCGATGTGGATCTCCGGTGTCATGCAGGGCCTGATGTGGCGCGCGGTCAATCCGGACGGCACGCTGACCTACAGCTTCGTCGAATCGCTGCAGGCGACCTATCCGTTCTATGCGGTGCGTCTGGCCGGCGGTCTGCTGTTCCTGACCGGCATGTTCATCATGGCCTACAACGTGTTCAAGACCATTGCCGGGGCACCCTCCAGCAGTGAAGTCGAAGTCACCCAGCCCGCCTGACGGAGGTATCGATCATGAGTCATGAAATAGTCGAAAAGAATGTCGGGCTGATGGCGATCATCATCGTCATCGTGATCAGCTTCGGCGGCCTGGCGGAAATCGTCCCGCTGTACTTCGTCAAGGACACCACCGAGCCGGTGGAGGGCCTCAAGCCCTATACCGCGCTGCAGCTGGAAGGCCGGGACATCTACATCCGCGAAGCCTGCAATGCCTGTCATTCGCAGATGATCCGCCCGTTCCGCGCCGAGACCGAGCGCTACGGCCATTACTCGGTGGCCGGCGAGTTCGTCTACGACCACCCCTTCCTTTGGGGCTCCAAGCGTACCGGTCCGGACCTGGCGCGCGTCGGCGGCCGTTACTCCGACGAGTGGCACCGTGCGCACCTGATGAACCCGCGTGATGTGGTGCCCGAGTCCAACATGCCGGCCTTCCACTGGCTGGCGGATGCGACGCTGGATGGCGGCGATACCGCGGCCAAGATGAAGGCATTGCGGGCGGTGGGCGTGCCCTACACCGATGAGGACATCGCCGGTGCGGCCGATGCGGTCAAGGGCAAGACCGAAATGGACGCCCTGATCGCCTATCTGCAAAACCTCGGCACTGCCGTCAGCTCACGCTAGGAGGTCGATAAAATGACGACATTAGCAAGTTACTGGGTCATTGCATTGACCCTCGTGAACATCTTCGCCTGCTATTGGCTGATCAAGTGGACCATGAAGGTGCGCGAAGGTGAGAGTGCCGTGGGCGAGGTGACCGGCCATGCTTGGGACGGCCTGCAGGAGTACAACAATCCCCTGCCGCGCTGGTGGCTGTGGCTGTTCTATTTCACCATCGTTTTTGCCTTGGTCTATCTTGTGTTGTATCCGGGACTGGGCAACTTCAAGGGTATGCTGGGCTGGTCCTCTGCGGGGCAGTACATGGACGAGGTGAAGACCGCGGATGCCAAGTACGGCCCGATCTTCGCCAGGTTCGCCGGCACCCCCATTCCGGAGCTGGCCAAGGATAAGCAGGCGATGGAAGCCGGTCGGCGGTTGTTCGCCACCTACTGCACCCAGTGCCATGGCTCGGATGCGGGGGGTACCACGCACTTCCCGAATCTGACCGACAACGACTGGCTGTACGGCGGCACTCCGGAGAAGATCAAGGAAACCATCCTCAACGGTCGCAACGGTCTGATGCCGCCGATGGGCCCGGTGCTGGGCGAACAGGGCGTCGAGGAAGTGGCTGCCTATGTGATGTCCTTGTCCGGGCGTGAGGTGGATCCGAAGCTGGCGGAAGCCGGCAAGCAGAAGTTCGTCTCCGCCGGTTGTGTCGGCTGCCACGGCATGGACGCGAAGGGCAATCAGGCCATCGGCGCACCGAACCTGACCGACACGACCTGGTTGCACGGCAGTACCGCGCGCTCCATCAAGGAAACCATCACCAAGGGCCGCAAGAGCCATATGCCCGCGCACAAGGACTTCCTTGGCGAGGACAAGGTTCACCTGCTGGCGGCTTATGTATACAGCCTGAGCCACAACAAGTAAGCACGGCAGGGCACCCGCATCAGCGGGCACCCGAACCGTCTCCCTCTGCCGGGGAAGCCGCATACGGTCACCGTCTCCTGATCCGCGGCCTCCCCGGTTTTTTTGTGCGCACTTGCCATCATGCAGGGCGCCGATTGACGCTGTGCCCGGATTCAGGGCGGCACCGGCTTGCGCCCGATGCCGGTTTGCCGTTATGGTCCTCTTGATGGAATGGAGCAGTCTGCAGCAGCGTTTGCGCACGCGCATGGCCGGTATCGAGATGCTGCGTGCGCTGGCCATACTCGCGGTGCTGTTGCAGAACCGGACCAGTCCCGAATTCGGCATCGATGATCCTTTTGCGCGGTTATGGGCGCTGATTTCCGGTACCGGCTGGAGCGGGGTGCAGCTGTTTTTCGTGATCTCCGGTTTTCTGATCACCGGAATCCTGATCGACAGCGAGGGCAAACCGGGCCGCTGGCGCAACTTCATCATGCGTCGGGTACTGCGCATCTTCCCCCTGTATTTCGGCTTTCTGGCCTTTTTCTATCTGCTGCTGCCGGCGCTGGATGCGTTGCCGGCCTGGCTCGAATCCTCGCGTTCGCAACAGATCTGGTTCTGGGCCTATCTGGTCAACTGGGTGCAGCCCTATACCGAAGGCCTGGGCTTCGGTCATTTGTGGTCACTGGCCATCGAGGAACAGTTCTATCTGGTCTGGCCCTGGCTGGTGATTCTCCTGCCCCGGCGGCGCATGGTGGCGCTGTGTCTGCTGCTGATCGTCTCGGCACCCCTGTTTCGCATTCTGCTGTCCGTGTACGACCCGCACTGGGTGGAAAGCGCCTATACCTTCACCTTCGCCCGCTGGGATGCACTGGCGCTGGGAGCGTTGCTGGCCTGTCTGCTGCGTTCGGAGCCAGCCTGGCAACGCCTGCGTTCCTGGGTGTGGCCGTTGTTTCTGCTGCTGTCGGGGTTGATGGCGAGCCAGTTGCTGCTGTTCCACGAGTTCCGCGCCGTCACCGGGACGCTGGGGCTGCTCAACCAGACCACGGTGGCCCTGTGGTCGGCGCTGCTGCTGATACTGGTGCTGCGGGTCGAGGCGCCGCAAGGTACGGGCTGGAAGGTGCGCCTGGGTCGCCTGCTGATGCGGATCGGCAAGTACAGCTACGCCATCTATCTGGTGCACCTGCCGATCAAGATCTGGTGGATCGACGCGGGACATGCCTGGCTGCCCTCGGATTTTCCTGTGCTGGGCGTGCCGGCGGCCCTGCTTGCCAATTTCTTCAGCGTGCTGCTGATGTCGATGGCGGTGGCGGCGCTGACCTGGCAGTGGCTGGAAGCGCCCTTTCTGCGACTGAAGCGGCATTTTCAGTGAACTTCACGGGCACGTCCGGCTTGTCGCGGTGCCAAGCTTGTGGTATCAATTGTAAAACACAGACAAAATATCGATAAAACATCTGTGTTATTGATCTGAAACGGGCGTTTCGCCCGCCACTTCCGAGGAGGAATACCATGAGTCAGCTGAAGAAACTGTCCATCACCGGACTGAGCCTGATCGGCGCCCTGTCGCTGGGCATTGCCCAGGCCGCCACAAAATGGGACATGCCGACCCCCTATGGCGATGGCGTACACCACACCAAGAACGTGCGGCAGTTTGCCGAGGATGTGAACAAGGCCACCGGCGGCGAACTGGAGATCGTCGTCCATTCCGGCGCCTCATTGTACAAGCACCCGGAGATCCACCGTGCGGTACGCAGCGGGCAAGTGCCCATCGGTGAAATGTTCATGGGCCTGCTGGGCAACGAGGACCCGGTATTCAAGGCGGACAACATCCCGTTTCTGGCCAGTGATTTCGACAGTGCGAAAAAACTGTGGAAGGCAACCCGGCCGCACATCGAGAAATCCCTGGCAAAAGACGGCCTCAAGCTGCTCTATGCCGTACCCTGGCCGCCGCAGGGTTTCTACACCAAAAAGCCGATCCAGTCCGGTGCAGACCTGAAGGGGCTTAAGCTACGCGCCTACAGCCCGGCCACCTCGCGGCTGGCTGTGCTGCTCGGCGCCAGTCCGACCACGGTGCAGACCCCGGAAATCCCGCAAGCCTTCAGCACCGGCCTGGTCGATGCCATGGTCACTTCTCCGTCCACCGGTGTCAGCTCCCAGGCATGGGATTTCGTCAAGTACTACACCGATACCCAGGCCTGGATTCCGAAAAACATGGTGATCGTCAACGCCCGCGCCTTCAAGCGCCTGCCCAAGGCGCAGCAGCAGGCGGTGCTGGATGCTGCGGCGCGCGCTGAACAGCGCGGTTGGCAAATGGCGATGGAAGAAACCCGGGCCAAGACCGAGACCCTGAAGGCGCACGGAATGGTGGTTTCCGAGCCGTCTCCGCAACTGAAGGCGGATCTGCAGAAGGTGGGTCGGATCATGTCCGAGGAATGGGCGAAGGAAGCCGGCCCGGTCGGCCAGCAGATCCTCGACGCAATGCAGCAGTGATCCCCGTCGCCCGCGGCCTGTAGGAGCAGGCCGCGGCGACGATCTGCCCATGCGCCGTTTTCTCGATGTACTGTACCGTGGGGCGGCAGTGGTCGCCGGCCTCTGCCTGGTACTGATGACCCTGCTGATCCTGGCTCAGGTGGTGGGCCGCTGGTTCGGCGTGCTGGTGCCGTCCACCGAGGATTTCTCCGGCTATCTGCTGGCGGCCGCCAGTTTCCTGGCCTTGCCTCATGCGCTGCGCGAAGGCGCGCTGATCCGCGTCACCCTGGTGATTTCCCGTCTCGGCCCGCTGACGCGGCGCGTTACCGAAGCGCTGGTGCTGGCGCTGGCCTTGCCGCTGATGGCGTTCATCAGCTGGGCGCTGAGCAGCATGGTCCATGAGTCCTGGCAGTTCGGCGAGTTGACCCAGGGCTATGTGCCGGTGCCCCTGTGGCTGCCCCAGTTGCCCGTGGCCCTGGGGGCGGTGTTGATGACCCTGGCCCTGGCCGATGAGGCGGTGATGCTGTGGCGTCATGGCCGCAGCCACTACCGGGCGGCCGAGGAGGGCGAAGGCTGATGGATCAAGGCCTGATGATGATCGTGCTGACCCTGTTGCTGTTCGGCCTGCTGGCGCTGGGGCTGTGGGTGGCGCTGGCGCTGTTTCTGGTGGCGTTTGCGGCATTGTGGCTCAACGGCAACGCCAATACCGACATGATCATGGCGACCACCACCTGGGGCAGTTCCTCGAGCTGGACTCTGACCGCACTGCCGCTGTTCGTGTGGATGGGCGAGATCCTGTTCCGCACGCGGCTGTCCAGTGACCTGTTCAGTGGATTGTCGCCCTGGCTCAACCGGCTGCCAGGGCGGTTGCTGCATGTGAACATCCTTGGCTGCGGCATCTTCGCGGCCGTCTCCGGTTCATCGGCGGCCACGGTGGCCACCATCGGCCGCATGACCGCACCGGAACTCGAGCGGCGGGGGTATCCGGAGAACATGGCGCTGGGGACGCTGGCCGGTTCCGGCACCCTGGGACTGCTGATCCCGCCATCCATCATCCTCATCGTTTACGGGGTGTCGGCGGAAATTTCCATTGCCCGCCTGTTCATTGCGGGCGCGCTGCCAGGGTTGATGCTGGTGGCATTGTTCATGGGCTATACGGTGATCTGGTCGTTGCTGCACCGCAATCGTCTGCCGCCGGCGGACCCGCCATTGCCCTGGATGCAGCGCGTGCAGGCCTCCTGGAAGCTGCTGCCTGTGCTGCTGCTGATCGCCTTCGTGCTGGGGTCGATCTATGCCGGGCTGGCCACCGCCACCGAGGCGGCGGTGCTCGGAGTGGTGGGGTCGCTGGCCTTGGCCCGGATCGGCGGCGATCTGGACTGGGCGACCTTTCGCGCCAGCCTGGACGGCGCCATCAAGACCAATGCGATGATCATGCTGATCCTCGCCGGCGCGGCCTTTCTGACCATTGCCATGGGCTTTACCGGTATTCCGCGCGCGCTGGTGGCAGGGATAGCCGAGCTGAACCTGTCGCCGGGCGGCTTGCTGGTGGCGCTGACGCTGTTTTTCATCGTCATGGGCTGTTTTCTGGACGGCATTTCGGTGGTGGTGCTGACCACGTCCGTGGTATTGCCGATGGTGGAACAGGCGGGCATCGACCTGCTGTGGTTCGGCATCTATCTGGTAATGGTGGTGGAGATGGCGCAGATCACCCCGCCGGTGGGCTTCAACCTGTTCGTGCTGCAGGGGCTGACCGGCAAGAACATCCTGCGGCTGGCGCGTTACGCGCTGCCCTTTTTCCTGCTGTTGGTGCTGGCGGTGGTGCTGATCACGCTGTTCCCCGAGATCGCCACCTGGCTACCCCGGCAGATGACACAGAACTGAGATGAGCGATACACGACACGACGGCTGGCAATTCTGGATCGACCGCGGCGGCACCTTCACCGATATCGTTGCCCTGAGTCCCGACGGGCGCGTGCTCACCGA
>Ga0256839_1003840_pt1 | contig 15162 bp, 13 predicted proteins | sample 354166metaG_FD_185968 | JGI IMG/M metagenome (GOLD analysis project Ga0256839, IMG submission 185968) | Hydrothermal vent microbial communities from Mid Atlantic Ridge, Atlantic Ocean - 354-166 | ecosystem: Environmental > Aquatic > Marine > Hydrothermal vents | place: Atlantic Ocean: Mid... | reverse complement strand
CGCAGGCCCGCATGATGCTGATCTTTCTTCCCATTCCGGTCAATGCCGTCCTGATGGGAATCCTCTATATTGCCTATTCTTTCTACATGGGCCGGAGAGGCAGCGACCATATCAATCACGAAGCACACCTCTACGGAGCATTGTATGGTTTTGCTTTGCATGCAGCCCTTCATCCCGGGCTGTTGCCCCGTTTTATTGAGCAAATACTTAAAATTTCAGGTTTATGATAGATATGCGCAGCGATACCGTTACCCGGCCCACACCCGGCATGAAGGAGGCGATGTTACGCGCCCCCCTGGGCGATGATGTCTTTGGCGAAGACCCGGCTGTAAACGAACTGCAGGAGAAAGCAGCGGCTCTCTTCGGAATGGAGGCGGCCCTCTTCTGCCCATCGGGTACAATGACCAATCAGATAGCCCTCAAAGTGCATACAAATCCCCTTGATGAGCTGATCTGCGACATCCGTTCGCACATCTACCAATATGAAGCGGGGGGCTATGCTTTCCACAGCGGCATCGCAGTGAAACTGATTCACAGCGAGCAGGGCATTCTTTCGCCTGCGGATATTGAAAAAAATATCAACCCCGATGACATACACAAAGCACGGACACGCCTGGTGAGTTTGGAGAATACGGTGAATAAAGGCGGTGGAAATTATTATACTTTGGAGGAGATGCAGGCACTTTCCGCATCCTGCCGTGCCCATGGCCTTCGTCTGCATCTGGACGGGGCCCGCATCTTCAACGCGCTGGTGGCAAGCGGTGACCGCCCTGGCGGCATCGGGCCCCTCTTCGACTCCATATCCGTCTGCCTTTCGAAAGGACTCGGGGCTCCGGTCGGAAGTCTATTGCTGGGCAGCCGTGATTTCATTAAAGAGGCTCTGCGTTTTCGCAAGGTGATGGGGGGCGGCATGCGGCAGGCCGGGATGCTGGCTGCAGCCGGCATTTATGCGCTGGATCATCACGTGGAAAGGTTGAAAGAAGATCATGAAAGGGCGGCCCGTCTTGCTGCTGCATTGGAGCAGCTCGATTATGTAGAGTCGCTGCTGCCAGTTCATACCAACATCGTGGTTTTTACGCTTCGGCCTTCTATCAATCCTGCCGCTTACCTCGAAATGCTGAAATCCGAAGGCCTGCTGGCCGTCTCTTTCGGAGGGCAGGCCGTCCGCTTGGTCACACATTTGGACCTGAGGGAAGAAGACATAGAGCGGGCGATTGAAATTTTGGGGAAAATAAGCGCCTGATGGAGCTTCTTCCTGATCTGCATACTCAAAAAGCAGGGGGCTTTTCATTACTTTAGCCCCTCATAAAACAAAGCATTATTCTATGTCGAAAATGGACGAAAAGCTTGAAATTCTCCGGGCAAAAAGAGCCGAAGCAATGGAGGGCGGAGGAGCGGAAAGAATTAAAAAACAGCATGCCAAAGGAAAGCTGACCGCCAGAGAGCGCATTCATTTTCTGCTGGATGAGGATTCTTTCGAAGAACTGGACATGCTGAAAAAGCACCGTGCCACAGACTTCGGCCTCGACAAAAAACGGCCACTGGGCGATGGGGTAGTGACGGGCTACGGTACGATTAACAAGCGGCCGGTTTATGTTTACAGCCAGGACTTTACCGTATTCGGAGGGTCCCTGTCGAAAGCCCATGCCGAAAAAATTTGCAAGATCATGGACCTGGCCATGAAAAACGGAGCGCCCGTTATCGGGCTCAACGACTCGGGCGGGGCACGTATTCAGGAAGGAGTGGAGTCGCTCGGAGGATATGCCGATATCTTTTATCGAAATACGATGGCATCGGGTGTCATTCCTCAAATATCGGCCATTTTGGGACCCTGTGCCGGAGGGGCGGTCTATTCCCCGGCCATCACCGATTTTGTTTTTATGGTACAGAATACTTCTTACATGTTTGTGACCGGCCCCAATGTGGTAAAAACCGTGACCCACGAGGTGGTGAGTGCGCAGGAATTGGGCGGAGCCTTCACCCATGCCGGCAAGTCGGGCGTAGCCCATTTTGCCTGCGAGAATGAAATTCTTTGCCTGCAGGATATCCGCAAACTGCTCGGCTATATGCCCCAGAACTGCGAAGACGGCCCCCCCGTAAGGCCCTATGAAGAAAAGGAGGATGAGACCCGCCCCGGACTGCTTGAAATCCTTTCGGACAATCCGAGCCAGCCCTACGATATGCACGAAGTGATTGATGAAATTGCAGATGAAGATTCCTTTATGGAAGTGCATAAAGAATATGCCCAAAACATGATTGTCGGTTTTGCACGAATTGCAGGGCGCAGCATCGGTATTGTGGCCAATCAGCCTTTCTTCCTGGCCGGGGTCCTCGACATTGAATCATCGCGCAAGGCCGCTCGTTTCATCCGCTTTTGCGATGCCTTCAACATCCCGCTGCTGACGCTGGTGGATGTCCCCGGTTTCTTGCCGGGCACCGATCAGGAATGGGGCGGCATCATCAGCAACGGGGCCAAGCTCCTCTATGCCTTCAGCGAGGCCACGGTGCCGAAAATAACGGTCATCACACGCAAAGCCTATGGCGGAGCCTATGATGTGATGAACAGCAAGCACATCGGAGCCGACTTCAACTTTGCCTGGCCCACGGCAGAAATTGCCGTGATGGGGCCCAAAGGGGCTGCGGAGATCATTTTTCGCAATGAAATTGCTTCGGCCGCTGACCCGGAGGCCAAACTGCAGGAAAAAGTGGATGAATACAGCGAAAAATTCGCACACCCCTACCGGGCGGCAGCACTCGGGTATATTGACGAAGTCATCGAACCCCAAAATACGCGCATCAAGGTGATGAAAGCTTTTAAGATGCTGGAACAAAAGGTGGACAATCTGCCTAAAAAGAAACACGGAAACATACCCCTTTAACCTAAAAAAAATAAACAGTTATGGCAAAGAAAAAAGCAGTGGTCAATCAGAAATCACTGAAATTTCTCGAAGCATACCTCAACAACCCTTCTCCGACCAGTTTTGAGGAAGCAGGACAGAAATTATGGATGGAATATATCAAGCCCTATGTGGACGATTTTATCATTGACGATTACGGGTCGGTGGCTGCCGTCATCAACCCCGGGCAGGAATATAAAGTAGCCATCGAAGCCCATGCCGATGAGATTTCATGGTATGTGCATTACATTACCGATGACGGCTTTCTCTATGTCATTCGCAACGGGGGCTCCGATCACATGATTGCTCCTTCGAAAAGGGTGAATATCTACACGAAGAAAGGAGTGGTGAAAGGGGTCTTCGGATGGCCGGCCATTCACATGCGCAAACCCGGCAAAGACGAGCCCGTTCCGAAAGTGGAAAATCTCTTTATCGACATCGGGGCAAAGAACAAAGAAGAAGTGGAGAAGATGGGCGTGCATGTGGGCTGTGTGGTCGTTTACGAAGATCCTTTCATGCGCCTCAATGACTTTTATGTTGGCCGTGCCCTCGACAACCGGGCCGGTGGTTTCATGATTGCCGAAGTGGCACGCTTATTAAAAGAAAGCAAGGTCAAATTGCCATTCACGCTCTATGTCGTTAATTCGGTGCAGGAAGAAGTGGGGCTCAACGGAGCCAAACTGATGGGTTATCGCCTCTATCCCGATCTGGCCATCGTCACTGATGTTTGCCACGATACCAACACTCCGCTGGTTGACAAGAAGGTGGAAGGAGACTTCAAGGCCGGCAAGGGGCCTGTGGTCACGTATGCCCCGGCCGTGCAGAATAAGCTCAGAGAGCTGATTCTTGATACGGCAGAGGAAAAGGACATTCCGGTGCAGCGCAGTGCCTCTTCCCGCTTTACGGGAACCGATACCGATGCATTTGCCTACAACCGGGCCGGCATCCCTTCGGCCCTTATATCCCTTCCGCTGCGCTATATGCATACCACAGTGGAAATGGTGCACAAAGACGATGTGGATGACGTGATTCGCCTGATTTTCGAAACGCTTCAGAAAATAAAAGCAGGCCAGTCTTTCAAATATTTCTGAGTAGCTGCCGGGGGAGCCGGCAGGGAAGAAAGTAAATAAGCATCGCTTTCCTTATAAAAGCCGCCAGGCTTTAAATACTACTTTTTGCGTATTGAAAAGGAAATAAAATACATATACCTTAGCGCAGTAAATTTAAAATCAAAATTATATATACAATGAAACCCGTTAAATTATTTTTTCTACCCATGTTTTTCTTCGTCTTCTCCACTTCCGTCTCAGCGGAAGAAGCACCGGCAGAAATGGTAGCTTATACCTGGAGTAAGTATGATCTGAAGTTTGAGATCCCGGACTACATGGAGGTTAAATCAAATACCGCCACCCTCTTTTATGCAAGCGGAGGCGATATGATCCTGAATATCTATGCCGAGAAATCTTCTGCCAGCGGATCTACATTGGCCGATGAACATTATGCAGAGCTGAGATTGAGCAACAAGGAATTGGTAAGCGACCCTTCGGAATATTCCAACGAAGGGTTGTCGGGTCAGTATATGATTGGAAAGGGCAACAACGGTTCCAGCGTTTATGCCTTTATTGTGGCCGGCCTGAATGATGAGGCCCGCGAAAATGCTTTTAAAGTTAATATTCAGATTCTGACCAGTTCTCCCGATTATCAAAGCATTATTGAAGATGCCGTGGATATGCTGAACAGCTTCGGCACCATCAGCGGAAGCACGGGAGGCTCCGAAGAGATTCACTCTTCCTCGACCACCACGGGCGGTACCCTGAAATGGTACGATGACAATTTTGAATTTTATATCCCGGAGGGCCTGACCATCCGGTCGAATAAGGACGGATATTATGAGGCGAATAATGAAAACCTCAGTGTCAAAATAAAAAAAGAAAGAAGCCGCGCTTCGGTTAGCAGGCTGGCCAAAGATGTGTTCTCGGATTTGCGTGTGAATGACTTTAAACATACGGCAGACGGTGAACTTGACATGGGCGGACTGGAAGGCTGGAAACTGATCGGCTCGGGAATGCTTAATGACGAGTCGGTTGTTTATGCCGTCATGGCTTTTGAAGACAGCGCCAACCGAAATAAATACTCGGCCGAGCTGGTGCTCTATATGCGTGCGGGCGTTGATACGGACCACTACGTTTCCATGATGAAAGATATCATTCAGGGATTTGGCAAGATCAATCCCTAATGGATTGGAGGAACAACAAAAGCTTTTCATATAAAGCCGGCTTTCTCAGGCCGGCTTTTTTTAGCATGGATATGAGAGGATTTATTTCGGGCCCTGTTTCTCCCGGAAATTTCGAAACATTCTTCCTGCTTTTCTGTTTTTATTGCAAAAAGAGGCTGCAATGGATGGGATCGTGCGAAAGGCAAACTGCGCTGAGCGCGCTTCATTTGCACGGATGATCATGCTTTCAGCTCCTTATTTCAAAGAACTTTTTGGAGCGAAAGCGGAAAAAATGTTTGAAGCGCTTTTCTGCATCAAAGGCACGCTCTTCAGCAGCGAACTGGTAAAAGCCCTCTATTTTGACCACACTCCGGCCGGGATGATTCTCTCGTATGACTTCGAAACCGGCAGGCGCTTCAGCTTAAAAACCGGACTTTGTTTTTTCAGGTACGCTGCGTGCCAAATGCTGTGCAAGTTTCCGGTCTTCCTACGGCTCAACAAGCGCATCGGAAAATTGAATCCGGGCGATTATTATATCAGCAATCTGGCGGTCTTTCCGCCCTTCCGCTCGAGGGGAGGAGGGCCGCTTCTGATGAAATCCGTAGAAGAAGAGGCGCGTTTGCGGGGCATGAAGTATCTCGTTTTGGATGTGGAAAGAGAAAATGAAAGGGCCATTGGGCTTTACACCCATTGCGGATTCGAAATATACCGGTCCTTTGATGTAAATATCGGCAGGAACACTACCTTGCATTTCTTCCGTATGAAAAAGCTCCTGAACTGAAAGAAAAAGCCGCGGCAGATGACACGGAAAAAGAATGGAACAGAAAAAATATGCCCGGCATGCGGAGAAACTTTTCATTGCCATGCAGCTGACATTGCCTCCTGCGATTGCCGCTGGCTTTCTTTGAAAGAGGAACCGCGCCTTGCCGTCAGCAGCCGCTACGATGACTGTCTTTGCACGGAGTGCCTTCTCCGCCTTGCCGAAGCCCGCCAAGGCAGGGACAACGAGGACGGATGATCTTCGAACTATCGTTGCTGTTTCTGTTCCTCTTTTATCAGCCTGAATCCGATACCGATTTTCAGGGGGTTGCTGCGCTCCGAAATATGGATATTCAGTACTTTGCCGGAGGGGTTCAGATACTCGTTGATTAAAGCGACAAATCGGAGGTCCTTATCACTGTTCAGGTAATACACCGGCTCGAGCCGGGGGAAGGCTTTCAAGAGCTCGCGGATGCGGCTGAAAGTTTTATCGGCTTCGGCACTGATTCTTCCGGGCCTGCCGATCAATTCGGCTTTCTCAATCGTCAGGAGCAACTCGTCCAGATCGCGGCTTAAGCCGTATTTCATAGAGCTGCCCTGCAGCAGGGTGTCGAGGCGGTAACCGAATGTAGCCAGCACACTGTCCATCAGCAGCATATTGTTTCGCAGGTCGCGCCAGTCAATCGTATAGCGGGAGATGGTCAGCTTATATCCTTTCAGCTTTTTTTTCAGGGCGGCATTTTCTTTTTTCAGCTTTTGTATGGCTTCGCTGTTTCTTTCATTCAGATGGCTGAAGCGATCCAGCAGCTCGCGCACCTCGTTGTTGCAGTCGGCCGTGTCCGAGCGGAGTTTCTCTAATTCTGCCGCCAGAGTGCGGTTTTGCCGCTGAGCGATAAAATACAGGGAATCCAGGCGCGAAAGGGCTGCAGATTTTTCGGAATATTTTTTTTGACTCACGCAAGCGCCTGTTCCCAGCGCAAAGAAGAGGAGAAATCCCCAAATGAAGAGGAGCCGGACTGTTTTACGGGAGGAGGGATGCATTGATGACAACATTTTCTATAGGATTATGGGCGAAATGATACGGAATGTAAGATAAGGAAGGTATCGCTTTTGTAATAATGAAGTGGGCGCGCTTGCCCCGTGTGATGCTGCCCAGTTCGTCCTGCAACTCGAGGGCATAGGCGGCATTTAGTGTGACGGCATTCAGCGCTTCCTCGGGGAGCAGTTTCATGCGTATGCAGGCCAGCGAGAGCAGAAAAGAAATATTGCCCGAAGGAGCGGATCCCGGATTATAGTCGCTGGCAATGGCCAGGGCCAGTCCGGCATCGATGATTTTACGGGCCGGGGTGTAAGGTATGCCGAGAAAAAAAGAGCAGCCCGGCAGCGCCACCGGCATGGTATCCGGATGATCCGAAAGCGATTCGAGGTCTTTGCCGGTGAGCACTTCGAGGTGGTCTGCGGACAAGGCATTGTACTCAAGGGCGGCCTGCAGACCTCCGATGCTGTTAAACTGATTGACATGCACCTTCGGCCTCAGCCCGTATTGGCGGGCGGCTTCAAAGAGTTGCCGGCTCTCATCCGCTGTAAAGTAGTTCTTCTCGCAAAAGACATCGACATAGTCGGCCAGTTTTTCCTCTGCCACGCGGGGCAGCATCTCGTCAATGACCTGTCTCAGATAAGCTTTGCGGTCTTTGCGAAACTCCTGCGGCACGGCATGGGCCCCGAGGAAAGTGTTCTTGACCGGAATGGGAAGCAGTTCCCCGATTTTGCGGGCTACACGCAGCATTTTCAGCTCGGCTTCCACATTCAGACCGTAGCCGCTCTTTATTTCCAGCGCTCCGGTGCCCAGGCGCATCACTTCGTTGACCCTTCGCAGGGCCCCTTCGAGCAATTCGGCTTCGCTGCTTTCTCTCAGCTTGCGTGCCGAATTGAGAATGCCCCCGCCACGGGCGGCTATTTCTTCGTAGCTGAGGCCTTTGATGCGGTCTCTGAACTCTCCTTCGCGTGTACCCGCATAGATTATATGCGTATGGCTGTCGACAAAGGCAGGCAGGAGGAAGCGCCCCCGCAGGTCGATTGTTTCGCCCGTGCTCTCCGGGCATCGGTCCATGGGGCCGAAGTCGGCTATGCGCCCCTCACGGGCCAGCAGCCAGGCATTCTCAATTCCCGGAAAGGCGGCCATCTCCTTTCCCGATACTTTTTCCGTGCCGGCTTCGCGGATGCCGTAAAGTCCCTTGATATTCCTGAATAATACTTCCATAGTGCTGCTTAGACAGGTAAAAATAGACGAAGCCCGGGGGCTTTGCAAAAAATTATCCCCGCCACGGGGGTGTCTGCTATTATTGATAAATTAGCCGGAGAAACGAAGCACTATGCCAAAGAAAAAGATGCCGTTGCACTGGAAGATTATAATCGGATTGATTCTCGGGGCCGTCTGGGCACTTTTGAGCAGTTTCTTCGGCTTTTCCGGCTTTACCCTCGACTGGATCATGCCCTTCGGCACCATCTTCATCAAGTTGCTCAAACTCATTGCCGTACCCCTCGTGCTTTTTTCAATCATCCGCGGCATCAGCAGCCTTGACAATGTCAATCAGGTGGGGCGCATGGGGCTCAAGACGGTCTTGCTCTACGTAGGCACCACCCTCATGGCCATAAGCATCGGGCTTGTACTGGCCAATGTGCTGGGCCCCGGCAAGCGCATGAACGAAGAGAGCCGGATAAAAAACCGGCTGGCTTATGAAAACTGGGCCATGAACTCGGGGGTGGATATCCTGGACGGAAAATTGCTCATGGACGATCCCTCGGTGGTCAAAGCCTATTTTGACAGCTCCCTGATGACGGAATACAACAGGGATGCGGAAGCCCTTCTGGCCGACAAAGCCAAAAATGCCGAAAGACTGAAAGAAGAGGGGCCGCTGAGTTTTGTGGTCAACATGGTGCCCGACAATATTTTTGCTTCCCTGCAAAACAATCAGATGATGCTTCAGGTCATCTTCTTTGCGCTCTTTTTCGGCATCACCATCCTTTTGATTCCGAGAAGGAAAACCAGGACAATTCGCAAGTTTATTGAAGAGACGGACGAAGTCATCCTGAAAATGGTGGATGTGGTGATGCAGGGTGCACCTTATTTTGTCTTTGCCCTGCTCGCGGGGCAACTGGCCAAAATGGCGGGTGATGACCCCGCCAATGTGGTCGAAATATTCAAAGGACTGGGATGGTATGCCCTCACGGTGGCCCTGGGGCTTTTGCTCGTTGCTTTCGTGATCTATCCGCTCATTATCAAATTTTTTGTCAGAGATATTTCTTACAAAGATTTTTTCCGGGGTATCCGCGAAGCACAGCTCCTGGCGTTTTCGTCCAGCAGCTCGGCAGCCACACTGCCCGTCACCATGGATTGTGTACATGAGAACCTCGGTGTTCCCGAGGAGGTGAGCAGTTTTGTCCTGCCCATCGGAGCCACCATCAACATGGACGGCACCAGCCTTTACCAGGCCATCGCGGTCTTGTTTTTGGCCCAGCTTCATATGATCGACCTCACGATTTTGCAGCAAGCCACCATTTTGCTGACCGCCACCCTGGCTTCCATCGGGGCGGCAGCCGTGCCCAGCGCGGGCCTTGTGATGCTCATCGTAGTGCTCGAAAGTGTGGGCCTCAATGCCGCCTGGATTGCCATCATCTTTCCGGTCGACCGCATATTGGATATGATGCGAACGGTGGTGAATGTGACAGGCGATGCCAGCATCGCCACCGTGATTGCAAAATCGGAAGGCAGACTGAACTTCAAGCGTCCCGATAGAATTAAGAATCTGGAATTGTAAAAAATTTGTGACCATGAATTTTGTGTATATCACCGGAACCGGCTCGGGAATAGGGAAAGCACTGGCTGAGCGCCTCCTCGATACGGGGAAATACAAGGTGATCGGCATTTCGCGGCATCAGCGCATCGAACACCCCCACTATCTGCACATCGCACTGGACCTTTCGAAGCCGCGGCTGTTTAAAAAATTTCGTTTCGAGCACATTTCAAAAGCTGCGAAGATCGTACTGGTGAACAATGCGGCAACACTGGGAGAAGTGAAGCATGTGGGCCGGGTCAAACCGCACAGCATCGTGGCGGGCTATCATTTAAATCTGGTGGCTCCGGCTTTTTTGAGCAATGAATTTCTTCGCAGCTATCGCAATCACGAAGCGCAGAAACTGATCATCAATATCTCATCGGGGGCTGCCTTTGCCGCCATCGAGAGCTGGAGCGTCTATTGTTCCTCAAAAGCCGGGCTTGAGATGTTTTCGGCCGTACTGGAAGAAGAGCTTAAGATGGACGGGGTCAGCGATACGCGGGTTTTTTCCGTTTCTCCCGGAGTGGTGGACACGCCCATGCAGGCGCGCATCCGGGAAGCCGATCCCGCAGAATTTCATCTCCTCGACCAGTTTAAAAAATACAAAGAAGAAGGGCTGCTGGCCGATCCGGCAGACGTAGCCGCCCGGCTCGAAAATATCATTGAATTCCCCGGGGAATATCCATCGAGAACCATTCGCCTCGATGTGGACGGCCGCAGCTAAAGGCCGGCCATCAGATTGCAGCCCCTGACTTCGCTGTGGTCCATGCGGCCCAAGACTTCAAAACGTCCGTCTGCATGAACCTTACCAAGATCAGCTGTCTCAAGAAATGAGCAGGAATAAAGATTGGCCAGGTCGATGACGCGGATGACCCCGGTCTCTCCGGCAGCTTTCGGCTCAAATGGATCATGTATGTCGCGGAGGCTCACTTTCATCGTAGGCGCAGGCTCAAAAAGCCCCTCTCCGGCCGAATAGGCCTGCGAAAGCATCTCCGTCATGCCGTATTCGCTGTGTACCGATGCCACTCCGAAGGCCGACTTTAAGCGCTCGTGCACTTCCTCGCGCGTCAGCTCGCGTCCGCGCCCTTTCATCCCTCCGGTTTCCATGATGACGGCATCATTCAGATCCATGGGATATTTGCTTGCAAAGTGCAGCAGCGCAAAAGTGACTCCGATGAAGAGAATTTTTCTTTTGCCCCTGTCATGCGCTTGCAGGTCTTCGGCCAGCTTTTCGTAATTGTGCAGATAGAATTGCTCCTCATTCTGTTTTCCGGCTTCCATCAGCACCTTCACCATGTAGACCAGGGAGGCATCCTCACGCTCGAGATAGGAGGGCAGCAGGGGGAATATCCGGTAGCTTCCGGGGTCTCCGTAGAACTTGCGAAAAGCACGCAGCAGCGACTCCCGGTAGAGCCTGAGATCGCTCACATGATGGCGTGCCGGGATGCTTCCGCTCGTGCTGCTGCTCACAAAGCTGCGCTCCACCGGACGCGTGCCGCTGATTACGCGGTGGAAACGGAAGGCCGGAACAGGCAGGAAGGGAATGTCCTCGATGCAGCGGATATCCCGGAGCTTTAGCCCGAGATAGCGGAGGTAGCTTGCATAAACGGGGTTCTGCCGGGCTTGCCAGCGGAAGACATCCATGGCCAGCGAATCGAAGCTTTCCGCGTCAATTTCCCGTAACTTTTTCCTTATTTCCCGTTCCTGATTCATGAATGACAATAACTAAGAGGCAAAGTTGTTTATTTTTACAAAGGCAAGGGCCTAAAAGTGCAGGATTCTTCATGAAATACAAAATCGTATACCGTTTTCTTCTTCCGGCAATTTTTGCCGCTTTTGCCGGGTCGTGTATTACTCCGCAGGAGTTCCCTCCCGAGCCCTTTCTGAAAAATGCACAGGTAAGCGATACCCTTCTCGAAGCGGGGGTCGATTCGCTGGTGATTTCTTTCGAGTTTCAGGACGGGGACGGTGACCTCGGGAACAAAAAAAACGATACGCTCTTCAATATTTTCCTGATTGACAAGCGCACGGGTTTTGAATATCCCTACCAGATGCCTGTTTTGGGCAACCGCGAACAGGCCATTACGGGTACCGTCTGGGTGACCATCGATCCTTTCAACATCAATTGCCGCCCCTTCAATGACGGCCGCGACACCCTGCGTTATCAGATCTACGTAGTAGACCGGGCCGAAAACAAAAGCAATATCATTTTCACACCGGAGGTCATACTTATTTGTCGCTGACCGGGTATTCCGAATTTTTAGTTTCCCGGGGCTTGACGTACGAATAAAAGACACTAATTTTGGAAAGTCCCGGCACGGATCCCGGCAGGCGAATCCAGCGCAGCAGAAAAGCCGGCAGATTTCAGGATGATGAAAAGATACTTTACATACAGATTTCCTCAGACTCAGCTGTTTGCTTTGTGCCTCTTTTTTCTCTTTGGCAGTACGGATTCCCTCTTGGCCCAAACGGACCGTCCCATCGGCATCAATCTGACAGGTATAGAGGATTATTCGCCTGAATATGTATTTACGGATGTCTTCAGGCAGTGCCGTCCCTGGATTGCCCACGAAAACCGGTTCGGAGCAGCGTGGTCGAGCGGAGTGGAAATACCGTTGAGAGCCGATGGATATCCCCTGAAAATCCCCTATGATGACGGCACACATGCCCCGCAGATCGTGCGCACCCTGCTTTTCTTCGGCAGCGCACTGCCGGATCATTATCCCGGTGGAAATTATCGCCTGATGGCCTCCGGTAGCGGAGTACTTCGGCTCTGGGGGGCGGCTTCGGGCAGCTACCGCTGTCCGGTCGATACCCTCGTCTATGTGGACAGCAGCCTTGGCGGCATTGCCATAGAAATAGAGGAATCTCTCGAAAGCGATCCGGTACATGCCATCCGTTTTATCATGCCCGGATTTGCAAACAGCTATAAAGAGGAAATTTTTAATCCCGCTTTGCTTTCCTTTCTCGATGATTTCAGCCTGATACGTTTCATGGACTGGATGAAGACCAACTTTTCGCCCGTGCGGCATTGGGAAGATAGAAACAAAACGGATTATTACACGCAAACGTTGGAAAACGGAGTGGCTCCGGAATACATCATACGCCTCTGCAATTCACGGGGCAAAGATCCCTGGATTTGCATTCCCCATGCGGCCGATGACAATTATATTGAGAATCTGGCCCGGCTCTTTCGTGATTCGCTCGATCCGGAGCGAAAGCTGTATATCGAATACAGCAACGAAGTGTGGAACAGTATTTTTACGCAGAGCGGATATGCCGACAGCATGGGAGCTGCATTGGGCTATTCCGGCAATCCCTGGGAGCAGGGATGGCAGTTTTATGCAAAAAGGTCGGCCGATGTCTTTCGGATTTTCGAGGCCGAATTTGGTGCGGATGATCGTCTTGTGAAAGTCCTTGCAAGCCAAAGCAGTCCCTGGCTGAGCAATTATATCATATCCCGCTTCAGAGAGCCGGGGTACAACCCGGACGGCACCCGTGCCGATGCCCTCGCCATTGCTCCTTACTTCGGAGGACGGGTGGCCATGTCCATCGGGCAGGCCGGTCTGGCCGACAGTGTCACGGTGGACGATATACTCGACTCATTGGAGCGGAGCCTGCCCGAGGCCTTCGGGTATATGGACGAAGTAAAGGCTGTGGCCGACAGTGCCGGCCTCCAATTTCTGGCCTATGAGGGAGGGCAGCACCTGGTGGCTTATTATCCTTACCACAACGATACGGCTTTTGTCAGCAAGTTGGTACGTGCCAATCGCCATGAACGGATCTACGATATTTACTGCCGTTATTTTAATCACTGGTTTGACAGCACCGGTGGCGGGCTTTTTGCGCATTATTCCTCGCATAGCTCCTTCGGGAAATGGGGATCATGGGGTGTCAAAGAATATCTGGAAGATACCCTGGCACCCAAATACAGGGCTTTGCAGGAATGCGTTTTCTCGTTCAACCGGGATACCGTTATCAGCGGAAGGATAGAAGCACTCGTGCCGGACAAAGCAAGTCTCCGGGTTTTTCCGCAGCCCGGCAGCAACGGCCGGATCTGGATTCAACACAGCCTGCATGCCCCCCGGCTCAGGCTTTTTGATATGCAGGGACGGGCCATCGGATACCGCATCGCGTCCCGATCGGAATCTATGATGGAAATCCGAGTGGGCGATTATCACGGAATGCTCATTCTCGTACTCGAAGACGATGAGCAACGCCTGTTTCGAACCGTGTGTTTCCTATGACCGGGAAATGAGTTTCCTTGTCATAAGGAGGCCCGCATATACACTGTTTTTATGGATTTTCTTCCGCTTCAGAGGATTATCTCCACACCGCGCCAAAAGGCCACCCGGCCTTCGATCATCTTTGCCATCTCTTTGGGCTCGGGGTAGTACCATGCTGCATTCTTGTTTCGCTTGCCGTTCACTTCAATATGATAGTAGCTGGCCCGGCCTTTCCACGGACAAACACTGTGAAAATCACTTTGACGATAAAACTCATTGCGGATGCTGTTCGCAGGGAAATAATGATTGCCTTCTACCACAATGGTGTCGTTACTTTCGGCAATAACGGTGCCGTTCCGGGTTGCTCGTGCCATTTTTTATTTGCAAATTAAGCAAGCAAATAACGGCCAAGCGGATAATTATTTCCAAATGTCGCGGGGGCGGCACAAATAGAGTACGGTCAGGCTCCATTATCTTTGTCGGAAACAGAAAAGGAGCATGAGCGCCATTCGATTCATACATACGGCCGACCTGCACCTCGATTCGCCCTTCGGCAAGCTGAGCCGACTGGACGAATCACTGGCCTCGCGCCTGCGCGATGCGGGCTTCCGTACCTTCTCCCGCATTGTGGACACCGCCCTGTCGGAGCAGGTCGATTTCTTGCTGATAGCCGGAGATATCTTCGACAGTGAGCAGCGCAGTCTGGCCGCCCAGCTCGGGTTTATAAAACAGCTGAAGCGTCTTTCCGCGGCCGCCATTCCCGTGTATTTCAATTGCGGCAATCACGACCCGCTTTCCTCATGGATGAAGCATCTGACATGGCCCCCGGGCGTGCATCGCTTCGGCAGCGAAAAGGTGGAAACCCTCGTCTTCGAAAAGAACGGGGAGCCCCTGGCCGCAATTGCGGGCATCAGCTTTGGCGACAAAGTGGTGACGGAAAATCTGGCCCTCCGTTTTCCGCCTGCCCGCGAGGAAATTCCTTTTTCCATTGCCCTGCTGCACGGCAGCTACGGCCATTCTGCCGTGCACGCGCCCTATGCGCCTTTTCAACTTCGCGATGTGCAGGACAAAGGCTATGACTATTGGGCCCTCGGCCATATCCATAAACCGTCTTTGCCGCACGAAAACAATCCCGTCATCGCCTATCCGGGCATTCCGCAGGGCCGTGATTTCGGGGAGTCGGGGCCGCGGGGATTTTATATGGTGGAGCTGAAAAAAGGGGAGGAAGC
>Ga0256839_1003839_pt1 | contig 15163 bp, 13 predicted proteins | sample 354166metaG_FD_185968 | JGI IMG/M metagenome (GOLD analysis project Ga0256839, IMG submission 185968) | Hydrothermal vent microbial communities from Mid Atlantic Ridge, Atlantic Ocean - 354-166 | ecosystem: Environmental > Aquatic > Marine > Hydrothermal vents | place: Atlantic Ocean: Mid... | reverse complement strand
TTTTTGAGTCCACTCCGAAAACACTCAAAACCAAAAAAGTTTCTTTTGGCAATATTCCCATCTTTCTCAATTAGCTAATACTCAAGCATTACCGAATCTCGAAAAATGAAAATTTTATCCAAAATAACTCTTTTTGTGAAAATTGTCTGTTTTCGGAGTGGACTCATTTTTAATTTTTTCAATAACCCATTCGGTTTTATAATTATTAATTTCACGAGCGGTGCGTATAATCTTGGCTTTTTCTTTAAATTTAGAAACAATAAACCAAGAATTCACATCAATTTCGGCTTCATCGCAAATTATAGAAAGCTCATTGGCAAAAGCAATTTGCACATCTCGTAAAGCATTCTCTACCAATTTCGTCTGTGCGAGTATTTTTGGAAGTCTTTTTAACTCAGCACATTAGTGCTTATCGCTTTAGTGAATCGCTCAATTTAGGTATCAGATACTTGAACCGCTCATAACGAAGACAGTACTTATTCAGGCTAGAAACTTAATTGAAGGTTCATAATATATTTCCTTGTTTCTTACGATGAATATTGAATTAAGAATAACTATTACTAGCGCTCGATAATGACGACAATCTCATCATTTGTTATATGAGGTTAGTAAGTATAAGGTGGATGACTAAAAGAATTACTGAAATTGATCCGTATAAATAAATTACTCTTTTACGTGTTTGGGAGTCTTCCCACCACAGCATATACCAAGGCTTATAGAGGCCAACTATCATCAGAAAAAAAAATAAATAGCCAGACCAAAGGAGTAAATCAAGTAGCATAAGTAACTGTTATCCCCTTAGATTGATGGATGCTAGGTTAAATCTAGGTGTTATAATTTGCGTTTAACTTCTCTCGTTTCGTACGATTCAACCACATCGCCCACTTTAATATCGTTAAAGTTTTTAATGCTTAAACCACATTCAAAGCCTTTTTTAACTTCTTGCACATCGTCTTTAAAGCGTTTTAGCTGCCCCATTTCGCCTTCATATACCACAATGCCATCACGAATAAGCCTAATTGGATTATTGCGTTTTACATATCCATCAATAACCATACAACCAGCAACCGTTCCTACTTTGGTTATTTTAAACACTTCACGAATTTCTACATTACCAACAATAATCTCTTCCGTATCTGGGTCGAGCATGCCTTCCATGGCGTCTTTAATATCGTTAATGGCATCATAAATAATAGAGTAAAGCCTCACTTCTACGGCTTCAGTTTCTGCAATTCGCTTAGCGGCAGGTGATGGCCTTACTTGGAAACCGATAATAATGGCATCCGAAGCAGCAGCTAATAAAACATCTGATTCAGAAATTTGGCCTACTGCTTTATGAATGATATTTACTTGCACTTCTTCGGTAGTAAGTTTCTGTAACGAATCAGATAATGCTTCTATAGAGCCATCTACATCACCTTTAAGAATGATGTTAAGTTCTTTAAAGCTACCAATGGCCAAACGTCTTCCAATCTCATCAAGTGTAATATGCTTCTTGGTTCTAACGCTTTGCTCACGTAATATTTGCTCACGCTTATTGGCTATTTCTCGTGCTTCACGGTCGCTGTCCATTACATTAAACACATCTCCTGCTTGAGGAGCTCCACCTAAACCAAGCATTTGTACAGGCGTGGCTGGACCTGCAGATGTTACTTTAGCACCTGTGTGGTTGAACATAGCCTTTACCTTGCCAAAATGAGAACCAGCGAGTAAAACATCTCCTATTTTAAGCGTACCTTCTTGTACCATAATGGTTGTTATGTAGCCTCGGCCTTTATCTAAGGCAGCCTCAATTACCGAACCAGTGGCATTTTTATTAGGATTCGCTTTTAGTTCTAATAATTCCGATTCAAGTAGTACTTTTTCGAGTAAATCGTCTATTCCGGCTCCAGTTTTAGCCGAAATTTCTTGCTCTTGGAATTTACCTCCCCAACTTTCAACGAGCACATTCATTTGAGATAGCTCTTCCCGAACTTTATCGGCATTGGCATTGGGCCGATCCATTTTATTTAATGCAATAATAATAGGCACGCCTGCTACCTGTGCATGGTTTATGGCCTCTTTTGTTTGAGGCATAACGCTATCATCGGCAGCAATTACAATAATTACTACATCCGTAATTTTAGTGCCACGGGCACGCATTGCGGTAAACGCTTCGTGACCAGGAGTATCTAAAAAGGCAATTTTATGGCCCGATTCTGTGGTAACATCATAAGCGCCAATATGCTGTGTAATCCCTCCGGCTTCGCCTTCTGTTACGGCTGATTTTCTAATATAATCCAATAATGAGGTTTTACCGTGGTCAACGTGGCCCATAATGGTAACAATAGGTGCCCTGTCTTGCAGTTCCTCTTCTGTATCCTGATGAACTTCCACAGTAACTTCGTCTTCAGCAGAGGCAAATTCAACTTCAAAATGAAACTCATCAGCTATCACCGTAATGGCTTCGGCATCTAACCGTTGGTTGATAGAAACAAACATACCAAGCCCCATACAGGTTGATATTACATCGTTTACCGAAACACCCATTAAGCTAGCCAAATCATTGGCTGAAATAAATTCGGCTACTTGCAAGGTTTGAGAAGATTCGTACTCTTTCATCATCTGCTCTTCTTTGGCATCCTGAGCAGCGTCTCGTTTTTCTTTTCTATACTTGGCGCCTGCACCTTTTTTGCCAGCTCCACCTCCACTTAAGCGAGCAAGAGTGGCCTTAATTTGTTCTTGAATTTCCTTATCAGTAGGCTCTTCTTTAACAATTCTTTTTGGCCTTCCTTTACCCCCTCTGTCGTTTCTTTTAAAGTCGCGGTTTCCACCAGGTCTGTTTCCTTGTCCTCCACTAGCTCCAGCTCCTGGTTTACCGCCAATACGCTTTCTTGGTCTTTTTTTCTTGCTTGTGTCAGAAGAAGCAACGGGTTTGTGCTTTTTCTTTGCCACTTCTTTTGGCAACTCAATTTTGCCTAATACATTTAAGCCTCGCACTTTTTCGGCTGTAGCCTTAATTACTTGTGCTTTTTCTTCTGGCTGAGGAGTAGTTTCTGGTTTAGGTTCTTCTTTGGCAGTCTTGGGTTCTTCTTTTGCCTTAGTTTCAATTTTTTGAGGCTCTTCAACCTTAACAGGTTCCTCTTTTTGAGGTTGCTCCTCCTTCTTTTCTTCAGCTACAGGAGCAGGCTCAGTTTTTTTCTTTTTCGGCTCCAAATCAATTTTATCAACAACTTTTAACCCTTTAAGCTTAGGTTTATCAGTTTTTGGTTCTTCTTTTTTAGGGCCTACTGATGTTTCGGAGGATGCACTAGTGGGTTCGGGTTTTTCAACCTTCTCCTCTTTTTCAATAGTGGTCTTAATTTTAGTGGCAGATAAATTCTTAATTAGAATATTATCTTCTTCCTGCGGTTTTAAAGGGGCAGGAGTCTTTTCCTTAACAGGTTCAATATTTTCTTGATGCTGAACACCAATCACGATAGATTCTGCTTCTTCTTTATCATGTAAAGATTCTGCAAATTCTTTGGCAAGCAAACTGTAGTTTTCGCCAGTAATTTTAGCATTGGGGTTTCGATCAATTTTAATACCCTTGCTTGCCAAAAACTCAATAATGGTATCTCTACCAACATTTAATTTTCTGGCAACCTGACTTAGCCTTTTTGTATTTTGTTCAGACATACTCAAATATCTTGTTTTTTACGCTTTTTTAAAAATGATATTATTCAAACTCTTGACCTAGTATCTTAAAAACTTCTTGAATTGTTTCAGTTTCTAAATCTGCTCGTTTGGTAATTTCTTCGGGAGTAAGGGTTAATACACTCTTTGCCGTGTCTAATCCAACTCTTTTTAACTCATCGATAATCCAGCTATCAATTTCATCTCCAAATTCATCCAAATCAACATCTTCGTCTTCAAATTCTCCAGCTTCTCTAAACACATCTATCTCTAAACCAATAAGCTGACTAGCCAATTTAATATTTTGACCTCCTTTGCCAATGGCCAACGAAACCTGATCTGGTTTAAGAAATACGGATACTCTACCGCCTTCTTCAGGAATTTTAACACTACCGATTTTGGCCGGGCTTAAAGCTCTAGAAATATAAAGCTCCATATTATCTGTAAAGTTAATTACATCAATATTTTCATTTTGCAGCTCACGCACAATGCTATGAATTCTCGACCCTTTCATTCCCACACAAGCTCCTACTGGGTCAATTCTATCGTCATACGACTCCACAGCCACTTTTGCCCTTTCGCCTGGTTGGCGAACCACCTTTTTAATGGTAATTAGGCCATCATATACTTCTGGCACTTCGTTTTCGAAAAGGCGTTCCAAAAACACAGGAGCCGTACGTGATAGCTTTACTTTAGGGTTGCCATTTACCATATCAACTCCTTCAACCACCGCTCGTACAGATTCGCCCTTACGGAACCTATCTTTAGGGATTTGATCATTTTTGCTAATTGATAATTCGTTTCCGTCATTATCAACCAAAAGCACCTCTCTTGAGAGTGTTTGATACACCTCCGCAGAAATTATTTCGCCCGCAAGGTCTTTATATTTTTCGTAGATAATATCTTTTTCAAGGTCTTTAACTCGTTGAATGAGCGTTTGGCGAGCCGTCATTACTGCTCTACGGCCAAAATCGATTAATTTAATTTCTTCTGCTACTTCTTCTCCAATTTCAAAATCCTCTTCAATTTTTCGAGCATCGGTTAAAGAAATTTTATCGTGATCCCAAATATCTTCCGAGTTATCGTCCACAATTTCTCTAAATCGCCAGATTTCAAGGTCACCTTTATCCGCATTAATAATTACGTCAAAGTTATCATCAAATTCGTATTTTTTACGAATCATCGTTTTAAATACATCTTCCAAAATCCTAATCATAGTAGGCCGGTCGATGTTTTTTTGCATTGCAAAGTCTGCAAATGATTCTATTAAGTTTCCGCTGTCCATTTTCCTTACATTATTTAAAAGAAATCAGTACAAATGATTTTTCTATGTCGTTAAATTTTAATTCTATTTCTTCTGTTTCGGTTTTTTTACCCTTTTTTGTTTCCTTTAAAATTCCGATTAATTCTTTGGTTACATGTAAGAGTTTACCTACCACTTCTTCGCCCGTTTTTAAAGTAATTTTTAATCGCTTATTTACACGGCCTTGGTATTGCCTTGTTAATAATAAGGGGTGATCGATGCCAGGTGAAGAGACTTCCAATGTGTAGGCTTTGTCAATCGTTTCATTCTCTTCCAAATTATGGCCAATTTGCCGACTTATGCTTGCGCACACATCTATGTTTACCCCATTATCAGCATCTACTAAAACAAGCACTTTTTGCTTAGCGTCAGAACCTTTGATAATTACTTCTACCAAGTAGTAGGAATCATCGGGTAAAAACCCTTGAGCTAATTCGGTTATATGTTGTTTTAGTTCCATTTTATAAGATAATAAAAGAGGGGACTTTTTGTCCCCTCTTTTGGTTTCCTTATGTTTAACGATGCAAAAATAGTGGTTTTATGTATTAAATCAAATAGTGGAGGTTATTTGTTTGGAGGAACTATTTTCCTTATCAAATATTGATTGGTTTTAAATCATACTACCTAAAAATTACTAATTTAGAGGTTCTCTTAAGTTAATTTAACAGTATGGCAATCCAAAATCCTTTTAGTTTTAAAAAATGGATCGATGAAAATCGACATCTATTAAAACCTCCCGTTGGCAATAGGCAAGTATATGTGGGCAATAATGATTTTATTGTAATGGTTGTGGGTGGCCCCAATAGCCGTAAAGACTTTCATTATAACGAAACCGAAGAGTTTTTTTACCAATTAGAAGGCGATATAGTATTACGAATTGTAGAAGAAGGCAAGATAAGAGACCTCTCAATTAAAGAAGGAGAAATTTTTTTATTGCCCGCCAAAGTGCCTCACTCGCCCCAACGACCTGCGAATACAATTGGCTTGGTAATGGAGCTAAACCGAAACCACGGGGAGAAAGATGGTTTTATGTGGTTTTGCGAAAATTGCAATGAAAAACTCTATGAAGAATACCTTACTCTAACAGATATTGTAAAACAATTACCTCCCATTATGAATCGTTTTTATGAGTCGGGGCATACAACTTGCCAAAAGTGTGGAGATAAAATGCAAAAGCCGTAAATAGATATGTGTCAAACTCATCCGTTAAGTGTAGATATACATACACATATTTTACCCGAAAATTGGCCTGATTTAAAAGAAAAGTATGGTTATGGCGGTTTTATTCGATTGGAGCATCATAAGCCTTGTGCAGCAAGAATGATGATGGACGATCGTTTTTTTAGAGAAGTGCAAGAAAATACATGGAGTCCCGAAGCTCGAATAAAAGAGTGCAATCGAGATCAAGTATCAGTGCAGGTGCTTTCTACCGTGCCGGTAATGTTTAGCTATTGGGCTAAGCCCGAGCACACATTGGACTTATCTATGCTGCTAAACGATCATATTGCAGGTATTGTTAAAAAATACCCTAAGCGGTTTGTAGGTTTGGCAACGGTGCCAATGCAATCGCCTAAATTGGCTATTCAGGAATTAGAACGTTGCGTTACAGAACTTGGATTAGCAGGGGTTCAAATTGGCACCCACATTAATAATTGGAACTTAGATGCCCCCGAAGTATTTGCCGTGTTAGAGGCCGCCCAAGATTTAGGTGCTGCCGTTTTTATTCACCCGTGGGATATGATGGGCAAAGACAATATGCCTAAATATTGGTTGCCGTGGTTGGTGGGTATGCCTGCCGAAACCTCGTTGGCTATTTCTTCTATGATTTTTGGAGGGATACTCGAACGATTACCCAATTTACGTGTTGCGTTTGCGCATGGTGGAGGTTCCTTTCCTGCCACTATTGGCAGAATAGAGCACGGGTTTAATGTGCGCCCCGATTTATGTGCGGTAGATAATGATGTGAATCCTCGTGAATATTTGGGTAAATTTTATTTAGATTCGTTGGTGCACGATACCACGATGCTCAACTATTTAGTGGAGTTAATGGGCGAAGACAAAATAACCTTAGGCTCTGATTATCCCTTTCCTTTAGGAGAGCATAAACCAGGCGAACTAATTAAAACCAGTGGATTTAATGAATCGGTTGAAAAGAAACTATTGGGTACTAATGCGCTTAATTGGCTCGATTTAAAAGCAGAGATGTTTGTGTAATGGAACAGCTAATGACAGAATCTCCGTTGGGTAATATTTTGCTAGAAGCAGATGCCAAAGGAATTACGGCCGTGCAATTTAGTTGGTTAGAAGATGTGCCAACCGAGACCTCCAATACCACCCTCAACCAATGTGCCCAAGAGCTTCACGAGTATTTTGTTGATAAGCGCATGTTTTTTACGGTGCCTCTTTCGTTAAACGGAACTGATTTTCAAATGAAAGTTTGGGAAGAATTACAAAACATCCCTTTTGGAGAACCCTGCACCTATTTAAAAATAGCCCAAAAATTAGGTGATAAAAAAGTGATTCGTGCCGCAGCATCTGCCAATGGCAAAAATCCAATTGCGATTATTGTACCTTGCCATCGGGTAATAGGTACTAATGGCGATTTGGTAGGTTATGCAGGCGGCCTCGATAAAAAGAAATGGTTGTTAGAGCATGAGGGAGCTTTGCATAAAGGCCAGTTAAATTTGTTTGGTTAATGGTAAAAGAATTTCATCCAAAACAACTCTTTTTGTGAAAATTGTCTGTTTTCGGAGCGGACTCAAAATTCGTTAATAAAAATTTGGTATTTTAAAAAAAACGTGGCCACAAAGGCTACAAGACTCTAAGAACCACTAAATCAGTACTAAAAATGCAAACTATTTCGTAGAACTTTGAGCCTTGGTGTCTTAGTGGCTAAAAAGGACACTATATTGGCTGAATAGATACAAAAAAACGCATGTCGCTTCGTAGCCGCTAAAGCTTTTATCGAGAATGCGGTGAAGCTTTTGCGGTTGCACAGAAACTGCCAAAGCCACCTTCAAAGAGGGTGGCTTTTTGCTACCCATCAAACAACTCCCTCGTTTTACCTGGAGGAATAATTTTTAAATGTTTATAAGCTAACTCAGTAGCTTCCCTCCCACGTGAAGTGCGTTTAATAAACCCTTCCATAATAAGAAAAGGCTCATACACTTCTTCAATGGTTTCAGCCTCTTCGCCACAAGCAGTGGCAATGGTAGAAATACCCACAGGTCCTCCTTTAAATTTAGTAATAATGGTGGATAGAATACGAATATCCATATCATCTAACCCGTATTGGTCTATATCGAGGGCGGTAAGTGCCAACTCTGTAATGGGTTTTGTAATTACTCCATCGCCTTTAATTTCGGCAAAATCACGAGTTCTGCGAAGTAGGTTGTTGGCAATACGGGGGGTGCCTCTACTTCTTCGAGCTATTTCTTGGGCAGCATCAGTATCAATAATTGTATTTAAGATAGATGACGATCGCTTAATAATTTTAGTTAGCAATTTAGCATCATAAAACTCAAGGCGGGCATTAATACCAAAGCGAGCACGGAGCGGGGCAGTTAATAAACCCGACCTTGTGGTGGCTCCCACCAAGGTAAAAGGAGATAAGGAAATTTGCACCGACCGGGCACTAGGCCCCGAATCGAGCATAATATCAATCTTGAAATCTTCCATAGCCGAGTACAAATACTCTTCAACAATGGGGTTAAGTCGATGTATTTCATCAATAAAAAGTACATCGTGCTCTTCTAAATTGGTAAGCAATCCGGCTAAGTCACCAGGCTTATCAAGCACAGGGCCAGAAGTGGTTTTTATACCTGTATTTAGCTCGTTGGCAATAATATACGAGAGCGTGGTTTTACCTAAGCCTGGAGGGCCGTGCAAAAGTACGTGGTCTAAAGCTTCGCCTCTTTTTTTTGCAGCCTGCACAAAAATGCTGATATTGTCAACAAGTTTTTCTTGCCCACTAAAATCATTAAATGATAGAGGTCTTAAAGCCTTGTCAAATTTTTTTTCCTCCTCTGTTAAACTGGAGTCTTCTCCGCTTAAATAATCTTCGCGCATAAACCTTATTCAGAATTTTTACTAAAATAGGAATACGCTTACATTTTTTTAGTGAAACTTGGCGAAAACTCTTTGTAAGAGTCCTCTTCGAAAACACCCAAAACCAAAAAAGTAAGCGCATAAAAAGGCAAACTCAAAATGTTTTGAGCTTGCCTTTTTATTAATTTGTTGATTGCTGTAAAACTAATGAGGTAATTTTTTTTCGATTAGCCCATAGCTAAATGTACCTAAAATGGCTCCTGCTATTGCTAAAACAAAAAACCACCCTTGGTGACCCATCAAAATAAACAAGGGACCTGGGCACGCACCGGTAATGGCCCAACCTAACCCAAAAATAGTTCCTCCAATTAAGTTGCGAGCATAACCCGGATCCTGCGTAGAAACAGTAATTAGGGTTCCTGCTGAATCTCTTAATTTTTTACGTTTGATAAACTGGATCGTTATAATACCAAAAACTACAGCAGAGCCAATTACACCAAACATGTGAAATGATTGAAACCTAAACATTTCCTGAATTCGGAACCAAGAAATAATTTCTCCCTTACTGAGGATAATCCCAAAAAGAATACCCATAGATAAAAATCGAATATGTTTCATTTTAATTTTTTTAGAGTTTCATTAATAATGGCAAAAAAAAGTGGGTCATCGCAAGGCCACCTATAAAAAAGCCAATTACTGCCACTAACGACCACTTTTGTAAATTACTTAAACCGCTTATTGCATGGCCCGAGGTGCAGCCATTGGCATAACGAGTGCCAAAACCTACTAAAAAGCCTCCTCCTAAAAGAAATACCATGCTTCTAAGCGACCACCTATTTTCTGAGCCAAATATTTCTTCAGGCACATAAGACGACCCCGGGCTGGCAATTCCTATAGCCTTAAGGTCGGCAATTGTGGCCGGTGAAATAGCCACTGCCTGAGAAGGAGTTAAATAGTGAGCAGCAATAAAACCTCCTATTATAGTACCTCCAATAAAAATCAAATTCCACAATTGGTCACGCCAATCAAATTTAAAAAAGTTAGAAACTTTGCCAGCTCCTAAAAGGTTGCAGGCAGTTTTAAAATTAGTTGAAACGCCAAAACTTTTACCAAAGTATAGCAATGAAAACATGGTAAATGTGATTAAAGGTCCTGACACCCACCAAGGCCATGGCTGTTGTATAAATTCAATTAGTTTATCCATCTTAATTTATTGGGGTTAAAAAATTTAATCGTTAATTGAAAAACTAAGCTTGCAATTATCTATGCAGCTTAGTATCTGAGTTACTTCGTGGAGTTTTAAAAAATAGTACATATTCTTACCTTCTCTGGCACTGCCAAGTACTCCTTTTAATTTCATTGTATTTAAATGGTGTGAGGTTAACGACTGCTCTAATTTAAGGTCGTTACAAATTTCTGAAACCTTTTTTCTTCCCTCCTTCGATAAGTAATCAATAATTGCCAACCGTGTGGGATGTGCAATTGTTTTAAGTACAAATGCAGCTTTTTCCAGCTCTTCTTGTTCTACTAATGTATTACCCATTGCTACATTCGTTAAATATTTTGGTGGTACAGTTTGCACATATCCCTTTATCTAATTGATTGTAAATAGACTGCAAGGCATCTATTTTAGTCTCAAACATATTTTCTTTTCCAAGATGTTTATCAAAACCACCATTTTTTAGGTATTCCGTAACCTGTTGCCGCAATGAGCAAAAGTAAAGTCCTCTGCCTGCCGCCTTCCATTTATGTGCTTGTCGCTCTAGTAGTTCAGCTCCTGCTAAATCAATTACGCCTATGCCGTTGCCAACAATTAGCAAATTGGGTTCGCCTGCATCAAATACATTTGATAAAAAATCTTCTACCTTATCAACGGCTCCAAAAAACAGGGAACCATCTATCCGAATTATTTTTAATTGAGGACAAGTGGGCATTGGTCTCTGTTCAATATTTACAAACACTCGGTGCTCATTATCTTTATCAGGTGCTAGCGTAATAATATCGGGGCTCGCAGTTTTCTTTAGATAAAACACTAATGAGATAATTACTCCCATATAAATAGCAAATTCTAACTCTAAAAACAACGTAGATAATAGAGTTACCGTAAACACGGCTGTTTCTGCTTTGCTTGATTTAAAAATTTGCTTTATGCTCTTAAAATCAATTAAATTATAGGCTACCAATAAAATTATGCCACCCATTGTGGCAATAGGCAAATAGGCTGTTAACGGAGCAATTAATAGTAATATCAACATTAATATTACGGCTGCAAAAATAGCTGACATCGGGGTTTTGGCTCCGGCAGTATAGTTAATGCCCGAACGGGTAAATGACCCCGTACCTGCATAACTCGAAAACATACTGCCCACAATATTAGACAACCCCTGCCCGATAAATTCTTGGTTGCCATCTATCCTTTGGCCTGATTTTGAGGCAACGGATTTACCAATGGCAACGGCTTCAATCAATCCTAATAATGCAACTGCAAATGCATACGGAACTAGTTCTTCAAGCTCTAACCTAGTAAAAGAAGGAACTGAAAAGGGAGGTAACCCAGCACTCAATTTGCCAACCAGAGTTACTCCATGCTCACTACCCTTAATAAAAAAGGCGAGTACACTGCCCGCAATCATTGCAACCAAAAGATTGGGTATTTTAGGGGTAAATTTTTTAATAGCCAACGCCATAATTAGGGTGAGCATTGCCACACTAAAAACATAAAAATTAGTATCGGGCAACCCCATAAAAATTTGATGCCATTTATTAATAAAATCACCTTCTCTTGAAATTTCTATTCCAAAAACTTTGCCCAACTGGCTAGTGGCAATAAGTATGGCTGCCCCTGCCGTAAACCCTACCACCACAGAGTGCGAAACAAAATTTACTAAGGTGCCGAACCGTGCCAAACCCATACCCAGTTGAAAAACACCGGCCAGCAGAGTTAACGTAAGCACAAACTGAATATATTCGGGCGATTCGGGCACCGCAAACTTACTTATGGTGCCAAATATTACTAATGATATAGCGGTAGTTGGCCCAGATATTAAGTGCATAGATGACCCAAATAGTGCTGCTATAATAGGAGTAATCATAGCGGTATAAAGGCCATAAATAGGCGGCATACCAGCAATGGCGGCAAAAGCAATGCCCTGAGGCAACACAATAATGGCTCCTGTAAGCCCGGCAATTGAGTCTGCCTTAAGTGTATCCTTATTCACCATACCTGCCCATTGCAGGAACGGAAAAAATTTATGTAATAAACTCTTTTTCAATATAAATTAATTTCTAGGTTTTCCATCCACGTAATAGGTTGATATATCTGGTTTAAGTGCTCTGGGGTAATGCAATGGCCTTCTTTCTCCGTTGGGCCCTGGTGCAGGTCGTGTCCAACTCAACCATTTTTTATACTCTTCGTGCGATTTATTGGTATCTACCATAATGTCACCATATTTATCATCCGCATGTGCTACTTCAATGCGCACTTTTTGATGCCAGCAATGCATACCGCTAATCGGGTCTGGGTGCACTGGGAACGTAATATTTTGGTGAACCCCACCATCGCTCCAAAAAATTCGTTTCGAATCCTTATCCGAACTTTCGTGCGGTTTAATTCCCGAAATCGTACTCATTTTCCAAACGCCCTTTTTGTTTTCAATATGTACCGTATTGGTTGCCCAACGGTTTGCTTCGGTATCCTGAGGTCGCCTCCATCTACCTAAGTGGTGAGAGCAAGCCACAATTCCTGGCTTCATTCCTTCGGTTACCCACACCTTATCTACAAAATAACCAATATCTGTATTAACTCGAATCAAGTCGCCTGTTTTTATTTTAAACCTTGCAGCATCCGAAGTGTGCATCCACACTGGGTTGCGGTTGGCAATTTCTGCCAGCCACTTGGCATTACCCGAACGTGAGTGAATTAACACGGGCAGTCTAAACGTTGGCACTAAAGGAAAATCGCCTTTTTCTCTGTCCATTTCTTGCTCATGCACGTGGCTTTTAATATAAGTAGGCGTGGTGTATTCTGGCCATTTCCAATCTTCCATCGTTTGCGAGTAAAACTCTTGCTTACGACTTAGTGTTGGGAAACCAACCACATTATCACCATCTACATGAACGCCAATTCGAGTTCCATCTTTGGTAATTACACCTGTTTTCTTATCGGTTTCGGCTCCTTTCATTTGCTCGGCAGACAATGGCTTTTTATGCAATTCATACACCGAAGATTCTATTTCGAAAGCACCATATTTTTGCATATACTCCAAGGCATTCATATTCTCTTCCTTGGCTTTTTCAGGAAGCCCTTTTACGTTCTCAAATATGAACTGGTAATATTCATCAATCGTAATTTTTTCTCCTTTACGGTAAGGCGACATAAAGTGCTCACGGATGCCTAAGCTACCGTCAGGGTCAATTCGCCAAGAAAGCTCAATCCAGAATTCATCCTCTTCCCATACTTCCCCAGGATTTACTTCGTAGGTAAAGTCAAATTTCTTACCTTGTCGTTTGGCATATTCACGTAATACCGGTTGCCTAAAAGCCACCCAAACTCCACTGTGGGTTTCGTAACTGTTCACATCGTGCCGCTCAGGCGCTAGCCCCATGGGCAATACATAATCGGCAAAATAGGCTGTCTCACTCCAAGTGGGCGTTAAGGCAATATGCATACCTACCAACCTCTCATCAGAGAGGGCTTCCATCCACGTAAATCCATCAGGATACGTCCAAATTGGATTAAACACCCGTGTAAAATACACATCCATTTTACCACGGCCTTCTTTTAAAAAGTGAGGCAATAATTGACTCATTTCGAAGAATGCTAATGGGTATTCATTTGGAAAATGTAACTCGTTCCAGAATTTTTGTGCAGGAGGATTATCGAAAAATGTTGGTTTCCACTTATTCCAAGCACTTGGTGATGTTCCCCCCTCGGTGCCTACACTACCTGTTAGTACGTTTAAGAAATGTAATGAGCGAGCTACTGCCCAGCCACCTAAATTACCCGAACCAGCACTACGCCAGTTATGCGAAGCAAAGCGAGAACCTGCTTTTCCAATTTCTCTGGCTACTTCAATAACCGTTGCCGCTTTTACACCACTTTCTTGTTCGGCATATTCAGGGGTGTATTCAGCATACTCTTCTTTTAATTTCTCTAAGTAATTTTCAAAAGTAACTTCCGTTCCTTTATGCTTTTTCTCTAAGTAATCTTCCCAGTTTACCCAGCTCTTCACAAACTTTCTATCGAGTAAATCCTCTTCTATGATAATCTTGGCCATAGCCAAAAGCATAGCGGCTTCTGAACCAGGGTTTGTTGGCAACCAGTAATTACTCATACTAGCTGTGTTTGAAAGACGAGGATCCATGGTAGCCAGTTTAGCTCCATCCATCATACCTTCCATAATACGCTGTGCGTGTGGGTTAAAATAATGCCCCGACTCTAAGTGCGCGCTAATCAATAAAATAAATTTCGCATTGGCAAAATCAGGCGAAGGTCTATCATAGCCATGCCAAATATTATAACCAAATCGAGCACCCGAAGAACATACATTCGTATGGCTATTATGGCCATCTACATTCCATGCTTTAAGCACCCTGTCCATATAACCTTCGTGGCCGGGGCGACCTACGTGATAGGCAATTTCATTATTACGCCCTTCTTGCAATGCCTTACGGATTCTTCCTGCAATATCATCTAGTGCCTCATCCCAAGTAACACGTTCCCAGCCTCCATCTCCACGCTTACCCTTGCGCTTCATTGGGTACATAATACGATCCGGGTCTTCTACCTGATTAATGGTAGCAGGCCCTTTGGCACAATTTCTGCCTCTACTTGCAGGGTGGTAAGGGTTTCCTTCAAACTTTCTGATTTTGCCATTGGCATTATCAATATAGGTTAATAGCCCACAGGCCGACTCGCAGTTAAAGCAAGTGGTAGGCACAATGGTGTAATTCTTTGTTTCTTTGCGTCCCCAGCCTTTGGCTTCGTACTCGGTCCAATCGTTCCACTGCTCAGGTGGCGGGTAATTGGTCAATGCGCCAGGCTCTGTTAACCTAGGCAATTTTGGGTCTTCCACATTATGTAAGTTAGGAATGATATGCAGTGCTTCTGCAATCTTTTCTACTATGGATGCTTTATGTTTATAACTCATTTTTTAGACG
>Ga0256839_1003838_pt1 | contig 15165 bp, 11 predicted proteins | sample 354166metaG_FD_185968 | JGI IMG/M metagenome (GOLD analysis project Ga0256839, IMG submission 185968) | Hydrothermal vent microbial communities from Mid Atlantic Ridge, Atlantic Ocean - 354-166 | ecosystem: Environmental > Aquatic > Marine > Hydrothermal vents | place: Atlantic Ocean: Mid... | reverse complement strand
AAGCGGACGGGTTTCGATTCTCCCAGTGACGCGGTCCTCACTGGCGATATCAAAGTACTCATCGAGAGCATGAACCGTGGCTGTCCAGACAGCTTCGAAGGAAGGGGCCTCGATAACGATCGGTTCCGCTGGCGGGGTCACCGGGGGACTTACGCAGCCCCCTAACAGCAGTACCGCAGCCAGTAGCAATGGGGTTCCCCTACCCATAGCCTGGTTCCGTGCAAATGTGTCGGTTATTCGATGGGGAACGCGCCAACGTGTTGGCGTGATCAGCGTTCCCGCCCTCAGCTCGGTCATGCGACGCGCCTGCGTGACCGGCGAACTGCTGGCAGGCGGATCGTGAACCTTGTGCCCTGGCCTACACGGCTTTCAACCCGGATCCGTCCGCCCGCGGCCACAACGATCTCCCGACAAAACGCCAGCCCAAGCCCGGTGCCCCCTTCTTCGCTGCCTCGTTTTGTGCTGAAGAATGGTTCGAAAATCTTCTTCAGATTCCGGCTCGGTATACCCGTACCCGTGTCGCACACGCTCACCTCGATCTGCTTGTCCTTTCGGAAGGCAGCAACGCGCACCGTCAGTACGCCCCCTTTGGGCATGGCGTGGCAGGCGTTGATCATAAGGTTCAACAGGACGTGTTGGAGTTCGGCGGCGCTGAGGGGTACGGGTGGCGTGCGGTGAAGATCGAGTTCGAGGTGGATATCTTGCGCTTTCAGCTCCTTATGCAACAGGCTCGCGACATCCTCCACCACTTCGGCGGGTACGCAGCTTTCCCGCGCCTCCGGGTCGGATTCGCCCCGCGCCAGGCCGAGCACAGTTTGGGACAGACGCGCGGCTCGTTCGGCCGCTCGCCGGATTCGCTCCAGCGCCCGGTCCTTCCGGGCCGGGTCTTCGTCCGCAAGCCCCAGCTCGGCGGAGTTGAGAATCGTCGTAAACAGGTTGTTGAACTCATGCGCCAGGCTCCCGGTGAGCAGGCCGAGGGTTGCCAGACGCTGCAGTCGCTTCAATTCCGCCAGAATATCGCTATCTACCGGTTTCGGGGCGTCCGTTCCCGTTGGCATCGCCGTCCTTGACTCCGTCGTCGGTTCTACGACTCGCCGGTGGCGGAAGCGATGGCTAAACTATCGGCTGGCTCAGTTCCTGTCAAATGCAACAGATGACGATAGGTGACCAAATGCGCTGCGGAGGAGCCGGGGAAGGAGTGTCCGCGCGCGAAGCCGAGTGCACCACCCCTGCAACGCACGACAGCCGACAGTGACGTTAGGAATGGGGCAAAACGGCGCGGGTGGGGCCGTTGTTGGCCCGGCCTCTACTGCCGTCCGCCATCGCAGCATGTTTCGCAGATGGTGTGGCACCGTTCGCACTGGAGCTTGGCGCGGACCGGAAGCAGGCGGCCGCCGCAAACGGGACAGATCGGCTGGTCTTCCGGGTTACCCAGGTACAAGCGGTCCCGCTCACGACCGCGACGGTGTTCCGATTCCGACCTGTGGAGCTTCTGTTCGGACATCGCGTCTTTGGTTCTTCCGTGGGCCGGACATCCGTGATCGGACAGCTTCGTCGACCAGTACCATGATAGGGTTTTGGGCGTAGAGGCAGGAGCTATCATGCGATTCAGGATCGGCTACTTCGGTTTGGTCGTGGGCCCCCTGCTGTGGGGGTCGTGTGTGGCGGCCCTGTGGCAGGGCAGAGCGGGTGAAGACGAAGGGACGTCCCAACGTCAATCCGCGGAAGAGCGAACGATCTCTTTCTATCGATCCCCTCAACCGAACTACTCGATTGTTCAATCCGCACTGGATTCAGCGCAGTTTGTGCTACGCCGGTGTCTGGTCCTATGTGAATGCGGTGGCCTACGGGCGAACTCGAGCTTTGTGGATCCCACGGGACGTCCCATGGACTGGCATGACTTCGGACCGCTGGAGGGGCCAGGCTGGGCGGCTAATGCGGTGGGGGGAGCATGGGAGCTGTACCGGCTGGGCCGGTGGCTCGATCAGCCCACTTGGCAAAAAGCCGCGCTGGATGTGTTGGATCATGTGCTGAAGCACGGGTTCCTCCGCGATGATGGTTTCATCTGGCCGTATCGGAACTTGCGGACCAACGACTTTTGTTTGAACTACACGCACACGAACACCTGGTTTTGCCCAGGATCACTGGCACGCGTCGCTTGGCAGATGCTTCTCTTTGCGGACGATCTGCCTGAGGGGGATGAACGGACTGAGCTTCTCCGCAGGGCGGCACTGCGGTTCTCACGGTGGCTGGACCACCATCTGGAAAGCGTGCCAAACGGGTGGTACCCGAGGCGTGCCACGCCGGATGGTCGGGTTTACCGCAAGTCTCCGACGGGGGGCGAGGACCCGTTCTGGCAGTCGTCCGCCGACGGACTCTTCATCGTGCTGCTTCAGACCGAACTGACCGTCCGTGGGTTAGCGGACTATCGGGACACAATCCGAGAAAAGGTGCGGGTGTTCATCGACCAGGGGGGGATCTACGGGAGCATCAACCACGACACGTACGACGCGCACGAGAACGTCGCCTACGCGGTGGCGTTTCGCACCCTACTGCGTGCCGGCACGCTGCTTGGCGATCGCGAGGTAGTTGAGTTCGCGTTTCGTAGCCTGGAGGGCCTGGACCGGTTCAAGATGTGCGAGGATCGCAACGGCGTCGCAACCAGGGGCCTGTTGTACATGGAGGATTCGTGGGACACGGCTTACCTCTGGGAAAATGCGGAAGCCGCCCTCGCGTACTTCGAGGCTGCTGTGCACTTGAGGGGTACGCAGCCACGAGCGGCTCTGTCCTACGAGCTTGACGGGCTCACCATTCTGCGTGCCTGCGCGCTGCACCATTACGGACCGTACGGATTCCTCACAGAGGGGGTTGACTGGAACAACCACGTGGGTCAGCAGCACCACATCGGCGGTGCGGAATTCGGGGCGATTCGCTACACGGAGCCGTTCTTGAACAACCTGCATATCGTGGAGCCGACCCTTTATTACGTTGAGCGTTTGGCACGACGGGTGCCCTTCGGTAGTCGAGTGCTCCTGGTGGATCCGGATGGGGTGTTGCTGGGGGCGAAGTTGCGAGGACGCTAAGGCAGCCGTGGCCGACGGCCGGTTATCCGAGTTACGCTGTGCCTGAAAACAGCCGCGACAAGGCGGGCGCGGGTAGTTGCCGGGCGGAAATCGGGGCTAGTCAGCAGAGAGACACAGAGGGTCTGTCCCTCATCTCTCTGTGTCTCGTGCTGTGTCTGCGTGGAGTTGACCCCGTATCCGTCCCGGGATACTGAGGACCGGATTTACGGTCGCCTAGGGGCCGCCGCGGTGCAGCTTGTCGAAGAGTTGTCAGACACACCCGAGCAAGCTGGAACAGCGCGCGAGGGCCACTCCGGCGGTCGGAGAGAACTCTGTTGTCCTCTAAAGGGGGCCTTGGGCGCTTCCTTGAGACAGGGGGGACGTGGAGTCGTCGGGGTCTCGCGGCGAGTGGTGTGGGCAGATGTAAGAGAGCACGCAGCCGCCGCGTGTTGAAGCGACGGCTGCGTGTCCGGTGGGTCGGCGTCACAGCGTCCGCTCTGCTGGTGCGCGGCTAAAAGCCCCAAAGCAGCACAGGTCCGGTGTGCCCGAAGGATCCGTGCCAGTTCACGTGGGGCCGAACGTGTGGGCCGAAGTGGTAGCCATGTGGCCAGTGGTAGTGCGGTCCCAGGTGCGGCGCGGCGTGAGGCCCAATGTGTGCCCCTCCAAACCGATGGAAGACCCGGTGCCTGTAGCCATACCACGGGAGCGGCCTGTGGTAGCGGTGGTGCCCACCGCCGATGAAGAGGCCGAAACCGGGAGTTCCGATGCTAAGGGTGAAATCCTCCGCCTGTGCCTGACCGGAACGACCGCTCGTGCTGAGCAGTACTCCCAGTCCGACAACCGCCGCGATCAGAAATGCTGTGATTCTTCCCATGGTCTTGCCTCCACCCTGCGAGCTTCCGTTGTTGTCTTCTTCCTCAGAAGGTTTCGGGCCCGAAGCCGGCCTGTTGGACTTGCATCTACCGTACCAAATCAGCAGCGAAACCAGGTCGTGATCGCAAGTGCCATATCCGAAATGCCTTATGAAGAAAAAGGACCCAACAACCTGGAGGTGAGCGGAGGTCCTCCAAGGGGTAGCTGTCAATAGAGCATCTGCTTTGCTGGGGGTGGTGCTTATTTGACATCTTCCGGGTACGTTGTGACGGGCGAGTGGTGCAGGCCGCGGCGAGCGGGAGGCTTTGGGGGTGGCATCGGGGCTGTCGTTGCAGGCGGGCGGTTCGTCCTGGCAAATCCGAGCTGGTTGGCGTTACGTGCTGGCGCTGGAGGGGTTAAACGGCGGGCTTGGGTTCTCTCGGGGCGTTGGAGGTCTGGCTCCCATACTTCGGGGAAGCAAACGCGGCGATGCGTTAGGCGTGCGAAGGTGGTTTAAGGACGTGGAGGGGTTCTGGCGATCGGCCAATAGGGCTTTTTCGCCATTGGCGGGTTGACGTGCCCTTGCTGATCGGAGAAAATCAATTCGGTTCCCCTAGCGGCGCCGCAAGTTGGTGCCTGGCCGATGGAATGTGGGGAAGGCCTGTGGGCGTTCAGGTTAGCTCACGGGGTAGATGGTAGGTCTAATCCCGCGATGTTGCGCGAGACCGCGGGCCGTGCGGGGGCTTCCCTGGGAGGGCGCCCATGTCGCTACGGATTCGTTGTCCCGTGTGTAAGGTCACATTCAGGGTGTCGGACCAGTCGGCAGGCAGTGGGACCAACTGCCCCAATTGCGGTGCGCGAGTCAGGGTGCCGCTTCAGCGGCCAGCGGCGGGAAGAGGTCAGGGGGCCACGAACGCCGCGTCGCCGGCCCCACAAAGGGGTACGCCGTCTGGGGGCGCGGTAGCGACTCCACCGGCAAGCGGCCCCGTGTGGCCCGCCCAGCCTGGAGTTGGCGGCGGTCATTCCGCAAACAGTGGGGGCTGGAACAGCGGCACGGGCCAGTCTGCCACGCAACCCCCGCCGGGTATCAGTCCATTTCCGTACACTGGCCAAGGCAATCCAGGCTGGCTCAGCCAACAGGGCGCGCCGCCAGAAGCTGCGGGAGGGCCAGCTCCTGGGTCTTTCGCTCCGATCGCTGCCGGACCGACCTTGCCGTCGAGCAGTCTTTCTGGGCCGCACGGGTCGGGCAGGGGACAGAACTGGATGCCACCAGCGGGTACGTTCGGGACGAGTGGACCTGTCGGCCCGACCGCCGGCGGTATCGGTTCAGGGCGTCCGTGGATGCCATCACACGGTTGGATCCAGCAAGGGGGGCAAGCTCCATACGGGGCGGGGGGGCCGCCGGTGGGCGGGGGATCAGGGGGTGCATCGTCTGCAGCGGGCACAATCCCGCTGGCGGACGATCCGCCGCCGCTGCCGATTGTGCCGGAGTCCCCGGTTCCGGGTTCCTGGGGCCAGGGGACGCTCGGCGCCGTACCTTCAGCCGGCTCTGCGGCTGCACCGTGGAGCAGCTCGGCTGAGGACCGTCCGATTCGCCGGTCCTCGACCAGGCGGCGTCGCAGGAAATGGTCGGATGAAGAGGACGACGAAGAACTCGGGCCCGTGGGGACCGTGTTCAAGTGGATCTTCACGACCATCTGTGTCATCGCTGTTGTGGCGTTGCGGCTCTGGATTCGGCATGAGATACGGAATAGTTTCCGGGATGAGGACGAACAGCAGGCGACCGAGACGTTTGAACTGATGCCAGAGCCCCGCGATCTGGGGACGCCCGTGTTCGAGTTCGAGTCGTCTCGTGGGTGGCTGGAGTAGGTGTTCGCGGGGCGCCCCTCCGGACTTGGCCGTAGTCGCCTGCCGGTTGGCAAAGCGACGCGGCCGCGGAGCACGGCCGAAAACACTGTTGACCCCGGTTTCCCCCGTTGCCCGAGCTCTTCGGTAGCTGTAAGAGCTTTCTTCCGGTGCCACCATGCCAAGTGGCCGCACCGGCGCCGTCATCGCGGCGCCGGCGCGAAGTGCAACCCTAGAATCCCCAGATCACGATCGGCCCCGTATGACCAAAAGCTCCATGCCAGTCAATGTGCGGTCCAGCATGGGGGCCGAAGCGGTACCGGAAGAAGGGATCCCAATAAGGGCCGATGTGGGGCGCCGCGTGCGGACCGTAGTGGATGCCGCCGAAGCGATGGAACACGCGGTGGTAGTGGTAGTAATAGCCGTGGCCAAAGACAGGTCCGTACCCCCACCATGGACCATACACGTGGGTGTGACCGCGGCCGATGAACAGCCCGAACCCGGGGGTGCCCACGGCGATCGCGAAATCGTCGGCGCGTGCCTGACGGTGATTGGAGTTGCCCGCCAGGATGACGGCCGCTGCCAGGGACAAGGCCGCGAGGATGCTAATAGTCCTGCGCCACATGGCTCAATCCTCCGTACACCAACCACTTACTGCCGCCCACCTTCTCTCTTAATCCTACCTGCGTACGCCCAGAAGACAGCTCCTGCACCTTCCGTGCCAAATCCTGGCTGACCATGAGCGCGGCCCAATACCCACGTCGGACCGTTCACCGAGCCGCCCACGGCCGTGCTCACTTCCGACAGGAAGCAGGCGGTCCGATGTGCCTGCGAGGGCGCGCGCAATCAACCTGATTGCGCGGCCTGGTGAGGTGGGCGTCCAGGCGGTTGAGGGCTTGAGGGATCGCTCAGCAGAAGTGCCCGCCTCGCGTCCCGACATAGACGGCGTATAGCGACTGGCTTGCGGTCATAAAGAGGCGGTTGCGTTTCGAGCCTCCAAAGCAGACGTTGGAGCAGATTTCCGGCAGGAGGATCATGCCGATCCGGTCACCGTCGGGCGCGAAGATGTGTACGCCATCGTATCGGGGACCAACCCACCCGGCAGCGGCCCAGACGTTACCGTCGACGTCGCAACGGATGCCGTCCGCCAGTCCCGTGCCGACGCCCTCCAGTTCCATGGATGCGAACGTCCGACCGTTCTTGAGCTTGCCGTCCTCGACATCCCAAACCTTGATCTCACGGGGGGCGCCTTCGTAGTGGGTTGCCCCAGTGTCGGCTACGTACAGCTTTTTGTAATCGGGCGAAAAGCACAGGCCGTTTGGTTTGTAGATCTCGTCGGTTACGAGGGTCATCTTCCCGCTGGAGGGATCAATCCGATAGACGGCTTCCTTCAGCTCTAGAGGGCGTTTCTTGCCTTCGTAGTCCCCCAGACTACCGTAGCCGGGATCGGTGAACCAGATGGAGCCGTCCGGATGAACCACCACGTCGTTGGGAGCGTTCAGGGGCTTTCCGTTCCAGGAGTCTGCAAGGACCGTAACGGTGCCGTCGTATTCGTACCGGACGACCCGCCGGTTAAGGTGTTCACAGGAGATCTGCCGCCCCTGCAGGTCGAACGTGTTGCCGTTACTGTAACCTGCGGGGAAGCGGAAGCGACTGACATGGCCGTCTTCTTCCAGCCAGCGGAGTTGCACGTTGTTCGGAATGTCGCTCCAGACGAGGTACCGCCCAACGCCATTCCACGCGGGCCCTTCCGCCCACAGCATGCCTGTATAGAGGCGGCGAATGGGGGTATTGCCGATCTTGTAGCGCGCGAACCGCTTGTCGAGCACGACGATGTCCGGATCAGGATAGCGGATTGGTTCCGCATTCGGTCCATAGCGGCGTTGATTCTGGGCAGCGAGCGGCGTGGTCAGTGCCGCAGCCGCGCTGGCCAGGGCCGTCTGCAGAAACGCTCGACGACTTCTCATGGCGCTCTCTCCTCGATGCAGCGGTTGTGGGCATGATGAAACGCAGTACCATCGTCGTGTAGTTTAGCACGGCCGGTGTGCCTATCCTGCCTGTAGGGCGCTCGGACGCCCCCGGCGGGCTCGCGACAAAGAGAGCGGCCCCCTGCAAGTGGCAAACGCTTACCCGGCAAGCGGGCGAGCGCCTGTGGAGCCGTTGGGCACGCAAGGGGAGCTCTTCGGATACAGCGTGTACCGGTACGCGCTTTCAACCGCCGAAGAGGGCGCCAAACGGAAGGGCCCAGATCCGATTACCGTAGGGCACGATCGAACTGCCCTGGTAAAGCAGGACACCGGCTTGGAAACGCTCCCCCGCCGTGTCGGCCAGGTCCTGCAAACCACGCAGGTCTCGCGACCGAAGTGTTGCCGTTGCCTTCACTTCGATCCCGACGATGCGTCCGTCGGAATGCTCAAGCACAAAGTCGACCTCCAGACCCGTTGCCGTGCGGTAGTAGTACAGCCTTGGCGCGCAACGACTCCAGCCAATTTGCTTACGGAGTTCCTGGTAGACGAATGCCTCCAGCAGCCGACCAAGCTCAGTTCCCAGTCCCCGTGCGTGCCGCGTGTCAATGCCCAGCAAGTAGGCGAGAAGACCGGTGTCGTTGAGAAATACCCGTGGGGCTTTGATCAGTCGCTTTCGCCGGCTGCCGGCCCAGGCCGGGAGCAAGTGCACGAGGTGGGTAGCTTGAAGGAGGGCCAGGTATTTCTTGACGGTAGGTTGCGAGAAGCCGATGTCTCTCGCCAGTGCCGCCATGTTCAACAGGCCACCGCACTGTGTCGCCAGCATGGCCAGGAGCCTCGGTAACTCTGCCAGGCCTGCAATGTCCGATAGGAGCCGGACATCGCGGTGCAGGATCGTTGTCACGTACGAGGCAAACCACGCACGGCGCCGGGACGGATCGGTTCGTCGCACAGCTTCGGGATACCCACCAGCAACGGCCTTTTGCACGAGGTCTTCCCACCCAATCGGCAAAACGGGTAGTTTTGAGAGGTCCTCCTCGTCGAACACACGGTCCGGAAAGCGTTCGCGAACCCCCAACAGTTCACCCAGGGAGAACGGCCAGAGGGTCAGGATTTCCATGCGACCGGCGAGCGACTCCGCAAGCTTGGGCACCATAAGCACATTCGCCGATCCGGTGAGAAGAAACCGCCCTGGTGTGCGGTCTCGATCAACCTCGATCTTGATGGCCCGGAGCAGATCCGGTGCAAGTTGGATTTCGTCGATCACAACCGACCCGCTGATGGCGCGCAGGAATCCGTCTGGATCGTGAGAAGCGGCTGCGAAGACGGCGGCGTCGTCCAGGGTGTAGTAAGCGGCTGGATGTCGCTCGTCCGCTATCCAACGGGCGAGGGTGCTCTTGCCGGTCTGCCGCGCACCGTGCAGCAAAACGACGGGCGTATCGGCCAGCGCAGCCAGCAACGGATCCGTCAGATGGCGGTAGATCATAGCGTGGTTCCGTTATGACAATCTAAAGTGTGCACTTAGATTGTATCAACCCTGGGGCCGGGCTCTCATCAGACGTGGTGGAGTAGGTGGCTGGTCGGCCTGAGGGCGGGCGGACCGCCGAGAACAGCCGCAGTTGGGGGGGGCGCTCGTGGCCAAAGGGGGGGCTGGTAAGCAGGTGCCGATGCGCTTGGCGGCCCGAATGAGGTTTCGTGGACCCGCTGCACCTACGGGGAGGCGGGCTCACCCCGTGCTCCTCGGTGGGGCTTGTGAACCTATCTGCATGGCCCAACCGCCGACGCACGGGGCCGGGCTCGGCGCAGGTCCGGCCATGGTGCGTGAAAAACCCGTTTAGGGGCGAGCGGAGCAGACGCGGGGGCTGGTACGACCGGCAAAAGCGACCGACCTGGAATCCAGGGCGGTGCCGACGTTGGCGCAAGGTTTCCCTGGCCCGCACAGTCCGCATTTGGCACAGTTGCCGAGCAACAGAAGATGTTCGCTTGCGGAGCAGCTCTGCTGTGCGAGTGCGGCGACGGATGTCCTCGACGCCCGCTGTTGGGAGTTCTGCTTTGGGCGAGCACGCGCATCTTGGAGATGGCGATGCTCGGTTTTCCCATCGCATCGAACACCGGTTGAGGGGGCACAGGGGAGCTGACGCGTCCAGGGGGCAGAACTATTGCCCCCTGTGGCCTGGGCGAGGCGAGAAATGGCCCTCGCGTGACCCTCCTTTTCCTGGCGGCAGAGCTGCGCGGGCTGGTTGGTGGCTACGAAGCGGTTGTGATGAGCGGGCCTGCCATCGTCGTGTGGTTTAGCACGAACGGCTGGGGTGCATATCTTGAAACGCAGGGCGGTTGCGAGCCGCCGGCAGGGGCGTGCGCACAAAGAGAGCGGCCCCCATTCATTTGGGGGGCCGCTGTTGTCCCTCCTGGTGCTTGGGCAGCTAGAAATCGATCTGGGCACGCATTCCCACGATGTCCGCGTCGCTGTCGTCAAACACGGGGTCGTCGAGGAACGCGTGGATGTAATTGAACATCAGTCGGGCATAGGGGTTCAGATACCAGTTGATTCCCAGCGTCAGGTCGTGGAGGCGGCCGCCGAGCACCAGTTCGTCGTTCAGGTCCAGGTAAGACCAGCGAAGAGCGACCTCCCAGGCGCCCCAACCTTCGTAGAGCGTGCAGCCGTCACCACTGACGGTCAGGAAGTTTTGGTTCGGCGTAACACGGCCGAAAATGCCATGTTCGCGGTCGTAGTTGCGGTGTTCTCCGGTCAGGAAGTAGCTGGCGTAGATGTAGGTGCCGACGAACAGCGGATCATTGCCGGTGCCGATCTGGTTGGTGGGCACGAACATGATCTCGGATTGGACGGAGAACGGTCCGTAGACCAGAGCGGCCTCACCGCCAATCAGGTGGGCTTCGGTGGAAGGAATGCGTCCGGTATCCACGAACCGTGGGACGGCGCCTTCGCCGGCGGCTGCCATGCGGATCTCAGGCCTGGAGCGCCAGCGGAATACCCCTTCATCGGCGTTCCGGTAGCTGTACGCACCACCGATGTGCAGGACACCTTCGCCGTCGTTGACGTACCACGGGTTGTACGTCACGCGGGCTGTGACGGACTGCTCCCCTTCGTCCCCCACGTCGTCGCCCCAGGCGTCGCTATTCGTGCGGAACCAGCCGATCGCCCAGGTCCAGCGCAGATCAGGTGTGTGATCGTAGGCCATGATGCCTGTGTTACGAGCGGGCGAGAACGCCTCGATCGGGAGCGCCCGTTCCATGAAGGTGATGAACCGGCTGCTTGTCAGCTCCTCGATGCTGAACGGTTCTTTGAAGTGCCCAATTTGGAGGTTTCCGAGAACAGGGAGATCGCGCAGTCCGATGTACACGTCCGTGAAGTTCGGTCGGCCCGCTCTGGCGAAATCCATTTCAATCCGGTAGTACATGTTCTGGTAAGCGTCGCCTTCGACCTTGATACGGGCGCGACGGAAATCGACACCGTCTTCGATGTCGCCCACGGTCGCCCGGTTGACGGAATCCTGGCCGAAGTAAGCGGCGTCGACCATGATGCGGCCGCCGACCTTGACCGTTGGCCTGCCATCGCCCGAGCTGCTGCCACCGGCTGTTTGAGAAGCTTCGAAGTTCCGCCATTTCTCTTCGAGGATCCGCAGCCGCTCCTGCAAACCCACGGTTGCATTCACGCTCGCAGGCGCGATGGCGGCCTTTCCGTACAGGCTCTGACCGGTACTCTCCCGTTCGCTCAGCTCGCTTCGCAACCGTGCGATCTCGGCTTCGGCCTTCTCGAGTCGCTCGACGAGAGCCTGGACATCCACTTCGTTTGGCGGCGCGGCATTCTGCTGAGCCAACGCGGGTGAAGCGACGGCGATCACCCCTGTTACGGACGCTGCAACTAACCAGTGCTTGACCAAACGCATGAACGGTCCTCCGTGCCTGACACAGTCCCACCGCGGTGCGGGAGGCGCGTTGACCGGACGTGCTTCCGGACGGTACCCACCCTGCACCGTTCATTTCCACGAATCGGCTTTTCAGGGCGGCGAACTCCATAGAACCTATACATTCGCTACAACCGGTTTGATCGGCGCGGTCCGCCGCAAGAGGGACGCACGTGCCGCCGCTGGAGGCAATTCGGCCGGCAAGGCGTGCGCAAAAAAATCCCGACCGCTGGGCCGGGGGGTAACCCGAACGGTCGGGACGACCACCTGTCCCATCCCTGGGTTTCCAAGGCTGCTCACTGTCGTCTTGCGAACCAAGAGTCGTGTATCTTGCCCAGTTTACCTATCTTGTCTATCTTCACACCGAAAAGTGACACGGGCCAGACCTGACCTGAAGGGGCCATCGTGCGCGGTGAGCTGTGAGCGAACGGCCCGCCCGACCATGGAAGGTGGGAACGGGTTGCGGCGAACCTTCGCAAACTTGCGGCGCCCGGAGCGGGGCGTATGCATTCATGGACGGATTTTGCCAGGTCTGTCGCAGGTTCCGCGCCTGGTACAGGTGGTCGGCGTTGCATACCCAAGGCAGGTATCCTGTCTTCTTCCCATGGGCACCGCTTCCCTTAGTCGCAGCGCAGACCAGGAAGTTCACGCTCTGGGCGAGTCCTCGCCGCGCCCAAAGGATCTGGAAATCGACAACCTTTGATCGGAACAGCTCGCCCTTCAGCCGAGCAGCTCCGCAATGATGGAGCGGCGCTGCAGGCTCGGTGCAGCACTTGGGGCGGATGCCGCCGTTGACGCCGTTTCAGCCGCCAGCGGCGCAAATACGGAGCGGGGAGCGTTCCGTCGTCGCCGATTCCACCCGGCTCCGGCCGGTGAGGCGATCCCCGACCTCGACCCAAGTGACCAACCCATGCAAACCCAGGATCAGCGACGTGCAACTTCCTGGCCGACTGCACGCACGGGCCACGAACCGTAGCCATCGGCTCGGCGATATGGACATTGTGAGCAATCCTGCACTCCAGCGACTACCGGTAGGTCCGCAGCCAATGGCGATCCGCTTCCAGGCGCGGTGTTTTTGCCTTCTTCTATCGGCGCTCGGTGCTTTCCTGCTGCTGAGCGGGTGCAACATACGTGTGGAAGACACGTTGGACGATGGTGGAACCTCTGCTTCCGGGGGGACTACCGGCGGCCAGCAAGGGGACGAGGGCGTAGATCCCGAGACGCTGCTCACCAGCGCCATTGAGGTGCTTTCGGGTGCCCGGCGGGGGCCGGATGTGTACAGACTGGCTGCCGACCGTCTGAACTACTACTTTCGCACTCGCCCACCATCGGAACGACAAAAGTACGCCGTGCCGGCCGCCGTAGTCGATGAGCTTCGCCAGCGGTTGCGGCCGCAATTGCTGGCCAGAGTGACGCGATCGCAGTTTGACGCGGCCGATGGTCTGTACATCGGTACGCAGATCATCCTGCGCCGAGTGGTCGAAAAGGTTGCGGCTGGCAAGCAGGGGATCCAGGTGGCCGAAGCGCTCTTTGAATGGACGATCCGCTCGGCGCCCACCCTGAAAGCGGACCGAGAGCGCGACTCCGTGGCACCACTCTTCTACGTCTTGATGGCGGGACATGGCACAGGGACCGAGCGTGCCTGGCTGCTCCACGACATGCTTATGCAAATGGGCATCCCTGCGTGCGTCCTCGCAGTGCCGGTGGGTGAAGACGACCAGGCCGAGCTCGTTCCCTGGTGCGTCGGGGTGGTGGTTGACAGCCGTATGTACCTTTTTGACGTGTGGCGGTTGATCCCCCTTCATTTACCTAACGGACAGCTCGCCAGCCTCACCGATCTGGCGAACAACCCTAGGCTTCTAGAGGAGCTGCAGAGCGTGGGCGATGACTACCCCCCTGTGTCGGAAAACCTCGATCAGATCGTTGCCTGGATCGGAACGTCGCCAGAGTGCTGGTCGACACGGATGCGCCACCTGGAAGCGCGCCTGGCCGGAGCGCACAAGGTACGCCTCACGCTCGACATGCCATCCCTCGTGGAGGCCGTTCGGACTGCAGGGGGGGCAGCAATTGCCTCTGTGGAGCTCTGGCCCGCTCCAAACGAGGCCGTCCTCACGCTGAGGACGCGGACAGGGCAAGAGATGCTCATGGAGCTCTTGGGACCGGCGAGCCTGCCACCGGTGCAGGAAGCGCGCTTGTATCACCTCCTGGGTGACTACGATACTGCCCGTCAACAGTATCTCGATCTGCGCGAGCCGCCGGAATTGAAGGGCAAGCTGCCGGAGCAATTCGAACGGCTTCGCCAGGTCGTGCGTGAGTACGCAACGTACGCCATTGCCCAGCTCAAAGCGGACGAGGGTGACTGGCGGATCGCGCTTAACTGGTTTACTCGTTCCTACCTCCAGCGATACGGCAAACAGGCCACCTGGGCACCGGGCGCCTACGTCGCCGCTGGCATCTGTCTCGAGCACATGGGGGAAACAAAACGGGCGGCGCAGTGGTACGAACAGGCGGACGCCCAGGCCGCAGTGCCCGAACTGACTTATCGGCTTCGCTGGCTCCGCCACAGGTACCACGAACCTAAGGCGGCAGACGCATCCCAGACCGACAGTCAGCCCTCGCCTTCGGCGGTGGCGGTGCCGGACGGAGCCGGCGACAAGTAGCTACGGACCACCGAAGGTTACCCCCCGCGATTACCCTGTCGTCCGTTTGTGGTGTCCCGAGGATCGGTTACATCGGTCTCCCGGTGCGCTCATACGCCTCCCGAATCAACGTCACCTGGCGAAACAGCTCCGGCAGTTGGTCGAGCGGCACCATGTTCGGACCATCACTGGGGGCCTTGTCGGGATCCGGATGGGTTTCCAGGAAAAGTGCGTCGCATCCCGCTGCCACCGCTGCCCGACTCAGGGTCGGAACGAACTGTCGTTCACCGCTGGAGCGGTCACCGCCGCCGCCGGGCAGTTGCACGCTATGCGTGGCGTCGTAAACTACCGGACAACCGAGCTGTTTCATGCAGGGAATGGAACGGAAATCGTTCACCAGACGCCCATACCCGAACGTTGTGCCCCGCTCCGTCAGGAGGATTGCCCGGTTTCCGGATTCCGTCGCTTTTCGCACGGCGTGTTCCATCTCCCAGGGGGCCATGAACTGGCCTTTTTTTAGGTTCACCGGCTTTCCTGTCCGCGCTGCCGCCACGACCAGATCCGTTTGCCGCACAAGAAAGGCGGGGATCTGAAGCAGGTCGACTACCTCGGCAGCCGGGGCAGCTTGGTCGGGAAGGTGGATGTCTGTGGTGACCGGCAGGCCCGTTTCCCGGCGAACCTCCTCAAGCAGTCGCAGACCCTCCTCAAGTCCCGGTCCCCGGAACGAGCGAATCGAGGAGCGGTTCGCTTTGTCGAAGGAGGACTTGAACACGATGGGGAGACCGAACGAGTCGGACAGGGCCCGCAGCCGGACCGCGACTTTCAAGAGGAGATCACGGCTTTCGATGACACACGGGCCTGCGATGACTGCCAGAGG
>Ga0256839_1003837_pt1 | contig 15166 bp, 14 predicted proteins | sample 354166metaG_FD_185968 | JGI IMG/M metagenome (GOLD analysis project Ga0256839, IMG submission 185968) | Hydrothermal vent microbial communities from Mid Atlantic Ridge, Atlantic Ocean - 354-166 | ecosystem: Environmental > Aquatic > Marine > Hydrothermal vents | place: Atlantic Ocean: Mid... | reverse complement strand
TCAAAAAAGGGGAATTCCAAAAAACTGCCAAGGAGCGCAAGATGCTTTATGAGATCGCCAGACTCAAACACCACTTTGTGGTCTGCTACCATAACGAGTTTACGATACAGGTCACCAAACAGCTCCGTGAAAATCATATCCCTTTTGTCGTTGTCGATCCGCGCGAGGATATGGAAGAGATCGCCAAGAGGTACCAATACCCCTATTTCGTCATTGCCGAAGCACATACCGAAGAGGGAATACTCAAGTCCCATCTCTCCTCTGCCAAAGGGGTCATCACACTGGCAGACAATGTGGCGGACAACATTGCCGTCATTGCCTCTGCACGGCTCTATGAAAGCGAGATCGGACGCTCCCGTAAATACCTCATCATCGCCAATGCTAAAAGCTATGAAGATGAAACCAAACTGCTCAAGCTCGGTGCAAACAAGGTCGTGACCGCTACCAAACTGATGGCACAGCGTATCAACGCCATGGCGGCACGCCCTGATATGGAGAATATCTTACAGGAGTTCCTCTACAAAAAAGATACCCCGCTGGATATGGAGGAGGCAAAAGTCTCCAAAACCTCCTGGCTAACGCTCAAAAAGATCAAATCCGCCCGCCTGCGCGACATTGCCAATGTCACCATCATCGGCATCCGCCAAAAAGACGGTAAATTCATCCCGATGCCAAAAGGAGACACCATCATTATGCCCGAATCGAAGCTCCTGCTCATCGGTACGGGAGAGGGGATACGCAAAGCCAAGAAGATCCTCAGAAAAAAAGAGAAACCGGAAGAGTTGAAATACGTCTAAATAGTGAATCATTAATAGTGAATAGTGAATAGTTTTGGTATGCTTTTCTTTCGAAAAGCTTTTATCATTTGAGGTGATCTATGTCAAACTATACGATTACGCCGCTTGAGGGCGGACTTGCCAATGTCCCGGGATTTTACTGCGATGCGGTCAATGTGGGGATGCGTCCGAACAAGGATCAGGGAGACGTCGCATTTATCCGTTCCGATACGCTTTGCAATATCAGTGCGGTCTTTACCTCCAATACTTTCCAGGCAGCACCCATCAAGCACTTTCAGCGTTACAGGGAAGATTTCCAGACCGACTTCGTGCTGATCAATGCCAAAAATGCCAATGCGATGACGGGACAAAAAGGTATTGATGATATTGACACGATCATGGAGGCACTGAAGAAAAAAATAGCAGTTACCAACCCTGTGATGAGCTCTACGGGGGTCATCGGATACCATCTCCCTGTTGACAAGATCACCTCGGCATTTGACACGCTGGACTTTACAGCCAAAGAGTCCGACAAAGCCGCACGCGCCATCATGACCACCGATAGCTTCAAAAAAGAGCTTGCCTGCGAAGTCACCCTTGAGAATGGTGAGCGCTTCCGCATCGCTGCCATCTGCAAAGGGGCGGGCATGATCAATCCGGCGATGGCAACCATGCTCTGCTTCATCATTACCGATGCGGATATACCCAAAACCGACATGAAACGTCTGCTCAAAGAAGGAACGGAATACTCTTTCAACCGCATCTCCGTTGACGGGGACACCTCCACCAATGATACCGTCATGCTTCTGTCCAACCGACAGAGCGGAGCATACGACAAAAGCGCATTCGCAAAAGCACTCAAACAGATGATGTTCGATCTGGCAATGATGATCCTGCGTGACGGAGAAGGCACGAACAAGGTCGTGGCATTTGAGGTGACAGGGGCAAAGAGTGATGAAGAGGCGCAGCGAGCCGCTGTGGCACTGAGCAACTCCCTGCTGGTCAAAACAGCCCTTTTCGGTGAAGACCCAAACTGGGGACGTATCGCCTCCACGATCGGTGCCAGCGGTGTGGCGTGTAGCGAAGAGAAACTCGTCATCCACTATGACGACCTGCTGATCTACTCCGATTCGTTTAGAGAACTTGATCCCAAACGGGAAGAGGAAGCCTACAAGATTATGAAGCAGGAGCGCTTTACCGTACACTGCGACCTTGGGATGGGAGAAGGAAGCTATACTGCCTACGGATGTGATCTCAGCTATGAGTATGTCAAAATCAATGCCGAATACCGTACTTAGTCGAAATCTAGGTCTCATAAACATCTAACCCCAAAACCGATATAATACGAAAAACAGATACAGGAGTAACACCATGTTGCACGAATACAGAGACGAAATCCACGAACTAAAACAAGAGAACGCACACTTTGCAAGAATATTCGAAAAGCACAATGAGCTTGATGACAAGATCACCAAAGCGGAGAACGGCGATATCCCTATGACAGACATGGAGATCGAGACCCTCAAGAAAGAGAAGCTGCTTCTCAAAGACGAAGCGTACAAAATGATCTTGGACTACAGAAAAAGCAAGCAGTCATAATACGCGCGGGCAACGATGCCCGCATCTCACCCTCTCTATTTTCCCTATTTTACAACCACGCACCGAACGAGTACCCGATGAAACCATTTTCCGAGATAACAACGATCCCCACTCCCCTGCTTCAGAGGCTTGAAACACTTGGGTTTGGGACCATGACAGAGATCCAACAGCAGGCGATCCCCGAAATTCTCTCGGGCAAAGATCTGTTGGCACGCTCGGCAACAGGATCAGGAAAGACACTGGCGTTCGGGATACCCCTTGTGATGGGTACCGACCCACAAACCAGCACCCCTTCCGCACTTATCATCACCCCTACACGGGAACTTGCCTCACAGATCGCACAGGCACTCAGAGAACTTGCCGGCGCGATACCCAATCTCAAGATCATCACGCTCTACGGCGGCGTACCGCTGCGTGCACAGGCAGACTCTCTACGCAAAGGCGCGCATATTATCATCGGCACCCCTGGGCGACTTATGGATCATCTGGGTAAGGGAACGCTCACATTGGCAACCATCTCCACTCTTGTCCTGGATGAGGCGGATCGGATGCTTGATATGGGCTTTTACGATGAGATCCTCAAGATCGCTTCACATACTGCATCGGTACGACAGACCCTGCTCTTCTCAGCTACCTTTCCGCCTAAGATAGAGAAACTGGCACACACACTGCTCAAAGAACCGGTAACCGTCAAGATTGAAACATCTCCCGCCCTTAGTAAGCAGATCGAAGAGATCGTCTATATCACTTCACAGAAACCTTCGGTACTGGGGCAGATCATCTCTGCCTACCGTCCCCAGTCGCTTCTGATCTTCTGTAACACCAAAGCGGATGTGGTCACACTAACACAAAGACTTGCGCAGGAAGGACATGATGTCTGTGCCCTGCATGGAGATCTCTCCCAAGTAGAACGCGATGAAGCCATCATCCGTTTTGACAGCCGCGCCTGTGCGATCCTCGTAGCAACCGATGTCGCTTCAAGAGGGTTGGATATCGAAGGGGTCTCGATGGTGATCAACTATGACCTCCCTTTCGACCCGGAGGTTTATACCCACCGTATCGGACGTACCGGAAGAGCAGGCGCTAGTGGCATCGCGGTCTCTCTCTACAGCGACGGTAGCGCAAAAACCGAATATGTACTTCAAAGAGCCGCTCTGAAATCCGTAGATGAACTATCCGCTCAAGAATCCTACACCATGCGTACCCCCTATGACATACTCTGTCTCAATGGCGGTAAAAAGAGCAAACTCAGAGCAGGTGATATTATCGGTACCTTCTGTAAAGAGATCGGTATCGACAATAGCAAGATAGGCAAGATCACGATCACCGCCACCAAGTCCTATGTGACACTGCACAAGCACGTGATCGAAGAGGTACACAACGCATTGAAACGGGTAAAGATCAAGAAGAAACGGTATGTGGCGTGGATCTTGGAGTGAGACTAGTCGTCCAGTATCTCTCTGCGCCTTTTCTGTCGGATCACATAAAATATCGTGATCACTGCTACAGAGAGCAGTGCGATCAGTGTCGCCGTACGCAGGTACTCCCGTATCAGATCTTCGTTGCTTCCAAGCAGATAGCCCAGTGCGACCAGCACAACGACCCATATCCCCGCGCCCAAGGCAGTATAGAGAGAAAAACGCGTGACATTCATCCGTGCCAGTCCAGCAGGCAGAGAGATGAGCTGACGGATGCCGGGGATAAGCCTGCCGTTGAAGGTGGAGAGCTCTCCGTGCTTTTGAAAAAAGAGGTCAAGCTTTTGCAGTGTCTCCTCCTTTATCCAGAAGTATCTACCGTACTTCAACAAAAATCCACGTCCAAAATGCATCGCAAGATAGTAGTTGAAAAGCGCCCCCGCAACCGAGCCTGCAATCCCTGTCAATACTGCTGCGTAGAGGTTCATCTCACCCTTGTAGGCGAGATACCCCGCAGGGATCATGATCACTTCACTGGGAAAAGGGAAGAAGGTACTCTCAAGGAACATTAAAAGGAAGATACCCCAGTAGCCCATGTCGCCGATCTTGTCGACGAGATAGAGAGCGATGTCGTGGAGCATAGAAAGAGGAGATTATTCGCTAAAAGCGCCCACGGATGTCAGACGCTTGTACCGTTGGTCAAGAAGCTCATCCATGGAGAGTTCCTGAAGTTCTTTGACCTTTTCAAGGAAATAGGTCTTGAGCACCTCTGCCGCTGTCGTCTTATCTCTATGTGCACCGATCAGCGGCTCGTCAAGCACATCATCGATCAGCTTGTGTTCAAGCAGGTCATTGGGTGTGATCTTGAGCGCTTTTGTTGCTGTCTCGACTTTACTTGGATCATTCCACAAAATTGCAGAACATCCCTCCGGAGAGATCACGGCAAAGACAGAGTAGCGCATCATTGCCAATTTATCACCTACACCAATCGCCAGTGCACCGCCCGATCCACCTTCACCGATGACCACGGAGACCATCGGCACCTTGGTAGAGGCGAACTCAAAGAGGTTGCGCGCGATCGCTTCACTCTGTCCGCGCTCTTCCGCGCCCAGTCCCGGGTAGGCACCCGGAGTGTCGATGAGCATCAGTACGGGGATATTGAACTTCTCGGCAAGCCTTACCGCACGCAGTGCTTTTCTATACCCCTCAGGATTTGGCATACCGAAGTTGCGCTTGATCTTGTTCTTAACCCCACGCCCCTTCTGCTCGCCGATGACCATCGTCTTTTGTCCGTCGATATAGCCAAGGTAGCAAAGAATCGCAGGGTCATCACGAAATGCACGATCTCCGTGGATCTCATAGGCATCATCGAGAATCATCTTGATATAGTCAAGCGCATAGGGTCTGTCGGGGTGTCTGGCAAGCTGGAGCTTCTGGTAGTCACTCAAAGAGCCAAAGGTCTTCTCCACCTCTTTCTGTAGCTCTTTTTGCAGCTTTTCGACCAGTTCGGTATTGGCAACGGCATGAGCGGATACGATCTCTTCCTGTATCTTCTCGATCTTATTCTCAAAGTCCAAATAGGTTGCCATCGTGATCGCCTCTCTTATACTTTCTTGAAGATGACGACACCGTTGGTTCCGCCAAAACCAAAGGAGTTGCTCATGATCACATTCAGATCCGCTTTTCTTGCTTCGTTGGGTACGTAATCAAGGTCACAGTTCTCATCGGGTGTGGTATAGTTGATCGTCGGAGGAAGCACACCGTCTCTCATCGCCATCAGAGAGACAACCGCTTCGATCGCACCTGCCGCCCCCAGACAGTGTCCTATCTGCCCTTTGATCGAACTGACCGGCGGACACTTCTCTTTGCCGCCGAAGAGCTCCTTGAGCGCTCCAGTCTCATTCTTGTCATTGATCGGTGTGGAAGTACCGTGTGCATTGACATAGTCGACATTCGGTCTACCTGCCATCTCGTATGCCATCTTCATCGCACGCAGCGGACCGTCCATCGTCGGTGTCGTGATATGGTTGGCATCACCACTCTCACCAAACCCGATCAGCTCACCGTAGATATGCGCACCACGAGCAACGGCATCCTCATATGTCTCAAGCACCAGTGCCGCCGCACCTTCACCCATGACAAAGCCGTCACGATCCGCATCGAACGGTCTGGAGGCAGTCCGAGGGTCATGATTGCGCGTAGAGAGTGCTTTCATCGCTGCAAACCCGCCAACACCGGCAGCACAGATCGCCGCTTCGGCACCGACGACAAGCATCTTGTCCGCTGTACCGATCATGATCGATTTTGCCGCTTCTCCAATAGCGTGTGTTCCCGCAGCACAAGCAGTAACAGAAGAGAGGTTCGGTCCTCTGAGCGTTTCATAGATAGAGACAAACCCGCCCAGCATATTGACAAGAGAAGAGGGAATAAAGAAAGGAGAGATACGTCTTGGTCCGCGTGTTTCGGCAATGACGGAGTTCTTTTCGATATTGATCAAACCGCCGATCCCTGATGCGGAAGCAACACCGAAACGGTCTCGGTTCACATCTTCGGGTAGGTTGGCGTCTGCCATCGCCTCTTTGGCAGCCTTAAGTCCAAGCTGGATAAATCTGTCCGCTTTTTTGACCTCTTTGGCATCCATCACGGTCGTCGCATCGAAATCGGTGATCTCTCCGGCGATTTTGACCGTGTGTTTCTCCGTATCGAAAGACTCGATTATCTTGATGCCGCATTTCCCCTCTACGATAGCGGAGAACGCACTCTCTTTATCCAATCCCAGAGAGTTGATCATCCCCAACCCTGTTACCACTACTCTTTTCACTGCTGCTCCTATCTGTTTGTCATAAGATATAGATGAATGTTCTCCAAACACTCAGCTATGGCTTACACCTCTTCCCGAGGGAAGAGTACGCGTGTTACGCCTGAGCGTTCTCGATGAACTTAATCGCATCTGCAACAGTTGCAATCGCTTCTGCCTGATCGTCAGGGATTTCGATATCGAATTTCTCTTCGAGTGCCATGACGAGCTCAACGACATCAAGACTGTCAGCCCCAAGGTCCTCTACGAATTTGGAATCTTCTTTTACCTCGTCCGGGCTCACATTGAGTTGCTCTACAACTACTTCTTTTACATCATCAAACAATGCCATTGATTACTCCTTAAGTGTGTTAAAATACGCACAAGTATAGCAAAAAGTTGATAAAAAGCTTATGTCTCTCTTCAAATAGCCTCTCTCCACATCTTAGTGCTTTCAATAAAACTGTAATTTATGTTATACTGCCTCATAATAATCATTGAATTATCTGCTAAAGGGAGAGAAGAAGCAGTGAAACGTGCCTACTATTATCTACTTGCCATATCCACAATAAGTCCGTTATGGGGAGGAGAAGAATCATCTGTGGATATGACACTGATCCTTTTCATGCTCACAGGAATGATTGTTCTTCTTATCGGTTATATCCTCTTGGACATCTACAAGAAAAAGCGGGATGCTTCGATGTCCGCTTCATCTGTTTCTACAGCATACAAAGATGCTTCAACGGTGTCGGATGACAATAATAGACATGATATGGAAATGCTTCCTTTCAGACTCAGCGGGATGCTGCATATCCTGACCAACCATTTAAGCGATCTGCTCAAAGAGCGTGACCATACACTCTATTATGATATTGATAGAGAAGTAGGACGCTATATCGTTGGAGACAATGACTCTCTCGAACAGGTATTGGAAATGCTGATGAAGGATCTGATCGTAAGGAGCAACAACAGTGAGATCGTACTGCATATCGAAAAAATAAAAGAGCGTACCATTCGCTTTACACTCAATAATCCGGATGTACAGATGAATCGAACCCAGATCGATCGTCACAAGGAGATCATCGCCAAGGGGAGCGAAAAAAAACACCCGTTTGACGAGATCGTTCGCTCTGTCAAAATGATGCAGGGGAGTATCACTGTCAAAAACAGTCGTACTTTGGGAATTGTCTTCCAGATTGAGATCCCCTACTATCCGGACAAAAGAAGCAGGGACAATCAAAGCAAACTCAAAACACTCCTTAAAGGGAAAAAAGCACTCTTTGTCGAAAAATCAAAAAGCGAGACGAAAAGGATCAAATATATTTTTGAAACATACGGTATCAAAATAGATGAAATCGATACTGTAACATTCGACAAGAAAAGACCTGACCTTGAAAAATATCAGATGGCGATCTTTCACTCTTCGGATCTGACATCAAGACATATCGGATATCTCAAGAAACTTCACGATGACGATATGCTGGATCTGAAGATCATCGTGATTCATGAACTGTTTGAATCTGAAGCGAAAATCTCCTTAACCAAACCGATCGCCGATGCAGAGATCTACAATCCTACAATTATTGGGGATATTGAAGAGATTCTCTATCAAATGTTTGTCCTTCAAAGCAAAGCGGTAAAAGGGATCACCAATATGGATACGGAAACGTTCGATCCCGGAACCTTCATTATTAAAGCAGGCTATAGAGATACACAGGATATCCTACAACACTATCAAGGTGCACACATCGCAGTAGCCGAAGATAGTAAAGTAGATCTCAGAGTAATGCGCAATGTCCTTGATGTCGAAGGGATCAAGGTAACCTTGACAACCAATGGGGAAGAGATACTTAAACTTCTTGAACGTGAACCGGTGGATATGATCTTTACAGATATCAATATGCCAATCATGGACGGTCTTACAATGACCAAAAAGATCCGTGAAAATAAACAATGGAAAGATATCCCGATCATTTCGATCTCGTCGTTGGGATTTACACATGAAGTAAAATCGATGCAGGTGGCGGGGATCAATGCAGCCATCACCAAACCGATCTCTTCACAAGATGTCTACAGTGCCGTCAGGCAGTTTCTGATCATGACTCCGGAGATACGACGCAGAGCCAAACAATCCGCGCCTTCCAAAGAGAAAAAAATGACGTTGAACACCTATATGCCTGATCAGTCCATACTCAACACCCAAGAGGGGATCAAAGCATATGAGAATGAAGAGGCATATCGGGCAGCATTGGCAGATACGATGGATATCCTTCAAAAGGGTTTGAAAAAATTTGGAAACCTTATTTATGAAGAACAGTACCAGTCACTTGCGGATTTTGCTCGATCAACATTGGTGCTCTATACCAATATCCATGCACCCCAAATGGAAAAGATGTTTGAAGAACTCATACGCTTTCTTTCCCAAAAGAATAAAAGCTTCCTCACAGAATATATTGTCATCTATCAACAGAACTGGTATCGCCTCAAACGAGAGGCGGACAAATACCTTCAGAGCGCTCCCTCTTCACACTAAAACACATACCGGATATTCGCATAGACATAACGTCCCGGTTCGTTCATCAGCATGATCGAATCGTTTGCTGTGACGGTGGGAAGCAGAATCAGGTCTTTGTAGGTGTTGGAGACGGCATAGGTTGTATCGAAAAGGTTGTCCACACCGAGTGTGACCTCGAAGTTTTTTGCGAAGGTTTTGGTCGCACGCAGATTGACGACCGCATAGCCGTCGATGGGCTGTTCTCCATTCTCCGCATCATAGTCTTTCCACTTATCGGATGCAATAAGTTCTGCCCTTAGACTAAGTGTCTCATCCCAGTCGTAGTTGACCGCACCGTTAAACTTCAGAGGCGGGATCTCCGGCATATTGGTACCGTGTTGACCTTTGAGGGGGTGGTCTTTCTCTCCTCTCTGATAGGCAAGACCATAATCAAGGTAGAGAGAATCGCTAGCAAAATAGGTACCGCTGAGTTCAAAACCGTAAATAGTGGCATCCACATTCTCATAGGCATGATAAGCCATTTTCTTGCCCATTTTCGTAATGGTATTGCTTGCATTGTATGCAATGAAATTATCCAGCATAGAGTAGAAGGCTTTCACTTTGACAATACTGCTTTCAAACTGTTTTTCCATGCCGAGATCAAATTCATAATTAATCGTATTTTTCAGGTCAGGCGTACCGATCTCGTTACCCATCGAACCGAACCAATAAAGCTCTTTGGCATCGGGTACGCGTGATGATTTGCCGAACCCTCCATAGAATTTCAACGTGCTGTCTGTATGATAGGTACCTTTTATGTAGCCATTGAGTTCATTATAGCTGTTGCTCTGCTGTGAAGCATACGCCGAATCGATATCGGTCATATCATATCGGAGTCCCATGTCAACTACCAACTTATCAAATGTGAAGGTATCTTTCAAAAAAAGTCCCGTATTCTCCGTATCTACATCATAAATACTGTAATAAGGCATCTTCCCTCCGCTGACCATGTCAAGCGGTTTGTCATTTTTGGTATACCAGCCGTTCCAGTTACGTTTGCTGTAATCGATCCCTGCCGTCAAAGTATGACCGGAAACTTCAAAAGTGTTTTTAAGCTTGGCACCGTCAACCTGTGTAGTTAATGTATGGGTCATATAGTTCTTCGCCCCCATCACACGATACTTCGTGGACATTGGATGTTCTACTTCGGTTCTGTAAAACTGCAGATAGAGTTCTTTGGAGTATTTCCCCAAGTTCTTCAGCATGTACTCTACATTATAAATATCTGAATCATCATAGAGGGCATCCATTTTGGAGCTTGGGTAGAGCACGTCATCACTACGGTTAGCCGTATAGCTGAGTCTCAGCTCCTGATTGTCCATGATGCTCCAAAAGAGTTTTGCCATCAGCGTATTCTTCTGATACGCATCCATACCTTTGTACTTATCCTGGTACTGTACGGAGGGCATCACTTTTCCCGCGTCGATCTCTCGTTGAATCTGCCCGATAAAATCCCTACCGTCACCATCTTTGTACTGCCCGCTTGTTTCCGTCGATCCGCTCAGAAGAAAACGCACACTGTCCGTCCCTCCACTCACGGTTGCCGCAGCTTTCTGATAGCCCCAGCTTCCTGCACCGAGGTTGATATCGCCATGTATCTCTTTCGTCGGCTTGATCGTATGCACCTGCACATCAGCACTGAGTACGCCGAAATCCTCTACATTGTAAGGTCCTTCATCGATCGCGATATAGTCGATATTGTTGGTCAGTACGTGTGAGACCGGCGGATCCATACGGTTGGGGCAGGCACCATAAAGTTTCATACCATCGATAGTGAAACTGATATTGTCCTTCTTTTGACCTCTGACAATGATGTCATTGGCAATCCCGGAACGTCTGACGACAGAAATACTTGGCGACTGTTTGAAAAGCGCTTCGGCAAGGTCTGCGGACTTGATATCCTCTTTGTGGATATCCTTGATCACTTCCGTATCTGCATCCGCAGTCACGTCTATCTGCTGCATCGTCACCTCATCGGCAAAGAGAGATACGGCACATGCCAATGAGAGTAATACTGTTTTGCTTCCTAATCCCATCAATTCTCCTTATATCTATCAAAATTTCAAAGGAAGTATGGCGCACCAGTGTTAAATTAGTGTTAAATCAACGTAGTTTGTAACGCAAAGAAAGATTGACCGTTTCAGGAAGGCTGATCGTTGCACGTTTCACATTGACAGGAAAGGCGCTTTGTACCGCTTTGCGTGCGGAGGTGTGAAAGACTCTTGGCCCGGAGAGTGCAATGCTTGAGACATGTCCGTTGGGAAGGATCGTAAAGCGCACATGCACCGTTCCCTGCATTCCCCGTCTCCGTGCGATACGCGGATAGCTTTTGGCACGCTCTATCCGCTTGCGGATCATCGCAAGGAAGCGGTTGCGCTGTGCGGCGCTGTAACGGGGTGAGCCTCCACCGCTTCGCTTTTTGACTACATGGTGTTTAGGGTGTGTTTTGGCTCTTTTTCGGTGTTTCTTGACCGCTTTCCGATGTACTTTTTTAGGTTTGGTAACCGGTTTTGCCAAAGGCGTTTTTTTGATGACGGGTTTGGGTTTTTCAAGCACCTTTTTAGGTGTCTCAAGAGGCTGTTTGATAGACTCTTTTTGGACAATCGGCTCCTCTATCGGTGTTAGCTCCTCTTCTGTCTTCTCCTCAGGCTGTGGAGGGAGATCGGTCGACAACGGCTCTGCCTGTGGTACGAACCGGGAGAGCGCCATCTCGATCGCTCTCTCTTTGGGTAGGGTATCCGATACGGTAAATATAGTACGAAACGTATAGAGATACAGGAGAAAAAGAAGCCCGTACAGAAGTGCCGTCAGTGAAAAAGAGATCTTGTAACGATGCTTTTTCACAGCTGCCTACTGCTTGGTGACGATAGAGATGTTCTCAAATCCCTTGGCTTTCATCACATCGATCACCTTGACAAAGTAGTCAAAGGGTGTCAACTTATCCGTGTGCAAAGAGACAATATCTTTTTTGGGATCGAGCGCTTCAAGTTTGGCTTTCATCGCATCAAAACTCACTGCCTCTTGGTTGTAAAAGTATTTGCCCGCTTTGTCAATGGCGATCACGATACTCTTCTTCTCTTCAGCTTTTTTCGAGCTGGCAGAAGGCAGATCGACCTTGATGGTGCTGTTCTTGACAAAGGTTGCCGTTGCAAGTACGATAACCAACAGTACCAGCACGATATCGATGAACGGTACGACGTTCATCTTGTCAAAACGTTCGCGTCTCATCCGTTGAGTTTCCCTTGATCATGGAGGATCTCCCACTGTGACAACAGTATGTCAACTTTTGTCAAAAGTGCATTGTAGATCGCCGTGGCGGGGATGGCGACGACCAGCCCTGCCGCCGTTGCCTTAAGCGCAAGGGCAAGGTGCTTCATGATCTCACCGGGGTTGACACTATCTTGTGTGTCGCCAATGATATAAAATGTGAGGATGATCGCAAGTACCGTCCCCAAAAGACCAATATAGGGCGCATTGACACCGATGGAAGCGATGGTGGAGAGATGCTTGCCCAGATCGAGCTCCAGCTCTTTTTCGTGGCTGTACTCCTCGAGCTTGATACTGCGGTAAAAAAGGACTCTCTCGATCGCAAACGCAAAGGCAAGAAAACTCAAAAACAGCAGAAACCCGATGATCCCGTAATCGACAATATGTTTGATCTGTTCTACCGGCATGTGACCTCTTTTTCAAAATGGTTTGTTTGCGATTATATTGGAAAACAGATTATAAACCCGAATGACGCAATGTCGGACACCCCTTGGGAAGGATCAACCCAATCTCATGGTGAAGGACTTCAAAACGGATCGTGTCCGCTTCGTAAGGCTCTCCGTCCAGATTGACCCACCGTTTCTGGTAGGGGATCGACTCCACCCATCTTTTCTGATAACGTTTGACATAGGTACCCGAGTGCTCAAAATCACGTATCTCGGCGATCACCTGTCCCAGATCGATCATCGGGAACTCCAGTATGACGACGATATCAAGCAGTCCGTCATCGATATAGGCATGGGGTGCAAGCATCTGCCCGCCTCCTGCCTGACGCCCGTTGCAGACCAGTCCTGCGATACTTTTGCCTTCGATATCAAGGTCATCCGCAACGAGCCGTCCGTTGTGCGCGGTAAAGTTAAGTGCCTTAATGACCGCAGAGAGGGTGTAGGCACCGCCACCGAGGAAGTTTTTGAGCGAGGGCGGCGTATCGGCAACGATCTGCGCACCGAATCCGCTGGAGGCGACATTGATGAAGTGGCGATCGTTAGCTTTGACGATATCAACCGGAGAGATATCCCCCTCCACTGCCAGACGCAGTGCCTCCAGTACAGAAAAGGGGATCTGGCAGGCGGTTGCAAAATCATTCGCCGTCCCCAAGGGCAGGATCGCCAGTGCGGGGCGCTGCGTCTTGGGAAGCTTTGCCAGAGCGTTGACCACTTCATTGATCGAACCGTCTCCGCCTGCTGCGACCAGCCTCGGCACACCCTCAAACGCCGCCTCCATCGCAAAACGCTCCGCATCCCCCTTCTCCCATGTCACACGCACTTCGACACGCACACCCTCACCACGCAGTATCTGTACTGCATCACGGATCTCTTCATCGTCCGCTTTTTTGCCGTTGAGTATAATGCGTATTGTCATACTATCCCATTTTTTTTGAGTATAACCCAAAATAGATAAAAAAGAGACCTATACCAACGAAGTAGCAAAAAATTAACATTAGGAGAATTCGCCAGATAAAACAGCTTGTCAATATTGCACAAAATTCTGAAACCAAACATATTGAAGCAGTACAGGGACTTGTGAAAAAGTATAATCTCACTCCCGATCAACTAACCAACGTAAGCAACCCTGTTGCTGATATGAATACACCTATTGATCAGATGCCTAGTGGACAATACGATGTGGCAGAGGTAGAAAATCTTTACGATACACTCTATGCAAAAGGGATTAACTCCGCGCAAGATGCGCTCGAAGTAGGTTGTATGGTAGAAGTTACCGATATCAACGATCTCAATAACGATATCGCTATTGCAGAAGCATCCAATGCCGATGATGTCATAGAGGTCTTCAATTTTCTCAGAAACGGCAGCTATAACCACTACTGGGCATTTGACAAAGGGCTGAAAAGTATGGGAGTTACCGAGGGGTGCTGTTCGCTTGGAAGCGAGTGGTGTCATCCCGAGTATCCGCAGAACGAAAATAGTGGAGGAAACGGGAATGGGAACGGTCGTCCAAATCGCTAAACGCTTTCTCTCTTCAAAAGAGAGGGGAAAATCCCCTCTCAATCCTTCCTAGGCTTCACGGAAAAATAAAGATAAAGGATCGGCAGCACGATCAATGTCAGTGCCGTAGAACTTGCCAGCCCGCTGATCACCACGATCGCCAACGGACGCTGAATCTCCGAGCCCGGACCAGTTGCAAAAAGCAGCGGGATCAGTCCGAATGCCGCGATCGATGCCGTCATCAGTACGGGGCGCAGCCTCTTGACCGATCCCTCTACGACCGCTTCTTTAAGGGATTTTCCGTCGGCAACAAGGTAGTTGAAGTAGTTGACCAGTACCACCCCGTTGAGTACGGCTATCCCCAAAAGTGCGATGAAGCCGACCGATGCCGGTACCGAGATATACTCTCCGCTCAGATAGAGCCCGATAAATCCCCCGATCAGTGCCAAAGGCACGTTGATCATAACCATCACCGCCTGACGGATGGAGTTGAACGAGACAAACAACAAGATAAAGACCAAAAAGAGTGCGACGGGCACGATCAGCGCCAGTCTCGCGGAAGCACGCTGCTGGTTCTCGAACTCGCCGCCGTACTCCACATAGTAACCTGCCGGCATTTTGACCTCCGACTCGATCCGCCGCTTGGCTTCCTCGACAAAACTGACAAGGTCTCGCCCCTTGACATTGGACTGTACGATGGTCTTTCGGTATCCGTGCTCATGCTCGATCTGTACCGGTCCGCTGGTGGAGACAAACGTGACAAAGTTGCTCAGCGGTACCGCCTGACCGCTTGACAGCGGGTAGTACAATTT
>Ga0256839_1003836_pt1 | contig 15166 bp, 9 predicted proteins | sample 354166metaG_FD_185968 | JGI IMG/M metagenome (GOLD analysis project Ga0256839, IMG submission 185968) | Hydrothermal vent microbial communities from Mid Atlantic Ridge, Atlantic Ocean - 354-166 | ecosystem: Environmental > Aquatic > Marine > Hydrothermal vents | place: Atlantic Ocean: Mid... | reverse complement strand
CTATAACCTCTTTGCTTTTTAAACCTCTGTTGATTAAATCGCCTACAAAAATAAGACGTGCATTTTTTGGTAGTTTAGCGACTAAAGCCATCAACATATCAAACTCTCCGTGAACATCTCCTATGATGTAGTGTTTTGAGTTCATCTCTTCTCCTCCTTTATTGGATATAATCTAAGCACATTTTCACTCTTATCAATGGTTGTTTGACGGTGTGCAATGGTTATGACTGTTTTATTTTTAATATAATCATCTAAGGCATCTAGTAATTTTGTCTCTGTATCGTTATCTAGTGATGATGTTGATTCATCAAAGATAATTACCTTTGGTCTATCTAAAAGAACTCTTGCAATAGAGAGTCGTTGTTTCTGACCACCTGATAATTTTGTTCCATTTTTACCGATAATTGTATCTAGCTTTTTAGGTAACTCTTGGACAAACTCATATAGTTGAGCTACCTTTAGAGCCTCATACATCTCCTCATCGCTATACTCATTTCCTATTGATAGATTGTAACGCAAAGTATCATTAAACATTAGTGGAGATTGTAGAACAAAGCCGATATTTTCACGAATTTTTTCAAACCCTACCTCTTTGACCTCTACCCCATTGTAGAAGATTTTCCCTTTAGTAACAGGATAGAGTCCCATCAAAATATTGGCAAGAGTACTCTTTCCACTACCTGTCTCGCCTGTAATAGCTACTTTCTCTCCTGCTTCAATCTTTAGGTTAAAATTTTTTAAAATAGACTTATGTTCATCATAAGCAAACGATACATCTCTTAGCTCAATAGAGGCTGTCTCTTTACCTCTGAATGGGTCTTTTTTCATCTCATAGTATGGCTCTTTTTTAAGGCGTAAAATATCATTGAGTCTATCCATCGCCTCTTTTGCATCGTGGTATGACTGAACAAATCTAAGTAATATATTCATAGGGGCTTGAACCATTCCTGCATAGACAAATATTGCCATCATCTCACCTATGCTCATCTCACCAATATAGACAAAATAGACAGCTAACATTTGAAAAAGAGTATTTGAATAGACCATCCAAAGTCGTGCCACACCTAAGGATTTAAACCACTTGACTTCGTACTCATAAGTTTTATCTCGAACCTCTGTTGCATCATGGTTGATTTTATCAAAAAAATGATTTTCTCTATTCTGTACACGAATTTGATTAAAGAGTTCAAGCCCCTCTACTAGAGAGTTATTAAACGTAGCAATAGTCTTATTTCTATCTTTCATCAGTTCAGAGAGTTTTTTAAATACCTTAACAAACATTTTTACGACAATAGGATTTATAATAAGAATGACCAATGCTAACTTCCAATTTAAATAGAGCAGTACAGCAGACATTCCAAATAGTTTTAGAAGTTGGATAACAATAGTACCCATACTACTAGATAGAAAATCTATAACCACTCTAATATCAGTTCCCATCTTAGAAGAGATAGAACCCGAACCTAACATATCATACTCACTCATAGATACTTTTTTTAGATGAAGGAGTATCTTTTGACGCATATTTAACCGTATCTCTTCGCTTACCTTATCAAGATAGGCATTTCGCATGATACCAATAATTACCACCAAAGCATGTAAAAAAAGGGTCAAGATAAAAACAATTAATATGTAATACTCAGCAGAATTTATCTGCACAAATTGGTTTATAAAATCGATAAACTTACCCTCTTTTCCAAGTAAGACTTCATCAACTAAAAATGGGATAAACAGAGGAATAGGAACAGAAATGAATGTAACGATTAAGGCTAGAACATTAGCAATAATAATAGGCTTTTTATAGAGCTTAACTTGCTCCAACAGATAATTAAATGTAATCATAGGGTCTCCTTTTATAGAGAAATAGTTATAAAAGTAGCAGTTTGAAGGGGTATAGAGATAATCTCTGATTTTAAAGTAGGGGGAAGGTTTATCCTTTATTTTTAATTTTGACAAAGGATTATATATGAAATATATTAACAAATAGTTAACAATAAAAATTAATACCTATCAAAGAGAACCCACGATACTCAACAGAATAATCTTTGTATTTAGAAGTTAATTTAAGAGCCTTTTTTTACTTTATGCAAATCTATCTTTTTAGGGTTTCGCTTAACCTCTCCTATAACCATACTCTTTTAAAGCCTCTTCTATGTTTTTTAGATTTTTTAGCTCTATCCATAAAATAAATAACGCTTGAAAATACATATATATGGAGTGCTACAAGTAGTAATAACTAGCCCTAAAATAAATTAATCTAAATACATAAATTGAGAAAGAAAAATAATGGTAAGCACAAACACAAAAGGTAACTGATGCCCTTTAAAGACAAGTGGTTGAATTTTTAAATACACTTGCATGAATCCTCTAACGCCTAACCAAATTCCTAAAAAAGCTTTTAATGCTAACATCATTTGAAAATGACTCATTCCCTCTTCACTAATGCTACCAAAAATTTGACTGATTAAATAGAGTCCTGTTATCACAGCGATAAGCAAACTAGGGGGTACAAGCTTACGAACAAATATCATAAAAGATTTTCTTGCTTTTTCATGCTCTTGGGCATCTAAAGTTTTTGACATCTTATTTAAAAATAGATTATCAGTAATCAAAAAACCACCATAGATAAAAGCGGCAAAGAGATGAATTGTTTTAACAAAAATAAAGAACATGAAGACTCCTATAACATTGTTTTAAAAATTATAGGATAAAAGAGAAGAGGTTTTCATGACATTTGTCATGAATAAAAGGAGATTACTCTCCTTTTTTATCAGCCATCATTGTAGGCTTAACCCCTCTTGGAGCGACCATCCAAAAGTTTCTAAGCTCATGTCGCCAGTTTGCTAAAATATGTTTTGCCACTTCACTGCCTGTTTTTTCAACATAGTCTTTAAGCAATGCTTTAAGCTCAAAACTCTCATCTTCCCACTCATCGGTGTCAATGCGTAAAGCTTCAACAAGTTCTGGATTTACTTTTTCATAGAAGTTTTGCCCCTCAATGTCATCATAAACAAAAGCTTTTCCTCCTGTCATACCAGCACCAAAGTTTACTCCTGTTGTTCCAAGAATGGCTACTACCCCTCCTGTCATGTACTCACAAGGGTGGTCTCCTGTTCCTTCAACTACGGCTGTAACACCAGAGTTTCTAACCGCAAAACGCTCACCAACTTTTCCATGAACATAGAGTTTCCCACCTGTTGCCCCATAAAGACAAGTGTTCCCACCAAGGGCAAACTCTCGACCAGCTTTAGGCGAGGTGATGACAATGTTACCACCATGCATCCCTTTACCAATGTAGTCATTTCCTGCACCCTCAATGTTGATGTTAATCCCTTTAGAAAGGAATGCCCCCAACGATTGACCAGATGTCCCTTTCATATTTAAAGTAATAGTACCATCAGGCAGACCAGCATTGCCATGAATGGCTGCAATCTCTCCTGAAATTCTGGTTGCAAAACTTCGGTTTAAGTTTCCAATCTCTTTGTTGAGTACAATTGGGGTTGAAGGGTCTTTGATGGTTGGCATTAACACTTCAATCATCTCTTTTTCGTACTCATTTTGGTCATAAGGTTCGTTGGATTCTACTTGACATGTATTTACCCCATCAAGCTTATAAAGCATCTCTTCAAGATTAAACTTCTTAGCAAACTCATCGTCTATCACTTTAAGAAGATGATTTTGACCCACTATCTCCTCTAAAGATTTGTAACCTAGTTGGGCTAAAATCTCTCTAATCTCTTCAGCGATGAACGTAAAGTAGTTAACCACTTTATCGACATTTCCAGAGAATTTTTCTCTTAGCTTCTCATCTTGTGTTGCCACACCCACACCACAGATGTTTAAGTGACAAACACGTAACATAATACACCCAACAATGACCAATGCACCCGTACCAAAAGCATACTCTTCAGCTCCTAAAATAGCCGCTTTAACAACATCTAGCCCCGTTTTGAGTCCACCATCAGTCTCTAAGGTTACGTTACCTCTAAGGTTATTGGCTTTTAGCGCATTATGTGCTTCAATGAGTCCAAGCTCCCAAGGGTTTCCTGCAAATCGTATAGAACCAATAGGTGCTGCCCCTGTTCCACCATCAGCTCCAGAGATGATGATTTTGTCAGCATAGGCTTTTGCCACACCAGCTGCAATGGTTCCCACACCTGCTGTTGAAACCAATTTAACGGCAACTCTTGCTTTTGGATTGGCTTGTTTTAAGTCGTAAATCAACTGTGCCAAATCCTCAATGGAATAGATGTCATGATGGGGAGGAGGTGAAATAAGTGTCACCCCTGGTTTGGTAAATCTAAGCTCTGCAATAAGTGGCGATACTTTAGAGCCTGGTAGTTGTCCACCCTCACCTGGTTTTGCACCTTGGGCTACTTTAATTTGTAGTTCAGTTGCCGAACGTAAGTACTCAGGTGTCACCCCAAAACGCCCAGATGCAATCTGTTTAATAGAGGAGTTTTTGTTTGTCCCATAACGCTTAGGGTCTTCGCCACCCTCACCAGAGTTTGACTTACCACCAATACGGTTCATCGCCATTGCCAAAGTGGTGTGTGCCTCTTCAGAGATAGACCCCATGGACATCGCAGCTGTTGAGAAACGCTTAAAGATAGCCTCTAATGGCTCAACCTCATCAATGCTAATTGGCTCTCGGTCTGAATTTAATTCATAGAAGTCTCGAATGAATTTTTTATCTCTTTTGTTAACTAAAGTCTTGACCTCTTCATAGTCAGCTCTGTCACCACTCGTCGCTGCTGTCTGAATGGCTTTAATCGTCGGACGAGAAAAGTCATGGAACTCTTCGCCTTTTTTGTATTTGTAATACCCACCTTTATAGAGGCTATTTTTCTCACCCTCAAAAGCAGTGGTAAAGGCTCTTTGATGCGTTGCGTTAATACGTGCATCAATATCTTCATAGTCTAATCCATGAAGTAAACCATGTGTTCCTGCAAAACAATCTTCAACTATCTCTTTACTTAGCCCAATGGTATCAAAAAGCCGTGAATTACGATAAGAAGAGATGGTTGCTATTCCCATTTTAGACATAATCTTCATGAGTCCTGCACCCATGGCACGTCTGAACTTTCTAAGTGTATGTACTAACTCTTCGCTCTCACCCTCAATCTCTCTTACTGTGTGGTATAACAAGTAAGGGAAAATAGCCGCTGCTCCATAAGCTAACATACAAGCAGCTGAATGTGGGTCAAACACCTCACCAGTACATGCCACAATACTCGCTAAATGGCGTACATCATTGGCTAAAAGCTCTTGACTTAAACGCCCAACTACCATGAGCATTGGGATTACTTTATTATCTTTATTTAATGCTCTGTCATCTAAAATAATGGTACGTACCCCATTGTCTCGTACGTCAAGCACAATTTTTTCTACAAGGGCATTTAAACTGGCTTTTAAATCATTGGTATAAGTGGTATCATACTGCCCTACTTTATAGGCAGCATCATACTTATCACTCTGCTCATCACCAAACTCTTGAAGTAGTGAGAACTTAGCCGCTGACATCACAGGCAAGACTGTTTTTAGTCGTTTTGCATGTTCAGCCGAATCAGATAAGATGTTTTGTATTGCCCCAAAACCTGTGTTGAGGCTCATTACCGTTTTTTCACGAATAGGGTCAATAGGTGGGTTGGTTACTTGTGCAAATTTTTGTTTAAAGAAATCTGTAAAGTTTCGTTGTTCATTTGAAAATGCTGCGATTGGTGTGTCATCTCCCATTGAACCTGTGGTCTCTTTACCCTCGGCTAACATTGGTTTGACTATTTCCCGAATCACTTCTAGTGTAAAGTTAAAATAACGTTGTTTCTCTTCAACTTCACCCTCAATGCACTTCACATTAGAGCTTAATCGTTCAGGTCTTGGCTTATGTTCTTGAAGATAGTCCATGTTTTTACCCAACCACTTATCATAAGGGTGAGCCACTTTTAAGTACTCATCAATATCATGAGACTTTAGCACTTTGGCATTTTTAAGGTCAATCCCCATCATCTCACCCGATTGTAAACGTCCACGCTCTACAATCTCTTCATCTGGAATTTGTAATACCCCATACTCTGAGGCAATGAGTAATCTATTGTCTTTGGTAATGATGTATTTAGACGGTCTAAGTCCATTTCTGTCAAGCACACACCCAATGTAACGACCATCGGTCATAGAGACAGCAGCTGGTCCATCCCATGGCTCAAAACAGGTTGAAGCATACTCATAAAAAGCTCTTAAATCTGAGTCCATATGAGGGGCATTGTGCCACGGAGCAGGAACAAGTGAACGGGCAGCTTTAAAGAAGTCTACCCCATTAACACGTAAAAACTCCATGAAGTTGTCGAGTGAAGCAGAATCTGACATGTCATCTTGAATCACATCTGTTAATCTTTTCATCTCTTCATCACTAAAGACATCCGACTTAGCAGTTGACATTTTAGCAGCCACGTTAAATCTGTTGGCAGTTACCGAGTTAATCTCACCATTATGGGCAATCATTCTAAAGGGTTGAGCCAGTTTCCATTGTGGTAAAGTGTTTGTTGAGAAACGTTGATGAAAGAGACAAAAGGCAATTTTAAATTCTTCATTACCTAAGTCCGTGTAAAACTCTTTGATGTGTGTTGGCATCACAAGCCCTTTGTATGACACAACAGAGGTAGAAAAAGAAGGAATGTAAAAAGATTTGTCCACAGAGAGTTCTGCTTCAATCTCTTTTCTTGATAAATAGACCAAGGCTTCAAAACGCTGTGTCGCCACGGCTGATTTTGGGGCAACAAACACTTGTTTAATCATTGGCAATGACGCTAAAGCTTGTTCTCCTAAAGCATCTTTGTTCACAGGAACGGTACGGGTATAGAGTACGTTTAAATCATTATTAGCACAGACAGTGTTAATAATTTCAAAATCAGCTTCATTATTAGAGAATACCATTGCCACAGCGTAAGTCTCTGGAAGTTCTATTCCCTCGTTAGAAGCCTCTTGAGCAAAAAATGACTTAGGAATAGAGAGAAGAAGTCCTGAACCATCACCTGTTTTACCATCTGCTGCGACTGCTCCTCTGTGCATCATTCGCGAAAGAGAGGTGATGGCATCTTCTAAGTTTTTGTGTGTTGGGTTGTTGTCAATCGATGCTAATAGTCCGAAACCACAGTTGTCTTTAAATGATGTAAAGAGATCTTGCATAAGCTACCTTTTAAGTATATGAGAGTACTGTTTTAGAAGTAATTACCCTAAAAAAATTGGGCTAATATTATCAGAAATTGAATTAAAATAGGTAAAATAGATGAGAGGTTTTATTCTCAACATAGCTAAAGCAAAAAATGAGGACATTATAGTAACAGTTCTCTCCTCTAATTCAATTGCAAAATATTGGCGTTTCTTTGGAGCAAGGCACTCCATTATTCAGATTGGCAACTTAGTCGATTTTGAAGTACAAGCATCTAAAAACAATTTTATGCCCAATATGCGTTCTCTCTCTCACCTTAGTTTTCCATGGGTTTTCTCTAACAATCATCTGCTTATATGGCAAAATTTCATTAAACTTTTTGAGCCTCATTTACAAGATAGTAGTGAAGTCGAGGAATTTTACTTTAACTTGCTTTTAGAAGTAGCCCAAAAATGGGATAAACAAAACCCAAAAAGATTAGCCGTTGAAGCCTATATTAAACTCTTAGCCCATGAGGGACGACTCTATGATAATGGATTTTGTTATGTTTGTGAAAAGGTGCTTGATGAAGAAGTAGGTCTTATGAGAGCTTTTTTACCTACCCATCCCCATTGTATCTACGCCTCTGCCCTTTCAAAACAAGAGATATTTGAACTTTTTAATACACAAAGTACCATTCATATACGTGATGAAAACGTTGAAAAACTTTATAGCATTTTATTAAAAGGTTTGTAAATATATGAAAAAACCCTATTAAAAACTAATATTTAATAATAAATCAGCAACTTTATTATATACTTTAGTACATCAAATTATATTTGAACATTCAATTCAACAAAGGATTATCTAAAATGAAAGTAAAATATTCAGCTCTAGTTTTAGGGTTATTACTACCTATCACCTATATCAACGCGGAAATCTCGCTTACCCCTCCTAATGCACAAGCAGGAGAGTGTTATGCGAAGGTTGTCATACCTGCTAAATACAAGACGGTTGAGGAGAAAGTTCTTGTTCAAGAAGCTTCTAATAAAATCACTGTTACCCCTGCCAAATATGAATGGATTAGCAAAAAAGTAGAAGTCACTCCTGCAAGTACAAAACTTAAAACTATTCCAGCAACTTATAAAAAAGTTACAGAAGTCATTGAAGTTAAACCTGCAACACATTCATGGAAAGTAAGTTTAAAACGACATGCAGCTCCTGTGAGTAAAGAGATTTTAGTAGCAGCAAAACTAAAAGGTGTTGATTTAGATAGCGTTAGCCCTAACACATGTTATAAAGAGTATTTTACACCAGAATCATACAAAACAGTAACAGAAGAGGTTGTTTTACAAAAAGCAACAACAAAAACTAAAATTATCCCTGCAAAATATGAGATGGTTGAAAAAGTTATTGAAGTAACACCTGCTTCTCAAAAAACAATTACTGTTCCTGCAACTTATGAGTATACTGAAGAGAAAGTCTTAGTAGAAAAAGAGAAAACCGTATGGAAAAAAGGGGTTAACCCAGCACAAAAGCTAGATGGTGCAACAGGTGAGATTATGTGTTTGGTTAAAGTACCAGCAAAATATAAAACTATTAAGAAAAAAGTGGTTAAAACTCCTGCGACAACCAAAGTAGTTGAAGTTCCTGCAACAAACAAAACAATTAAAGTTAAAAAACTTGTATCTGCTGCAAAAACAGAAACCATTGAGATTCCTGAAGTTAAAAGCACTATTGAGAAGAAAGTCTTAGATAAAAAAGCAAGTTTTTCATGGATTAAAGCAGGAGAAAGAGTTGAAAAAGGGTTTAGCTATACAGGTCATAAAATCTGTCTAGTAGAGACTCCTGCACAAACCAAAAAAATTGTTAAAACTGTTCTTGATGTTCCTGCTTCAACTAAAGAGATTACCATTGAGCCTACTTACAAAACAATTAAAGTTAAACAACTTGTAGAGAAAGCTAAAGAGATTAAAACGCCTATTGAAGCTGTTTACAAAATGCTTAGTAAAAAAGAAAAAGTATCTGAATCTCACCAAAGTTGGGAAAGAATTCTTTGTCAAACAAACATGAATCAAGATGTTATTCTTAAGATTCAAAAAGCATTAAAAGATAAAGATTATAACCCTGGTAAAATTGATGGTGTTCTTGGACGTGATACACGACTAGCACTTGACAAATACCAAAGAGACAATTCACTAGCAACTGGTGGAATTACGTATGAAACATTAAAAGCACTTAACGTAGAGCTTTAATATCTTCATCCTAAACCCTTGTCTTAAGGGTTTAGATTTTATCTTTTAAGCATTAAATTTCATCTTCATGCTTTACCCCCCTATCAAAGGTAACCTCACACTTTTACCCAATAATGAAAATATCTTGAAAAGTAATTGCCAAAAGGCTTTAAAATAAATATGTTATCATTACATAATTTTAATACAATTTACCAAAGGATAATCAATGGCAAGTGGATTTTTTGCAGTTTTTGATGACATAGCAATACTCATGGATGATATGGCAACCATGAGCCAAGTAGCAACTAAAAAGACAGCTGGTATCTTAGGAGATGACCTAGCCGTAGCAGCTGAACAAGCTTCAGGCTTTTTAGCCTCTCGTGAACTCCCTGTCATTTGGGCAATCTTTAAAGGTTCAGCACTCAATAAACTTATCATTTTACCATTGGCATTTTTACTCTCTGCTTTTGCCCCTTTTCTCATTGCACCCATCCTTATTATGGGGGGAATCTATTTAGCCTATGAAGGTATGGAAAAAATCTATGAGTATCTTTTTCATAAACAGACAGAAAAAAAGGGCAATCATGTTGTCACGAAAACCAAAGAAGAGCTACTTGCCTATGAGAAGGTCAAAGTAAAATCTGCCATTCGTACCGACTTTATCCTCTCCATTGAGATTATTATCATTGCATTAAGTGCCGTAAGTCAAGAGGAGCTAATGGTTCAAATTGGGGTGGTAACTTTTGTTGCTTTTCTAGCGACTGTTGCCGTTTATGGCTTAGTGGCACTCTTAGTTCGTATGGATGATTTTGGATACAAACTTGTAAGTATAAACAACGATGCTAAATCATTTATGCATAAATTTGGGCAACTGCTTATTGCTTCATTGCCTAAGGTTATCCGTGCATTAACAGTCATTGGAACCATTGCAATGCTACTCGTTGCTGGAGGAATTTTTGTGCATAACATTCACGCCATTCATGATGCACTCTCTGGCATACCAACGATCTTAGGAGAACTACTCATTGGGGCAATTGTCGGAACATTGGCACTTATTCCGATGGAGCTGTATCATCAAAAACAAAAAGTTTAAAAAAAATACACAATCTAACCACAAAAATAGCCTATAATCTTCCCATGAAAGAGTAGGTTTTCCTTCCTGTTTTAAGAACTCTTTTCATATATTATATAGAGGTATTCTCTTAGAATGCCTCTAACTTCTTTCATTATGGTCTCCCACTTAATAATCGTTTATAAGCATCTACTAAAGAGCTATAGAGTGGTACAAAAATAGATTTTGATTGATTGCCCACTTTGATGGTCTGCTTCATGTCAAAATGTAGATGAATAGAGGTTTTTGTTGACCCCATATTATTAGAAACCAATCCCAAGCGTTGCCCTCTTTTCACTCTCTGCCCACGTTTTACCAAAATTGATTGAGAATCCATGTGCAAATAACGATAGGTTCTACCCGAATTACTGCGTAACTTGACGGTATATTGACCAATATAGGTAATTACCCCATCTTCTACGGCAACCGTATAGTATCTGTTTTTATCACAAGTAGCCGTTCGTATATCTACCCCTTGATGCCCTTTTCCTCCTGCACAAAGTGGCATACTCCAGCCACGTTTTTCACAAAAGTTATCATGCCAAGGGTATTGGTAGTTTCGTAAATCACAGAGACTTCCTCTCTCTCCTAAATACCCCCCTATGCCATAGACTTGGGAGTTAATATAGGCAGGAGCGTGTTCAATGGGAAAACGAATTCCTGGAGCATAAATATAGTTGTCTCCCCTTCTTCCCACACCACTCTTAGCAGGAACCAATGCCCCTGGTGCTGTGTAGCTAAAGCCTTTGTAATCTATAGGAGGCTTAGGTTTGGGATCAGGTTTAGTTTTTTTATCACAAGCTGTAAAAAAAAGCAAAGAGACAACAAACAGAGCAACTACACTTCTCATGGATGCCCCCCTACCATTTTAAGTCTCCCATAGAGATTTCTAATAAACTCCTCTTGGGTACATCTTTTATCTGTTTTAGGGTTTTCACACTCTATGGAGATGGCATAGTTTGCACCATGTCGCTTAAATTCAGCGACCATAATCCCTTCAGATTCTGAAATCTCTAAGGCAGCTGCTTTTTGAACCATCTTTTGAAACTCTGGATTTTGAGGAGAGACCGACTCTTGATAGGTTCTGTCTCCCTCAAAAAGTAGTGTCGCCCCATTTAAACTAAATGAGATAGAGTAAAAGCCTTTATCGGCAACAACCACCATGCTCTTGTTTTCAATGAATGAAGTAGAGAGATAGACAGGTAATCTTACCTCTTTAATCCCCTCAAGCAAAACCTTGGGGTAGGCTTTAGAGCTTTTCTGTTGTGCTGACTTCTCAACACTTGACCAATCAACATCCAATACACCTCCTGCTTGAAGCAAGAGCATAAAAGATAGATTTAAAAATATTAAACGCATAAGGTAACTCCTATAAACTATTTGTGAAGTATAACCTAATCCCACTTGGTACATCTAAAATCTTCTGGTCGATAGACCAAACAAGCTCGTTTGGTACATCCACCTCTAAAACAGCTATTACACCCATCAAACCAAGCTTTACAATTTTTAGGAACAATCATGTCGCTCTGTTTATTCTCAATAATCACTTCTTGTCTCCCATCGTCAAATATAACTTTTTTCACCTCTTTAGCGACACGATAAGCTAAGGCATAATATGCCATATCATCTGTACCTATTTCAGGAACTACGCGTTTAATCTTAATGGTCACGTCATCATTATTTAAAGTGATGGCACTGTTATCTACACTCACACGGTTTGAACCAGAAGTTTCAGTCATTCGATAAAGCAGTAAATTATATTTCTTAAAATCTATATTCTCATTTTGAATCTTTTCCAAAAAGTCTGTTTTGCTATTCCAGTTGCTATCATTACCTACTTTGGTGACAAAAGCATCAAGTTGTGTTTGTGTAGCAATTAGTTTAGAGGGAAAGTTAGCATAAGCATTTTCTCTAAAGGGTATCTCAATGGCTTTAATCGTTTCAGCTGTTGCACTCTGTGTGCTTAGTTTTTGCGTATCGGTTGAGCAAGATATAAAAATCAATGCCAAGCTTAATAGTAGTAGTGTTTTTTTCATCTAAAAATCCTTCGTATAATATAAAACCATATTTTACATGAAAAATGTGTATAAAAAATGTTTTAACACCTCTTAACTCTTAACAAAAATTAAGCTAAAATACCCAAAAATACAAAGAGAAAAAATGTCCCAAGCAAACGCCATACACTTAAAAGATTACCAAGAACCAAACTTCAAAATTAACTCCGTAAACCTTAGCTTTGAGCTAAATAAGGATTATACTACCGTGACCAATGTTATGGCGATTTCAAAAGTCAATGAGAGCGTCAATAGTTTAGCACTCGATAGCATTGATTTGGAGTTAGAGAGCATCTTTATAGATGAAATTGAGAGCAAAGATTTTAACTATGAAGATGAAGTGCTTAGCATTCATAATGTACCTCAAAACTTTACTCTCAAAATTGTCAATAAAATTTACCCTGCACAAAATACAGAGCTAGAGGGCTTGTACCTTTCGAGTGGGATTTATTGTACCCAAAATGAGCCAGAGGGCTTTAGACGCATTACGCCTTATCTTGACCGACCTGATGTTATGTCGGTGTTTACTACGACCATTATTGCCGATGCTTCAAAGTATCCTCTTTTACTTTCCAATGGAAACAAAGCTTCTGATTACCTAAGCTTAGAAGATGGACGACACACGATGACATGGCATGACCCACACCCTAAACCCTCTTACCTTTTTGCTTTGGTTTCAGGTGACTTAGGGGTGGTAAACGATGAATTTACCACAGCTTCAGGCAACAAAGTTGAACTTAATATCTACTGTGACTTAGGCAATGAATCCAAGTGTCACCATGCGATGAAATCCCTCAAAGAAGCGATGGTTTGGGACGAAGAGAAGTATGGTCGTGAGTATGACCTTGACATCTACAACATTGTAGCCGTTGATGCTTTTAATATGGGGGCAATGGAGAACAAAGGGCTAAATATTTTCAACACTTCAGCTGTCTTAGCTGACGCAGATGTGGCGACCGATGATAACTTTATGCGTATTCAAAGCATCATCGCCCATGAGTATTTTCACAACTGGACAGGTAACAGAGTCACTTGTAAAAACTGGTTTCAACTTACTTTAAAAGAGGGCTTAACGGTTTTTCGTGACCAATGTTTCTCGGCTGATTTAAATTCCAAAGAGGTGCAACGCATTAACGATGTGAAAGCTTTGAGAGGCTACCAATTTGTCGAAGATGCCTCTCCCACAGCTCACCCCATTCAGCCAAAGTCTTACCTCTCTATGAACAACTTTTACACCTCTACTGTTTACGAAAAAGGGGCAGAGGTCATTCGCATGGTTTACACCCTTTTAGGTGAAGAGACTTACCGAAAAGCAACCGACCTCTACTTTGAAACCTTTGATGGTCAAGCTGTTACGACTCAAGACTTTTTATGGGCAATGCAGGAGGCTTCAGGCATTGACCTTAGCCATTTTGAACTTTGGTATGACCAATCAGGAACGCCCACACTTAAAGTGGAAGATGCTTTTGAGAATGGGGTTTACACGCTAACACTCACACAGATTGTTCCTAATGCTGTTGATGGAACAGAGCAAAAACCGTACTATTTCCCGTTTACCATTGGACTTTTAGATAGCAATGGCGAAGAGATTTTAGAAAAAATGCTTATTGTCTCCAAAGAGCAAGAGAGTTTCACTTTTGAGGGCTTAGAGGCACAACCAAGGCTGTCGCTTAACCGTGATTTTTCTGCTCCTGTTATGGTGGAGTATGCCAATGCAGATTATCCATTTTTGATGCAACACGACAAAAATGCTTTTGCCCAATATGATGCCACCCAAACTTTTGCCATTGAGAGTATTGAGAAAGTGATGCAAGGTGAAGCTGTTGATGAAGCGTTTATTGAAGCCTATGGTAAAGTGTTAGAATTGGACATTGACCTCTCTTTTAAAGCTCTGTTGCTAGAGTTACCAAGCATTGGTACCTTGATGCAACGCCAAGAGGTCGTGGACTTTGAAGTGCTTCAAGAAGCAAAAGAGACTTTTGCTCTTGCCATTGCCAAAGCCCATAAAGCAAAATTTTTAGAACTTTACCACGCACATCACGAGTCAAAATCAGGCATAGAGAGTGAAGATATTGCCAAACGAAGCCTAAAAAATATCTGTTTACAACGCCTAGCTGTACTTGATGAAACAGCAATTATTGAACTGGCACAACAGCAGTATGTCGATTCTAACTCTATGTCTGACCGAATGGTGGCATTGAACATTGTTGAAAACTCAAAAAATCATTATGAGGAGTATGAGCTACTACACTTTTACCTAGAGTACAAAGAGAACACCTTGGTGATGAACAAATACCTCGCCACCAAAGCTTCCTCTTCAAGAGAGGGCTTACTCCAAAGGGTTAAAGCCTTAGAGAGTGATGAAGTTTATGACATTAAAGTTCCGAACTTAGTCCGTTCGCTCATTGGTGCATTTACAGGAAACTACCAATACTTTCACGCCAAAGATGGTTCGGGTTACCAATATTTAGCCGACAAACTCATAGAGCTTGACCCTATTAATGCACAAATTGCTTCACGTTTAGCAGGAGCATTTAAACTCTATAAAAAGATGAATGAGACCAATCAAAAGCTTATGAAAGTAGAAATAGAGAGAGTCTTAGCGACTAAAGATTTGTCTAAG
>Ga0256839_1003835_pt1 | contig 15168 bp, 17 predicted proteins | sample 354166metaG_FD_185968 | JGI IMG/M metagenome (GOLD analysis project Ga0256839, IMG submission 185968) | Hydrothermal vent microbial communities from Mid Atlantic Ridge, Atlantic Ocean - 354-166 | ecosystem: Environmental > Aquatic > Marine > Hydrothermal vents | place: Atlantic Ocean: Mid... | reverse complement strand
CAGTCGAATGAACGGTGACATTGGATGGTGCCGCAAAAAATCAGCACAATTCCATAGTTGACGATAGGCGCACTGAATCCTAAACCAATAGGACCAGAAGGAACCAGGATTTGGAGCCAGTTTCAATGCAACACTGACCCTTGCAGAATTGAATTAAAATCATGCGCGATATGCTTTTCACCCTTGATCGTGAGGCAAAAAAAAGCCTCCAGGCACAAATAAGGGAGTTTCTTGTGACTGCCATACTGGAAGGGCATTTGAAAGCACGGGAAAAAATGCCGTCGACAAGGCGGATGTCTGAGCAATTAGGTGTTTCTCGAAACACAGTTGTGCTGGTCTATCAAGGCCTTACCGATGATGGTTATCTTTTGGCAAATGAGCGTTCGGGTTATTTTGTTGCTGAAACAATGCTCGAGCTTTTGCCAATTATGCGAGACCGCGAAATTATCAAAGGCAACAACGAGGTTGATTGGCAACGGTGGATTTTAAAAAACCCAACGACCCAGACCAATATTGAAAAGCCGCTCGACTGGCAAAGCTGCGAATTTCCATTTGTTTATGGCCAGTCTGATCCCTCCCTATTTCCTATCTCGGATTGGCGTGATTGCGCTTACAAGGTCGTCGGGAAAAAATGGGTTGATGCCTGGAGCGCTGATACGCCCGACAATGATGATGATATGCTGGTTGATCAGATTAGGACCAGAATATTGCCGCGGCGCGGAATATTGGTGGATGAAGACCAGATTTTGGTGACTATGGGAGCGCAAATGGGGCTTTATCTTATTGCCAGCCTGTTGGTCGATAGTTCATCCCGATTGGCGATTGAGGACCCTGGATATTCTGACGTTCGCAATATTTTCAGGCTGCGGACGCAGAATATTATTCCCATTGCCGTCGATGAATTGGGATTACCTGTCGATAAGCGCATTAGAAGTGCGGATATTATTTATACGACCCCCAGCCATCAGTTTCCGACGACGGTCACGATGCCGTTTCAGCGAAGAAAAGAGCTATTGGCATCGGCCAGCAAGAACAATGCGTTGATAATAGAAGATGATTATGAGCTGGAAACCAATTATCGGGGAAAACATATTCCGGCTTTGAAAAGTCTCGATCGGGATGGCCGGGTTATCTATGTGGGCAGCTTTTCCAAAACCCTGTTTCCCGGCTTGAGATTGGGTTTCATGGTGGCTTCAAAAGAGCTCATTTCGGAAGCGCGAGCGCTTCGCCGGCTGATGATGAGGCATCCACCTGCCAATAATCAGCGGATCACTGCTTTTTTCCTGTCTCTTGGATATTATGATGTTCATTTGCGCCGTTTGCACCGGGTTTACCGGCAGCGGTGGGAGGCAATGTATGAGGCTTTTGACAATGAACCATCCATGCTGACAAATGTTCCTGGGTTTGGCGGTACGTCCTTTTGGGTAAAGGGTCCAGATGATCTGGATGCCGAATTACTGGCAAAAAAGGCGTTTGAGCAGGGAATTATCATTGAGCCTGGACGTGTATATTATGCGGAAGAACCCCGACCAAAAAACTATTTTCGGCTGGGGTTCTCGTCTATTTCTTCTGAACGCATTGGGCCAGGCATCAATAAATTGTGCGGTATTATGCGGGAACTAAAATAACACTATTTGCGGTTTTTTTCCCATGGACTATCGACTGTGCAGGTATAGCCAATGTTACAAGCGTGGTGATTTCGGGTGCGTACATAGGCAGGTTTGGTATAGTCGCCAATTGGGCAAAATGAGCGATCAGCAACAAAGCGATCATAGGTGTTTCTGCCGGTGCTAAGAACTATGGAGCCGCGTGAATATACCAAATCCTGGGCCTGAGCGCATGAAAGCCTAGTGGTATTTATCCTTGCTTCGGCAATCGGAACAGCGATTGAAGTGGCGATTGCAGCGGTGACCAATGCGGTTGTAAGTACTTTCATGAATATCTCTCCATTGTTATTGAATGCCAGGCACAAACAATTTTGCCCGTTCTCGGCTTATATATGGAGCGCTGCTCAATTTTGCAATGTGCTCAAAAGCACATAGGAAGCAATCAGTTGTGTAAAAACTGCTGCTGATTGAGCCGTATATTCAGCTCTGGTAGGTGCGCTTCCACTGGGTCAATACATTGACCATACCGTCGTCGCCCAGATTGTCTGCCACATCCTCGCGCTCATGGCCTAGTAACCATTCGTCGGGCAGGGATGAAAACCGCATGCGCATAGGTGTGGCCAGGCCTTCTCCAAATGCAATTGCTTCGCGGTTGCCGATAGATGAGAGAAATGAAATCGTGCTGGCGGATGAGGCGGATATGGCTTTTCGTACAATATCCTGGTCTATTTCGTTCGATAGCCGAAGCGAAAATACGGTGCTGCATTGGGAAAGAATGGTGGCATCCAATTCACCTGGCCGCTGTGAAATAATACAAAGATAGGTGCCGTATTTTCGGCCTTCTTTGGCAATGCGGGCAATGGATTGGCGGGTTGGTGCAAATCCAAGGCTTTTGTCATCCGGGATATACCGATGCGCCTCTTCGCAAACGACTAAAACCTTTAATCTTCCGGCCGATGACAGGGTTAGATCGAAAGCCATACGGCAAATTACTGAAACCAGCGAACTGACAACTTCGGAAGGAATGTCTGCCATTTGCAATATGCTAATGGGTTTGCCTTCGGCTGGAATGCGGAAAATCCGACCAAGAGTTTCCATCGCATTGTCGGTAATCATGCGGGATGAAAACATGAAACGAAAACGTGGGTCATTGCTCAGCGATTCGATCCGGTTTTTCAGGGATTTAAGGGTTGCGCGATCCATTGTTGAATCCAGCAATCCGATTTGTTCTTCCATTACCGCTAGTAAATCTGAAATTTTATAGGGTACAGGTGAATCTGCGGTTGTTGTGCCGGTTTTGGCGGCCTTGCGAATGCTGACCGTTTCCTGATGTTGCGAATATAATGCCTTTGCGGCCGGTATAAGTTCACGCAATGCATCGCGTTCGGCAATGATTGGCGGATTTCCGCGAAACAAAACTTCAGCAAATTCGTCGAGTTGGAACATCCAGTGTGGGAGATCCAGCGTATTCATGTCGATTGTCACAGATGTATCACGAAAACCACGTGAATATTCATTATGCGGGTCGAGGATCAATATTCTCAAATCGGGGCTGTTTTCCTGAATTCGGTGCAAAATCAACGAAGTTGCAGAGGACTTTCCGCTACCGGTTGAACCAAGAATTGCAAAATGTTTGGAAATCAATTCATCAACATTGATATTTGCGGAAACGGACGAATCCTGTGAAAGCTGACCAACACTGGCGCAGCTTCTTCCGGTTTTTTCATAGATTGTTTTTAAATCGTTGACCCGGATCTTGTGGGCGATTGCGCCCGCATGCGGGTAGTTAGAAATGCCTTTTTTGAATATTGCATCATTGGTCCCGTCTGCGTCAAACACTTCGCCTTGCAGTTCGGTGTGAACAATAATGGCATTCTCGTCTTCAGTGTCCCAGGATTTTAGCGAAGATTCAATTTTGTAAATCAGACCAACAATCCGGCTTTTGCCGGTATTTATAGAAATTAACCGGCCAATTGCCCATTGGGTCGTGTCATTTTCTGTCACGTGGTCTGCGACCGTTTGAATGATTGCCCGGCTGCCATCACAGGAAATGACGTAGCCCATAGCCCGGTTTTTGTTTTGCTCACCATCGCGTTTTTCGTCGGCCCTTGCTTCTGCCAAATTGGTAACAGAAGCGGCATTGGCGAGTTTTTCCGATAAGGGCGCCGTGCTTGCGTTTGCAGGGTGAGAGTTATTTGTGAAAGGCGTAACCTGGGTATGGGAATTAGATTGAGCAGAGATTTCTGTTGGCATTGTTTCATGCGGATTTGGTTCAATGGTGCTTGGCACGGGCGCTAATTGCTGTACAGGTGATGGCGCTGATAATGGTGCCTGTTGCGTTGAAACCGGTTGTACAGATGCCGGTTGCGCGCTCGCTGCTGTTAAGCTGGTCATGCCATTAGATGATGTCTCCACGGCAGATCCTGCCATGCCAGCGCTTGCAAACCCAACAGGATTTGGCGCGGATTTAACTCCGTTGTCAAACATATTAACCCCTTAAAATGTTACAGCCCAGAACAGATGATATTATCAAGCAGGGGTTAACATAGTAGCCAATTGGCATGTTTAACAATTTGACTATTTCGGGTGCAGAATTCGTTTGTTTTTGTTTAGAAAAAATGCCTAATTATTAATTCCTTCTCACCCCCTTCCTTTCAGCAGGTTCAAAATACAGGAAAGATCTATGGCTGGTCTGATAGCGCTTGGCTTCTCTTATTTAATGAGCCAGTTTTTTCGCTCATTCCTGGCGGTGCTTTCGCCTGCATTGTCGAGCGAACTGGCAATGACACCGGGGCAATTGAGCAATGCGCTGGGGGCATGGTTTTTAACCTTTGCGCTGGCACAGTTTGTCGTTGGGCCGATGCTCGACCGGGTGGGCCCAAAGTTTACCGCTGGTGCATTGTTCGGGATTTTTGCCGGTGGAGGCGCCTTATTGTTTGCCGTGGCTGACAGTGGAATGATGATCATAATTGCGATGGGGCTTATCGGCATTGGCTGTGCGCCGGTGCTAATGGCCAGTGTATTCATATTCGCTCGCACATATTCCGCATCGAGATTTGCGGTTCTAACCTCGTGGTTTATTGCGATTGGCAGTTCGGGCAATCTGGTTGGTTCAAGCCCGCTTGCCTGGCTGGCTGAGATATATGACTGGCGTACGGTCATGTTTGGGCTGGCAATTTTTACTATCGCCATTGCTGTCTCCATTTTTGTGTTTGTGCGCAATCCGGAAAACCCTGAAAGCGGAGAGGGCAGGAAAGGCAGCTATCTGGACCTGCTGAAAATTCGCAATCTGTGGTTTATTATTCCAATGATGATGGTGGCCTATTCGTTGCCGGTGGGTTTGCGCGGGTTGTGGGCCGGGCCATTTTTTGCTGATGTTTACGGTATGGATACACTTGGCATTGGCCAAATTACCTTTTGGATTGCGATTGCAATGATTGTTGCAAGTTTTCTTTATGGGCCGCTCGATACAATATTCAACACGCGAAAATGGGTGATATTCACCGGCAATTTTTTCATGCTGATAGCAATTTCCCTGCTAGCCTATATGCCGATGGGTGGGGTGCTGATGTCGACGATCCTGTTCATACTGGTCTGTATGCTGGGCCTTAGCTATGCAACCATGATGGCCCATGCCAAGGCATTTTATCCGCCGCATTTGCTGGGGCGAGGTGTGACCTTGATGAATTTCTTCTCGATTGGCGGTTCGGCAAGCATTCAGTTTGTATCAGGTTATGTGTTTGAATTTTCACAATCGCCAGGCAATCCTGTAGCCGCATTTCAAAACCTGTTCTGGTTTTATGCGGCAGCAACCGGAATTGCCGTTGCAATCTATCTGTTTTCGAAAGACGCTAAACCATCCTCAAAGTAAAACCGGCCTCAGGAGCAAAAAAATGTCAAAAGCAATTCTCATTCATGAACATGGTGGCCCGGAAAAGCTGATTTATGGCGATGTAGATGTTGCCGCTCCCGGTGCTGGAGAGGCGCTGGTACGCCATTCGGCGATCGGATTGAATTTCATCGACGTTTATCACCGCACCGGGCTTTATCCGGTATCTGATTTTCCTGCCGTCATCGGCATGGAAGGAGCAGGCGTGGTTGAGGCCATTGGCGATGGGGTGAGCGATGTGGCTATTGGTGACCGGGTTGCCTATGCGGGCATGCCGATTGGTGCTTATGCGGCAAGCCGGGTGATGCCGGCTGCGATGTTGGTGAAACTGCCAGACACAATTGGCGATGATCAGGCGGCCGCGATGATGTTGCAGGGGATGACCGCGCAATATCTCATTCGAAGCACCTACCGTATTAAAGCGGGCGAGACCATTTTGCTGCACGCAGCTGCTGGTGGTGTTGGCTTAATCTTGAGCCAATGGGCGAAATCGCTCGGTGTGAGCGTCATCGGCACGGTTGGCAGCGAGGAAAAAGTCGCACTTGCCCGTGCCCACGGGGTTGAACACACAATCCTATATAACGACGAGAACTTCACCGAACGGGTGCGCGAAATCACCAATGGCAAGGGCGTTCCGGTGGTTTATGATTCGATTGGCAAGGATACATTTGAAGGCTCGCTCGACTGCCTATCACCGCGCGGCTTTATGGTGACTTTCGGTAATGCGTCCGGCCCGGTGCCTCCGTTTGAACCGGCAATATTGTCGCAAAAGGGCTCGCTTTACATCACTCGACCAACATTGATGGCCTATACGGCCAGCCGCGAAGATTTGTTGGCCTCGGCCAATGATCTGTTTGATGTGGTTGCAAGCGGGGCTGTCAAAATCAATATCAATCAGCGCTATCCATTGGCGGAGGCAGGCCAGGCGCATCGTGATCTTGAGGCGCGCAAAACCTCCGGTTCAACAATTCTTTTGCCGGAGTAGGGCGATGAGCAATCTGGAGCGTCAGGCGGCCGAAAATTTATGGGGCCATTGGCAGGGGGATACATGCATTGAGACATTGCCGGAAGCCTGCTGCCCGGCTGATTTGGCCGCAGGATACCGCGTGCAGCGGGAACTGGTTGCAGTGAGCGGGCAAAAGCCGGTGGGTTATAAAATCGCTGCTTCAAGCCAGGCCGGGCAGGCGCATTTGAAGATCACCCATCCGGTCTATGGTCGGTTGTTGGAAAACCAGGTTATTGCATCGGGCGACAAGGCCAAATGGATTGATCACCCCATGTCTGTTGCCGAACTTGAATTTGCTTTTCGCTTTGATCGCGATGTGCCGGAGCGGGCAGAGCCTTACGAAATGGACGCGGTGATGGCGCATGTCGGTGCCATGCATATCGGTATTGAACTGCCCGGGTCGCGCTTTGTCGATCCTGCTGCGGCAGGCATTGCGCAAATCATCGCCGACAATGCCAGCGCCAACATTTATGTGCTGGGGCCGAAGGTTGAGGGTTGGCGTGATGTTGATCTCGCTGCTCATAAAGTGAAGATGATCATTGATGGTGAGGAGAAAACCAAAGGGCAGGGAAGCGATGCGCTTGGCGACCCGCGCCTTGCGCTCACCTGGCTGGTGAATGAACTTGGCGGGCAAGGATTTCCCATGCACCGCGGACAACTTGCCACCACCGGCGTTTGCGGCATGCCGGTGCCGGTATTTAAAGGCCAAAAAGTGATCGGTGATTTTGGCATGTTTGGGAAAGTGAGGGTTGAGTTGTCGTTCGTCGCGTGACGGTTGACGGATACGTTCGTTTTTGGTAAGGTTGAGAGAATGAAGATTACCAATGTAAAGCACAAGGGATTACGGCGTTTCATCCTTAAAGACGACACATCAGGTCTGCCAGCGCAATATGTTGGTAAAATTAGTAATATAATTGGCTTTCTGCAAGATATGGACCGCGAGGAAGAGGTGAGGAGCATTCCAATATGGAAGGCGCACCAACTTTCTGGTGGCAGAAAAGGGACGTGGAGCCTATTTGTTTCCAGAAACTGGCGGATCACATTTGCAATTAACAAGGATGAAATTGAGATTATTGATCTTGATTTTGAAGATTACCATTAGGACAGTAAGAGCATGGAAACTTTACAGGAATTGCGCTTGGTCAAACCACCTCATGTTGGAGGTTTTGTAAAAATGGAAATTATTGAACCTGCGGGTTTGAAAGTCGTTGAAGCCGCCCGTATCCTGGGGGTATCGCGTCAGGCTCTATCCACATTTTTAAATGAACGCTCTGATCTTTCAGCAGACATGGCCTTGCGGATAGAAAAAGCATTCGGTGTTCGCATGGAAACGCTGATGAAAATGCAAGCCAGCTACGATATTGCTCAAGCCCGCTTGCGGGAAGATGAGATTGATGTTCAGCGGTATGAGACTGCGTAGTAAATACGGTGTTTATTTCCGTAATTTCAAAGTTAAAAGATTTTGATATGAATAATTTGTCTGTGTTTTTGAAAGTAGTTATTGTGTCTGCATTCATTTGCTCGATTCCGTTAGCTACTGAATCTCTTGCACAAGGACTGACGCAGTGTGCAAGCCCAAAATTATCTCAAAAAAGTGCTGAGCTGCAGAAGCGGCTCCAGAGTATAATTGATTCATCTGAAAATATTTCAGTACTTAATTCAAGACTGAAGACGGAAGGGGAATTAGGAAGTATCTTGGTGGATTACGGTGCTTATATGCAAGAATTCTCTACTGATAGAAATCCTGTGAGGCTGGCCGGAAGTAAGCGGGAAAAAGTTCTAAACTTTCATATCGTGAACATGTTTGCTTTGGGCGGGAATAACAATCTCTCGTCAGATTTTATTTCTTCTCATTAATACTTTTTGTTTGTGAACAGTAAATATTGCGCGTTTAAGCATGATGGGTTCGTAGTAAATTTGGTTGGTTCATCATTCAATACAAATCTGGAATATATACTAATTAGAAAAGAAAGGCAGAAAAGATTTCGAGCGCTTGTTAAGAGTTATCGATATTTATCTGCTTATAAAATAAAGTTTGTTGAAGATGTAGATCAAAACGCTTACTTGAAAACGTATATTAGAATATTGGGTAATGTAGATAATTCAATTCTTCAAGAAGAGATTGATTTTTGGGGTAATAAATTTGGGTATAAAATATCTGACAAATCATCTGAGGATTCCTCAATAAGGGAATTGCTTAATATTCCAGAAAGTAGAATTATTTCCTCTCAAGGTATTAAAAATTATAACAAGATATTTGACAGGCAAATGTTTTTTGGAAGAACTATTGGAAAGTTTACGAAGAAATATGTACTAAATATAGTGGAACATAAAATTTCCTCTATGCAAATCAAATCAAAGGTTAATCTAGCTAAGGTTTTGTTGTGTCAAATATATTTGGTGCATAATCAGGAATTACTTCAATTCTATGTTTGCGAGAAATAGAGCAAAAATTCGATATTAAGGGGATGATGTAATTATGGTGGCTGTCATCGCTGCAAATCCCTCAAACCAAATCATCCAAATCAATTTCAAGTACATTGGCAATGCTTTTGATTGCCGAAATGCTGCCGTCTTTTTTGCCGGTTTCAAGTTCAGAGATATAGGCGGCGCTTAGATCTGTTTTTTGCGCAAGTGCGCGGGCGGTCAAGCCGCGATGTTTTCGCCAGACCCGAATTGGGTTTTCGCCATCAAGTAATGCGTCAACGATTTCGGAGGGAACCCATTCGTCTTTGCCAACTTTTATATCGGCAATCACTTTTGAGGCCGCTGCAATATCATTTTGCATCATGCAGCTTCCGTCGTCAGCTTGATTCCGAGTGCTTTTAGCACACCAAAAAGGGTGGACATGCGCGGGTCGCCCTTGTCGCTGAGGGCGCGGTAAAGCGCTTCGCGGGTAACGCCTGCGTCTTTGGCGATATTGGTCATGCCGCGGGCACGGGCAACCACATCCAAGGCTTTCCTAATATATGCTGTGTCTCCAGTTTCAACTGCGGACTTGATAAATTCGTATTGGGCTTCTGGGGTATCGATAAATTCAGCGGGATCGAAAGGAGTTGTTTCCAAGGTCATTGAGCCTCCTGCGCCATTTCTTTGGCGCGCTTGATATCACGCTTTTGAGAACCTTTGTCACCACCACAAAGTAAGATGACAATGGTTTCATCGCGTTGCGTAAAATATACCCGATAGCCGGGGCCGATATGAATACGAAGTTCACCAATGCCTTCAAAACGCTTTACATCGCCAAAATTTCTATTTTGCAGCCGGAATATACGTTCTGCAATGGCGGCCTTGGCTTTGTGGTCTTTTAACGCCCTTATCCATTTTGCGAATTGTTTTGTTTGGCGAACCTCATACATGTGTCTATGTAGTTTATAAGTTACGATTTGTCAATGATTTCGTAATTTAAAAGTTACAGGCTATTCCGCCTCACCCCCTCAATAGGGGGCGTCGACATCGCCCATTTCAACATAGATGGATTTAATCTGGCTGTAATGTTTGATTGCGGCTTTGGCGTTTTCGCGGCCCATGCCAGAGCGTTTGACCCCGCCAAATGGCACGCCGACCGGGGTGATGTTGTAATTGTTGATCCAGCAGGTTCCGGCCTGTAATTCGTTGATGACCCGGTGCGCGCGGGCTATATCGCGGGTGAAAACGCCTGCGGCCAAACCAAACTCACAATCATTGGCGCGGGCAATCACATCTGCCTCCTCATCGAAATTCATTATTGAAAGCACCGGGCCAAATATCTCCTCCCGCGCGATGCTCATATGGTCTTTCACATCGGTAAAAATAGTCGGCTCAATGAAGTGGCCATTTTCCAACCCCTGCATGGTGACAGCATTGCCGCCGAAGATCAGCTCCGCGCCTTCCGCCTTGCCTTTTTCGATATAGGAAAGCGCGATGTCGCGTTGTTTGGCCGAAATCATCGGCCCCATATGGGTTTCCTCATCCAGCGGATCGCCGAGTTTTATCGCCGCCGTGCGTTCTAACAACCGCTTAGTGAATGCCTCCTGGATGCCCGATTGAACGAAAACCCGCGTGCCGTTGGAGCAGACCTGACCGGTGGAATAGAAATTGCCCAAAAGCGCGCCGGATACGGCATTTTCCAGGTCAGCATCGTCGAATATAATAAGCGGTGACTTGCCGCCCAGCTCCAGCGTTACCAGTTTCAGGCTTTCGGCTGCACCTGCCATGACGCGCGCACCGGTGGGCACTGATCCGGTAAGCGATATTTTGTCAATTTCCGGATGGGTGGTGAGTACCGCACCCACATCGCCCAGGCCTTGAATGATGTTGAACAAGCCATCGGGCAGGCCTGCCTCTGTCAATATTTCAGCCAATATGAGCGCAGATAGCGGGGTTGCCTCCGAAGGCTTGAAGATGAGGGCGTTGCCACAGGCGAGCGCCGGGGCCGCCTTCCACGAGGCGACCTGAATGGGATAATTCCACGCACCTATTCCGGCGCATATGCCCACCGGTTCATGTTTGGTAAGGGCAAAACTCTCGCCCAGTGGAATGTGTTCGCCGGTAAGCGTTGCTGCAATATGGCCGAAATATTCGAAATTATCGGCAGCAGAAACCGCATCCACATAAAGCGTTTCCTGCATCGCCTTGCCGGTATCCAGCGTCTCTATGCGGGCAATTTCGTCATTGCGCCGGCGCAGTAATTCAGCCGCACGCAGCAAAATGCGACTGCGTTCCACACCCGGCCGGGCGGCCCATTCCTTTTGGGCATTCTGGGCGGCCTTTACGGCCCTAGCGACAATATCGGGCGTTGCTCCATAAACCTTGGCAATCACCTCACCAGTTGCCGCATAGCAGCTTTCAATCAGTGTTCCTGCTGTATCTTCAATATAAGCGCCGTTGATATAATGCGAGGCGGAGGGCTGGACTTTATAGGGGTCTTGATGGCTCATTTTGAAAAGATCCTGAATAGTGTCGCGTGATAATTACCCAAATAATAACGTGGGCAATAACAAAGGCTTGATAGCGTTGTCACAGTATTAACAAATTATTGGCCATAAACCGCTTTAATGACGAAAATCCCTGTCGCAAAGAGTTTATATTATGAATAAAATCTCCCTGACTGCCAGCGCCGTTGCGCTATCATTTGCCGTGACGGCCTGTACCTCTGATCCTTATACCGGTGAGCGGCAAATTTCAAAATCCGTTATTGGCGCCAGTGCCGGAGCAGCGCTTGGCGCGCTTGGTGGCCTGATTGTTGGCAACTCGACCAATGCGAACAAGCGAAATGCAATATTAATCGGTGCAGGTATTGGCGCGTTGGCCGGTGGCAGTGTCGGGGTTTATATGGATAAGCAGGAATCAAGATTGCGCGAGCAGCTTCGAGGTTCTGGTGTCAGCGTTACCCGAAATGGCGACATTATCAAACTCAACATGCCGAGCAATATTACTTTCGCCACTGGCCAAAGCGGCATTAAGGCTGAATTTTATAATGTGCTGAATTCTGTATCGCTGGTGTTGAAAGAATATAACCGAACCATCGTCAATGTGTTTGGCCATACCGATAGTGATGGCGGTGATGGTTATAATCAGGATTTGTCTGAGCGTCGAGCAGTCTCTGTTGCGCAATACCTGATTGATCAGGGCACTGATTCCAGACGTTATTATGTGGTTGGATTTGGCGAAACCCGCCCGATTGCGAGCAATGCCTCAGCTGGCGGAAAAGCCGCTAATCGCCGGGTTGAGATTGAAATTTCGCCGCTGACTGAGGGCTGATAACGGGGTCTTCAATCCTGCGTGATGGAACCAATATCGGGTTTGGCTGATGCGTTTAAGCATGTCGGTTTGGCGTGTCACCACTAAAGGCCATTGTTATTCCTCATTTTCAACAGCTGGCACAGCCTTTAAATAGGCTGCAATGGCTTGTCGGTCTGAGGCTTTTAACATTGCGAGGTTTTGGCGAACTTCAGCCATTGTTGTCGTGGGCGTGGCTGATGGCGCATGACCTGTTGCCGGTTTTAAAGAGGCAATAATTTCTTCGGTTGACCAGCCGCCAATGCCACTCTCACTTGGGGTGATATTCGGTATGGTTTTGTCACCATTTTCATCCATGCCGCCACCGAGCCATTTTTTGTAGTTGAAGCCACCGACTTTATTACGTGGTGTGTGGCATTCTCCGCAATGGCCTGGACCTTCGACGAGGTATTGACCGCGGGCGACTTCGGGCGAGGGGTTGTTGAAGCTGATGACTTTGCCGCGTTTGAAGTATAAGTGGTTCCAAAGCCCCATTGCCTTGCGGGATTTAATCAGGCCGGAAATTTTGTGGCCGCCGGGCTTGTTTGCAACCGCGGGCAACGTTTTGAGAAAGGCCCAAAGATCGCTCACATCTTTTGGGTTCATTCGGGTATAGGAAGTGTAGGGAAATGAGGGGTAATAGTGGGAGCCATCGGGGGCTAGCCCGTTTAGCAGTGCATTGGAAAAGTCAGATTTGTCCCACGTGCCAATGCCGGTTGCCTTATCGGGTGAAATATTCGGTACGGTAAATAAGCCAAATTGAGTTTTTAGCGTTAAGCCACCTCCCAGGCGCATTCTTCCAGTTTTGTCGGAACCCGGTGCCGCATGGCAGGATGAGCAACCACCGGCCCAAAATATCTGCTGGCCATTGGCAAGGTTTGTAATTGACGGGAAATTAATGTCCGGCGGCTTCTGGGGCGTTGTATCTGAAACGCAGGCAGATAATGCGAGCAAAACGGCTGTCAAAAGCAAAGTGCTTTTAAAGATGTTTCCCGGCTGATTCATAAGAGCTTTAGAATTTATAGGAAACGCCAACAATGAACTGGTTGCTGATAATATCGGTTTTTAACCAGCCACCATTTTGCAGATCCGCATTGATCTTCACATAGGCGCTTTTGAATTCGGTAAATACCGACCAGTTTTTGTTTATTTCAGTGCTGACCCCAACAAGCGCCAGAACCGCCGGGCCGCCAAATTGATATTCAAAAGTTTTGGATGTTATTGCAGTATTGGCAACTTCCACGTGGGGGGTGGTGAAGCCTGCCCCAATGCCAAGGTAGGGCGTAAAGCGGGATGTGTTTTTAAAACGATACTGAAGATTGAGCGTATAAATATTTATGCCGTCGGTAAATTCCAGTTTTTCGAAACCCGCAGGCATTGGATTTGCCGCGACTTTTGAATGCGAGTTATCCAGTGCAATGCCCCAGCCGGGATAGGATTCAAGCCACCAGGTGGCGCGCAGGCCAAAATAGGGCGGCATAACGAAAGGTTCCCCATCCCATTTTACTGTTGTTGATTGACGCCCGGCACCAAGATTGAAATCATAATCAACGACTGAATGGGGTGATGTGTTTATGCCACTATAAAATGAGAGTTCCAACTCTGCCCGGGAAGGGTTTGTCAGGACCGGGGTTCCAAGGCCCGTGGATATCAGCAGGGCTAAACCAATGGCGGTTATTACGTTTGTTTGGGAGTTGCGTTTACTCATTTGAACCTGGTTTCCATTACTCAATATATATCGGAGAATCAGTTCAAGTATGAGGAATACCAAAAGCGCATGTGTTGATTTCAATCAAACGCAAGGTAAATTGCGGATGCATCTTAAGCATAGTCCGTGATTGAAAAGGAAAGATGGCTCCCCGGGCAAGATTCGAACTTGCGACCGATCGGTTAACAGCCGATTGCTCTACCACTGAGCTACCGAGGAACACGCGGTAAATTGGCTTTGCCAAATCACCAAAGGCCTCTTAGCAAGAGAATGGCAGAAATCGCAAGCGAAAAGATAAATTTTTTTATTGTGTCGGGCCAGTTTATTGTAATGCTCTAATTTGTATGTCCCTGCATCCGGTTAATGGCGAAATTAATGATAAAAAACAGCAAACCGCGGCAAATCAAGATAGCTGGCCGGGTTTACCCATTGCCCGGGTCAGCATTTTTACGGTTATTGCTCGGTATATTATTGATAATAGGCGGTATTTTAGGTTTTTTACCGGTTCTGGGCTTTTGGATGGTGCCTTTGGGTTTTATGGTTTTATCTGTGGACTTTGCACCCATACGCCGATTGCGCCGTACCCTTGAAATACGAATATTGCGCTGGTGGCGAGCCAGAATTGGGTAACTGAGGTTTCCCCATGATCGAGTGCCATTAAACCTGCACAATTTCAAAAATATTTTTCAATAATTCACAAACCCGCTTGCCGATAGACAAACCCTCTGTTAAGCGAATGCCGCTAACACCAGCAGCGAAGGCCTCGTGGCGGAGTGGTGACGCAGAGGACTGCAAATCCTCGCACCCCGGTTCGATTCCGGGCGAGGCCTCCAAGCTGTTAAAGGTGATGCAGAACGATTGTTGGCCCGATGTCGAGATTGTATTGATTTTGACAGGGGCAGAACCAATTGGAGTGGCTATGATCGATCACGAACAGGCACGCACCGTTATGGTTGACTGCCAGATACGCCCAAATGATGTTACCAGCTTTTCGGTATTGGAAGCTTTTGGATCCGTACCAAGGGAAGAGTTCGTTCCCGCGCGAAATCGCGATCTTGCCTATGTTGATGAAGATATTGCGGTTCATGTGGATAGGGTCGATGCCTATAAGCGCTATTTAATGGAACCAATGTCAATGGCGCGACTGGTGCAGTTGGCGGATGTCCGCAAGGATGACATTGTGCTTGATGTGGGTTGT
>Ga0256839_1003834_pt1 | contig 15170 bp, 16 predicted proteins | sample 354166metaG_FD_185968 | JGI IMG/M metagenome (GOLD analysis project Ga0256839, IMG submission 185968) | Hydrothermal vent microbial communities from Mid Atlantic Ridge, Atlantic Ocean - 354-166 | ecosystem: Environmental > Aquatic > Marine > Hydrothermal vents | place: Atlantic Ocean: Mid... | reverse complement strand
AATGCGTACACAGGGCAAACCGATAAAGAACACACAGAGCATTTAGTATCTGGGCTTTCCGATGAAGTATTAGCAAGAATGGTTGGCTCGGTCAGACAGGTTGTTAATCAGCATTTACAACATTGGAAACAAACAGGGATTATTGATAAGAAGCGCAACCAAATAAAAATTAATAATCTGCAAGCGATTATCGATGATGCTGGCATCACAAATTCAAAAATTTAATCGATTAAAATATTAATCAAAAAGTCTTTAATGTGTCATGCAAGTGACATTTTTTATTAAAACTCAAGCTTACACTCTCTCCTATTAGTTCTAAAAATATTTAAGGAGTTAGTCATGCTACAGTTTTTACCTGTATTGTAGTGGCATAGTAAAAGTAGACACCCTTTTATAAGTGATATTATCACTTCATAACAAAACAGGTGACACAATGACAAAGAAAACCCGCCCCACATATACGCCAGAATTTAGGCTCGAAGCAGCCAAATTGGTAACTGAGCATAGCTACTCTATACGAGAAGCCAGCGATGCCATGAATGTATCTAAAGGAAGCATTGAAAGCTGGGTTGCTCGGCTACGAAAGGAATCCAAAGGCATCATCGGTAAAGGAACACCCTTAACGCCTGAACAGCGTGAAATACGCGATCTTAAAAAACAAATCAAACGCAAAGATCTGGAGAATCAAATCTTAAAAAAGGCTACGGCTCTCTTGATGTCGGACTCACTGGAAAATTTGAGATGATAAAACGACTTCAAGGGAACTTCACACTCAGCCTTATTTTTCACGTTTTTCAAGTAAATGGCAGCAGCTACTACGATTGGCACAATAGACCTAAACTACCTTCACTCAAAAAGGCAAAAGAGTTATCAGCCGTTAAAGCAATACACGCAGAAAGTAATCGTTCTGCGGGTGCACGGACAATATAAACCATAGCCTTGCAGCGTGGCTTATCCATCAGTCGCTATCGTACTGCTAAGATGATGAATGCATTGGGTTTAGCTAGTTCCCAGCCACCCAAGCATAATTACAAACCTGCTAAGCAGCCACATCTTGAAATACCCAACACGCTTGCGCGTGAGTTGATGTCAAGCAACCTAACAAAGTATGGTGCGGTGATGTTACCTATATTTGGGCGGGCAATCGTTGGGCGTATCTTGCGATTGTGATGGACTTATTTTCTCGTAAGCCGATTGGTTGGGCATTATCTTATTCACCAGATAGTGCGCTCACAGGAAAAGCCTTAAGCATGGCATTTGAAGCGAGAGGAAAGCCAAAAGGTGTGATGTATCATTCAGATCAGGGTTGTCATTATACCAGCCGATCATTCAGGCAATTATTATGGCGCTACCAAATAAGACAAAGCATGAGCCGTCGAGGTAACTGCTGGGATAATGCACCAATGGAGCGTTTCTTTAGGAGCTTAAAAACAGAATGGGTGCCGCGTTTAGGTTATCCCTCTTTAATAGATGCGAAAGGGCATATCCTTAACTATCTTACTGGGTACTATGCTTCGGTGAGGCCTCATCAGCATAATGGCGGTTTATCTCCAAATGCTAGAGAGCTAAATTATCAAATAACTTAGATTTTACTGTCCAGTTTTACTTGACCACTACAGTTGCTCCCATAGTAGTAATACTGGAGACGGCTTCAAATAATGAGTCAATAATGGGCGTGTGCAAAAACTAGATCAAACGGAATGGATGCAATGAAACTTAAAACAAACCAAACAATAACTATGATTAAAAAACCATCACGATGTTGCAACTGAGACTGCAAAGATTTAACCGGAAACAACAAAACTATACCTAAAACTAAGGTAATAACTAATGCTTCAATAAACTCGGGCATTGCCCCATCATGATAAATATAGGACACGATAATAGGAGGGATAAAAACCTCTGAAAAGAGCAAGCATATAATGCCGACGGTCTTGGTTATTTTATATAATTTCTTAAATTTCACAGCCTTACAGAAATAAAATTTTTAAGAAGAGAAGTTGTAAAGCCCCTATAAGTATTACCGACTAAAGGTTGTTGATAATACTATTTAATGATTGCATTGCAGTTTCATAGTCACTTCTAAGATTCGTATGTTCAATTTTATTTCGGATTTTGCTAATACTTGTCATTACAAGCTCAATCTCATTTTGAGTCGACTTAGCGGCATTTTCTTTCGCTTTCATTAACGTTTTATTAGCTTCTGTTAATAATTTATCAGTTTCATTTTCATTTTCATTTTTAAAGTCGCCTGTTTGTGCTGTCTTTTGTTCAAGACTTTTAAGTTGTTGAACTAAGGTATCTATTGCTTGTTGATTATTGGGTTTGGCAATTTTCCTCGCTTCTAATAAATAATTGAGTGTGTTTTCAATGTCTTTTTGTGCGCTGCCTTTATCATAACTGACCAACAAGTCGTGTTCAGCCGTACTTAAATACATCTTTGCATCCAGTAAATTTTTTAAAGCACTGTCGGTTTTTGAAGCATTCATATAACTATCGACAATCTTCTGCATTAGACTTTTAGGTGTTTCTTCAGTTTGTTTGTTGTCACTAAATGCATTGGATACAATAAAAAGTGTCAATATAATTGCGATTAAACTTTTGTTGATAAAGAACATTTTTCTTTACTCCGAATAAGCCAATATGACCAATTCTACTCCCTATTATGCCTAAACATATACTTTAGTTTTGGCTTGTATTAATTTGTTACACTTTTGATTCATTTAAAAATTGGGATAATTATCATGGCTGACTTGGGATCTTAACGCCTGTTCCCAAAGTATTATCTAAACAACTTTCAAGCTTAATTCCAGAAAATCAAGGTGTTATTGTGCAATCTGTCAGTCCAGATTCTCCCGCAAGTAAGGCAGGTATCCAAGTTTACGATATTTTATTAAACCTAAATAATCAGAAGACTCTATTCTGCCCAACAATTAGCGGGGCTTATTGCCGCTAAAACAGCAGATACGGAGGTGAGTATTGATCTCGTGAGGCATGGAGAGAGAAAAGAAATTAAGGTCGAACTTGCGGCACAAACAATGAATAATAGACCGAGTAATCCGTTTTTTGGCTTTAACCAACAACCTTTTTCTCAACCTTTAACACCGTTACCCTTCCAAAAGGTGGAGGTGGCTTAGCCCCAAAATTTTCTGGACAAAACAATGCGATGTAACAGTTTGAATCCATCAGCATCAACCAAACGGGAGATGGTAAAGTCAAAGCAACTGTATCTATAAATAACAACGGTGACAAAAAAGAGTTTACCTTTGAAGGAAAATACGATGAAGTGCGTGAGCAAATCAATGCAAGCAAAGAACTGCCTAATAATAAAAAAAATAGCTTACTCAATGCTCTCAAAAACAACCCAACGCAGATGTTACCCTAGGGTTTTATAAACTTCCCTCAAATGCCTACATTTAACTCATTCTTTAATGATCCTTTTTTTAGAAGACAACAACCTTTGTTGACTAACCCTACCCTAGCCAACAATCCTCATGGTTAAATAACAGAACAAAACTGTAAGGTTAGAAAGACTATTAGAGATCTTTACCACGAGTCGTGTGAAGATCTCTATTAATAAATCGTAAATATCAATACCCCCTCTGCAGAGGAAGTATTCAACTGCCCACCATCAGCTTTTGTCAGCTAACTGACAGATAAAACAATTAAGTACTTATAAGCTATATTCAAGCTTGAAACCAAAGTGATTAGCCTCATTATTTATCCATACAAAAAACTTCTCAGGTATACACAAAGAGGAGTTCAATCACGTTCTAAAGGAGTTACAAAATGAGAACAGACAAATTAACCAGTAAATTTCAACTGGCATTGCAAGATGCTCAATCACTTGCGCTAGGTAAAGACCATCAGTACGTTGAACCCGTTCATTTAATGATCGCCCTGCTCGATCAAGAAGGTGGCAGTGCGCGTGGGCTACTTACCCAATCAGGCATTAACGTCAATTTACTACGCTCGCAACTCGGTGAGGCGCTGGATCGAATGCCATCAGTTTCAGGTGGTGAAGCCGGCGATGTAATGATTTCTAATGACTTATCAAAGTTATTAAATGTCACCGATAAACTCGCGCAACAGCGTAACGATCAATACATCTCTTCAGAATTATTTATCCTTGCAGCGGTGGATGATAAAGGTGCTTTAGGCATTGCACTTAAAAATAATGGGGCGACGAAAGATGCCATAGAAAAAGCCATTGAAGCCATGCGTGGTGGTGCATCGGTGGATGACCCCAATGCAGAAGATAATCGCGAAGCCTTAAAAAAATACACCATTGATTTAACCGAACGTGCTGAGCAAGGCAAAATTGACCCAATTATTGGGCGCGATGAAGAAATCCGCCGCATGGTGCAGATTTTACAACGCCGTACTAAAAACAATCCCGTGATTATCGGTGAGCCAGGTGTAGGTAAAACAGCCTTGGTAGAAGGTTTGGCGCAGCGTATCGTCAACGGTGAGGTGCCAGACAGCGTTAAGGGCAAGCGCCTTTTATCACTTGATCTAGCGGCATTGTTGGCGGGTGCTAAATTCCGTGGTGATTTTGAGGAACGCCTCAAAGCAGTGTTAAGTGATATTTCTAAAGCAGAAGGCAATATCATTCTCTTTATTGATGAAATTCACACGATGGTAGGCGCAGGGGCATCTGAGGGTGCGATGGATGCGGGCAATATGCTCAAACCCGCCCTAGCGCGTGGTGAGTTACATTGTGTGGGCGCAACTACTTTAGACGAGTACCGCAAATACATCGAAAAAGATGCGGCGCTTGAACGTCGTTTTCAAAAGATTATTGTCGATGAGCCAACGGTTGAAGATACGGTTGCGATTTTACGTGGCTTAAAAGAAAAATACGAAGCCCATCATGGTGTTGAGATTACCGACCCTGCCATTGTTGCAGCAGCCACCCTTTCACACCGCTACATTACCGACCGACAATTGCCCGATAAAGCGATTGACCTGATTGATGAGGCAGCCTCACGAATTCGTTTAGAAATTGACTCAAAACCTGAGGCGATGGATACGCTTGAGCGTAAACTCATTCAATATAAAATTGAGCGTGAAGCCTTAAAAAAAGAAACAGATGATGCCTCAAAAAAACGCCTTGCCGAGTTACAAGAAAAAATCAATACGCTGGAAAAAGAGTTTTCTGACTTAAATGAAATTTGGAAGTCTGAAAAAGCGGCTGTACAGGGCACTGCTCATATCAAGGAAGAGCTAGATCAAGCGCGAATTGAGCTAGAAACAGCACACCGTGCAGGTGATTTACAACGCATGTCAGAGCTACAGTACGGACGAATTCCTGAACTGGAAAAACAACTTGAAGAAGCCAGTGAAGCCGATAAATCAACCGAAAACTTTCAGCTATTACGCAACAAAGTTACCGATGAAGAAATTGCTGAAATCGTCGCCATGTGGACAGGGATTCCTGTTTCTAAAATGCTTGAAGGTGAGCGTGATAAATTACTCCGTATGGAAGACGATTTACGCCAACAAGTGATTGGCCAAACCGAGGCAATTGATGCAGTATCCAATGCTATCAGGCGTTCACGCGCTGGCTTATCTGACCCTAAGCGCCCCAACGGCTCGTTCTTATTTTTAGGTCCTACTGGTGTAGGTAAAACTGAACTCAGTAAGGCTCTGGCGAACTTCCTCTTTGATACTGAAGAGGCGATGGTACGTGTTGATATGTCTGAATTTATGGAAAAGCATTCGGTCGCCCGTTTAATCGGCGCACCCCCGGGTTATGTCGGCTATGAAGAAGGCGGCTATTTAACCGAGCTGGTACGCCGCAAGCCCTACTCCGTGGTGTTATTGGATGAGGTAGAAAAAGCGCACCCTGATGTCTTCAATATTTTGCTTCAAGTCTTAGATGACGGCCGTCTAACCGATGGTCAAGGTCGTACCGTAGACTTTAGTAATACGGTGATTATTATGACATCCAACTTAGGCTCTGATGTAATTCAAAGTATGGCAGGTGGCGACTACAATGAAATGAAGAATTCGGTCATGGAAATAGTTGGCAGCCATTTTAGGCCTGAATTTATTAACCGTATTGACGATAGTGTTGTCTTCAGGCCACTCGGCAAAGAAGGGATTCGCCAAATTGCTGCTATTCAGTTAAAACAGTTAGGCAAACGCTTGGCTGACAATGATCTTAGCATTGAGTTTAGTGATGCGGCACTCGACCTAATTGGTGAAGAAGGGTTTGACTCCGTGTTTGGTGCTCGACCATTAAAACGGACGATTCAAAGCGAAATAGAAAACCCGCTTGCTCAAAAGCTACTGGCTGGTGAGTTTGCCCCTGGTGCGACGATTAAGGTTGGTCTTAAAGAGGGTAAAATAGTGTTTAACGCAACCTAAACCTAAGTTCCTAATATCAAAAAAGCCACCGTATTAACCACTGTGGCTTTTTTTGTTTCCGCTAATTTTTCGCTAATACAACTATAACAACCCGCACTCTGCAAATGAGACAACGTCATCGCCAATAATAAAGTGATCTAACACGCGTACATCAATCAACGTTAACGCTTGTTTTAATTTCTGTGTGATTTCAATATCCGATTGGCTCGGCTCAGAACTTCCGGAAGGATGATTATGCGCTAAAACAATCGCAACTGAATTATGGTGTATCGCTCTTCGCACAACTTCTCGCGGATGCACACTGGCAGAATCTACTGTGCCTCGAAACAACTCTTCATATTCAATCACACGATGTTTATTATCAAGAAACAAACAGGCAAAAACTTCAAACGGGTAGACTTGTAAACGAGACTGCAAATAGCGTTTTACGTCGGCAACATTTTCCATCACATCGCCACGTTGGATTTTCTCATGCAAGTAACGTCGGCTCATTTCTACCACCGCTTTAAGTTGCACAAACTTTGCTTGCCCTACTCCTTTACCTTGGCAAAAACGTGCTTCATCAGCACTTAATAGTGCGCTTAAGCCACCGTTATCGCTTAATAAATCCCGTGCTAAATCAACGGCTGTCTTGCCTTTAATACCAGTGCGCAGAAAAATAGCCAGTAACTCAGCATCACTTAGCGCCTCTGCCCCTTTCATGAGGAGCTTTTCGCGGGGTCTGTCCTCCAATGCCCAATCTGTTATTGCCATGATTCAATCGTGTTTCTTTGATATAATGCCAACATCATGTCAGAACTTAACGATAAAAAAATACTCATTGGGATAAGCGGGGGTATTGCGGCTTATAAAGTGCCCGAATTGGTCCGCGCACTTATAAAACAAGGCGCGCAAGTACGCGTTTGTATGACACAAGCGGCCTGCGAATTTATCACGCCATTAACACTACAAGCACTCACAGGAAACCCTGTGCATACCGACTTACTCGACCTGAAAGCCGAAGCAGCAATGGGTCATATTGAGCTAGCACGTTGGGCAGAGTTGATTTTTATTGCACCTGCTACGGCCGATTTAATGGCACGTTTAGCCCATGGCCATGCCAATGATTTACTCAGTACCGTTTGCCTTGCCAGCAAAGCACCGAAGCACCTTGCTCCTGCGATGAACCATGTAATGTGGGCAAACCCTGCAACACAAAACAATGTGAAAAAATTGCAACAGCTCGGTTACACACTGCATGGCCCTGCTAGTGGTGAGCAAGCCTGTGGTGAAATTGGTGAAGGTCGCATGCTGGAGGCTTTGGAACTTGCAGACATTATATTAGAGTTACTAGTTTCTCCAAAAAGCACAAGCAACAACAAAGCCCTTACGGGGAAAAAAGTACTAATAACCGCAGGCCCTACCCGCGAAGCAATTGACCCGGTGCGTTACATTAGCAACCGTAGTTCAGGAAAAATGGGTTATGCAATTGCCGCTGCCGCACAACAAATGGGCGCAGAGGTTAGCTTAGTTTCAGGCCCCGTTGCACTCGACTCCCCCATAGGCGTGACACGAACCTTTGTTGAGTCAGCCAAGCAGATGCATGTGGAAACACTCAAACAAGCACAACACGCTGATATTTTTATCGCTGTTGCAGCAGTATCGGACTACTCGACTGCTAACGTAGCTGATCAAAAAATTAAGAAGACAGAAGGTTCAATGAGCCTAAAATTAGATTACAATCCAGATATATTATTTGATGTGTCTCATGCCTTCCCTGAATTATTTACGGTAGGCTTTGCAGCAGAAACGGAGCAGCTACAAAAACACGCGCAAGATAAGCTTAAGCGTAAAAAACTGGATATGATTGTGGCAAACCTAGTAGGAAAAAATAAAGGCTTTGAGCAAGATACCAATCAACTCGAAATATATTGGCAAGATGGGCATAGACAACTGCCTGAAAAGGATAAAACCTCGCTAGCGATTGATTTAATGAAAATAATCGTACAGCGTTTTAGTAAACAATCATAAATTTAGCGAAAATCATCAATCATTCATTTTAACGACAAGGAAAGTCTGTGAGTAATAAGCCACAAGTTAACTATAAGATTCTCGATAAACGCATCGGCGATACGATTCCCCTGCCCCATTACGCCACCGAAGGCTCGGCAGGTATGGATTTGCGTGCCTGTATTGATGAGTCACTCACCGTACAACCGGGTGAAACACATTTAATCCCTACCGGCATGGCAATTCACATTGCAGACCCTGCTTATGCTGCAACCATTCTACCGCGCTCAGGTTTAGGCCATAAACATGGTATCGTATTGGGTAATTTAGTCGGCTTAATTGATTCTGATTACCAAGGTCAACTTTTTATCTCTTGCTGGAATCGAGGCGACACGATATTTACCATTGAAGAAGGTGATCGCATTGCGCAACTGGTTATTATTCCCGTTGTACAAGTTACTCTCAATCAAGTGGATTCATTTGATGAAAGTGATCGTGGTGAAGGCGGATTTGGGCATTCTGGTAAAAACTAGGATAAAAGCCAATGCTAGTTAAGACGACTAAATGCATCAAAAAACACCTTAAATGACAGCTAACCTTATTAACAAAGATATTTTTCGCACCTATGATATTCGGGGAAAAATAGGTAAAGAGTGGTGCGTCAATGAAAACTACCATGACGCCTTTCTTATTGGTCAATCTATCGGCAACCAGCTTATAAACCGTGGCTCACCCAACGTTCTTGTCGGCCGTGATGGTCGATTAAGTAGCCCAAAAATTACTGACCAACTATTAAAAGGACTGATTTCGATTGGCTGTTTAGTTACCGACTTAGGCATTGTTGCAACCCCCATTGTCTATTTTTCCCTCTCTCATTTACACATTAAAAACTGCATTATGGTTACGGGTAGCCACAACCCACCTGATCATAATGGAATTAAAATCGTTTACGAGAATACCCCTTTAAGCAAAATCGTTATCGAAACCTTATACCACGATATTGTACGCGATGACTTTACACCCAATAATAATGGCAAGCTGTTTGAATACAGTAAAATCATTGACGACTACCAAAATGCCATCGTACAAAATATTCAGCTTAACAAACCGTTACGCATCGGCATAGATGCCTGTAATGGCGCGACTTCATTGTTTGTAGAATCACTATTTACACGATTAGGTTGTGAAGTTCACCCACTTTATTGTGATCTGGATGGTACATTCCCCAATCATTCTCCCGACCCAACCGTACCAGAAAATCTACAAGCACTCTCAGAATTAGTCATTAAAGAAAATCTCGATATTGGCATCGCTTTTGATGGTGATGGTGATCGCATGATCGCGGTTGATAATCAAGGGCAACTCATATGGCCAGATCGTATCATGTTACTTTTGGCAGATGATGTGCTTAAAAATAACCCCAGCGCACCTATTGTTTATGATGTTAAGTGTAGTTTCTTATTGCCCAGCAGCATCCGCCAGCATGGAGGGCAACCCTCGATGTGCAGAAGCGGACATTCCATTTTAAAACTACAAATGTTACAACTCAATGCAGTTATGGGTGGCGAGTTTAGCGGGCATATTGTCTTACGTGATCGTTGGGGAGATTTTGATGACGGCCCCTATGTAGCGGCCCGCTTATTAGAAGTTATTGCAAACAGCAAACAAACACCCGCAGAGATTTATAAGAGCATTCCCGATAGTTACTCAACCGAAGAGTTTAAATTACATTTTGATCATTCTGATCTCGCGGTTGAAGTACTTAATGATTTTATTAAACGCTCCGAGTTCTCAGGGGCAGACCTATCCTTAATTGATGGCTTACGCGTTGATTATGCGGATGGCTGGGGTTTAATACGCTCATCCAATACCATAGCTTGTTTAACCTTTCGGTTTGAAGCCGTAAGCATCGAAAGGCTGGGTGAACTACAAGAGCAATTCCGTTTTATTTTCGAGCAGCTCAACCAAGAACGACTTGAAAACAATCAAGACACGCTCAGCTTACCATTCTAATCATGCTTTCTAAGTCATGCTCTTCTAGCTATACTTACCTAAATCTAACTCATAAATAAGAACTATGTCTGCTACTGAAGCCAAACAATACGCCCATATTTTAACAGAAGCGCTGCCTTATATTCAGCGCTACTCAGGAAAAACCATCGTCATCAAATACGGTGGCAATGCAATGACTGATGAAAAATTAAAAAAGAGTTTTGCTCGTGATGTGGTGTTATTAAAACAAGTTGGCATTAACCCCGTTATCGTCCACGGTGGAGGGCCTCAGATTGGTTCTGTATTAGAAAAGATTGGTAAAGAAAGCCGGTTTGTTGAAGGTATGCGAGTAACTGATTCTGAAACCATGGATATTGTTCAAATGGTACTCGGTGGTTTGGTTAACAAACAAATTGTCAGTGATATTAATCAAGCCGGTGGTCGTGCCATTGGTTTGACGGGTAAGGATGGCGATCTAATTATTGCAGAAAAGCTACACCTCAAAAGTAAAGATACACAATCTCAACCCTCTGAAATTATCGACTTAGGGCATGTCGGTACAGTAAAAAAGATAAATGCAGGTATCGTAAAACTACTCGATAGCGAAAAGTATATCCCTGTGATTGCGCCAATTGGCGTGGGTGAAGATGGTACTAGCTACAATATTAATGCAGACTTGGTTGCAGGTGAAATTGCAGCAGTGTTAGGCGCTGAAAGACTCCTGTTATTGACCAACACATCTGGAGTTCTAGATAAACAAGGCAATTTACTCACTGGCTTAAATCATCAAAAAATTAAAGCATTGACCGATGATGGCACAATTCAAGGTGGCATGTTACCCAAGTTACAATGTGCATTAGATGCCGTTGATGCTGGAACCGAATCATCCTGTATTATTGATGGTCGCGTACCGCATGCCGTATTATTAGAACTACTAACCGATGAAGGTGTTGGCACCTTGGTTCGTAAATAACTGAGACTAATTCTATGAATCACATAATATTTTTTGCATCCATCCTGACTTCTACTTTAGTGATAAGTGGCTGTTCGATAAAGAAACAAAGCTCCAGAAAACAAATTGAAACGATTTACAAAGTGCTAGTAGTAGCAAAAAGTGCTGTCGATAAAAACGGCAACCCTTGTGCAGATGCCGTAGGTGTGATTAAAATTTTTAACCAACAAGTAACGGGAAAAGCAACCGATAGTATCAGCAGACGTTTCTCAATTTTTGGTGAAGCATCAAATGGGGCAATATCGGGTGGCTTTGCGCTAAGCAAACAAATAGCGGTAAAATTTAATGGGCAGATCAATAAAGTGGGTTATGCCAGCGGCACGTGGAAAGATATGTTTCAATGTAATGGCACATGGACAGCCAAAAAAGTAATTAGCCGTGAATTTCGTCAAAGCACCAAAAAAATTAAAACGTAAAGCAGGTTTTACAACATTGGTGGCCTTTCAGAAACTAACTTAGCTTCAGGAATAGAGGCGATAATTGCACTGGGTATTTCTGATAACATCCCTTTGATGGGTTTAACTGACACCCATAGCAGACTCATTTTCATATTCAAATCGGCAAACACTACCGCATCTGAATATTGAGCTAGAACTTGGGTTAAGTTATTGATGGTTTTTTTGCGATGATCTGGTGATGCTTTCTTAAGCCCTTTAATAATTATCATGAAGTCCCCCAAGTAACACCCCGATTCGTCTTTAGTCGGTACACGTGACCATAATGGAGTATTCGCAGAGTATTCTAAGCTAGGCTTTAAATCGCTATTTTTATTATTGAGATTAATTAACGCTTCGTCACTTTTCATACTTAGTGAGTATAGAAGAGCAACTAAAATATTGCAGAGTTATCTAAGAATTTCTAAAAAGAAAAGAATGCTCTCCTTAAATTGAAATCTTCCTGAGGAAAGCCTGATCAAGGCCGCCCTACGGGGCAACGCCAAAATTTATGGGACTTGACCTGGCTTTCCTTAACTAGCAATGGATCTCGGTGGAAACATTGTCGCAATGCGACTTGCCGTAGAGTCTTGACGTTGAGATATCTTACGCACTTCCGGGTCTTTGATAAACTCAGATAAGGTAATATCGTTTAAGAAATCATATAAACGTTCGCTTAAATCATTCCAAAGATGATGCGTTAAACAGCGCTCGCCTTTGTTACAATCTAAATTACCTTTACAGCGGGTATTATCAATCGTCTCATCAACCGCTGAAATAATATCCGCTACACTAATTTGATTCGATGGTTTACCTAAACGGTATCCCCCGCCTGGCCCACGTACACCTTCAACTAACCCAGACTGACGTAAACGCGCAAATAACTGTTCTAAGTATGAAAGTGAAATTCCCTGACAGCTTGATATATCAGCCAACGTAACAGGGCCATCACGATCATGAATTGCTAGATCCATCATAGCCGTTACCGCATAGCGTCCTTTTGTTGATAATTTCATCTCGACCTCCACCTAACTTTGCATTAGGTAATAATTACATACTAATTTACTAGGTTATTATAAACAACCCAGTAAATTAGTCAAGTAATGCCAATACTCATTCATCCCCAACTAAATCGCGATAAGCATGCCAACTTGCATGCCCAATAATGGGTAAAGTAATCGCTAGACCTATAAAAGCTAGCAAGAAACCCAAGTTAATCAACACTACAATAAAGCTTGCCCAAATCAACATGGGTATTGGATTTTTAAGCACTACTCTTAAGCTGGTTGTAATTGCAGTAATTACATCCACTTTACGGTGCAATAACATAGGGATAGATACCACACTAATTGAAAATGCAATCTGCGCGATAAAGAACCCAAAGACCGTAAAAAACATTAAAAACTCAATACTGCGGCCACCCGAGAAAAGCACACTCCAACCCTGTGTAATCAGCTCAACATCGTTAAAAAACACCCCAGCGATCAATGCAGCGACTCGTAACCACAACATTAAAATAAAACCCAGCACCACCACAAACATGCCTAGATTAAATAAATTATTTTTAACTGTTTTGATTGAATCCAGCAAGCAGGGCTTCTCGCCCTCTTCTATTTGCCGGCTCAACTCATATAAGCCAATTGCAATAAAGGGCCCAATCAACATAAATGCAGATATAAAAGCAGCCGACCAAACCGGATTAGACTTTGCTAATAAAATTAAGCCTAAGCCTATCAATGCAAAAATAAACCCATAAACCAAGCTGGGTACTTTCGCTCGTTTTAAATCTTCAAGCCCTTTGGATAACCATACAAAAGGGGCATTACTCGCAACTTTTCTGACCTCCACAGGAGTAGAAGTCCCTATTTGTTGTGTATTATTACTGATCATTATCAGCCTCCTAGTTATTAGTATTTATTGATATTTCTCAAAAAATATACCACTAAATTCGTGTCATACAAAGAAATGTTCCAGTTAATAGAGGAAATTTTATAAAACAAGTCTTAGACCAGACTTAGGAAAAAAGTATTTAACATGATGGCTTGAAGAAGCTTTTTCATATTCTTCTACCAATAAACATCATTTTTTATGATTGAAATGACAATTAACGCCCTGAAAATGAATGACCTTGATAATCTAAATGCTTTAACCACTTATACAAAAAACGATTCAAACGCCAGCGACATAACAGCACGCTATCAATTTCCTCTTCCCATAAGCGTATGCTACGCCCTGTTAAACGACAGTTTCGGCTGATCACATCAGCCTGACGAGAATCATGATAAATCTGTATTTTCAAATCGGGTCGTCGATCACCTTCATCAAATAAATAGGTAAGCTGCAAAATGGTAGTATGACGTTGGCGCTCAAGAACTTTTAAACCCACAGGAACGCCACCTTGTATGCTTGAAATTGATTCATCAGGGAGTGTACGAATATCCCCACAAAACAATCGAAGACGTATATAATTATGCTCATACATATCCATCAAATGGATAAATGAGCGTGGTCGGGGGTTAAACGCCTCCGTTTTTTTTATCTTTAACTATCATGGCTGTATTTTAACATAGAGCCAAAACGGACACGAACTAAACTATTCTTATGCGTTACAGTAAACCGATTAAAGTACAACCCGTAAAAACTCAACCCTTTACCGACCAGAAACCTGGCACATCAGGTTTGAGAAAAAAAGTACAACATTTCAAACAGATGGATTATCTGCAAAACTTTGTACAATCCATCTTTAATTGTTTACCGGAATTAGCTGGTTCTACCCTCATTGTCGGTGGTGATGGTCGCTATTTTAATCGCGAATCAATTCAAATTATTCTACGCATGGCAGCTGCCAATCGTGTAAAAAAAGTTATTCTCGGTCAAGGTGGCGTGTTATCCACCCCGGCCGCTTCACATTTAATTCGTAAAAACAAAGCACTCGGTGGAATCATTCTTTCCGCCAGCCACAATCCCGGCGGCATGAATGGCGACTTTGGCATTAAATACAATATCAGCAACGGTGGCCCTGCCCCTGAAGAATTTACCGATGCTGTATTTGAAGAAACCAAAAAAATAACCCAATACCACATCGCCCCCATCAAGGGCATACCGTTGGATTTAATTGGCTCGCACACACTCGAAAAGATGACGATTGAAATTATTGACTCAGTCGATGACTACGCACAATTAATGACCGAGCTGTTTGATTTTGACAAAATTAAAGCGCACATGGCGGATAACTTCGAAATCTGTTTTGATGCCATGTACGCCGTCACAGCCCCCTATGCCCGTAGAATTCTGGGGGAGATGCTCGGTGCAACAGATGATGAAATCATCCGCGGTGAATCACTACCTAACTTCGGTGGCTGCCACCCTGA
>Ga0256839_1003833_pt1 | contig 15178 bp, 14 predicted proteins | sample 354166metaG_FD_185968 | JGI IMG/M metagenome (GOLD analysis project Ga0256839, IMG submission 185968) | Hydrothermal vent microbial communities from Mid Atlantic Ridge, Atlantic Ocean - 354-166 | ecosystem: Environmental > Aquatic > Marine > Hydrothermal vents | place: Atlantic Ocean: Mid... | reverse complement strand
GTTTCGCAATGGGGATGGTGGCGGAGGAGGAGGGATTCGAACCCCCGGATGGGTCTCCCCATCAACGGTTTTCAAGACCGCCGCATTCGACCACTCTGCCACTCCTCCGGCCGCGGGGAGGCTTAGCGCGGTGCGGGCGATTCTGAAAGGGCGGGCGATGGCAGGAATGCCGCTGATCACGGTGCTGGCACTTTCCATGCCCGGCGCCAGCGGATAGTATGGCGCCAGCGTGCGCCGAAGCGGCCGCGCGATCGGGCAACGAACGCGGCCCAAGCCGCGCAATTTCAGGGGGCAAGGCCATGTTGACGGCAGGCAAGGCACGGCTGATTGTGGCACTGACGGGCATGCTGGCGCTCGCCGGTTGCGAGGAAACCGCCGGATTCAACCTGTTCGCCGGGAACGAGGGCAAGCCGGGCACCGAAGCCTCGCCGGCGGCGACCACCAGCACCACCATCGTCGAGCGCGATGTCGAGGCCCCCGAGGTCTTCCAGAAGACCGAGGCCGGGCTGTGGGACGGGCGGCCCTCGCTGGGCGGCGTCTGGGTGGCGCACCCCGATGTGGGCGACCCCGAGCGGGTGATCATCCGCAACACCGAAAACGGCAAGTTCGTCATCGGCGCCCTGTTCCGTCGCGAGCGCGACAACCCCGGCCCCCGCTTCCAGGTCTCCTCCGATGCCGCGGCGGCGCTGGGCATGCTGGCCGGCGCCCCGGCCGAGCTCAACGTCACCGCGCTGCGCCGCGAGGAGGTGCCGGTGGAACCCGACGCCACCGCACCGGCCGTGGATACGCTCGAGGACGACAGCGCCATCGAACAGAATACCATCGACCCGGTCGCCGAGGCCGCGGCATCGGCCATCGAAAAGGCCACCGCCGAAACCGCCCCGCCCGCACGCCCGAAACCGGCAAAGCCGGCATCCTCGCTGGCCAAACCCTTCATCCAGATCGGCATCTTCAGCATCGAGGCCAATGCCGAGCGCACCGCCGACATGATGCGCAAGGCCGGCATGATCCCGCTCATCAAGGCCGCCGAGCTCAACGGCAGGAAATACTGGCGTGTGCTGGTCGGGCCGGCCACCAGCGCGGCCGAGCGCAAGGCCCTTCTGGAAAAAGTCCGCGGCCTCGGCATTGCCGATGCCTATGCCGTCACCAACTGATCACGGAGCAAGAGAACTTCCATGTTCAAGCGCCTGACAACCGCTCTTCTCCTTCTCGTCGCCACCACCGTGGCCGCGGCCCTGCCGGCCGGGGCGGCCTTCGACACCAAGGCCCGGGCCGCCTACGTCTATGACGTGACCACGGACACCGTGCTGATGACCAAGAACGCCGACACGCCGCTGCCGCCGGCCTCGATGTCCAAGCTGATGACGCTGGACATGCTGTTCGAGGCGCTGCAGGACGGACGGGTGACGCTCGACACCCGATTTTCGGTCTCGACCCGGGCCAAGAACATGGGCGGCTCGACGATGTTCCTCAACGAGACCGACCGGCCCACCGTCGAGGAGCTGATCCAGGGGATCATCGTGCTTTCGGGCAACGACGCCTCCGTCGTCGTGGCCGAGGGGCTGGCCGGCACCGAAGAGGCCTTCGCCCAGCTGATGAACGAACGCGCCCGGGAGATGGGCCTGACCAACTCCACCTTCGCCAATTCCAGCGGCTGGCCGGATCCCCGCCAGCGCATGAGCATGCGCGACCTGGGCAAGCTGGCAACCCGGCTGATCACCCAGTTTCCCGAATATTACGGCTATTTTTCCCAGAAGGAATTCATCTACGACGGACGCGCACCCGACAACCGCTTCAACCGCAATCCGCTGCTGGGCAAGGGCATCGGCGCCGACGGGCTGAAGACGGGGCACACCGTCGAGGCCGGCTATGGGCTGGTGGCCTCGGCCAGACAGGGCAATCGGCGGGTCGTGGTGGTGGTCTCGGGGCTGGAGAGCGAACGAGAGCGCGCCGAAGAGACCGAGCGGCTGATCAACTGGGCCTTCCGCCAGTTCGTGCAGAAGACGGTTCTGGAAAAGGGCGAGGAAATCGCCCGCGCCGAGGTCTGGATGGGCGAAAGCGACAGCATTTCCCTGGTGGTGCCCGAGGATGTCTCCATCCTGATCCCGGCCACGCTGCGCAAGGAACTTGACGCCGAAGTGATCTACAACACCCCCGTCGAAGCCCCGATCGCCGCCGGACAGGAGCTGGGCCAGCTGATCATTTCCCGCAAGGGGCTGGATCCGGTTACCGTGCCGCTGGTCGCCGACCGCGACGTACCGCGCGGCAGTTTCGTGCCCCGCCTGCGCACCGCGGCCCAGGTCCTGCTGACCCGCTTCCTCGGAGAGGCCCCGGTCTTCAACTGATGGCGGGGGGGCTGTTCATCACCTTCGAGGGCATCGACGGCTCCGGCAAATCCACCCAGGCGCGCCTGCTGGCCGAGGCCCTGCGCGGAACCGGCCACGAGGTGGTGCTCACCCGCGAGCCGGGCGGCTCGCCCGGGGCCGAGGAGATCCGCCGGCTGGTGCTGGAGGGCGAACCCGAACGCTGGTCGCCGGAAACCGAGATCCTGCTGTTCACCGCCGCCCGCCGCGACCATCTGGAGAAAACCATCCAGCCGGCGCTGGCGGCGGGCCGCGTGGTGGTCTGCGACCGCTTCGCCGATTCCACCCGCGTCTATCAGGGCATCACCCGGGGCGATCTTCGGGCCACGGTGGACAGGCTGCACGAGCTGATGATCGGGATCGAACCCGACCTCACCTTCATCATCGACATGGACCCGGCCACCGGGCTGGCGCGCGCCCTGGGCCGGCAGGGGCCGGAGGAACGCTTCGAGGGCTTCGGCGAAGGGATGCAGGCCCGCATGCGCCGGGGCTTCCTGGACCTGGCCGCCGAATTTCCGGACCGCTGCCTCGTCATCGATGGCGACCGCCCGCCCGAAGCCGTGGCCGCCGAGGTGGAGGCCGCCGCAAGGGCCCGCCTGCCATGAGCACCCCCGAAGACCTCCCCGAGCCGGACCGCGTGGAAGGCGCGCCGCACCCGCGCGAAACCGCCCGGCTGATCGGCCAGCAGGCCGCCGAGGCGGCCTTCCTCGAGGCGTTCAACGCCGGGCGGCTGCACCACGGCTGGCTGATCATCGGCCCGCGCGGGGTGGGCAAGGCCACGCTGGCCTGGCGGATCGCCCGCTTCCTGCTGGCGGCCGAACCCGCCGGCGAGGCCCCGCAAGGCCTCGATATCCCTCAAGACCACCCCGTGGCCCGGCGCATGGCCGCGCTGGCCGAGCCGCGGCTGTTCCTGCTGCGCCGCGCCTGGGACGAGAAGAAGAAGCGCCTCAAGCAGGTCATCACCGTGGACGAGGTGCGCAAACTGGGCGGCTTCTTCCATCTCTCGGCCACTGATGGCGGCCGGCGCGTGGTGATCGTGGATTCCGCAGACGAGATGAATCCCTCCGCCGCCAACGCGCTGCTGAAACTTCTGGAGGAGCCGCCTGCCGATGCCACGCTGCTGCTGGTCAGCCATCAACCCTCGCGCCTGCTGCCCACCATACGCTCGCGCTGCCGGGAGTTGCGCTGCGCCCCCCTGCCGCCAGCCGATCTGGCCCGCGCCATGAGTGCCGCCGGCAGCGATGACAATGCGCCCCCCGAGGCCCTGAGCGAACTTTCCGGCGGCTCGGTGGGCGAGGCGCTGCGCCTGTCCGGCCTGGGCGGCGTGGACAGCTACACGGAGCTGGTCGCACTTCTCTCCACCCTGCCTCGGCTGGACCGCCCGCGCGCCCTGAAACTGGCCGAAAGCGCCGCCGGGCCGCGCAATGGCGAGCGATTCGACCTGCTCCTGCGCCTCGTCGACCTCTTCCTCACCCGCACCGCGCGCACCGGCGTCACCGGCCCGCCGCTTGTCGAGGCCGCACCCGGGGAGGGCGAGCTGATGCAGCGCCTGTGCCCCGATGCCGCCGCCGCCCGCGACTGGGCCGAACTGCAGCAGCAGCTTTCCACCCGCGCCCGCCACGGCCAGGCGGTCAACCTCGACCCGGCGGCGCTGCTGCTCGACATGTTCCTGCGCATCAACGAAACCGCTTCGCGGCTGGCCGCCCGCCAGGGGTAGCTCCTTCCCTTCGATGCCTGAAAAATATCCCCGCCGAAGGCATGGATCCCGGGCGCGGGAACGCGCCTCCGGCGGGAGTATTTTCGCAAGGTGAAGAGGGGCTTCCTCTTGCCCCGGGACATCCCGGGTGAAAAGGATGCCCGGCCCGTAGCGCCTGGGCGGTTGAACCCGCGCCATGGTGCGCTAAACAGGAGGGGGCGATACGCAGGGGCACAATGACCGAAACCATCGAGATCACCGACAGTCACTGTCACCTGGATTTTCCAGATTTCGAGGGCGAACTGCCGCAGCTCATCGGGCGCGCCGTGGCCGCCGGAGTCACAAGGATGGTCACCATCTGCACCCGGCTACGCCATGAACCCCGGGTGCGCGCCATCGCCGAGGCCCATGAGCCGGTGTTCTACGCCGCCGCCACCCACCCGATGAGCGCCGCCGAAGAGCCGCTGGCCAGTGTCGGGGAGCTGGAGGCGCTGGCGCGCCATCCCAAGTTCGTGGGCATCGGCGAAAGCGGGCTCGATTACCACTACACCGCCGAGAGCAAGGACATTCAGCGCGAAAGCCTCCTGGTTCACATCGAGGCCGCCCGGCGCACCGGCCTGCCGCTGATCATCCACGCCCGCGACGCCGATGAGGACATGGCCCGGATCCTCGCCGCGGAGCATCGCGCCGGGGCATTTTCCTGCGTGATGCACTGCTTTTCCTCGGGGCGCGCGCTGGCCGAGGCGGCGCTGGATCTGGGCTTTTACCTCTCCATGTCCGGCATCGCCGCCTTCCCCCGCTCGCAGGAGCTGCGCGAGATCTTCGCCGCCGCCCCGGTGGAGCGCATCCTGGTGGAGACCGACTCGCCCTATCTCGCGCCCCCGCCGCATCGCGGCAAACGCAACGAACCGGCCCATGTGGTGCATACCGCGCGGGTTGGCGCCGAGATCTTTGGCCTCGACTATGCCGATTTCGCGGCCCGCACCCAGGCCAATTTCGACCGCCTGTTCACCAAGGCCGCGCGCCGGGAAAGGGCCGCGTGATGGCGACCCTGGCCTTCACCATACTGGGCTGCGGCTCGTCGGGCGGGGTGCCGCGGCTGGGTGGCAACTGGGGCGCCTGTGACCCGGACAACCCGAAGAACAGCCGCCGGCGCTGCTCGCTGCTGGTCGAGCGGGCCGAGCAGGGCGGCGTGACGCGGGTGCTGATCGACACCTCGCCCGATCTGCGTTCGCAGCTGCTCGATGCCGGCGTGGGAGAGCTGGACGCCGTCGTCTACACCCATTCCCATGCCGATCACGTGCACGGCATCGACGATCTGCGGATGATCGTCCACAATCTCGGCCGCCGCCTGCCGGTCTGGGCCGACGCCGCCACCCAGGACGCACTGCTCTCGCGTTTCGGCTATGCCTTCGTGCAGCCCGAGGATTCGCCCTACCCGCCGATCCTCGATCTCAACACGCTGGACGGCGAGCTGACCATCGAGGGGGCGGGCGGGTTCATCACCCTTCGCCCGTTCGAAGTACGCCACGGCTCGATGGATGCGCTCGGCTTCCGCATCCGCGATTTCGCCTATCTGCCGGATGTCTCGGAGATCCCCGACAGCGCCCTGCCGCTGCTGGAAGGGCTCGATTGCTGGGTGCTCGACGCGCTGCGCCCGCGGCCGCACCCCACCCATTTCAGCCTTGCCGATGCGCTTGAATGGATCGCCCGGATGCAGCCGCGCCGGGCCATTCTCACCAACATGCACATCGACCTCGACTACGAGACGGTGGCGCGCGAAACCCCCGAGAACGTGATCCCGGCGCATGATCTGCTGACCGTCCGCTACGAGGTCTGAGGTGAGCGCGCTGATCGATGTGATCATGCCGGTCTTCCTGGTGATCGGCGCGGGATACCTTGCCGCCTGGCGGCGGCTGTTTCCCGAAAGCGCCGTGAACGGGCTGATGCTTTACGCCCAGAACTTCGCGGTGCCGGTGCTGCTGTTTTCTGCCATCTCGACCCTCGATCTGGGTGATTTCCGCGCCCCGCTGCTGTTGAGCTACTATACCGGCTCGTTTGCATCCTTCGCGCTGGGCTTTGCCGGGGCGCGGCTTCTGTTTGCGCGCAGCCCCGAAGACAGTATCGCCATCGGCTTCGTGGCGCTGTTTCCCAACTCTCTGCTGCTGGGCCTGCCGATCACCGAGCGCGCCTATGGCCCCGATGCCCTGACCGCCAATTACGCGATCATTTCGATCCATGCGCCGCTGCTCTACACCTTCGGGATCGTGCTGATGGAGGCGACGCGCTCGCGCGGGGCGGGGCTGGGGCCGGCGCTGTTTCGGCAGGTGGCGGGTTCGATCTTCTCCAACCCGCTGGTGATCGGCATCCTGCTGGGCTTTGCCGTCAACCTCAGCGGCGTGGCGCTGCCCGGGGCGCTGAACTCGGCGGTGGACACCATCGCCGCCTCGGCACTGCCGGCGGCGCTGTTCGGGCTGGGGGGCGTGCTGGTGCGCTACCGCCCGGCCGGCGACATCAAGGCGATCGCCTGGGTCGGAGGGATTTCACTGCTGGTGCACCCCGCCATCACCTATGCGCTGGGCCGATGGGGACTTGCGCTGGACCAGGCGCAGTTGCGCTCGGCGGTGCTGACCGCGGCGATGGCGCCGGGGATCAACACCTTTCTGTTCGCCAACATGTTCGGCGCGGCCAAACGGGTGGCGGCCTCGGCGGTGCTGCTGGCCACCGCCGGCTCGATCTTCACCATCTGGATATGGCTCGCGGTGCTGCCCTGAGGGAAGGCGCGGCAGCTGCGGGCGGGGGCCTACCCCGGCGAAAGGCCCCGCAGCCGCTCTGAGCGGCGGCGCAGCAGCTCCACCGTGGTCAGCAGCAGGATCGAGACGATCACCAGGATGGTGGCGACCGAGAGGATCGCGGGGCTGATCTGCTCGCGGATGCCGTTCCACATCTGCCGCGGGATCGTCTGCTGATCGTAGGCGGCCACGAAGAGCACCACCACGACCTCGTCGAAGGAGGTGACGAAGGCGAACAGCGCCCCCGAGATCACGCCGGGCATGATCAGCGGCATGGTGATCTTGAAGAAGGTGGTGGTGGGGTTGGCCCCCAGCGAGGCCGCGGCCCGGGTGAGTGAGTGATCGAAGCCGACCAGCGTCGCGGTCACGGTGATGATCACGAAGGGGATCCCCAGGGTGGCATGAGCCAGGATGATCCCCGTGTAGGTGTTGGCCAGCCCCGTCCAGGAATAGAAGAAGAACAGCCCCGTGGCGGTGATGATGATCGGCACGATCATCGGCGAGATCAGCACCGCCATGATAAGCCGGCGGAAGGGCATCTCGGGGCGCGACAGGCCAAGCGCGGCCAGGGTGCCCAGCGCGGTGGCCAGCAGGGTGGCGAAGAAACCGATGATCAGCGAGTTCTTGGCCGCCCGCACCCAGGCCGCATTCTCCCACACGTCCCGCCACCAGGACGCATCACGCGGCGCGTCGGGGTTGATCATCCCGAAGGTCAGCAGCAGGTCGTACCAGCGGGTGGAATAGCCCGTGGGATCGAACCGCAGCATCTTTTCGGTGAAGGTGAAATAGGGCTCGGCGTTGAAGGACAGCGGGATGATGATCAGGATCGGTGCGATCAGGAAGAGGAAGATCAGGCCGCAGATCACCAGGTAGGTGTAGTGCCAGATGCGCTCCAGCGGCGAGGCGTGTTTGGGCAGGGCCATCGCGTTACCTCCGCGGCGCGCTGGTGGCCGGGGCGGGTGCCTCCGGCGGGAGTATTTCGGGCAAGATGAAGAGGGGATGCGCCATGGTCCTCATCCCAGCTTGAGGTTGTCGATGCCGACCAGCTTGTCATAGAGCCAGTAGAGAATCAGCACGCCGCCCAGCAGAAGCGCCGCCAGCGCCGCCGCCAGCGACCAGTTGAGCGACTTCTGCATGTGGAAGGCGATCAGGTTGGAAATCAGCTGCCCGGTGGATCCGCCGACGAGTGCGGGGGTGATGTAGTAGCCCACCGCGAGGATGAAGACCAGCAGCGCCCCGGCACCGATGCCCGGCACCGTCTGGGGCAGGTAGATTCGGCGGAAGGCCGTCCAGCTGGTGGCCCCCAGTGAGCGCGCGGCGCGCACGTAGGACGGATCGATCGGCCGCATCACAGAATAGAGCGGCAGCACCATGAAGGGCAGCAGGATATGGGTCATGGCCACCACGGTGCCGATCTGGTTGTAGATCAGCTGGATGCGCCCGTCGTCGCCGATGATGCCCAGCGTCACCAGCAGATCGTTGATCACCCCCTGGCTTTGCAGCAGCACGATCCAGCTGGTGGTACGCACCAGCAACGATGTCCAGAACGGCAGCAGCACGAAGATCATCAGCAGGTTGGAATAGCGCAGCGGCAGGGTGGCCAGCAGATGCGCGATCGGAAAGCCCAGCACGAAGGTGAGCGCGGTGATCACCACCGAAAGGATCAGCGTGCGCTCGAACAGGGTGACATAGACGCGGCGGTTCTCGTCCACCGGCACGATCCGGCCCTCGGCATCGCGGGTACGGTCGAGCGCGGCGAGGTAGAAATTGATGGTATAGGCCGAAGACGCGCCGCGCATCACCTGCCAGAGCATCGGATCGCCCCAGTCCTCGTCGACCTCCAGCAGGGCTTCGCGGTAGGGAGGCTCCAGCCTCTTGGCCTTGCGCGCGCTCTTGGTGAACAGCGAACGCGAACCCGGCAGATCATAGTTGATGCGGGTGCCGACGATGCCGATGGTCTTGTTCTCGCGGGCCAGGCGCAGATCGGCCACCAGGGCCGCGAAGGCCTCTTCGTCCGGCTCGGTTCCGGGTGGGTTTTCCGCAAACCAGGCCACGATGTTGGGCATGTTGTCGGAAAAGGCGGGGTTGTAGACCGAGCGCTTGAGCAGCTGTCCGATCGGGACGATGAAGGTGATCAGCACGAAGGCCAGCAGCGGCACCACCAGCAGGAAGGCCCGCCAGCGCGCCCGGCGCTCGGCCGCGGCCAGCGCCGCCTTCAGCGGCTTGCCGTCAACCGTGGTGAGGGTGGCTGTCGCGTCGCTCATTCGGTGCCTTCGACGATCACGATCTCACTTTCGGAATTGGCCCGCCGGATTTCGGCCGCCTTCTGGTAGGCCTCCGAGCGGTAGCAGGCCAGCGCAGTTTCGTAATCGGGGAATTCCACCACCACGTGGCGTTCCTTCATCGGCCCCTCGGGGGCCTCGGAACGGCCGCCGCGAACGATGAACCGGCCGCCGTATTCCTCGACGACGGGTGTGTCGAGACGCACGTATTCGGCATAGTCTTCCGGATTGGTCACCGTGACATGCGCGATCCAGTAGCCCTTGGGCATGGTCTTTCCCCTGCACAGGTGGGCGGCGCGGGATGACCCGCGCCGCGCCGCTTTCGGTTTACTGAGACAGCCAGGCGTTGAAACGCTCGTTCAGCTCGGTGTCCCGGTCGGCCCAGAACTCGAAGTTGTTGGGCAGCGCGTTCTTGAGCGCTTCGGCCGAGGTCGGCATGTGCGGTGCCATCTCCGTCTTGCCGTCCTTGTAGAGACCCACGAGCGCCCCCGAGGACTTGCGCGCCGGACCGTAGGAAATCCAGCTCGCCTGATCCGCCAGACGCTTGGTGTCGGTGGCAAAGGCGATGAACTTCAGCGCATTTTCCTTGTTCGGGGCACCTTTCGGGATCACGAACAGGTCGAAGTCGAGGATCTGGCCGTCCCAGACGATCTTGAACGGCTGGCCCTCGGCCACGGCGGCGTTGAAGATGCGGCCGTTGTAGGCGGTGGTCATCACCACCTCGCCATCGGCCAGCAGCTGCGGCGGCTGGGCGCCGGCTTCCCACCAGACGATGTCGTCCTTGATCGTGTCGAGCTTGGCGAAGGCCCGGTCCACGCCCTCCTCGGTTTCGAGCAGCTCATAGACCTGCGAGGCGGGAACGCCGTCTGCCATCAGGGCCATCTCCAGGTTCGCCTTGGCAGTCTTGCGCATGCCGCGCTTGCCGGGGAACTTCTCGGTGTCGAAGAAGTCGGCGATGGTGGTGGGCGTGCCGTTCACGTTCTCGGTGTTGTAGGCCATGACGGTGGACCACACGATGTTGGCCACCGCGCAATCGGTGATCGCGCCTTCGATGAAGTCCTCCTCTGCCGGGGTGCCGTCAGGGGCGGGCGGCAGGATCGAGGGGTCGATCTCTTCCAGCAGGCCCTCGTCGCACAGGCGGATGGCGTCGGAATATTCCACGTCGGCCACGTCGATGGTGACGTTGCCGGCTTCCACCTGGGCCTTGATCGGGGTGGCCGGGTTGTCGGCATCGACCCAGATCACCTTGATGCCGGTCTCGGCGGTAAAGGGCTTGCCGTAGGCTTCCACCTGGCTCTTGGTGTAGGCCCCGCCCCAGGACATCACGGTGATCTCCTGTGCCGAGGCGGCGAAGGCGAAGCCCGCCAGCGCCGTGGTGAGGATTAACGTCTTTCTCATCAGTTTTCTCCCATGTTGCATTCGTTTGCTGCTCTCTCAATGGGGCGTTCCAGCGCCCGCTGTGCTTGTTGTCCCTGTCCTAGAGCGGGTTCAGGGCCCGCGCATCTTCCGTTTCCCAGCTGATGATCGTGGTCTCGCCCACCACCAGGTGCTTGTGGCCGGCCGAATTTGGCACCTTGACGATGAAATCGTCGGTGCCGTGCACGCTCAGCCGGCAGCGGATGTGATCGCCGAGATAGATCAGCTCTTCCACCCGCGCCTCGTTGGAATTGGCCTGTCCCTCGCGCCCGATCTGCACCCGCTCGGGGCGGATCGAGATCAGCGTCTCCTCGCCCACCCCGCCACAGTTGACGGCCAGGGCAAGGCAGCTGGCGCCATCGGCCAGCCGCACCTTCACCACGTTGTCCGAGCGCTCCTCGATGATGCCGGTCAGCTTGTTGTTCTCGCCGATGAACTGGGCCACGAAACTGTTTTCGGGGCGTTCGTAAAGATCTTCCGGAGGGGCCAGCTGCTGGATCACGCCATCGTTGAACACCGCCACCCTGTCGGACATGGTGAGCGCCTCGGACTGATCGTGGGTCACGTAGACCACGGTGATGCCGAGACGTTCGTGCAAATGCTTGATTTCGTATTGCATGTGCTCGCGCAGCTGCTTGTCCAGCGCCCCCAGCGGTTCATCCATCAGCACCAGCTCGGGGTCGAAGACCAGGGCGCGCGCCAGGGCTATGCGCTGCTGCTGGCCGCCCGAAAGCTGCGCCGGGCGGCGGTTGCCGAACTCGCCCATCTGCACCATGTCGAGCACCTCGCGCACCCTGGCCTCGCGCTCGGACCTGCCGATGCCGCGCACCTCCAGCGGGAAGGCGAGATTCTCGTTCACCGACATGTGCGGAAACAGGGCGTAATTCTGGAAGACCATGCCGATACCGCGCTTGTGCGGCGGGATGTTGTTGATTTCCCTGCCATCAAGGCGGATCTCGCCATGGGTTGCGGTTTCGAAACCGGCCAGCATCATCAGGCAGGTGGTCTTGCCCGAACCCGACGGCCCGAGCATCGTCAGGAACTCACCCTTCGGCATCGCCAGATTGAGATCCTTCACGACCAGCGTGACGCCGTCATAGCTCTTCTGGACGCGGTCAAACTCCACGAACGCACCGTCAGATGATGCAGCAGACAATCCGAACTCCCCGTATTCGTTTTCCGGCACCTTTTTCGCGGCACCGTTCAGGCCTCGTGAGACAAGCAAAATCCCCGGGGATTGGCAACCGATTGTTTCACTTTCTCCGCGGACGGATAATTGGCCCGGGGGCGCCCGGGCGCCCCCCCGTCCGCGACCATTCCGCACCCGAATACGACCTCCCCCGGACGGAACGCGACCCGGCTCCCCTCGCCGCGGGAGACGCGGGAGCGAATGGGAAGGGAGAAGATGGTGCGGTCGAGAAGACTCGAACTTCCACGGGTGTTACCCCACAGCGACCTCAACGCTGCGCGTCTACCAATTCCGCCACGACCGCACTGCCACTGGCTTGGTGGGCCGCTACATAGCGAAGGGCATGGGCGATGTGAAGAGGGAAATGACACCTCCCTTTGACATCCGCACCGGCAGGTGCAATGGCCTTGCCGACAGATGCAACCGGAGCAGTGAAATGCCCCAATGGCTCGTATCCGACGGCCTCACCTCCTACCCCGAGGCGCTTGCCTTCATGGAAGAGCGCGCCGCGGCGATCCGCGAGGGCACTGCACAGGAGCTGATCTGGCTGGTCGAACATCCGCCTCTTTATACCGCCGGCACCTCCGCCAGGCCCGCCGATCTGACCGATCCGAACCGCTTTCCCGTCTACCAGACCAGGCGCGGCGGGCAGTACACCTATCACGGCCCGGGCCAGCGGGTGGTCTACGTGATGCTCGACGTGGCCGCGCGCGGGCGTGACGTGCGTGCCTTCGTGCGGGCGCTGGAGGAATGGGTGATCGCCACCCTGGCCGAGTTCAACATCAGGGGCGAGCGCCGCGAGGGCCGGGTGGGCGTATGGGTGGCGCGGCCCGAAAAGCCGCCCCTGCCCAACGGCAGCCCGCGCGAGGACAAGATCGCAGCGATCGGCGTGCGCCTGCGCCGCTGGGTCAGCTTTCACGGGCTGTCGATCAACGTGGAGCCGGATCTGAGCCACTACGACGGCATCGTCCCGTGCGGCATCTCCGGGCACGGGGTGACCAGCCTCGTCGATCTGGGTCTGCCGGTCACCATGGCCGATCTCGATGCCGCCCTGGCCCGCACCTTCCCCCGATTCTTCGGCTGAAGGCCCTTCGTCAATCACGCAAATGTGCGGCAAAAAGTCTCTCGCAGAATCGCCGCGCGCCGCTAGTATCCCCTCAATCGAGTACCGGAACAACGGTGCCTGAGCTGGGAAACGCGCAACGCAAACAACACCAGGATTGGGAAACCCATGAAAACGCTTACACTGACTCTCGCCGCCGGCCTGATGGCTCTTGCCGGCAATGCCTATGCACAGGATGCTGCCGCCGGCGAAAAGGCCTTCAAGTCGTGCAAGGCCTGCCACGGCATCGTCAACGGCGACGAGGTGATCTTCAAGGGCGGCAAGACCGGCCCCAACCTCTTTGGCGTGATCGGCCGTCAGGCCGGCAGCTACGAGGGCTTCCGCTACTCCAAGTCGCTGGTTGCCGCGGGCGAGGCCGGCCTTGTCTGGACGGAAGAGCTGCTGGCCGAGTTTATCCAAGATCCCAAGGGCTTCCTGAAGAAATATCTCGATGATCCGAAGGCGAAGTCCAAGATGACCTTCAAGGCCCGCAAGGGCGCCGAGGACATCGCCGCCTTCCTGGCCTCCGTTGCTCCGCCGGCCGAAGGTGAAGGCGATGGAGCCGACCCTGCCGCGAACGACGGCTGAGCTGCTGGAAAAAAGACTGCCTGCAGCGGGTTTCGGCCCGCTGCGGCATATCGGGCGCTTGAGCCGAATCCAGACTTCGGCTAGTGCTCGTTACAGGATCAGGGCCGGAGTTCTCCCCGGCACTGAAGAACGCGCGAGGAGAAACACAAGATGGCAGACGCAGCCACGACTGGCCATGGCCAGCAGGGTAGTCCCAACTTTTTCGTCCGGTGGTTCATGTCCACCAACCACAAGGACATCGGAATTCTCTACATTTTCACCGCGGCGATCGTCGGCTTCATCTCGATAGCCTTCACCGTCTACATGCGGATGGAACTGATGGATCCCGGGGTCCAGTACATGTGCCTCGAGGGTGCACGACTGATCCCCGATGCGGCCGAGGAATGCACCCCCAACGGGCATTTGTGGAACGTGCTGGTCACCGCCCACGGCATCCTGATGATGTTCTTCGTTGTCATCCCGGCGCTGTTCGGCGGCTTCGGAAACTACTTCATGCCGCTGATGATCGGCGCGCCGGACATGGCGTTCCCGCGCATGAACAACCTCTCCTACTGGCTCTATGTGGCCGGCACCGCCATGGCGGTGGTCTCGGTTCTGACCCCGGGCGGCAACGACCAGCTGGGATCCGGGGTGGGCTGGGTGCTCTACCCGCCGCTGTCGGTCAACGAGGCGGGCATGTCGATGGATTTCGCCATCTTCGCGGTGCACCTGTCGGGGGCCTCGTCGATCCTGGGCGCCATCAATATCATCACCACCTTCCTGAACATGCGCGCCCCGGGCATGACCCTGTTCAAGGTGCCGCTGTTCGCCTGGTCGGTCTTCATTACCGCGTGGCTGATCCTGCTGTCGCTGCCGGTTCTGGCCGGGGCAATCACCATGCTGTTGACCGACCGCAACTTCGGCACCACCTTCTTCGATCCCGCCGGCGGGGGCGATCCGGTGCTGTATCAGCACATCCTGTGGTTCTTCGGACACCCGGAAGTGTATATCGTGATCATGCCGGGCTTCGGCGTCATCTCTCACGTGATCGCCACCTTCTCGCGCAAGCCGATCTTCGGCTACCTGCCGATGGTCTGGGCGATGATCGCGATCGGGGTGCTGGGCTTCGTGGTCTGGGCACACCACATGTACACCGTGGGCATGAGCCTGTCCCAGCAGACCTACTTCATGCTGGCCACCATGGTGATCGCGGTGCCCACCGGCGTGAAGGTGTTCAGCTGGATCGCCACCATGTGGGGCGGCTCGATCGAGTTCAAGACACCGATGCTCTGGGCCTTCGGCTTCCTGTTCATGTTCACCGTGGGCGGCGTGACCGGCGTGGTCCTTTCCCAGGCGGCGGTGGACCGGGTCTATCACGATACCTATTACGTGGTCGCCCATTTCCACTACGTGATGAGCCTTGGCGCCGTCTTCGCGATCTTTGCCGGGATCTACTACTGGATCGGCAAGATGAGCGGGCGCCAGTATCCGGAATGGGCCGGCAAGCTGCACTTCTGGACGATGTTCATCGGCGCCAACCTGACCTTCTTCCCCCAGCACTTCCTGGGCCGTCAGGGCATGCCGCGGCGCTACATCGACTACCCGGAAGCCTTCGCCCTGTGGAACAAGGTCTCCAGCTTCGGCGCCTTCATCTCTTTCGCCTCGTTCCTGTTCTTCATCGGGGTGATCTACTACACGCTGCGCCACGGCAAGCGGATCACCGAGAAAAACTACTGGAACGAGCATGCCGACACGCTTGAGTGGACGGTTT